>ERZ1026892.294-NODE-294-length-23835-cov-3.889655_pt1 | contig 23835 bp, 18 predicted proteins | sample MGYA00380176_ERZ1026892 | MGnify/ENA primary metagenome ERZ1026892 (study PRJEB33269, sample SAMEA4719812) | human gut metagenome | biome: human-associated habitat; feature: organic feature; material: feces | place: Cameroon | collected 2013-10 ... | reverse complement strand
ACTTCCCACTTTGGGGCCGTCGGGGAGGCAGGAGCGTTTGAACTGCTGGGTGAAGAACCGTCGGAAGAAGGTTGTGAGCCATTTCAGAATGGTGGCTTCAGGATAGAAACTGCCGTTTCCGCTTCCGTTGAATGCTTGACAGGCAAGCATGTAGATCTTGCGTGGACGGAATCCGAAGCGAAGTACATGATAGAGGAAAAAGTCGTGGAGTTCATAGGGACCTACGAGATCCTCTGTCACCTGTTTGATGTTTCCGTTTTCATCGGCAGGGATCAATTCGGGGCTGATGGGGGTGTCGACGATATCGAGGAGTGTGATGCGTGATGCTTCGTCGGCCATGTTGTTGGCTGCCCAGCTGACGAGGTGCTTCACCAGTGTCTTGGGGATGGAGGCATTGACACCGTACATACTCATGTGGTCACCATTGTAGGTGGCCCATCCTAAGGCCAATTCGCTGAGGTCTCCCGTTCCAACCACAAAACCGCCCATCTGACCGGCTGCGTCCATCAGAATCTGTGTCCTTTCGCGGGCTTGTGAGTTTTCGTAGGTCAAGTCGTGGACGTTGATGTCGTGGCCAAGATCCTTGAAATGCAGTTTCACTGCATCGGCAATGCTGATTTCGCGAATGGTGACCCCCAATTCCTTCATCAGATTGATGGCATTGGTATAGGTGCGGTCGGTCGTTCCGAATCCAGGCATGGTGATTCCGACGATGCCGCGACGGTCACGTTCAAGACGGTCGAAGGCGTGTACGGCAACGAGTAGGGCCAAGGTTGAATCCAGTCCGCCGCTGATGCCAATCACGACGGTTTGGGCATGGGTGTGGACGATACGGCGTGCGAGGGCTTCGCTTTGGATGCAAAGAATTTCTTCACATCGCATGTTGAGTTCGTCTCCTTCTGGCACGAAGGGATGTGCATCGACTTTGCGGGTGAGTGTGAAGGGAATGTTGGTGTTGCTGGGCTCGAGTTCGATGACCATCGGAGGGGTGGCTGCGTCATTGGCTTGGCTGTCGGCAAAGGTCGTGTTCAAACGTCGTTCGGCACGCAATCTTTCCACATCGATTTCGCTGACGATCAGTTGTTCCTTCATGGTGAAGCGTTCGGCTTCTGCCAACATATGGCCGTTTTCGCAGATGAAGGCTCTTCCGCTGAAGACGAGGTCCTGAGTGCTTTCTCCCCATCCGCTGCCAGCATAGACATAGCCGCAGAGGCAGCGTGCGCTTTGATTCTGGATGAGCGAACGGAGGTAGGATGCCTTGCCGATCAATTCATTGCTTGCACTGAGGTTGAAGATGATGTCGGCTCCTGTCAATGCAAGATGGGTGCTGGGAGGAGCTGGCGCCCAAAGGTCTTCACAGATTTCAATGCCGAAATTGCAGTGCTGTGATTCAAAAAGAAGATTGGCGCAGAAGGGTACTGTCTGTCCGCAGAAATGGACGGAGGTTCCTTCTTTCAGATTCTTTGCTGAAGTGAACCAGCGCTTTTCGTAGAATTCCTTATAGTTCGGGATGTAGGTTTTGGGAACAAGACCATGAATTTTTCCCCGTTGAATGACTGCAACGCAGTTGAAGAGCATGTTGTTGTAGGCAATGGGTACACCTACGAGTGTCGCTACGTTGAGGTTGCGGCTGAATTCTATGAGTTTCAGCAGGGAAGCTTCGGCTTCGTCAAGTAGCACTTGTTGCTGGAAAAGGTCCTGACAAGTGTATGAGCTGACGCAGAGTTCTGGAAGGCAGAGTATGCTCGCGCCGTAGCCTTCAGCGCGTACCATCATGTTTTCTATCTGCTCGGTGTTGTTGGCGCAGTCGCCAACACTTACGGAGGGAATGCCTGCCGCTATTTTGATGAAACCGTTTTGCATAATTGGTTCTTAGTTGTGGTTGGGTGTCAGTTGTCAGTTGTTGTGTGTATATATAATTGGCAAAATCGATTATTGGACCAATAAATGACGACGTCTGACTTTCTTTTGTTTTGCAAATATATAGAAAAGCAAGGGATGGTCAAAGTTTCATCCGTATTATTATTCTTTTTGTATGATTTTTTGGTAGACAGGCTGTCTCTCGTCAAAAGAAAGAAGGCCACTTTGCAAAGTTTCTCCATGGCTTCCATGAAACCGATGGGGCGGATGCAAAGTGGCCTTCTTGGCACTATTCTAAAAAAATGGGGAGTAGCTTGCGTTACTCAGCTGCTTCGTCGCCACAAACAGTGGCAAAGAATTCATTGTAGCGGGGAGCTACAGGGGTTTCTTCAGAGAATTTCAAAACGGGCTTGCCTGTGCTTTCTGCTAAACTGATAAGCTCAGGTTGGGCTCCTGCTTCGCTTTCAATCACGCCGTCGCTGAATGCTACGGCCAAACGTCCGAGTGCATCAGGCTGAGAGAGGTCAACTCCTGCTGCTTCCAAGCTGGCGGCATTGGCGTCGCGGAAGGTGAGGCATTCGAGCATGTGCTATGCCAAACGGGCATCGGGCATTTCATTGTAGGCTGCGAACACCACTTTGGCTTCTGCAAAGGGCGGTTCCTCGCGGTAGGCCGTCTTGATGTAGAATGCAGCAACAGCTGACATCCAGCCTTGGCAATAGATGACATCAGGACACCAGCGCAACTTCTTCACCGTTTCGAGCACACCACGCGCATAGAATACGGCACGTTCCACGTTGTCGGCATATTCTTTTCCTTCCTCATCAACCATCATGGCGCGCTTGTGGAAGTAGTCATCATTGTCGATGAAATACACTTGCATGCGAGCGGCAGGGATGGATGCCACCTTGATGATGAGGGGGTGGTCCGTGTCATCAATGATGATGTTCATACCTGACAAACGAATCACTTCATGCAGTTGGTTGCGACGTTCGTTGATGATTCCCCATCGAGGCATAAAAGTGCGGATCTCACATCCGCTTTCTTGCATCTCTTGTGGCAATTTTCGTCCGTCCTGTGCCATCTTTGATTCTGACACATAGGGAGTCATCTCCTGCGTGATGAATAAAACCTTCTTTGACTTCATTTAGATTCAATCTTTATTTAGGTGCAAATTTACAAAAAATAATCGGAATTGTCTGAGTATGACGCGTGAAAAAGGGCATTTTGGTGCTCTGAGAGCATTTATCAAGTGAATAGGGTGGGCTATATGGCTTTTTTTCTGTTATTTTGCAGTGCGAAAGCGTATGTTCGTTTGGGTATGCTTCTTTGGGCAAAAGTTGCGTATGGTGATGTCGATGGACTGTTTCCGTTGCGCCCTGAGTTTCTGAAGTTGGAAAGCCAAAGCGATTGTACGATACTTTTTTACAACAACACAAACAGATGATAGTCTTCAACACCAAGAACGACTTGCAGGCTGAGCTTGACAAAGCCCGTGCTGCAGGTAAGAAGATTGGATTGGTGCCCACAATGGGTGCCCTTCATGCCGGCCATGCTTCGCTTGTGAAGCGTTCTGTCGACGAAAACGACGTTACGGTCGTTAGCGTATTTGTAAACCCGACCCAGTTCAACGACAAGAACGACCTCAAGAATTACCCTCGTACGCTTGAGGCCGATACAGCCCTTTTGGAATCACTTGGAGCCGATTACGTGTTTGCTCCTAGTGTGGAGGAGGTTTATCCTGAACCTGATACTCGTACGTTCTCATATCCTCCCATTGATACGGTTATGGAGGGCGCTCGTCGTCCTGGACATTTCAATGGAGTTTGTCAGATTGTGAGCAAATTGTTTTATCTTGTTCAACCTGACCGTGCCTATTTCGGTGAGAAGGATTTCCAACAGATTGCCGTGGTTCGTGCCATGGTGAATGATTTGAAGATTCCTGTGGAACTGCGTCCGTGCCCCATCGTGCGTGAAGAGAGCGGTTTGGCCTTGAGTTCGCGTAATGCGCTCTTGTCCGACAGTGAGCGTCGTACGGCAGTTTGCATATCACAGGCTTTGAAAACAAGTGTCGAGTTTGCCAAGAACCATACTGTCAGTGAGACCCACGACCTTGTTGTCGGTGCGCTCAATGCGACTAAAGGACTGGAAGTTGAGTACTTCGAGATTGTGAACGGAATCACTTTGCAACCTGTTCACTCTTGGGATGAGGCCGAATATATCGTGGGATGTATCACGGTGTATTGTGGAGCGCGTCCCGTTCGTTTGATCGATAATATCAAATACAAACAGGCTTAAAAACTATACGCAAGGCAAGATATGTTATTGAATATACTCAAGTCGAAAATTCACTGTGCTGTTGTCACACAAGCCAATCTTCACTACATGGGTAGCATCACGATTGATGAGAATCTCATGGATGCATGTGGCATGTTGGCAGGAGAACAGGTGCACGTTGTCAACAATATGAATGGCGAACGTGTCGTGACTTATGTCATTGCTGGTCAGCGAGGTTCTGGCTGTATTTGCTTGAATGGAGCTGCAGCCCGTAAGTTCCAGGTGGGTGATGAGGTCATCATCATGGCATTTGCGATGATGGATGATCAAGAGGCCCGTACGTTTAAACCTCAAGTGATATTTCCTACAGGGGATAACAACAGTCTCTGATTTTCTCGTTAAGATTTGATTTTAACGGAAAGTCTCTTTAAAAAATGAGTAGCGTGCCTACGTGTCATGGTCTTCCATGAAGCGTAGGCGCGCTACTCGTTTTTTGTTTTGTGTTTTGATGTTGAAAAATCCACAGTGGGGGAGAGTGGAAAAGAAAAAAGAGTGCCAATTGTGGAAAAACCGTATTGGCACTCTTGTTGTTGTTCCGCTATGCGGGAATTCCGCTTAGTCGGTCGTCGTTTTATGCATTGTTTTCATCGAACATCTTCGCGAAGTCCTCTGAAGAGATGGTCTTGTGGTTGAGAGTCACCACTTCCTTCAAGGCAGTGGAGAGCTTCTCATCGATGCAACGCTCAACCAAGGCCTGAGCCTGCTGCTGGTGCTTGAGCATTTCCTGTGCATAGTTTTCGAGGTACTCGTCGGGGATGTTGGTCATGCCGTACTGAGCGAACTGGAAACGGGCTGCCTGGATGGCAGCGGCCTTCACGTCCTTCTGCTCAACCTTGATGTCGTTGGCCTCAACGAGCTGCTCCTTGATGAGGTGCCACTTGAGTTCTACGATGCTCTTCTCGTAGTTGTTTTCTACGTAGTCCTCAGCCTTGTCCTTGTTGTTGGCCTTCATGATCTTCTTGAGAAGTTCATCGGGGAATTCGAGGTTGCCCACCTTGTTCTCCATGTAGGAACGAACGTCAAGGAGGAACTTATAGTTGCTGTCGTTGAGCTGGAGAGCCTGAATGCTTTCGCGGATCTTGTTGCGGCACTCTTCTTCGTTCTTTACAGCGTCCTTACCGAAGGCGCGGTCGAAGAATTCCTGATTGAGTTCTGCGGGAGCGAAGCGGCTGATGGTATTAATCTGGAAGCTGAAGTTGCCTGCGTGGTTTGCCACGTCGTCCTTTTCGATCTTGAAGAGTGAAGAAAGCTCAGCTTCGTTGGCTTCGTAAGCAGTTGAGGGGTTGAAGGTGATCACGTCGTTCTTCTTTGAACCCTCGAACTTGGCCTTCTCGTCGTCGTTCTTGAAGTATTCGGGCATGAGTGAAGCATTTTCCACAACGATGCCGCCTTCCTTGGGCTGACCGTCTTCGCCGAGTTCAGCGAGCGTACCACGCAAGATGTCGCGAGCCTGATATTCTTCTGCTTCTTCGGGGTGACCTGCCTGCTGCTGGAGCTGACCGAGCTGCTTCTCTACCATGTCGTCAGATACTTCGATGTCGTAGAAATCGATGGTGTCGTCCTTGGAGAGTTCTGCCTTGAATTCGGGAGCGAGGGCGATGTCGAACACGAAAGTGAAATCATCCTGCTTCTCGATGTCCTGCGGTTCCTGGCTTTCACTGCCGAGGGGCTCGCCGAGCATGTTAACCTTGTTGTCCTTGATATAGTTGAAGAGTGAGTCCTGAAGCAACTTGTTAACCACCTCAGCTTTGGCAGAAGTGCCGTACATTTTCTTGATGAGGCTCATAGGTACTTTGCCGGGGCGGAAACCAGGCATCTGAGCCTTGTGGCTGAAGTCCTTGAGAGATTTTGTAACTTGTGCTTCGTAGTCGGCCTTTACCATGTTGATGGTAATCGTGGCGCTCACGTTGCCGACTTTGTCAAACTTAATATCCATTTTAGTCGTTTCGTTGAGATTTGTTTCTAATTTGTTGGGCTGTCTTCTTCTGTGTTAGCTGATATTTGTGCCCACGCTTGAGTAAGCGGAGGCAAATTTAGCATTTTTCTTCCAATCTGATAGGTTTTCTGATTGAAAAAAGTGTATGAGGGACAGCTTGGGGTGTTCGTAAACCACATTTTGGGTATTCATGTGGTTGGCGGGGTCATTGTTCGGGCTGGTGGTCTTGCTGCAGAGGGGTTATTGGATGCGCCAACGCCCGTTGTTGTCACGGACAAGGGGGAAGATGACTTCCTCCTTTGTGCCATCGCCATAGCTTACGCTCAGAAATGCGTTGGCCATGTGGTCGGAATCGTGGAGTTCGATGTGTTCGACTTTCACACTTTTCACTCCATTCTTCTGCTTCTTTACGCAGTCGTTCCGGTGCTTGAGGGCCAACATGATCTGCTGTCGATAGGCCACGGTGGTGCTGTCGCACGACTGCATGGCTTGGGTGTAGGCTTCATAGTTGCCGTTCACGCCGAGCATGTAGAGGGCGACTATGGTTGTGTCCGGAAGTCCTGCGCGCAATTCTTCATTCCCGCCTGATGCTTTTCCTTTGCAGGAGACGAGGGTTAGCACAACCATGATGAAGGCTGTGAGGCGGAAGATGTGTGTCATATGTTTAACCTTACTTCTGACGGATGAAGATGTTGATGGGGGTTCCGTTGAAGTTCCAGCGTTCGCGAATCTTGTTTTCAAGGAAGCGTCGATAGGGCTCCTTTATGTATTGCGGGAGGTTGGCGTAGAACACAAATGAAGGAACCTGTGTTGAAGGCAACTGGGCGCAATATTTGATTTTGATGTATTTACCCTTGATTGAGGGAGGCGGGAAGGATTCGATGAGCGGGAGCATTTCTTCGTTGAGCTTGGAAGTCGGGATGTGGCGGTTGCGTGCCATGTATACCTCCTTTGCTGTTTCAAGCACCTTGAAGATACGCTGCTTGGTGAGTGCTGAAGCGAAGATGATGGGGAAGTCGGTGAAGGGGGCCAAACGATTGCGGATGGCATTTTCAAAGAAGCGAATGGCTTCGTTTGACTTGTCTTCCACGAGATCCCATTTGTTGACCACTACCACAAGGCTCTTGCTGTTCTTCTGGATGATTTGGAAAATGTTGAGGTCTTGGCTTTCAATGCCTCGTGTGGCATCAATCATGAGAATGCACACATCGGAATTCTCGATGGCGCGGATGGCGCGCATCACGGAATAGAATTCCAGGTCTTCCGTAACCTTGTTCTTGCGTCGGATGCCCGCTGTGTCAACAAGGTAGAAGTCAAACCCAAATTTTGTGTAACGGGTCAGGATGCTGTCTCGGGTCGTGCCTGCAATGTTGGTCACGATGTTGCGGTCTTCACCCAGAAAAGCGTTGATGATGCTGCTTTTACCGGCATTCGGACGGCCTACGACGGAGAAGCGGGGAATGTTGTCCTCGTTTTCGTCGTTGTCGTTTTCAGAACCCAGTTTTTCAATGATGAGATCGAGGAGGTCGCCTGTTCCGCTACCGGTGATGGCCGAGATGCAGAAGGGGTCGCCGATTCCGAGCTTGTAGAATTCAGCTGACGTGTATCGGTCCTCGTTATTGTCTGTCTTGTTGGCGCACAAAATCACAGGAATCTTGGTGCGTCGGAGAATGCCTGCCACTTCCGAGTCAAGGTCGGTGATCCCATTCTTGATGTCTACAACGAAGAGAATGACGTCAGCTTCATCGGTGGCCAAGGTCACTTGTTTGCGGATTTCCTCCTCGAAGACGTCGTCGGAATTGACCACCCATCCGCCTGTGTCGACTAGAGAAAACTCTCGCTTTCCCCATTCGCACTTGCCATACTGGCGGTCGCGTGTTGTGCCAGCTTCGTCACTGACAATGGCCTGCCTCGTTCCCGTCAGACGGTTGAACAAGGTGGATTTGCCGACATTGGGTCGGCCTACAATGGCTACTAATTTTGACACTTTGTATTGCTTTGTATGAGATGGTTTTTGAATATGTGTGAGTTAGGGGGCACATCAGTCGAGTTTGTAGCCGTAAGCTTCAAGTCGTTTGGTGTTGTTGCGCCAGTCTTTGTCCACTTTCACGAAGATTTCAAGATAAATGCTTTTTCCGAAGAATTTTTCCAGGGTGCGTCGTGCTTCTGTTGAAACCTTTTTAAGTGCTGTTCCGCGGTGTCCAATGATGATGCCTTTCTGGCTGTCGCGTTCCACATAGATGACGGCGTTGATGTGGATGTTGTGCTCCGATTCCTTGAACTGTTCCACTGCAACTTCCACTGCATAAGGGATTTCCTTGTCATAGTAGAGCAGGATCTTTTCTCTGATGATTTCCGTCACAAAGAATCTTGCCGGCTTGTCCGTCCATTGGTCTTTTCCGAAATAGGGGGGTGATGGTGGGAGCAGTTCCTTGATACGCTGAAGTACGTTGTCGACGTTGAATTTTGCTTTGGCTGAAATGGGATAGATTTCCGCTTTGGGAAGAGATTCATGCCATAGGCTGACAAGTGCTTCCAGATCCTTTTGGTTACTGATGTCAATCTTGTTGATGAGCAGTAGGACGGGGACATCCATCTTTTTCACTTTGTCGAGAAATTCAGAATTCTTGTCGGGTTTTTCCACTACGTCGGTCACGTAGAGCAATACGTCGGCGTCCTGCAAAGCGGATGTGGAGAATGCCAGCATTTCTTCCTGTAACTTATAGTTGGGCTTGAGAACACCCGGTGTGTCGGAAAACACGATTTGGGCGTCATCGGAATTGATGATGCCCATGATGCGGTGGCGTGTGGTCTGCGCCTTGAAAGTGGCAATCGATATGCGTTCGCCCATTAGCAGGTTCATCAGGGTGGATTTACCTACATTGGGATTGCCAACGATGTTGACAAAACCCGCTTTGTGCGTCAGTGTTTCGGTCATGTGTGGAATGGATGGTTGCATGTATTCCCTTTTTCTTCTGAGATGGAAGGGTGGGGAATATGAACTGACCGCCTCGCCCGGGGAATGGCCTCGGTGAGGCGGTCAGTTCGTTTCTTTGTTGATGGGGTTAGGCGTTGTATCCCCACTTGAGATAGGCTGCACCCCATGTGAATCCTGCACCGAATGCGCAGAGAATGAGGTTGTCACCCTTCTTGAGCTGTTTTTCGTAGTCCCACAATGCGAGGGGAAGTGTTCCAGCAGAAGTGTTGCCATAGCGCTGGATGTTGAGCATCACTTGATCCATCGGGAGTTCCAGTCGGTGGGCAACGGCTTCAATGATGCGCACGTTGGCCTGATGGGGTACGACCCAAGAGATGTTGTCCTTGGTCAAGTTGTTGCGTTCTGCAATCTTGGCGCAAGCATCGCTCATGTTGGTTACTGCGAACTTGAAAACTGTGCGACCTTCCTGATGGAGGTAATGCATGCGGTGGTCGATGGTGAAGTATGACGGGTTGCATACGGAACCACCAGCTTTCATGCAGAGGAACGGAAGACCCTTGCCATCTGTACGAAGATAGCTGTCTTGCCATCCCACTTCTTCCGTGGTGGGTTCCACCATTACGGCTGCTGCACCATCACCGAAAATGGGGCAAGTGGCACGATCAGTGTAGTCAACGATTGATGACATCTTATCGGCTCCACACACCACAATCTTCTTGTAGCGTCCGCTTTGAACCATACCTGCAGCTGCATCCATGGCGAAGAGAAATCCGCAGCATGCTGCTTGCATGTCGATGGCGAAGGCATTTTTCATGCCGAGACGTCCGATTACGATTGACGAAGTGGAAGGGAAATGGTAGTCAGGTGTGGTGGTGGCCACAATCAGGCAGTCCACTTCCTGAGGGTCGGTACCCGTTTTTTCGAGCAACTGCTTTACGGCTTTACGGGCCATATAGCTGGTTCCGAGTCCCTCTTCGTTGAGAATTCGGCGTTCTTTGATGCCGATACGGGTCATGATCCATTCGTCGTTGGTGTCGACCATGCGTGACAACTCGTCGTTGTTGAGCACGTATTCAGGTACGTAGCCTCCGACACCAGTAATGGTGGCATTGATTTTTTCCATAGTCGGGAAATGTATGTTGTGTGCTTCGGGCAGGGCGTTTTCCTTGTCTGGCACTATGGGTTGGCGTTGTGAAAGGGGTGAAAATGAAAATAGTTTAAGAGCCGGCAAGTCACGTGGCGTTCTATCAACGGTCTGGGTGATAAAACGCAGACTCGTACGTCAAGGGCTTACAAACTCTTAAACTACTTCTTTCGACTTTTAATCTTGGTTGTTTCCAACACTTGATGTGCGAGGGATGATTACTTATTCAGCAACTTCCTTCACGATGGCGAGCTTGCCGCGGTAGTAACCACAAGCGTTGCATACGGTGTGGTAGATGTGCCAAGCGCCGCAGTTGGGGCAGATTGCGAGAGTAGGAGCAACAGCCTTATCGTGAGTTCTACGCTTGAGAGTTCTCGTCTTTGATTGTCTTCTTTTAGGATGTGCCATTTTTCTTTGTTACTTTATTGTATGATTGATATTTCTTTTTGTGATTACTGGGCAAGGCTTTATTCGTCCTCGTTTTCGCTGGAGAAGTCATCGTCGCTTCCGCTTACGAAACGCGCCACATCTTCATTGCATTGTCTGGAGGCGTGAACACGCTTGGTGGGGAGGGATGTTTCGATGATTTCGTAGATGTCCCACCCGAAGTCATACATGCTGTTGGGTCCTTCAGTGTAGTTGGCGTCCCAAGGGTCATTGTCGTCGGGTTCAGCATCCTTTACTTTTACTTCGTCGTGAATGTCGACAAGGATGGGTAGAGGATCAAGGCATCTGTCGCAACGTACGGTGACGGAACCTTTGATGTCAATCTTCACAGCATAAATCTGACTCACGGAAGGCATAACGCGCAAAACAACGCTGACGTTGCCGCCAACGATTTCGTCCTGGTCGAGATTGGAGAAGAATGTGTCGTCCAAGGCCACTGTCGGACACTCGGCTTTTGCCGATGCCAATGCCAGATTGATATGTAATGGTCCTTCACTTTGCATAGCGGCTGCAAAGTTAATACTTTATTGTGGAATATTTGTCCCATTTGTGGTGATTTTTTTGCTATCATGCGGATTTTGAGGCATTTTGTGGTCGATGGCAGATGTCATTGGGCTCTACGAAGAAGTGGGTTCGTTGTATGGTGGCTATATCTTTCTTTGAATCATACGCTCATATGAAACATGGGGAAATAGGTGCTTTTGAATCTTGGATAGAAGATGTTTGAGCGATTTAATGACGAGTTGTTTTGCTTTCGCGTAAATATGCTTGGTCGTCAAAGAACAACTTGTTGAGCCTCTTCTTTCTCCCATTCTGCATTGAACACTTCTGCTGCGTGCGCGTAGGTGGGAAAAAGATGGTCTGGCCGTAGTTCGTGCTCTCCAATGGTTTCCATATAAATGCTCCCTATGTGGGAGTTAGAGTACTTCAGTGGAAGTACTGCAGTACTCTGCCGAAAGTACTCGAGTACTCTCGGGGCAGTACTCGAGTACTTCTATAGGAGTACTGGAGTATTCCTACTGGAGTACTCGAGTATTCCTACTGGAGTACTCTGAGACCTCCGTTTTCAGCTCCCCTATCTCCCTTTCACAGTACGAAAAGCAGGCGGTGGTTTTATTCCATGCGCCATGGAATAAAACCACTTGAATGCGCATAAAGTCAATTTCACAAGTATGCTGTGAAGTATGTCTTGTCGTCAATCATGGTTCTGAACTAGACAATGAGGTTTGGTTGGGTTTAAGATCTGGCTGGATGGTTGGGGTGTTTTGAAGCCGAAACGAAAACGTTACGTCGTCAAAAATGCTGTATCGGAATCTAACATAGCTTAAAACATGACTTTACTTGCAATCCATTCACTGAAATGTTAGTATATTTGCACTTCGAAATCATTCAACAAGCAATCAAATGGCCTTGGAGCGCACGTCTGTTTTTATATATGATATAGAAGGTGTGTTTTTACAGGCTGATAAATCAATGATATGAACAAACCAGCCATATTCCTGCTGGCAGGAGCCTTGTTCGCTGCCTGCAGCGACGATACAGCAAAGATTGGGGTGGATGTGATGCCCGATGGGGACAAAATCACCACTTCTGCCCAACATTTTAATCTTTCCACCCGTACCGTGCAGGTGGATTCAGTGTTGGCGAATACTTCGAAGAGTCAGCTTGGTAGCATCATTGACCCTGAGATGCGTGTCCGTACGACGTGCGATTTCCTTGCCCAATTTCATGTGCCTGATAATTTTATCCTTCCCAAGAAGGAGCTTCTCTATATGGAGCAGCCGGGTGTGTTGAAAGCTGACTCGTGTGTGATTCGTATCTATTTTGATAAGTATTATGGCGATTCGCTTGCCACTATGAAAGTTCAGGTGCGCGAACTTGATAAAGCGCGTGTCATGGAGGAAGGCGTGAATTATTACACCAATCTTAATCCTTCCGACTATGTGAGTACTTCAGCTTCGGCCATCAACAAATCTGTGGCCTATGCGGTGAAGGATCTTTCGCTGAGTGATGAGCAGAACAGCGGAGGTAAGTACTATCGCAGCATTAGCGTACGACTTCCGCAAGATTATGGAACGCAGCTTATGGAGCATTATTATGCGACTCCGGCAGATTTTCAGAACCAATGGAAATTCATTCATAATGTTTGCCCTGGTTTCTACTTTGAAAGCAAAGGGGGCGTTGGTTCGATGATCACTGCTGACATGATGTGCCTCGATGTCTATTTCCGTTATCACACCAAGACAAAGGAAGGAAATGATACCATTGTCGATGGTATGCAGCGCATGGGTGCGACAGAAGAGGTTATTCAGAATACGCGGATTTCCAATGACTATCCTGGTTCATTGAACGCAGATGATTTGGATAATTTGTCTTGCACTTATCTGAAGACACCTACGGGGCTCTTTACTGAAGCTACGATTCCCGTGTCGGAAATTGTTGCAGGAGAACATTACAATGATTCCATTAATCAGACGAAGATTGTTTTCCGACGTTTCAATACCTCTGACCATTCTTCATTTAACTTGCCTCGGACGACTTATCTGCTGATGGTGCGTAAGGGGGATATGAAGGAGTTCTTTGAAAAGGACAAACTTTCGGATAATATCACTTCTTACCTGACAGAATATAGTTCGACGAACAATGTATACCAGTTCAGCAACGTGGCAAGACTGGTGGCTTATCTTCGCGACGAGCGTGACAAGGGTGCTGGTGTGGTTCCTGGTGACAATGAAAGTCAGCGCAATGCAAAGTATGCATCATGGGAAGCTCTGCATCCGGATTGGAACAAAGTGATGATCATTCCTGTCAATGCAGAATATGCAACTATAACAACGAGCTTCGGTGTACAGAAGAAATTGATGCGTATTCAGCATAACCTTTCCCTCACTTCTACTCGCATCGAAGGAGGAAAGGATAATCCAGTGGATATCAGTGTTATTTACAGCCGTTACAACCGATAAGGTGAATGACGGTTTCAATCTCATCAAATCTTGACATAAACAAAAAGCAGCTTCAGCACAACAGCGTGCGAAGCTGTTTTTTTAGATGGTAGGTGTCATAAACGATGTTGTAATTGGTGGAATTCTATATTTCCTAACAAACTCAATATAAACTCTATATATGAAAGCTATGCTTTTTGCAGCGGGAATGGGCACCCGTTTGAAACCGCTTACCGACCATATGCCAAAGGCTCTTGTGGAAGTGGGTGGACGTCCGCTACTCGATATTGTTGTTCGTCGCCTTGTGGATGCCGGTGCCACGGAGGTGGTTGTGAATGTTCATCATTTTGCTGACCAGATCAAAAGTTATGTGGCATCACATGACTGGGGAATTGACGTACATCTATCCGATGAAACTGAGGCCTTGCTCGATACGGGTGGGGGACTCCGAAAGGCTCTTCCGCTTTTTCATGAAGGCGGTGACGCCCCTGTTCTCCTCCATAATGTTGATATTCTGTCGAATGCAGACTTGCGTGGTTTCTATGAACGTAGCCGCCATGCTGATGTGACGCTTATGGTCAGTAGCCGCGAAACGAAACGCTATCTTCTTTTTGATGATGAAGGACGTCTTCGAGGATGGACGAATATTGCAACGGGGGAAGTGCGCTCGCCCTATTCCAACCTGGATGTGGCGAATCTTCATCGTTATGCTTTTTCTGGTATACATTGCGTGTCGCCCCACATGGAACAATGGATGGCAGATTGGCCAGCAAAATTCCCTATCATGGATTTCTATCTCCGTATGTGTGATCGCCTGGACATCAGAGGCGATGTTCAACATGATTTGCAACTGATGGACGTGGGGAAACTCAATACGCTTGAAAAGGCTGAGGCTTTTTTGAAAAAATAGCGGTCAAGTGAAGGCGTCCATCCACTAAGGCCGTTTCTTATGTCCTTTTCTGGTTGTGAGTAAAAGAAGCGGAAAGATAAGGTTTGCATGTTGAATGTGGAACTTGGGGATACCGTCAATCGGAAACTTTGATTTATCTTCCTTTCAAAAGGACGTGTTTTTACAAATAGAAGGCGGTCATCTATGGGAATAGATGACCGCCTTCTGTATTAAGATGTATAGCTATTAAGTCTTATTTGCGGGTGGAAGGCTTCTTAGCTGTGGTTTTGCGAGTTGTTGTCTTGCGAGGCTTGGCTGCAACTTTTTCTTCATTGGTGGCAGACTCGCTTTCCTTGTTTTCCGAATCAGCTTGCTCATAACGTGCAAGCATGGACTGCAGACGGTCGATTTCCTGATTCTTCACGTTCAGCTCATCGCCCTGATTGCGGATGGTCGTCAGCAGTGAGTTGAGTTCTTCGTTGTCGATGTCGAGAGGATAGCGCTCGTTCACGCGGTTGATGAAGTCGCCGAGGATGTTCATGTAGTTGGTGAAAGCATCGTAAGGCGAATCGTAGATACCGCGATATCCTCCGTAGGAGTTGGGCTTGGTCGACATGAAGCGGAGGTTGTTCGTGGCTTGGAGATAGTCGAAATCCTGCATAAGACGACGGTCGCGGCAAACGCGTACGCGGTCTGCAACAGAGTAGAGCTTGTCGAATGCTTCACGCTGCATGCCGTTTCCGAGCCAGGGCGAGAGGTCGCGCTCTTCGTCCACCCATGAGGTGGGGTAGGAGACAGTGAGGTCGCCAGCAGACTTTACGCGAGAGCAGATTTCCGAAGGCGTGCTGAACGTGATTCCGCGCTGGCGGAACTGTTCGGGGAGAGCCTTCATGAAGTCGAGAATGTGGGATGAGAGAGGCTGGAAAATGCCGAGGGCGCATAGTTCCATGAAGATGTTGATGATTTGTTCTTCTTCAGGAAGGCGGGCTATCCAGTCAGCGTAAGTTTCAGCGAAAAGGGGATATTCGCTCCATGAGGAGTCATTGAAACGGTAGGAAATGTCCTCAGAGAGAGAGTAATCGCGGAGGAGAAGCTTGAGTTCAGGATTTCGGTTGCAATTGTATACGAAATGCGGGCTCTTCCATCCGAGCACGTGCTTGGCACCTTCAGCGAGCATGCCCTTGAAGCCCATTGAGGCTACGAGTTCGCCGATATCGTCAGAGTAGACGAGGCAGGAGTTGCGGAAGATGGTGGGTTCTGCACCGAAGAGGGCTTTCACTTTCTCGCATAGGCGAGTTACCTCATCGCGGAACACATCCTCGTTCTTGAGGCATGAGAAACCGTGGGAATAAGGTTCGGCAAGGAATTCCACGCATCCGGTTTGAGCGAGCTGTTGGAGAAGTTCGATAACTTGGGGTGCATGGTTCTCAAGCTGTTCGATGGCGCATCCAGAGAGGGAAATGACGCATTTGAAGAAGCCAGGGTTGGCTTTGGCCATTTCGATGAGAGCCTGAAGGGCAGGAACGTAGGAACGTTCAGCCGTTTCGGTGATAGAGCGCGCGTTCTCGTAGTCGTCGTAGTAGTAGTGGTCTGTGCCGATGTCGAAGAAGCGATAGCGCTTGAGGTGAATGTTCTGATGTATCTCGAAATAGAGGCAGACTGTTTTCATGATGGTTGGGATGTTGCTTTTTGCGGGTGAGGGCGCAGTTTGTGCGCCCTTAAGCGCGAGGGAAATTTGTGTTAGGGGTTGATAAGACGGCTGTAGACATCATAGATGCGTTTGCCTACTTTCTCCCATGTGATTTGGTCGACTTCCTTCTTTCCTTCAACCTTGAGGTATTCGTGGAGAGATTCGTTGGTACAAATCGAGTACATGGCATCTGCCATGGCATTGATGTCCCAGTAGTCGGTCTTGATGCACTTATCAAGGATTTCGGCGCAACCACTTTGCTTGGAGATAATAGAGGGCACTCCGCATTGCATAGCTTCGAGGGGCGATATACCGAACGGTTCTGAAACTGACGGCATGACGTAGACATCGGAGTCTGCGAATGCTTCGTAAACTTGTTTGCCTTTCATGAATCCAGGGAAGTGGAAACGGTCTGCAATACCTTTGGCTGCTGCCATTTCGATCATGGCATTCATCATGTCCCCAGAGCCTGCCATGCAGAAGCGAATATTATGAGTACGCTGAAGCACAAGGCTAGCCGCTTCAACAAAGTATTCCGGTCCCTTTTGCATGGTGATGCGTCCGAGGAAGGTCACCACTTTTTCCTTGCGGTTTGCGTGGCTTTCGCGTCTTTCGCGCACCATATTGAGAATGTCGTCCGAAAGCGGGTAGACGGCATTATGCATGGTGATGACCTTTGCGGGATCCTGATGGTAGTGGTTGATGACAGTCTGTCGAGTCAGTTCGCTGACGCACATAATGCAGTCGGCATGATCCATACCATCTTTCTCGATTGAGTAGACCGTGGGGTTGACGTTGCCGCGTGAACGGTCAAAGTCAGTGGCGTGAACATGGATGACAAGAGGCTTTCCGCTCACGTTCTTGGCATGGATACCAGCGGGGTAGGTGAGCCAATCGTGTGCATGGATAATGTCGTACTCCTGCTGGCGTGCGATGACTCCAGCCACGATGGAGTAGTTGTTGATTTCATCCTGGAGGTTGTCGGGATAGCGTCCGGAGAATTCAATGCAGCCGAGGTCGTCGGTGAGGCGGTAGTTGAAATCGGCATAGATGTGGTCACGCAGATCGAAATAGAGCTGCGGGTCCATTTTGCTGCCGAGGCGTTGGCGCACATAGTCGTAGTCGACGTCGCGCCAAACGACGGGAGTTTCGCTCAGTCCGATGATGTTCATGAAGCTTTTGTCCTCATCGCCCCATGGGCGTGGCAGGCAGAAGGTGATTTGAACATCGGGTTGGGCAGCCAGTCCCTTGGTGATGCCATAGCTGGCTGTGCCGAGGCCACCGAGGATGTGAGGGGGGAATTCCCATCCGAACATTAAAACTTTCATAGGTATCTTGTGGTATTTCTCCCCCTCTTTTCAGGGGGATAGGGTCGAGTTGGTTCGGTTATTGTTTGCAGGGGGGGGGCCAGGCTGTATTTTTAGAAAATCCTGGTTTTGATATTTCCCAAAAAGCCTAGAGGCTTCCTGCCTTATTCCATGGCCTTGTTGTACTTTTCAAGCACTCGGAGCGCACGGAGAATGCCGCTGACGTTCATGGCGAATGAGATGGCGCCACGTCCACTGAATGGGGGATTTCCGTCGAAAAGTTCGGGGATGGTTCCTACGCAGTGGTAGAAGAGTTCTTCCTCAAAGCCGATGAGTTTGCGTTCGATGTAGTTGACACCGCTCATTTTGTAGACGCGGAGATAGGCTTCAAGGTAGAAACCTGTGAGCCAAGGCCATGCCGTACCCTGATGGTAGGCCAAGTCGCGCTGGGTTTGGGGACCAACGTACATGGGGTTGTAGCCGCCGCTGTTTGGTGAGAGTGAGCGAATACCCTTGGGTGTAACGAGTTCTTTTGTGCAGATGTCGAGCACACCCTTTCTTTCCTTCATGTCAAGGGGTGAGAAGTCAAGTGCTATGGCCATAAGCTGGTTGGGGCGTACGCTCCAATCCATCATCTGTCCGTCCACGAAGTCGAGGAGATAGCCGTGTTCGTTGAGGAAAGTATCCTTGAATGCGGGTACCATTTTTTCGGCTTCCTCTTGGGCACGGGTAGCGAGGGCTTCATTGCCTTCGCCTTCGTTTTCACTGAGGAGTTGTTCGAGGAATCGGAGGGCATTGTACCATAGAGCGTTGAATTCCACGATGTATCCCGTGCGGGGGATGATGGGGCGTCCATTGCTCTGGGAGTTCATCCAGGTGATGGCATGGTCACGTCCGCCGTTGGCATAGACCAGTCCGTTATCGTGGATAAAGAGATTGGGGTGCTGTCCGCTCCAGATGTAGGTCATGATGTCCTTGATGAGGGCACCATAACGTTGGTAACACTGCTTGCGCGAGGTGTGCTTGCCATATTGCTGCAGACACCAGATGGCCCAGAGAAGAGTGTCAGGTTGTTCCATCTCATAGATACCCACATTGATGGGTTGCTTGGTGATGAAAGCACGGATGGCTTTTTCTGCAGTCTGCATGTAGAGCTCGAAGCGTTCTGTTTCACCGATGGAGAGCGTGAGACCCGGCATAGAGATGAAGGTGTCACGTGCTCGTGGTTTAAACCAAGGGTAGCCAGCGAGGATGTAGTTTTCGTCGTTATGGCTTACTCTGAACTGATGGGCCGCGTTAACCAAGCAGTGGTAGAAGCTATCGCGATGGTCAAGGGTGTCAATTTCATCCTGCATCATCTGATTGATGTTCTCGGGCTCAATGGGGGCAATACCAGCGCTGAAGACGATGGTTTCTCCTTTCTTGATTGGCATTTCGAAATAGCCGGGTACGAGAAGATCTTCCGATGCGTAATAGCCTCTTTCGCTTTCTTTCGGATATTCAAGGCCGCGGTACCAGTCGGGATGGTAGTTCCATTCAGCAGCCTTTGATGTTTGCATGAAGAGGTCGGGATAGCCTTTGTAGAGGCACATGCTGATGCCGTTGGGCACTTCCTTGAAGGACTTGTCGGCCACCCCATTTTCGTGTGTCCATTGACGTACGCTTCGGAAAGCGAGGAAGGGACGAAGGCGAAGGGTGGTTTCAGAGTGGGCGTCGAGGAGCGTGTAGCGAATGTAAAGGCGGTGAATCGACGTGTCAAACGCGATTTCCTTACGGAGAATCACGCCGCCAACACGGTAGGTCCAAGTGGGCACTTGTTCCCATTCAAAAGAGGTGATGTACTTGTGTCCTTTAGGGCTGTAATTGTCGCCTTGGTACTTGTGGATGCCAAGGTTGAATTCTGCTCCGTGCTGTATGACTGTTTCGTCGAGAGATGAGAGGAGCACGTGGTTCTCATCGTCCAGTTCAGGTACGGGAATCACGAGCAGACCATCGTACTTGCGGATATTGCATCCCACGAGGGTCGTGGAGCAGTAGGCTCCTGTGCGGTTGGTGATGAGCATTTCCTTGAAGAGGGAATCCTGCAAGTTGGTCATCTGCGCCTTATCGAATCTTAAATAGCACATGGTAAGGGGAAAATGATTATAAGGTCTTTAATTTGCCTTTTTGTTAGTTGTTAGCCTAGGGGGCGGAGGGCTGCGTGGCCGGTAATGCGGATTTCCGACACGGCAATTGCCGTCCTCAAGGATTATCGGTGGTAAAAGTAGGCAATTTTTTGCGGTTGGGAAAAACTTTTCATGGAAAAAAGTGATCAGCGCATGGTTTTGGGGGTGTTTTTGAAGAATTTGGGCAAAATACTTGCCTTAATCGTCTGTTTTGTTTACTTTTGCAAGGAGTAGGGTTGCTGCAGATAAGGTGCAGTTGGCAATTCTGCCCCCTAAGTCTTAACTTTAGGCAAATCCCAGCGTTTGGATGAATTTGCCCATATCATGAACATAAACGACCAATGACTAGATTTGACGAACCGAGTATTGAAACCTTGGTGGGAGCCATGCATGAAATGTGGAATTTGCTCACTGAATCTGAAAAGCAGTTTTTGCTTGAAGGAATGAAAGTGTGTCGTTTCAAACGTGGCGAGATGATTTATAAAGAAGGCGAAAGTCCAGACAACTTACTTTGTCTTGTTACGGGAAAGGTGAAGATCTTCCGTGATGGTTATGGTGGACGTTCGCTGATTAATCGTGTGCTCCGGCCAGTACAGTATTTTGGCTATCGGGCTTCGATGGCAAGCGAACCTTATGTGACTGCCGCTTCAGCCTTTGAAGAGAGTGTGGTTGTGAACATTCCGATGGTTCGGGTGAATGAGGTGATGAAGCACAACAATGCCTTGTGTGGGTTTTTCATTCGAGCTTTGGCTGTTGATCTGGGTTTGGCAGATAAGCGCATTGTGAGCCTGACGCAGAAGCATGTGAGAGCCCGCTTGGCAGAAGCTCTTCTGAGTTTGCTTGAAATCTATGGGTTTGAAGCAGATGGACACACGCTTAGTTCGCAGATTTTGAGAGAAGATATGGCGAGCTTGTCAAATATGACGACAAGCAACGCAATCCGAACGCTTGCAAGTTTTGCAGATGAAGGGTTGATTGAAGTGCATGGCCGTCAAATTAAGATTCTCGATTTTGGGGGACTTATGAGGGTCTCTGATTACGGGTGATTTTTTAGTTCCTTGAGAAAAGAAGAAAAAAGCAAGGATGCAACTTATTCCGATACGTTGGATTGGTTGCATCCTTGCTTTTGTTTGGAAGGTGTGTTTTATGGAATGAGGAACTCTATTTCCTCAGGCATGATGCTGATGTCGAGCATGCTGATTGGAGCGTGTATGACACGTCCGTCGATGCTGACGAGCGAATGGCTTGGGTTGTTGATGCGCATATGGCGGGTGCGCCATACGTTCACTCCCTTGTGGCTGAGGAAACGTCCTGTAAGCAGAAGCCAAAGTCCATGAAAAAGTTGCGTGAGCTTTGGTTGGGATACGAGGGTTACGTCAAGCAATCCGTTATAGGGGACTGCGCTCGGAGTTTGTCCGTAACCATGAGCCGATCCAATGCAGAGCGCCATACCTCTTTTTTCTACGGTTTCTCCGCTGAATTGAAGCATGAATTTATAACTCATGCGTTGGAACAGTAAGAGGAATGCGGAAGCGAAATAAGAGATGGTGTTAAGGGCAAAGAGGCTACGGGTCTTTCTCCTAAGGTTGGTGATGGCAGCTGATACCCCAAGGTTCACGCAGTTGAGGAAATAGTGAGTATGCTGTTCGCTGGATTTATCGGCGGAACGTACGCATCCTACGTCAACGAGGCGCGTGTGATGGAGTAGAAGAGAGGAAATGGTGGCTTTATAATCATCGGCATCAAATCCCCAGTAGCGTGCGAAGTCATTGCCAAATCCATTGGGGATGATTCCGAGTATGGGATGTCGTCCGATGGGGGCTTCAGCCTGCATGATTCCGCAAAGGGCGTGGTTAAGCGCTGCGTCTCCGCCTACGACAACAATCGTGCGATAGCCTGCGCGGGTCATCATGGCTGCCAAGCGTTCTACGGAGCCTGCTCCATCGCTTTGAACGTAGTCGTAGGCCACTCCGTTGGCGTCTAGGTAACGTCGTATTTCCTTCCAACGCTTATGGGTGCGGGGGGACCCTTCTTTGGGGCAATAGATGACTGCCCATGATTTGCTTGGCACGGTGTGGAGGATTAAATGGATGTTGTCGGTGCACTTGAAGCGTGCTACCGGATAGTTGTCAGTTTAAACCCAAATCTTTGGGTTGCAGGGCTTGGACTTGCTCAAGTGTCATCCAGTGGATGGAAATGCCGCGTCGCTCCATTCCTCTAAACCACGTCATTTGGCGTTTGGCGAATTGGTGGATGGCGATTTCAAGCTGGCTGAACATTTCCTCGTAGGTGAGTTGCCCTGTTACATAGAGGGTGATGAATTTATATTCGAGCCCATAGTAAATAAGGTCTTCTGCAGGTATACCTTCTGCTAGTAGTGCGCGGATTTCATCTGCCATGCCTTCTTCAAGTCGTTGTTTCAGTCGTTTGGTGATGCGTTGGCGTCGTACTTCACGATCAACGTCAATGCCAATCACATAGGATTTGAAATTGGGGAAGGGACGGTCGTCTATTGGATTCTCCGCGTAATGAGTGGCGATCTCGATAGCACGTATTGCACGTTGGGGAGTGTCGACGTCGGTCGTGTTGTGAAGCGTTTGAAATCCTTCAAGTATATGTGTCAGTTCAGCAAGGGATTTGTTGGCCAAACGTTCACGGAGTTCAGGATTCTGAGGCACGGGAGACAATCGGTAGCTTCGCAGTATGCTTTCAAGATAAAGGCCTGTTCCTCCGCATACAATGACGTTGCGTCGTCGGTCACGGATAGAGTTGTAAGCTTCAAGAAAATCGTGCTGGTAGGCAAAGAGATTATACTTTGTGCCAGGTTCCGCAATGTCGATGAGGTGATAGGGCACCAAAGGTCCTCCTTCCGTATAGTCGGATAGGTCTTTTCCTGTGCCGATGTCCATTCGTCGATATACTTGTCGGCTGTCTGCACTGATTATTTCTGCATTGATTCGTCGTGCAAGTCCGACGGCAGCGCCAGTCTTGCCAGAAGCGGTAGGGCCGAGAATGGTGATGAAGTCGTACATGAGATAAAGAAAATACCGCTGCAACACAGCTTTTGCAGCATTGCAGCGGTAGTGGGTTGTTCACCTTTGCCTAACAGAGGAAGAGGTAACTGACCTCGCTTCCGTAGCTAGGGTGATTTTTTAGGTTGTGAATGGATTAGCCGTTCACCTTAGCCATGTGGGCGATGAGTTCGAGCACCTTGTTAGAGTAGCCGATCTCATTGTCATACCAGCTGATAACCTTAACGAAGGTGTCAGTGAGGTATACACCTGCATTAGCATCGAAGATAGAAGTGTTGGTGCAACCGAGGAAGTCGCTAGAAACGACAGCGTCCTCAGTGTAGCCGAGTACACCCTTGAGTTCACCTTCAGAAGCTTCCTTCATAGCCTTGCAGATTTCCTCCTTAGTTGCGGGCTTAGCGAGGTTTGCAGTCAAGTCAACTACAGAAACGTCCAAAGTCGGAACACGCATAGAGATACCAGTGAGCTTACCGTTGAGTTCGGGGATAACCTTACCTACAGCCTTGGCAGCACCCGTAGTAGAGGGGATGATGTTGCCGCTAGCAGCACGGCCACCGCGCCAATCCTTGAGAGAAGGACCGTCAACAGTCTTCTGAGTAGCAGTAGTAGAGTGAACGGTAGTCATCAAGCCGTTTACGATACCGAACTTGTCGTTCAACACCTTAGCGATAGGAGCCAAGCAGTTGGTGGTGCAAGAAGCGTTAGAAACGAACTGAGTGCCCTTCTGGTACTTGTCGAAGTTTACGCCGCATACGAACATGGGGGTGTCGTCCTTAGAAGGAGCAGACATAACCACGTACTTGGCACCAGCTTCGATGTGAGCCTGAGCCTTCTCCTTAGTGAGGAAGAGACCAGTTGACTCAACAACGTACTCAGCACCTACAGCGTCCCACTTCAGGTCAGCCGGGTTGCGCTCAGCGGTAACGCGGATGTGGTTGCCGTTTACGATGAGCTCGCTCTTCTCTACGTCAGCTTCGATTGTGCCTTCGAAATGGCCGTGCATAGTGTCGTACTTGAGCATGTAAGCCAAGTAATCTACGGGGCAGAGGTCGTTGATACCTACAATCTGAATGTCGTCGCGGTTCTGAGCAGCGCGGAATACGAAACGGCCGATACGACCGAAACCGTTAATACCTACTTTAATCATG
>ERZ1026892.292-NODE-292-length-23914-cov-99.461419_pt1 | contig 23914 bp, 21 predicted proteins | sample MGYA00380176_ERZ1026892 | MGnify/ENA primary metagenome ERZ1026892 (study PRJEB33269, sample SAMEA4719812) | human gut metagenome | biome: human-associated habitat; feature: organic feature; material: feces | place: Cameroon | collected 2013-10 ... | reverse complement strand
TCCTTCTATGCCGACTATTGGGCTGCAGCGGGTCCGATGGCAGGTGGCGAACCTTTGAAGAATGCGCCTGTGGAAAACTGTGCCAATATCGGCTTCTCTTTCCTCACGGGTGCTGATGATACCGGTTTCTATCGCAACGACCTGACCTGGTACACCCAGGTGGCTTTCGATTCAGCGCAGTTGGCTCGCCCATTGTCTGTAGATAAGACTCCTATCTTCCGTCATCGCATCCAGCTCTTGCCGGGTATGCAGCATCATATCACCTATGGTCTGACTACTCCTTGGCTCAAGCAGTTTGTGCGCAATCCATATCCTAAGACCGTGCTCTGGGAGGATTTCGAGATGGATGGCAGACATCGTTCCGGTTTCTACAACCTGCAGGTGCTGACTCGCCCATCAGAGTCTAGAACCTACTACGAGATGGATATCGACAAGAACGTGGTTTCCATCAAGGTGAGCAATGTGGATTACACCACTATCTTGAAGGATAAGCAGTGGGGAATCGATCTGAAGTTCAACCGCAGCTATTCTCCTGCCACTGGTGGTAAGTTGAGAGTTTATCTCAATGACCAGTTGGTCAACCTCAATGAGCCTGTAACCATCATGGTAAACGGCAAGCAGGTATTCCATGGTATTGCCAAGGCAGATTTGCAGGCAATGGTGAATAGTTGTGCGGAATACTTTGACCCATGTCGAGTATATCCTGTTGCAATCGATTTGGCTTATTGATTTTAAAGAATGATTAGATGAAGAAAAATATTTGTTTATATGCCATGATGGCTTTAGCCTTTATGGGATGTTCGCAAAATAACAAGAAACAGGAAGGCAGCTCAAAGGGACTGCCTTCTCGTGTTGAATCAGAGAGTAAGGCTGGGGCAGAGAAGGCAGATCAGTCAGTAGCTGGCAGTAGTAATCAGTCTGCTTCTGCTGGAAAGGTGCAGGTGCTTACGGCTTCCGATTTCAGGAAGAAGATTATGGATTACGAGTCTCATCCCGAAGAGTGGGTGTTTGCAGGCTCCCGTCCTGCCATTATCGATTTCTATGCCACCTGGTGTGGACCTTGCAAGATGATGGCTCCCATGGTAGAATCTCTTGCCGGGAAATATGCCGGCAAGATAGATTTCTATAAGGTGGATATCGACCAGGAACCCGAACTGGCTTCCGTCTTCGGCATCCGCAGCATCCCTACCTTCCTCTTCATCCCGATGAAAGGAAAGCCTACTATACAGATGGGCGCTATGCAGAAGGAAGATTTCGAGGAAATCATCGGAAAAATGATGGGGAAGTGATAAATGGTGATTTACTGCATACTTATAAGTAGGTATTTCTTGGCAAATACCTAGTTTTGATGATGCCCGAAATTTGGTGGTTTATCAGATAATATCTAAATTTGCACTCGGAAAAAATGTTTAATGTAATTAAAAGTATTATAGTATTATGATTATCGAAAATGTTCATGCAAGAGAAATCTTGGATTCTCGTGGCAATCCTACAGTAGAGGTTGAAGTTTCATTGAAGTCTGGTATCGTGGGGCGTGCATCGGTTCCTTCTGGTGCATCCACTGGTGAGAACGAGGCTTTGGAACTTCGTGATGGCGACAAGAACCGCTATGGCGGCAAGGGCGTCTTGAAGGCTGTGGAGAATGTGAATCAGGTGATTGCTCCGGCTTTGGTAGGTTTTTCTGCCTTGGAGCAGCGTGCCATCGATTATAAGATGTTGGAACTCGACGGTACCAAGACCAAGTCTAATCTGGGTGCCAATGCCATCCTCGGTGTTTCTCTGGCTGTGGCTCATGCTGCTGCTGAGTATCTCCACATCCCATTGTATCGCTACATCGGCGGTTGCAATACTTACACCCTTCCTGTTCCTATGATGAACATCATCAATGGTGGTGCTCACTCTGATGCGCCTATCGCCTTCCAGGAGTTCATGATCCGTCCTGTGGGTGCTCCTTCCGAGAAGGAGGCTATCCGTATGGGTGCTGAGGTGTTCCATGCCTTGGCTAAGCTCCTGAAGAGCCGCGGTCTTTCTACTGCCGTAGGTGATGAGGGCGGTTTTGCTCCTGCACTCGATGGTATAGAGGATGCGCTCGACAGCATCTGCCAGGCTATCAAGGATGCCGGTTATGAGCCAGGTAAGGACGTGAAGATTGCCATGGACTGTGCTGCCAGCGAGTTTGCCGTTCAGGAGAATGGTGAGTGGTTCTACGATTACCGCCAGTTGAAGGATGGCAAGAAGAAGGATCCTAATGGAAAGAAACTGACTGCTGCTGAGCAGATCAAGTTCCTGGAAGAACTGATTACCAAATATCCTATCGATTCTATTGAGGATGGTTTGGATGAGAACGATTGGGACAATTGGGTGAAGTTGACTGCTGCCATCGGCGATCGTTGCCAGTTGGTAGGTGACGACCTCTTTGTTACCAACGTGAAGTTCCTGGAGAAGGGTATCAAGATGGGTGCTGCTAACTCTATCCTCATCAAGGTGAACCAGATTGGTTCTCTTACCGAGACACTGGATGCTATCGAGATGGCTCATCGTCATGGTTACACCACCGTTACTTCCCATCGTTCTGGTGAAACCGAGGATACTACAATTGCTGATATTGCCGTAGCAACTAACTCCGGTCAGATTAAGACGGGTTCTATGAGCCGTACCGACCGTATGGCTAAGTACAACCAGCTTATCCGCATTGAAGAGCAGTTGGGTAATAATGCAGCTTACGGTTATAAGAAATTGAAATAGGAATGAATATACGAAATTGAAGTGCATCAATTTCACCATGACAGAACACAATTAAATAGAATAGATCAGATACGAAAATAGATGGGCATGGATGACCGTGAGGGTTGTCCATGCTTTTTTATCTTCTATCATATATCTGCATCTTACATATTTGATAGGATAACTTCGATATATTTTACGGATTAAGATAAAAAGCAAAATAACAATGACAAACGTATTGATAAGTGCCGCCGGGCTGTGCGGCGCTACGATTATAGGTGCCATTCTGGGATTCTTCGTCAAGGAGTTGCCCCATAAATGGAACGATGCCGTATTGGGATATTGTGCCGGAATCATGCTGGCAGCTTCCACGTTGGGACTGATAGTGCCAGCCTTCGAACAGACCGGACTTTGGTGGCTGGTAGTAATCGGAGTAATGGCAGGAGCCTTGTTCCTGAATATGCTAGATCTGGTGACTCCCCATCTTCATCATATCACGGGACTTGACCCCGAGGAGCATCGCAACAATGCCCGGCTCAGCCATGTGATGCTTTTCGTGATGGCGATAGCCCTGCATAAACTGCCCGAAGGAATGGCAGCTGGAGTGAGTGTCTGTTCATCAGAAGGCGCAACGGAGTGGGGTGTTTCTTTCGGTATCGCCCTGCAGAATATCCCCGAAGGAATGGTGATCATTGCTCCTTTAATGATGGCTGGTGTTACAGCAGTCCGCACCTTCTTCATTTCCATCTTCATCGCCCTGCTCGAAGTGGCAGGCATTCTGTTGGGTTTCGGTTTGGGTTCAGCCTCTTCCACCTTCCTCCCCGTGATGCTGGGTTTTGCCGGTGGTGCCATGCTTTATGTAACGAGCGATGAGATGATTCCCGAAACCCATGCCCATGGCTTTCAGAAGCAAGCCACCTACGCCCTTCTCCTGGGCTTCATCACCTTTGTGTTGATGGAGAAATATGTATGATTAGATTCTGATACCGAGGCAGGTAGTATTTCCTAAATACAGAGTGTACTTAGGTATAGGCTTTTTGGGAAAAAAAGCGGAGCGTGATTTCACAACCACACTCCGCGCAAACTTAAACAACCAATAAAAGAAATAGATTGATCGTTCTTTGTTATATCTGATGAAGAGTAGCTCTTTTAGAGCTTTTGCGTTTTCTTTTTCTTAAACGAAAACTATACCTTATAATTAAACCAGAAAATTGCTTGTTATCTGATGAAGAGAAGCTCACGATACTTAGGCAATGTCCAGAGTTCATCGGCAACAGCCAACTCCAACTTATCAATCTGATAACGGATCTCCTCCATCTTTGGAGCTACCGTGTCATGATAAGCAATCGCCTTATCGTGCTCGCTCTCAATCTTGTTGGCTACCTTGCGGGCATTAACCAACTCCTCAACACCGGTCTCGATGATCTGAGTGCGCTCGGCAATCTTCTTGATGATGTTGATGTTGCGGGCTGTCAACTTCTTGCCTTCCTCGGCACCGAATATATCAATCATGTTCTCCACATTCTTTGCCAACTGACTCTGATAGTGAGTAGCCACTGGGATGATGTGGTTCATGCTCAGGTCGCCCATCACACGAGCCTCAATCTGAATCTTCTTGGTGTAGGTCTCCCATTTCACCTCGTTACGAGCTTCCAACTCGTTCTTCTTCATGACACCCATATCCTCGAACATCTTGATAGATGCAGGGTCGAGATAACGCTCGAAAATCTTTGGACAGCTCTTCTCGCAGTCCAGACCACGCTTGGCAGCTTCCTCTACCCACTCATCTGAGTAACCATTACCGTCGAAACGGATTGGCTTGCAGGTCTTCAAATCCTGACGAACGATATCGATGATGGCAGATGTCTTGTCCTCACCCTTGGCAATCAACTCATCCACACGCTTCTTGAAGTCGGTCAAAGCCTCGGCTACGGCTGTGTTCAATACGATCATTGCTGATGCACAGTTAGCCTCAGAACCTACGGCACGGAACTCGAAACGGTTACCGGTGAAGGCGAATGGTGATGTACGGTTACGGTCGGTGTTATCAATCATCAACTCTGGAATCTCAGGGATATCCAGCTTCATGCCCTGCTTGCCAGCCACGGTGAAGAGATCCTTCTTGTCGGCTTTCTCAATGTGCTCGAGAAGGTCGGTCAACTGCTTGCCGAGGAATGAAGAGATGATTGCTGGAGGTGCCTCGTTGGCGCCCAGACGATGTGCATTGGTAGCACTCATGATAGAAGCCTTGAGCAAACCATTGTGCTTATATACACCCATCAAAGTCTCTGTGATGAAGACTACGAAACGGAGGTTATCCTCTGGTGTCTTGCCAGGACCATGAAGCAGAATGCCGGTATCTGTAGCGAGACTCCAGTTGTTGTGCTTACCGGAACCGTTGATGCCTGCGAATGGCTTCTCATGGAGAAGTACGCGGAAACCGTGATGGCGAGCCACCTTCTTCATCAAGCTCATCAGGAGCATGTTGTGGTCAACGGCAAGGTTGGTCTCCTCGAAGATAGGTGCCAACTCAAACTGGTTTGGTGCTACCTCGTTGTGACGGGTCTTGCAAGGAATACCGAGCTCGAGAGCCTGGATTTCCAAATCCTTCATGAATGCCTGAACACGCTCAGGGATGGCGCCGAAGTAGTGGTCGTCCATCTGCTGGTTCTTTGCAGAATCGTGACCCATCAGGGTGCGGCCTGTCAGCATCAGGTCAGGACGTGCAGCATACAAGCTTTCATCTACCAGGAAGTACTCCTGCTCCCAACCGAGATTGGAAATAACTTTCTTGACATCAGGGTTGAAGTAGTGGCAAACCTCTGTGGCTGCTACGTTTACAGCGTGCAATGAACGGAGCAATGGAGCTTTATAGTCGAGAGCCTCACCTGTATAAGAGATGAAGACAGTAGGGATACAGAGTGTATCGTCGATGATGAATACAGGAGATGTTGGATCCCATGCAGAATAACCGCGAGCCTCGAAGGTAGAGCGGATACCGCCAGATGGGAAAGATGAAGCATCAGGCTCCTGCTGAACGAGCAACTTACCTGAAAATTCCTCGATCATACCACCCTTGCCATCGTGCTCGATGAAGGCATCGTGCTTCTCGGCAGTACCTTCTGTCAATGGCTGGAACCAGTGGGTGTAGTGGGTTACGCCATTCTCGTCAGCCCACTGCTTGATGCCTTTGGCTACGGCGTTGGCGATGTTACGGTCGAGACGTGCTCCGTTGTCGATGACATCTACCAGTTTCTCATAGACATCTGCAGGGAGATACTTGTACATCTTCTGTCGGTTGAATACCTTCTTTCCGAAGAATTCACTTGGTCGCTCGCTAGGAGCGGTTACCTCAACAGGCTTTCTCTTGGAAGCCTCTGAAACAGCTTCAAATCTTAAGTTGCTCATACCTTATATAATTTTATGTTAAATGTTCAATGTTAAGTGTTGAATTATTTTCCTAACCATTTGGCGATTCTCTCCATAGCCTCCTTGCAGTCCTCATGCTCACCGAAGGCGGTAAGACGGATGTAGCCTTCGCCTGATGGACCGAAGCCGACACCTGGGGTGCAGACTACACTGGCGCCATAGAGCATTTCCTCGAAGAATTTCCAGCTTGGTGTATCGTTAGGAGTCTTCACCCAGAGATATGGAGCATTCTCGCCACCATATACTCTCAGTCCGAGTTTCTGAAGTTCCGCTCTCATAAAGTGGGCGTTCTCCATATAGTAATTGATGGTTGCCTTTACCTGTTCCTTACCCTCAGGGGTGTAGATGGCCTCGGCAGCACGCTGGCTGATATAGCTGGTACCATTGAATTTGGTGCACTGGCGGCGGTCCCAGATTGGGTTCAGTGCCACTTCCTCACCAGTCAATGTCTTTGCCTTCAACTCCTTTGGTACGATGGTGTATCCGCAGCGTACACCGGTGAAACCGGCTGTCTTGGAATAACTGTGGAATTCGATGGCTACCTTTCTGGCTCCACGAATCTCGTAGATAGAATGAGGAATTTCCGGGTCGGTGATGTATGCTTCGTAGGCTGCATCGTATAGGATGATGCTCTCGTTCTTGATAGCATAGTTCACCCATTTTCTGAGTTCCTCCTTCGAGATGACCGTACCTGTTGGGTTATTTGGATAACAGAGATAAATCATATCCACACGGTGGTCTGGAATCTGAGGGATGAAGTCGTCGCTCTCATCACATGGCATGTAGGTTACGTTGCTCCATTTGCCGTTCTCAAAGACTCCCGCTCTGCCAATCATCACGTTAGAGTCGATATATACAGGATAAATCGGGTCGGTGACACCGATGTTGTTATCCCATCTCAAAATCTCCTGGATATTTCCTGTGTCGCTCTTGGCTCCGTCGTTTACGAATACCTCGTTGGCATCGAGATGAATGCCGCGAGGCAGGAAGTCGTTCTTGATGATAGCCTCACGGAGGAAGTCGTAGCCTCGTTCCGGACCGTAGCCGCGGAAGGAAGCCTGTACGGCCATCTCATCCACTGCCTTGTGCATCGCCTCGATGACGGCAGGGCAGAGGGGCTGGGTTACATCACCGATGCCCAGACTGATAACTCGTTGCTTCGGGTGGGCAATCTTGTAAGCGTTTACCTTCTTTGCGATGTCGGCAAACAAGTAATTGCTAGCCAACTTCAGGAAATGTTCATTAACTAATGCCATATTTTTGTTCTCCTTTATTGCGGTCTTTTTATCAACCTTTGTTATTTAAGTTTGCTCTTATTTACATTGAACTTTGAGATTTGAACATTGAACTTTATGATTACTATTGAGATAGAACTTTTTATCTGTCATTTTTTCGTAAGACATATCATACAGTTCCAAGTTCAATGTTTCAAGTTCAAAGTGCCTCAATTTCTCCTTCGAAGACGAAGGCGGCAGATCCCGTCATATAGACATGGTCGTCTGCCTCGCTGTATTCTATTTCCAGCGTTCCGCCATCCATTACGATACTGCTCTTTCTACCGGCACGCTTGGTCTGGGCTGCGGCTACAGCTGTGGCACAGGCTCCTGTTCCGCAAGCCATTGTTATTCCGCTTCCCCTTTCCCAAACTCGTGTCCTTATAATGTCAGTGTCTGTAATTTGTGCGAACTCGATGTTGCATCGTTGAGGAAAGGCTTCGTCTCTTTCTAGAATCTTGCCATAGTGGGCGATGTCGATGGTGTCGATATCATCCACAAAGGTTACGAAATGCGGATTACCCATACAGACGTAGGTGCCTTCGAAGATTCTGCCATCGGCTTCGAGTACCGAAGGACCTCTGAATTGCTGTGGATTTTCCAGTCTCGGCTTCAGCATATCCACTGTCACCGAATCTACAACCTTCTTGTTATCCTGAAGATGCAATTTCAATATCTTGATGCCCGATAGCGTTTCCAGTCGGATGGTTTCCTTTCGGGTCAATCCTTTTTCATAAAGATACTTTCCGATGCATCGGCTTGCATTGCCGCACATCATCGCTTCTGAACCATCGGCATTGAAGATACGCATGGAGTAGTCGGCTCGTCTGCCGTCATGCGGTTTTCCGATGAGAACCAGTCCATCGCTTCCTATGCCCGTGTGATAAGCACTCCAGGCAATGGCTGCCTTCTCTGGGTCAGGGATGTTATACTGCTCGGTGTCTACATAAATGTAGTCATTACCCGCTCCCTGCATCTTGGTGAAATGAACTGTTTCTTTCATATTGCGTTGTCCTTTAAGTTTGAATACTCTTCTTTTATCTCTCACGTCTTGCCTCTTGTGAGGCTTGACTTTTTGATAGTCGTTCGAATGTTTTCGATGACTATTTGTTTGATTTCGGTTGCAAAGGTACGACTTTTTGTTGGAATAGACAAGAAAATATATACAAGAAATGAAGATAAATTTTAGTCTTCTTTCAATTTGTAATGAAGAAAAGCTTGATTGCTTACAAATTGTAAGGAGAATACGATATGACTGGATAAATTTAAAATGATTGCGAAAAAGTAGAAGCGAAATGTCTTTAATTGCTTTAAAATGCTGACAAAATGTATTAATTTTGCAGCCGAAAATGAACACAATGTAAAGGATGACTTGGTTTGAGTGACAATCAAAGATGGTCCGTTTTCAATAGAGACAATCAATAAAGGTATTAACACATTATTAATTATTAAAGGATTATGAAGAAGATTGAGGCAATTATCCGCAAGTCTAGATTCGAGGATGTCAAGAAGGCACTTTTGGCTGCCGACATCGAGTGGTTCTCTTATTATAATGTAAGGGGTGAGGGAAAGATGCGCCAGGCTCGCATTTATCGTGGTGTGATGTACGATACCAGCAGCATCGAACGTGTACTTTTGAATATTGTGGTTCGTGATAAGAATGTGGAGCCAACCATCGCTGCCATCCAGGGAGCTGCACAGACTGGCGAAGTGGGAGATGGCAGAATCTTCGTGATTCCTGTACTGGATACCGTCAGAATCAGAACAGGCGAACGAGGTGATATTGCATTGTATAATGCAGAGAAAGAGGAGTAGAGATACTTTTATATAATATTGTATTCTAATTTAACTATAAGATATATATATATGAGCAGTTTATTGTTGACAACTCTTGATACGGGTAACACAGCGTGGATGATCATGGCAACCATCTTGGTGCTCTTGATGTCAATCCCAGGTATTGCACTTTTTTACGGTGGTTTGGTGCGCCAGAAGAATATCCTCAGCATCCTGATGCAGACGGTATTCATCGTGGCAGTAGTCAGTTTAATATGGGTAGCCTTCGGATATTCCTGGGCTTTCTCTACAGAATATGCGGATAGCGGCAACCCTTTGGCTTGCATCATCGGAGGTTTCGATAAGTGCTTCCTCCACGGCATCGGTTTGGATGCCATCATGCCAACGGGCATTCCTGAGCTCACTTTCGTGATGTTCCAGTGCATGTTTGCACTCATCACTCCAGCCTTGATTCTCGGTGCATTCGCCGAGCGTGTCAAGTTCAGCGGTTATGTACTTTTCACCGTTCTCTGGGTCATCATCGCCTATCTCCCTATGGCCCACTGGGTATGGGGCGGCGGTTTCCTGCAGGAGATGGGAGCCATCGACTTTGCGGGTGGTACCGTGGTTCATATCAATGCCGGTGTAGCTGCTCTGGTCATGGCACTCTGTGTAGGCAAGCGTGATGATTACCGTGCGGGTCATCCTATCACACCTCACAACATCACCTTCGTGTTCATGGGTATGTCATTCCTCTGGCTGGGATGGTTCGGTTTCAATGCCGGTAGCGGTCTGGCAGCTGATGGTCTGGCAGCCAATGCCTTCCTGGTAACTCATATCGCAACAGCTGCTGCAGCCACCACCTGGATGCTCATCGACTGGATTGTCAACAAGAAGCCAACCACGGTGGGTGCTTGTACCGGTGCCGTAGCCGGTTTGGTAGCCATCACTCCTGCGGCAGGCAGTACGGATATTTTAGGTGCCTTCTGCATCGGTATCATTTCCACCATCGTCTGCTTCTTCATGGTAGCCGTAGTGAAGGAGAAGTTCAAGTATGATGATGCCCTTGATGCCTTTGGTGTGCATGGTATGGGCGGTATTCTGGGATCTGTCCTCACCGGTGTCTTCGCTACAAGATACGTAACTGGAGCCGAGGGTGTGCAGGGTGCTCTTTATGGCGACTGGCATCAGCTCTGGGTTCAGGTGGTAGCCACCGTGGTAAGTATCATCTATAGCATCATAGTTACCTATATTATCTTCAAGGTAGTAGATAAGACAGTAGGTGTACGTGTTGACAAGCGAGTAGAGGAGGAAGGTCTCGACATCTACGAGCATGGTGAGAGTGCTTATAGCAACTAATTGCGAAATTCGATTATCTGATATGATTAGATTAATGGTGTTTCATTTTGAGGAATGGAACACCATTTTTTATGAGAAATCCTCAACTTGCACAATAAAAATGCCTCAACTTGCACAATGAAATAGCCACAACTTGCACAATGAAACTTTTAAGTTGTTGATATTCAATAATGTTATCCCCACCATTTTCCCTAAGAATTCCTATATATAATAATGTGTAATCCCCGTTCCCCTTAAATCTTCTAGTTCTTCCTATATTCAAGTGCTTTTTTATGTTAAATCTCTATGTTATTTAGTGACAATATCGGATATTCTTTTTATATTTGTCAACAAATTAAAGAGCTGACAATTATGACTAATGACTCATTTTCAATAAGATTGCGGGAAGCGCGCCTGATGATGGGACTCAGTATGGATAAACTCGTAGAGCGAACCAACGGAGCCATCACCAAGCAGAGTATATCCCGTTATGAGAAAGGCATCATGCGCCCTAAGCGTGATGCCCTGCAAGCCATAGCCAAAGCCCTCAATATCAGCGAGGCATATTTCGATGGTACCAATATCAAGATAGATGTTCCGATGCTCCGCACCACCTCCAATGGGAAGGTATCCGAAGACGAGTTGCAAGCCCTGGAAGCAAAACTCTCGTTTTGGGCAGAGCAGTATCTTGCCAAGGAGCGTTTGATATATTGTCAGTCTAGCTCTCATGAAGAGAAATACTTTAAAAACATCCTTTTTAAGAATCCTATCAAAGGAACTAAGGTTTCTACCCTAGAGGATGCAATACATGCTGCCGACCTTTTGAGAAAACGATGGCATAGTGGTGATGGACCGATTTCCTGCGTTCTTCGATTATTAGAGCGAAAAGGCATTAAGATTTTATCAACAGAATTGCCTGATAACGTATGGGGTATGAGTACATGGGCAGATAAGAGGCATCCCTTGATTGTTCTCGATATGCGTCCGGAGAAAACAACAATAGAACGTCTCCGTTTTACGGCAGCGCATGAGTTAGCTCATCTACTTCTTACCTTTCCTGCAAGTGCAGAGTTAGACGTAGAGAAGCGCTGTAATAAGTTTGCTGGCTTTTTCCTCTTTACCAAGCAGGCTTTAATCGAGGAAATGGGAAGTGAAAAGCGAGATGAGCTTATGCTTGAAGAAATGATAGACCTCAGGGAAGTATATGGCATATCGATAGCCGCCCAAGTACATGCAGCCTGGGATATCCGCATGATTTCCCGTGAACACTACGACTGGTGGTTTGATGAAAAAATCAAGAAGAACAGGCTGGAAGTTGGTTGGGGTAAATATGAATTTCCAGAGACAATAGGAAGAGAGAGGAGAATGGAAGCTAGAATAAGAAAATTATAAAAGTAAGAATGAAAATGGCAGAATTAATATCACATATATATCAAGATAATGTAGGGCGTTGGATTATACAATCTAATGAGGAACATTCTGTTGGTGTAACTAGGCTTGCTTCTCGTTTCGCAGGTGAATTTGGTATGAGTGAATGGGGTAAAGTTTTGGGGCAGCTTCATGACAAGGGTAAGGAATCACATGCTTTTCAGCAGCATATTAAAAAAGAGAGTGGATATGAGCCTGATATTAAAGTTTGTGGTAATTATAACCATGCATTTATTGGTGGAGTATTGGCACGAAGACTTTATGGTAAATCTGCTGATATTTTCTTCGTTAATCAAATAGTGTCTCATCATACAGGCTTACATGATTATGATGAGATAGAAGGAATTCTTAATCAGGATATTCCAGCAGAAGTTAATATCAATATAGGAAAGGAAAAATTAAATGTACCTGCTTTCAAGATTCAAACTAATGATTTTCATCATTTAGCTCGTATGATGTTTTCGTGTTTGGTGGATGCTGACTTTCTTGATACAGAAGCTTTTATGGATAAAGAATCTTCTATGTTAAGACGTAATAAAGCTACGTTATATGAATTGTTGCCTTTACTCGAAAATAAACTGAAGGATTTGAAAGCTAAAGCAGATAATTCTAATGTAAATGCTATAAGAAATCAAGTCCAGCAGCAATGTATTAAAATGGCAGATACTGAAATAGGTTTTTATAGTTTGACGGTACCAACTGGTGGAGGAAAAACTTTGTCTTCTTTGGTATGGGCAATGAAGCATGCTATCAGAAATGGTCAGAAAAGAATTATTATAGCCATTCCATATACAAGTATCATTGTTCAGACGGCATCTGTTCTACGAAGCATCTTTGGAGAAGAGAATGTTTTGGAGCATCATAGCAATGTGGATCCTGAGCAAATCAAAGATGAAAGACTTCAGGAAAAAATGAAGTTGGCGACAGAAAATTGGGACTATCCGATAATTGTAACGACTAATGTGCAATTATTTGAATCTATGTTTAGCAATAAGCCATCTGTTTGTAGGAAGCTTCACAATATAGTCAACAGTGTAGTGATCTTAGATGAGGTACAGACACTTCCGATGGATTATCTTCAACCTGTTGTGGATTCATTGAAAACGTACCATAAACTATTCAATGTTTCTTTCTTGTTTACTACAGCAAGTCAACCCGTGTTAAGTGGGCTTATAGAAGGATGTAATCCAAAAGCAGCATTCAGAGGAATTGACCATATTACAGAAATCATTCCTAGTGAGTTTAAGTTGCATGACAAGTTGCGAAGGGTAAAGTTAAGTATCAATAACGAAGGGAGAACGTATGATGAGGTTGCTGAGATGTTGAGCAAGCATAAAAGAGTGCTTTGTATTGTGAATACACGTCGTGATGCTAGAGAACTCTATGCACGTTTGCCGCAAGAAGGGATTACATTACATCTTTCAAAAATGATGTGTCCAGCACATATTAGCGAGACGTTAGATAAACTCAAAAAAGCTCTAAAGGACGATACGAATGAAGTTATCCGTGTTGTCTCCACGCAATTGATTGAAGCTGGAGTTGATTTGGATTTTCCTGTTGTATATAGGCAAGAAGCTGGGCTTGACTCTGTATTGCAAGCTGCAGGTCGATGTAATCGAGAAGGAAAGAATGGCTTAAGTACTACTTATGTCTTTTCTTTGGCTAAAGAGCATAATCTTCCTAGAGGAGATATGCAGGCTGCAAATAATGCAAGGTTAAGTCTTAGTGCAGATATGGATTGGTTTGCTCCAAAAGCGATGACTTCATATTTCAAGCAATTATATTGCAGAAAGGAATGTTTCGATGTAAAGGGTATGAAGCATTATCTTTATAATCCTAAGGAAATATGTTTTGCTACTGCAGCAAAAGAGTTTCAGATGATAGTTGATAATGGTATCAATGTTATCGTCTGTTGGAGAAATAGTTTCGAGCTTATACAACAGCTATTGGAAAAGGGACCTTCATATATGCTGATAAGGAAACTGTCGAAGTATATGGTAAATATCAATAAGACAGACTTTAAAACTTTGTTAGATATGGGTGTCGTTAGTGAGAAAAAAGAGGGACTCTTTGTTGTCGATTATAAACAGCAGTATGATGAACATATAGGCTTGCGCATCGATAATAATTGGGCGAATAAATCGATTATTATTTAAATGGAAATGATATGGTAAAGAAAAATTCGATAAAGCTATTTGGGGATGATAAGATCCGTGCCATTTGGGATGATGAACAGGAAAAATGGTACTTTTCTATTGTTGACGTTATTGCAGTTTTGACTGAAAGTCCTAATCCTCAAACCTATTGGAGAGTCCTAAAGAAGCGACTTAAAGATGAGGGAAATGAAACCGTTACAAACTGTAACGCTTTGAAAATGCGTGCAGCTGATGGTAAAATGCGATTAACGGATGTTGCTGATACTGAGCAACTCTTGCGTATTATTCAATCCGTACCTTCTCCAAAGGCTGAACCTTTTAAAATGTGGCTTGCTAAAGTTGGAGCAGACAGACTGGATCAAATGCAAGATCCAGAATTAAGTATACAACAGGCCATGATAGACTACAAACGATTGGGATATTCGGACAATTGGATTAACCAACGTTTGAAAAGTATTGAGATACGCAAGGATTTGACAGACCAATGGAAGCTTCATAATGTAGAGGAAGGGGTACAGTATGCATCCTTAACAGATATAATCTATCAGGCTTGGGCTGGTAGGACAACAAAAGAATACAAACAGTATAAAGGTTTGAAAAAGGAAAATCTGCGTGACAATATGACCAACGAGGAACTTATTCTTAACATGCTTGCAGAACTCTCAACAACGAGCATTACTAAGGCAAAGAATCCTCAGACTTTAGATGAAAATAAGCAATGTGCTAAAGAAGGTGGTAATGTGGCGCGTGTTGCAAGAGAGGAACTCGAATCCAAAACAGGACGTCAAGTAGTTTCTCCACTTTCTGCAAAAAGATTCTTTGAGGCTCTGCAGCCAAAGAAAAGTTTGGAAGATAATAATAACGATAAGAAAGAAGAAAAATAGTAATATGATGGAATATACTGATAAAGAATATTGTTTGGAGGTGTGGGGCGATATGGCTTGCTTCACAAGACCCGAACTGAAAGTTGAACGTGTAAGCTATGATGTGATTACTCCATCAGCTGCACGAGCTATATTCGAGGCTATATTTTGGAAGCCTGCCATTCATTGGCAGATAACCAAGATAGAGGTGTTGAAACCTATCAAATGGACTTCTGTAAGAAGAAATGAGGTGGGGGCGGTAGCAAGTGTTAGAACAATCAAAGCAATTTATATTGATGAAGTTGACAAAGATAATAAACTTGTAAATCGTCAGCAGAAAAATACTTTGCTTTTAAAAGATGTTGGTTATCGAATTTGGGCAAAGATGGAGTTCCGTTCTGTATCGAAGCGAAAGGCGGAAGGTGATTTGTTTTCTCATGAGCCGGGTAAAGATGAGAATCCAATGAAATATTATCAGATGTTTGAGCGTAGAGCAAGCAAGGGACAATGTTTCAATCAGCCTTATCTTGGTACTCGTGAGTTCTCTGCCTCTTTCCGTCTCGTTAATCCTGATGATGAGGCATTGACTCCACCAATATCTGAAGAACAAGGTGGTACTAAAGACTTAGGAATCATGCTCTATGATATGGATTTTGCTAATAAGAAGAACATCCAGCCAATGTTCTATCGTCCACAAATGAAAGATGGCGTAATTATTGTTCCACCAATTAATAGTGAGGAGATTTTAAAATGATACTAAAAGCATTATATGATTATTATAATAGATGCGGTAATCTTCCAATGCCTGGTATGGAAGAAAAAGAGATAGGTTTCATTATAGTCCTTTCTAAAGAGGGAAGGTTTGTTCGCTTCGAAGATTGCCGTACGGGTAAGAATCAGGCAAGAACATATCTTGTAAAGAAGCATGTAGGACGCTCAAGTGCAATAGTTGCTAATTATTTGTATGATAATAGTACTTATGTGTTAGGGTATGCAGATATGGACAAAGAGGTTGATAAATGTAAAGAACAAGTTGACCTGTTGGAGAAGCAGGCTGCCCAATCGGTAGCTGCTCAAAGTGCATACGAGAAAGCCAAAGAAGAACAGAATGAATTAGAGAATAAACGTTCTATTAAAGAGCAAAGTTGTCTAGATGCTTTTAAAAACAAATTAATTTCAATTTTCCACTCCTATCCTGATAGTTATGAGTTGTCTTTAGTCTGTAAGTTCTACCAGCAAGATAAAGATGAAATTCTGTCCTCTATTAAACAAGATAGTTTGTGGGAAGATATAAAAAAGAACTTGTCAAAGAAGTATTCTACATTTTCATTTAGAATTGAGGGTGACTTAAAGATTATTGCAGAAAAAAGAGAACTCTTGCAATTGGATGAAGCTGAGGAGATGAATGGTGAAAAAGATATTTGTTTAATAACTGGAAATAGGGATATTACTGTCGATACGACAACCGCAACAATGATTCCTGGAAGTCAGGCAACTGCAAAATTAGTTGCATTCCAGGTTAACTCTGGCTATGATTCCTATGGCAAGAAGAAATGTGGTAATGCTCCAATATCTAAAAAAGCAGAATTTGCCTATACCACTTCTCTTAACGCTATGCTGCAAAAAGGTTCTCACAATAAGTTTAGTGTAGGTAATCGAACTTTTGTCTTTTGGGCGTCCTCTAACAGCGAGGCAGCAGAACAGACTGAAGGTAGCCTCTTTGACCTGTTGGGATATACAGAAGAAGAGGTTGATGATCCAAATGCTAAGATAGAGCAAGTGCGCAAAGTGTTTACGGCTATATATTCTGGAAGTTTGAAAACATCATTAGAAGACCGTTTCTATATTCTTGGTTTGGCTCCAAATTCGGCAAGAATAGCCGTTGTATATTGGTCTGAATGCTCTCTGAAAGAATTTGCTGGAAAGATACTGGGTCATTTTAAAGATATGGAAATCAAAGATACTCGCAAAGATGGAAAACCTTATATGGCAATTGATAGTATGTTGTCTGCTGTAACACGCCATAGTAATGATGGGAAATGGAGAAATAATATCACTCCAAATCTCACAGAATCAATTGTAAAAAGTATCTTTCAAGGAACGCCATATCCATTCACTTTATTTTCTGCATGCATTTGCAGAATAAGAGCAGAGTCTGGCAGCAAAGATGCAATTCGTATTACTCGTATGGCAATCATCAAGGCATATCTCAATAGAACAAATAGTAATAATAAAAAAATAGAAATTATGTTGGACAAAAGTAACACTAATCAAGGCTACTTATGTGGTCGTCTTTTTGCAGTTCTTGATAAGATTCAAGTAGATGCAAATGGAGGTAGCAGCATACGTGAAAGATATATGAATGCTGCTAGTGCAACACCAGCTTCAGTGTTTGCTACAATTCTTAATCTTTCTTCACATCACATGGAGAAATTGTCGAATCAGGGAAAGAAAATCTTCTTTGAGAAGATGAAGCAGGAGATTATGGATAAGATTCCTGCAACAGGTTTCCCAGCACATCTTGATCTTCAAGACCAGGGTAGATTCTTTATTGGATACTACCATCAGAAACAAGAGTTCTTTACGAAGAAAGAGGAAGAGAATAAAGATTAAAATATTAACGTTAAAAAAATAAATATTATGGCTGAATTAAATAATAAAATTGATTTCGTTTACATTTTTGATGTTCAAGATGGTAATCCTAATGGAGACCCAGATGCAGGTAATCTTCCTCGTGTGGATGCAGAGACTGGTATGGGCTTAGTTACTGATGTATGCTTGAAGCGTAAGGTGCGTAACTATGTACAAGTGGCTAAAGGCTTGGTTGATGGCTATGATATTTTTATCAAGGAGAAAGCCGTTCTCAACAATGAGATAGATAAGGCATATGATGACTCAGAAGTCAAGAGCGCAAAAGACAAAACAGCTGCTGCTCGTTTGTTTATGTGCAAGAACTATTATGATATTCGTACTTTTGGTGCAGTAATGTCTACAGGAAAGAATGCAGGACAGGTAAGAGGTCCTATTCAGCTTACTTTTGCTCGCTCTGTAGATTCAATTGCAACTGCTGAACATTCTATTACTCGAATGGCGGTCGCTACAGAAAATGAAGCAGAAAAGCAGAAAGGCGACAACAGAACTATGGGTCGCAAAGCAACAGTCCCTTATGGTCTCTATGTTTGTCATGGTTTTATCTCTGCTAATCTTGCAAAGCAAACTGGTTTTTCAGAGGAAGATCTTCAACTATTCTTTGATGCATTGAAGAACATGTTTGATGTTGACCGTTCTGCAGCAAGGGGTTTGATGAGTGCTCAGAAATTAATCGTATTCAAACATGATTCTATTTTGGGTAATGCACCAGCAAATAAATTGTTTGATTTGGTGAAGATTGAGAGAAATCCTGATACGAATCCGGATGCGGTACCAAGATCGTTTAACGATTATAAGGTTACAATAGATATGGACTCTGTCCCTAGTGGTGTGACAGTTGAAGAATTGATTTAGTATCATCATGTATACTGAAGACGAAATGCTCATGTTGTCGGGGATACAGCACTTTATGTTCTGCCCCCGACAATGGGCTTTGATTCATATCGAGCAACAATGGGCAGAAAATAAACTGACGACAGAAGGGCAGATTCTACACAAGAATGTAGATAATCCCTTCTATCGTCAGAAAAATGGTGATGTTATCACGCTTCGTTCCCTCCATATAGCCTCTAAAGAATTAGGACTATATGGTGTAACTGATGCTGTAGAACTTATTCCTGCTGATTCATCAGAAGATGCTATAACTCATAATCGCTACAAAGGATATTGGAAACCATACCCTGTGGAGTATAAAAGAGGTCATCATAAGCCTGATGAAAGAGATGAAGTACAATTGGCTGCCCAGGCAATGTGTCTCGAAGAAATGTATGGTATCCATATTCCATACGGCGCATTGTATTATGATGAAGTAAAACATAGAGAAACAGTCTCTATTTCTGAATCATTAAGAAATACGACTATTCAATGTGCCCATCAGATGCATGAGGTATTTAAAAGCGGTATCTTGCCGAAAGCTAACAAACAGCACCATTGCAAGAATTGTTCTCTGGTAAATCTCTGTATGCCAGAAATGAGTGATTGTACTCTAGTATCAACCTATTTAAACAAGAATCTATATGAGGATATTACTTAATACATTATACGTGACCACACCTGAAGCCTATCTAAGTAAAGATGGGTTAAATGTTGTGGTATCTGTGAAACAAAACGAGATATTCCGTATTCCTATCCATAATATAGAGCAAATTATTACTTTTGGTTATATGGGGGCAAGTCCAGGATTGATGAAACTGTGTGCAGATAATAATGTTTCTCTAACCTTCCTTTCACCACAAGGAAGATATATCAGCCGTTCGCAAGGTCCGACTAGGGGAAACGTTTTGCTGAGAAAAGCACAATATAAGAATTCTGATGAACCTAACTATGCTCTTCATCTCAGTAAACTTTTCATAGGAGGAAAAATCCAAAACTATCGTAATATCTTGCGTCGCTTTATTAGAGACAATGGAGATGATGAGGCTATAGAACGTGTTTGCGAGGAACTGCTTCGGTGCAAAAGAAGAGTTTTGAATGCTGAATCTATAGATAGTGTGAGAGGAATAGAAGGAGAAGCTGCCACTGCTTATTTTGGTGTATTCTCACGTCTTCTTCTAAACCAGAAAGAAGATTTTGTATTTGAAGGTCGCAATCGTCGTCCACCAAAAGATGCGATTAATGCGATGTTATCTTTCGTATATACTCTTATATGTAATGATATGACATCGGCATTGGAGACTGTTGGCTTAGATCCGTATGTAGGGTTTATGCATACTTTAAGACCAGGGCGTGCATCTTTATCTTTGGATATGATGGAGGAGTTGCGAGCATATTTGGGTGATAGATTGGTTCTATCTTTAATCAACAGAAAACAGATTACCATCAAAGATTTCATCAAGCAGGGTGACGAAGGTATCGTCATGACAGACTCGGGGCGTAAGATTATACTGTCTGCGTGGCAAAGCAGAAAGAAGGAACAGATTATTCATCCTTATTTAAATGAAAAGGTAAGTATTGGTCTTCTTCCTTATGTTCAAGTAATGTTGTTGGCGAGATTCATTCGTAAGGATATTGATGATTATCCAGTATTTTTAATCAAGTAGTGTATGTTTGTATTGATTACTTATGATGTAAACATTACCTCGGCTCATGGTGCGAAACGTTTACGCAATGTAGCAAGGGCGTGTTTGAATTACGGAAAGAGAGTTCAAAACTCTGTTTTTGAGTGTATTTTGACGGAATCTCAGTTTTTCGTATTGAAGGACCAGTTGAAAGGGATTATTGATACCGAACAAGATAGTATTAGATTCTATATTCTTGGGAAAAATTGGAAACGTAAAGTTGAGACTTTGGGTAAGGATATAGGGCTTGACTTTACTGGTGAGCTTATTATTTAATAAGGGTGCGAACCTATTGTATTGCAAATAAATCCGGTAGATTCGCACTTCTTGTAAATCAAGAAGTTGTGTGTTTTATCAGCTTTTATATTATTTTATGGGTAATTATTTTGTTGTTTTTCGCAAAATATCTACCTTTGCATCGTGATATTCAGCCTTTTGCTGAATATGCAGTCACACCCTGTATGGGTGTGTGGATTGAAACTTTTTTCATTTAACGATAGCATTATGAGGGGTGGTGTCACACCCTGTATGGGTGTGTGGATTGAAACCTTGTAAGCATCGACCACCCATGAGAGGATAGCCCGTCACACCCTGTATGGGTGTGTGGATTGAAACCCAATGGTTCCGGTAAATGATGAAGCAAAGGCAAGTCACACCCTGTATGGGTGTGTGGATTGAAACACTCACGCATTTTATTGGGTGATTATCGCATTAAGTCACACCCTGTATGGGTGTGTGGATTGAAACGCCCTCATACATCCAAGGTTTGCCGAGATATACGGTCACACCCTGTATGGGTGTGTGGATTGAAACTCAATACTATGCTTAATGATCGTGCGGATGTCCTGTCACACCCTGTATGGGTGTGTGGATTGAAACACCATATAATTACTATTAGTTTTCCACTTCTCGCGTCACACCCTGTATGGGTGTGTGGATTGAAACTGCTGTAGTGATATTATTAAAGTACTTCATAACGTCACACCCTGTATGGGTGTGTGGATTGAAACGCCCGTTCCTTCCCCTCTGTCCCTTCCTGTTCCTTGTCACACCCTGTATGGGTGTGTGGATTGAAACAGTATAGTATTTTTACTATACTGATAAATACTGAGTCACACCCTGTATGGGTGTGTGGATTGAAACTTATTAAGGTTGAGAAGAACATTAATATCAGAAGGTCACACCCTGTATGGGTGTGTGGATTGAAACTCAAAGTCATTCAACTTAGAGAAACTATCAGCCGTCACACCCTGTATGGGTGTGTGGATTGAAACAAGGATAAGTACTTCGGCTACATCATCACCGACAGTCACACCCTGTATGGGTGTGTGGATTGAAACTCCGATAGCGTAGTAACGTATCTTTTCATCTTTAAGTCACACCCTGTATGGGTGTGTGGATTGAAACTTTTCAACTAACCAATCTTTACTTGCATCAGTAAGTCACACCCTGTATGGGTGTGTGGATTGAAACCTCACCCTCCTTCTTCACATCGGCAGCCCCGGTGAGTCACACCCTGTATGGGTGTGTGGATTGAAACTGATTTTGACGCAAGGCATCATAACAAAAGACTTGTCACACCCTGTATGGGTGTGTGGATTGAAACATAGTATTGAAGCCTTTCGGGAGACTTTAAGATGTCACACCCTGTATGGGTGTGTGGATTGAAACTCTTTGTGATAGTATTTTTGTAAATCAGAATAACGTCACACCCTGTATGGGTGTGTGGATTGAAACTACGATAAAATGTTAATGTAGTAGCCCCCGGCGGTGTCACACCCTGTATGGGTGTGTGGATTGAAACAATGATGTAAACTATTTCAAGGAGGTAAAGGCAGGTCACACCCTGTATGGGTGTGTGGATTGAAACAGCTTCGAGAGTAATCACGATGACCTGGATATTAAGTCACACCCTGTATGGGTGTGTGGATTGAAACCTATATATAAGGTACTCGCACACGTACCTAAATAAGTCACACCCTGTATGGGTGTGTGGATTGAAACTGAATAATCCAAACAGAAGAAAAAGCGAGAAAAGTCACACCCTGTATGGGTGTGTGGATTGAAACTATATACCAAACACGAAAACGGCTGCAAACGGCGTCACACCCTGTATGGGTGTGTGGATTGAAACCCTCGCCCTGGGCGATGGTGCAACCGGGCGAAAAGTCACACCCTGTATGGGTGTGTGGATTGAAACCACATCCTTATAACTATTATAGCCATAATTTGAGTCACACCCTGTATGGGTGTGTGGATTGAAACTCTTATAAGCTGCTGCTGCTGCTGCCTTTTTGGCGTCACACCCTGTATGGGTGTGTGGATTGAAACTTGGTACAAAGGGTTATAGTTCTTGGTACAAAAAGTCACACCCTGTATGGGTGTGTGGATTGAAACACGCAAACGAGTAAATGCAGCAGTCTGCAAAGGAGGTCACACCCTGTATGGGTGTGTGGATTGAAACCTCATCAAGAACGTGCTCACAGCCCTCAACTCCTGTCACACCCTGTATGGGTGTGTGGATTGAAACGGTAATCTTGAACGTATTGCCCGACTTCGTGATGTCACACCCTGTATGGGTGTGTGGATTGAAACTTTGGTTGGGGGTATCTTCAAATACACTCCTAACGTCACACCCTGTATGGGTGTGTGGATTGAAACCAGTGAGTACATCTCTATTCCCATCGGAAGCCCAGTCACACCCTGTATGGGTGTGTGGATTGAAACAAATCAATACTTTTAATCCAAGAAGGAAAAGCATGTCACACCCTGTATGGGTGTGTGGATTGAAACTTATCATATATAGCCAAACGACCATCTTTCCAGCGTCACACCCTGTATGGGTGTGTGGATTGAAACACCCGAGATAAACCTAAGTCATAGTTTAAAAACGTATAGGGTGTCCAGTTTACGTTCTAACTTTAACTCACTCTTTTAAGTGTTTTGGTTCGTTCTGTCACCCAGTTTTTGGACAAATGCTCGGTAGCCCAAGTATCAATGTCCTTAAGTTTAACATTCATAATGCGCTCTTTGAATTTAAATGTTTTAGTAACGACTTTGGTCGCAACTTTTGGATACAATGGTATCATTAGAGCAAAAGGAGTAACGCCATATAGTTTGTTTGGCGACTTCTTGCCCTTGTAGATACCAAAAGTAGATTTTATGATGTCGGATGAGATATTGATGTTCATCGTTTTAGTCAAAAGACTCTCTAGACAAGCTAACATTAAGTTGCCCCATGTTACCCAAGAGGACATATTCATAAATCGTGCAGTTTGGAGGTAGCAAATATGCCTTGTCTGTAAATTGATATTGCAGTCTTATCTGTCCTAGCTTCTTGGTAAGTTCCATAAACTCAGGATGCTTTCCATAAACTTGCTTGAATATGGCACAAAGGAGTGGCTGATATCCGCATGGCGGAGAAAACCAGAGTCGGTAATGCTACGACAAGATTATGGGCGTTGTCGCTAATTAGATATTGGGGATTTTCTCGGGGCACCTGCGTAAACCAGTGTTTAGACATAGATGTTAGTAAGTCTAAACAGGAAGAACTTGCCATCTATGCCCCCATGCCGTTGTGCCCTAAATAGCTTTATCTTCGAATGAAAAGATAAAGCAGCATTAGTGGTATCTCCTTTCACAGAATGTGGATTATGTTGAAAACGAGAGAGTTAAGTGTGAAAGGAAAAATCTCTTTATTTTGAAATGGTAATTGATGG
>ERZ1026892.288-NODE-288-length-24093-cov-9.560820_pt1 | contig 24093 bp, 33 predicted proteins | sample MGYA00380176_ERZ1026892 | MGnify/ENA primary metagenome ERZ1026892 (study PRJEB33269, sample SAMEA4719812) | human gut metagenome | biome: human-associated habitat; feature: organic feature; material: feces | place: Cameroon | collected 2013-10 ... | reverse complement strand
TATTAACAACAATTAACTTGTTGTTTTTTATTATAAAATTATATGTACCAAAAGGAGTTAAAAATGGAAAACCGAGCATTTATTGCGCAATACGTCATGAACAATATTACTTACTGGGAAAGCAAGGACACGAAGTACACAGCAAACCCTGAACAAATTTTTAATCAAATGCGGCGACGTTCACCACGTGGATATGCACCACATGCAAACGAAATTGCAGCAACGCTTGAAAAGTTGCGAGATGATCAAGTGATTACATCAGCGTTTAATGGAGAACGTTACCATGAATATGGACGCGGCAAGAACTTCGAGGCATTCGCAGCATTCTTGGAAGATGTACATGGGGCAAAAATTAAGAACGTTTAAACATAAATAAGCGCACGGAGATACGAAATGCTTAACGAAGCTACGATTAAAGGAGAGCTAAACGCAATCCGAAACACGGAACTCATGAAGTTCCAAGATATTCTAGATTTGCCCGCAACAAACCTGTTCGAGTCAATTACAGATAACGCATTCTACACACCGCACCAACTATTAACGATTGGTGGACGACCTGACGTTGGTAAAACACAAATGGCAATGCACATCGCAAAGACACAACTGTTAAACGATAAATACGTCGCCTACTTCGGGCTTGAAGAAGAAGCCGGTGAGATATACACGTCTATTGAGCAATTTATCCCCGTAGAGCGCGCAGAAAAGCTATTGGTGCAAGATTATACCTACACGGAGTTAAACGAGCTTACAGGACGAATTAGAGCCATTTACGAGCGTTATAGCATCGACTTCTTTGTTATCGACCAACTATCTTTGATTGATGTTGATGATACACCAGACTTAAGAGCTAAGTTTGACCGTACACAACGAGTGTTGCAAGTTTTGACTAAGGAGCTTCCAATTACAATCTTGCAAATAACGCAAATGAACCGCGCATTGGAAAACGATGATGAAATGCCTGAAAACAAGATTGCCGAAAGCGACCGTATTTTCCAGAACTCAAAGTGGTTTGGTATATTCTTCAAGTTGGAAGATGTTGACATCCAAACGGTTAAAATGGGTTTACGTATTCGTAAGAGCAAGAAGCGCAATGGATCATACGCTAACTATGTGTTTAAATTTGATTACGAAGCGTCTACAATGTTCGAGTTAAAGGAGTTGAGCGACAATGAATATATCGATGAAGCAAGAGGAAAAACAAGCAATCGCATTTCTGGGGGAAATAGCTTCCCTGACTGGGTACGATAGTTTTGTTGGGCGTCATGCAATGGGGTTGTGGAATGAAATTGTTAAGGATAGCAACTATAAGATTTATGACGGCACTTACAAGCCAGTTAAACGTTTTGAACTGCTAGTACACAATAATGGCATACCAATCAGGGTTGCCAAGTATGAGACAAAGGAATTTGCAAATAGTGTGGCTAAGTCTGCGTTAGAACACGGACTACAAGTGTCTGGGAGGACATTATGAAGAAGTACAAGGTAACACAAGAGTTTATTGACGAGTTGGAAGAATGGAAGCGAGCTAATTTCAATGATGAATTTATGATGGTAAACACGGACGCGATTGCTGATTTTTCAGAAGTTATCAATAATTGGTGGTATTCAGAAGTTTTTAACGATCGAGAACAAAACAAACGTTTGGTTGCTATTATTAATTGGGTTAATGGCGAAGATGTATTTGAAATTGGAACTCAAAAGTATATCGTGCGAATAAAAGAAAACAAGGCGATTGGTGGGTATAAATACCTAAAGTTGGAAGCAGATGGAGAAGCATTTATTTTTTACGGTTTAGAAAATGCCACTATTTTTGATGATTTTGAAAAGGCGTCAGAATGGGCTAACAAGCACTTTGAAGCGGTGGAAATATATGAATAAAGTATTTGAATCATCAATCGAACTGTTTGATAAGTTTGCTAGTGGTAACGAGATCGGAACTAGTCGCAAGGCTAACATGTATCGATCACCGCACTACAAGCGACAAAAGGAAATCGTAAAAACTGCCGTGTGGGACTTGGCAGAAGATGCACACGTTCAAATCAAGGACGGCATGGCATACAAGCTGCGTGAGATATACGAGTATCCAGTACCGGCTACATACTTAAAGACTAAGAAGCAACGAGCTGAGTTTTCGCCGTCAACGGTATTGCCAATCACTCGTGGCACGTCTGACATCGACAACACGATGAAGCCAATGCACGATGCTATTATGGACGCGTTGGGGTTTGACGACAGCCAAATTGTCAGCATTGAAGCACATAAGCGTTACAAGTTGGGCGACACTTATCGTTATACGTTCGAGTTATACGAAGTCCAAAGCGGGATAGAATTGGAGTTTTATGAATAAAGAGTTAGTTTGGTTTTCAAGGGTTTCAAGTAGCATTCTAGTGTTGTTGTTGTGTTTAACTGCTAATATGCCGGTTATAGCAACGGTAATATTATTTTCAGCACAATGTATTTTGCACATCGCGCAATTTATTAAGGAGTTATAAAAATGAAAAAGACAGCTATGACAACGTTTATTATCGGTATTATCATTTTTGTGTTTGTTTTGCCGATGGCAGTTTTTACCGGTAACGCGGTTTTGTTTAATCTAGCCGGAGCAATTGGCGCTATTTCTTCAATTGTGTTTTGGATTGCTATTGTAAAAATCATTCTGGATGCACTCACTAAGTAAGGGGTTTAATATGAAAGGTATTATTAGTTTTATCGTATTTGCCATGATTGTGTTCATCACGTTTGGCTTGCCGTTCTCGTTCTTTTTTGCGTCAGCATTGATGCTTAAAGCGGTGTTGATTGTTACCGGAATTGCGGTGCTGTTTTTCTGGGCGCTATTCTTAGTTAAGTTGGCAGAAATGATTGGCGATAATCACAAGTGATAAGATATAGGCAGGGCTGTAAAGCCTTGCTTTTTTTGTTATAATGGTGAAAAACCGAAAGGAAACGACATGGCAAATACAAAAGCAAAATTGACTGCCAAAGAGCAGAAGTTTGTACAAGAATATATTCGACTTGGTAACATCACGCAGGCTGCAATTATTGCCGGATATAACAAGCGTAGTGCCGGATCGCTTGGTTCATCTGTCTTAAAAAAGGTTGATGTCAAGGCCTATTATGACGAATTGATGGCTGAAATGGCTCACGACAGCATTATGGGCGCACGAGAGGCATTAGAGCTGCTGACGAGCATTGCACGCGGTGAGACGAAGGAAGAGGTTGTAGCGCAAACGGCAGAAGGGTACTTCTTGGTTGACAAGCGCGCAGACATTAAAGACCGTTTGGCTGCTACTAAGGAGATTTTGAAGCGTTACCCTGAAAGTGACCAACTAGAATTAGTTAAGCTGGAAGGGATGCGACTAGAAAATGAATTGAAGCAACGCAAGCTGCAAGAAGAAAATGCTGGCGAACAATTGACGATTAATTTCGTGGGGTTCGATAATGAAGACGATAACGCTTGATTTTCCGCACGCTGTTGATGAGTCATATTATAAGCTATTTACAAGCCGTGCGCGTTACATTGCCTTGAAAGGTTCTCGTGGATCCGGTAAGTCTATGGCTGCAACGTTCAAAGTTGTCCACGATATTATGAAGTATCCATGGCTTAACTGGTTGGTTATCCGTCAGTTTCAGACAACACAAAAGGATAGTACGTTCTCAAACTTGAAGCAAACAATCCAATTGCTCGGACTGGAAGAGTTGTTCAAGTTTACCGTCAGCCCGCTTGAAATAACTTATATTCCAAACGGAACAAAGATTTACTTCAAAGGTAACGATGACCCATTGAAACTAACGTCTATCAGTCCGGCAGTTGGTAAGATTGCGCGCGTTTGGTGGGAAGAAGCGTATGAGCTTAAAAGCGATGACGACTTTGACAAGGTTGACAAGTCTATCCGTGGTATTTTGCCGGAAGGTGGCTTTTATCAACACTTGCTAACGTTTAACCCGTGGAGCGACAGGCACTGGTTGAAGCGTGAGTTCTTTGACGAAGAGACACGCAAGAGTAACGTGCTGTCGTTTACGACCACTTACGAGAATAATGCGTTTCTTGATGACGATTTCATTCAGATGATGGAAGAGATGAAAGTCAAGAACCCTGACCGCGCTCGTGTCGTTGTGTATGGAGACTGGGGTGTTGCTGATGGTCTTGTGTTCGACGGAATGTTTGAACTGGAAGACTTCGATGTTGACGCAATTAACGGACAACTAATTCAAGGGCTGGACTTCGGGTTTACTCACGACCCAACGGCATTCATTCGTGCGAAGGTCGTAGGAAGCGATATATACGTATTTGACGGCTTTTATCAGCAAGGGTTATTAAATGACCCAATGGCACGTTTAATCGCACAGCACGGTGGACTAGCTGGCAAAATTTACGCCGACAGCGCCGAACCGCGAACGATTACGGAACTGCAAACACGTGGACTACGTAACGTTATCCCAGCCGGTAAGGGTAAGGACAGTTTGGTGCAGCGTACGGAGTTCATGAAGTCTTACAAGTACCACATTCACCCAAGTGTTTCGTGGCTTGCTGACGAGATGAGCACGTACGTTTACAAGAAGGATAAGTTTGACAAGCAACTCAATGTTCCGGTTGACGGCGATGATCACGCTATTCAGGCGCTGGGATATGCACTTGAACCGCTTATCTTTACTAACAAGGGCGGCAACTACATGACGTACCAAGAGCGCGTACAGGCTGTAAAAAACATTGGTTTATAGTACAATGGAAGCACGGGAAACCGTGTTTTTATTTTGCGCAATATGAAAGGAAACTAACATGGCAGTAACAGTAAACTTTGAAGCTCCACAAGTTAAGGTGGACAATGGAACAAATGGAATTGAAATTTCACAGGTGATCATTCCTTATTCAATTCACAACACAGAAGACGCAACTCAATACTTGGGTGGACAAACTGTTTTGGCAAAGGAAGATGGTTTGGCGTTCGCAGATAACACATCTGATTGGTACAAGAAGGCACTTGTTAAGATTAAGGACATGGTGGCAGCTTCTGAATTCGACGTACCAGAACAACCAAACAATGACGAAGGAACGGTGATGTAAATATGAGCAATAGCGTAAACCTATCACTAGACGTTGCGAAGACGGGAATTCAAAACCCATTGATCAAGGTTCGACAGGGAGACGGTGGCTTTGAAACGCTGCACACGACAGTAACTGCAAACGGAGAGCCAATGGACTTGCAAGGGTGGACGATTACGTTCATGGGTACGACAGCCGGCGACCACAAGATTGTGGACGGTAACGTAACGCTTGTGGAAGCGCCTAATGGCATCTTTGACTACACACCCAGTAAGACATGGGGAATGGATATTGGAGAATTCAAGATTGCGTACTTCAAGTTCGTAAAGGGAGACGGCAGCGCTTCTTCGGCTAACTTCCGGGTGAATGTTATCGAAGCGGTTGATTTGACACAAGAAGAAGCACAAAACTACATTTCTGTTGTTGACACTACAATCGCTGAAATTAACCAACACTTAACTGATAGCTTGGCAAATGTTACACAATCAATCGCTGACGCTAACAATAAAGCAAACACCGTTTCCAGCAACGTGACTGCACTTGGAAATCGTGTTGATGACTACAACAATAAGTTGTCGACTGTTCAGGTTGGTGGACGTAACTACATTCTAAATTCTAAGCGAGTGCTAGATACAAAAGACCCAAGTGCGCAACATAATAGTGATTCATGGTGGGATTTAAACTGGTTGGATACATCTATTCCTGTCAGCGACTTTTCTAATAAGGTTTTGACAATTTCAATTCAAGCTGATTATGACAATGTAGCCGTTGCAAATAGTGGAGCTAGAGTGGGAATAGAAATTTTGGCTAACGAGGTTAAGCCTGATGGTTCAATTCAAGAGCGCTACATCAATAATTGGCGTAATGTTAAGCAAGGAGACAGTTTCCACGGAAGGTTTTCCACAACTGTCGACCTGCGTGGAGTAGTGTTGGCAAGTATAGGCGCGCCGAACCACTGGGGGGGAGGTTTGTATATAAACAGCATAACTGATACACGCGTTTCTATTTCAAATCCAAAGATAGAAATAAGCAACGTGGCTACTGACTGGACGCCAGCACCTGAAGATGCACCAAGCAATGACGCACAACTGGTACACAAGACCGGAACGGAAACGATTGCAGGTGATAAGACATTCACATCTCCAATTCATGGAGATGTTTCTGGAAATGCTGATACGGCTGCTAAATGGCAAACGGCGCGCATGCTATCATTGACAGGAGACGTGACGGGTTCTATTTCTTTTGACGGCTCAAATGATGTTTCAATTGCTACGACTGGAAGCAACTTTGTGCACAACACCGGAACTGAAACGATTACAGGCGACAAGACGTTCACTGGAAAGGTAATGATTGGTGGCGGAAACTATCAAACGACCACTTCAGCAACCATAAATTATTTTGGTTCAACCATTTCATTCGTTCGAATTGGTAATCAAGTGACATTCACTTCTTCAACTTCGTCTTTCAATAGCGATGTTCCGATTGGGTTTACCGCAGGAGTTATTCCAGTCGGGTTCCGACCGGTTTTGCAACAAAATGTTAGGTTGAATAATCAAGCATCAGCAGGTGCATTCTTGTCGTTCGATGACGGCGGCGGGATTTATAGTTACAGTTCATACCCTTCCGGAACGCAACCGCGCATTTCTAGTTCATACATTACAACAAACGCATGGCCAGTTTAAAATTAAAGAAAGGCATCGACAATGCAAGATTATAATCATGAAATTAAGTTACAAGAAACACTCTTGTATCAAGAAAACATCGACAATTTAACGCCAACACGTATTATGGAATTTATTCGCCACTTTTACAACGTGCAACGACCACGATTGCAAAAGTTGGACGCATACTATCGCGGCTGGGACGAAGGAGTGTTGGCAACTGATACACGCCGTGCGCAAGAAGGTTACGCTGACTATCGACTGACCCACCCATTCGCACAAGAGATTGCAGATTTTCAAACTTCATTCTCCGTTGGAAACCCAATTGGTATTGAAGCAGAAAGTAACCACGATACATTGGACGCTGTAAACGACTACAATGACGTTGACACACTTAACAATGACTTGTTCTTGGATATGACTAAGTACGGACGTGCTGTTGAATTGACTTATCGAGAAGACAACACGGAACGTATTGTACGACTTGACCCGTTGAACACATTCGTCATCTATTCTAATGACGTTGATCCATACCCAATCATGGCGGTGCGGTTGTCTGAACGCATGGTTATCGACCAAACAACGCAATTTGGTGTGGTTATGCCGAACCCAATCAAGAAGTATATTGTCGAATACTGGACGGAAGACACACATGCCGTGTCTACTGAAATTGTATTGACTGATAACTTGCAAATTGCATATACGGAAGACTTGGTTACGATGCCGGTTGTTGAATATTGGAACAACACATTGCGAACTGGTGACTATGAGAACGTTATACCGCTGATTGACGCTTATGACGCTGCACAGTCCGATACAGCCAACTACATGACCGACATGAATGACGCTATCTTGACGATTAAGGGCGACATCGACAGCTTGTTTGACGGTGCTGATTTGATGGTTGATCCAGCCGACAAGGACGCTGCTATCAAGTTAGCAAAGGCTAAGCAAGAAATGCTTAACGAAATGAAGAACGCACGCATGCTGCTATTGAAGTCTGGTATTTCAGCAACTGGAACGCAAACGAGCGTTGATGCCAACTATATTTACAAGCAATATGACGTGCAAGGTGTTGAAGCGTACAAGAACCGTTTGTACAAGAATATCCACGCATTCAGTCGTACGCCTGATGTATCTGACGACAACTTTGCTTCTAATGCATCTGGTGTTGCGATGAAGTACAAGCAATTGGGTGTTATCCAATTGGCAGCAACTAAGCGCCGACAATTCGAGAAGGGACTATACCGCCGTTATAAGATTATCCAAACGCTTGAAAATGCTGTATCAGGTAAGTGGGATATCGAATATAACGACATTCGTTTTACATTCCACGATAACTTGCCGCAAGACGACATCACAACATTGCAAGATTTGGTACAAGCAGGCGCACAATTCCCACAAGAATACCTTTTGCGCTTTGCACCGGGCGGAGTTGATGTTGACGAATTGATGCGCATGATGGACGAACAAGCAAACGACCCTGAATACACACGACTATCACAACGATTGGAGGCGGTAAACGATGACACCACGGGAACTGATGTATAAGTTCAGCAAAGGACAAATTAAGCTTGACGAAAAGAACGCCAAGGAACTTGAAAAGCTAATCAAGGGAGTATCCAATGAATTCCTTGTTTGGTGGTCTGAATTCGTTGACAAGAACCCTGATTACACGCACGCAAACGATAGCCATCGCCCCGATAAGGACTTGCTCGATGAGTTGAAAGAATATGCAGACGATAACGACATTAAGTTGACGGCAGTACGCAATAACGATGATTTGTTGAATGCCGCCACGTTGTTATTTAGCTCTGTTTTGGCGTATAAGGCGATTAAGCTAATCGGTGATAAGTTATCCATTGAACTGACAAACACAGCTCAGATTGGACGAGAAGCCTATTCAATTAAGAATAACAAGCTGGGCATTGAAGTAATTGATGAGTTACTCGACGGTGTGCGTTGGTCTGATCGCATTTGGACACACCAAGCGCAATTAAAGAGTGATATGTATCGTATCATGAAGAAAACACTTCTTAATAACGATGTGGCAACCGGCTACACTAAGGAACTGCGCGACAAGTACGGCGTGTTCAATTATCAAGCTGACCGCATTTTGCGAACCGAAGCCGCACGAGTTTCTGGTCGTCAACAAGCACACGACATTAAGCAAGCCGGCTTTGATAAGATGGAATGGATCGCTAGTGCCGGAGCATGCAATCATTGTGCGCCGTTAGATGGTAAGGTATTCCGTGCCGACAAGTTTGGTGATGACCCTTATGTTTTGCCGAAACACCCAAATTGTCGCTGTTCTGTTGCGGCTGCTGAATAGTAGTGTTATAATATATAAAAGCATGTGTGGCGGAATAGGTAGACGCTAAAAGGTAATATTAGATGATGTGCCAACTTAGGTTTAAATGTCTCTGCGGCAGAGTATAGGGAAATCATCATGCCAGGTGCAAATCCTGACCGCATGCATAGCAAAGTACAATTCATCGTATGTGCATAAAACCGACAACATAGTTGCCAAGATGTGCTAAAACATCTGTATGAATGACTTGCAAAAGACCATGTCAGCGCCAAACGTTGCATGGCATACATAGATACCCGGGTAGCTCCCGGTTTATGGTGGATACGCGTTTGTAATTAAACCACTCCGATTGGGGCAACGGAGAAGCACACCCTTCATGGACAGTTAGTGTAGTTGGTAACACATCGGACTCCAAATCCGATAACGTTGGTTCGAAACCAACACTGTTCGTAGTAAGTCAATGTAAACGTACTCCTATTAAGACACGGTATTCATTTAGTTGTTTCAACTTGTCATAACGGAAACTAGCTAGGCGTTATATACTTACGAAAGTCCACGGTAACTCGTGGCTTTTTTAATAGAAATGGAGATATTATGGTACAATATGCAGCTGTTCAAAACCATTATGGCGATAATTATGTAGCTGAAATTCATGGCGAAGAGGATATTGAGTTAATCGAAGAAGTTTGTGAGCGTTGTTTCGACTCCGACTTCGTGTTGGGTGTATATGACACGAAAGAAGAAGCTGAAAAGCATTTGCAATGAATATATTTGTAACGCCGGCGTAATTGCCGGTTTTTTTATGCAATAAAACGTTAGTAGTTGTAAGTTTATGCACTTAAATGTATAATATACACAGTAGCAACAGCTACGTAATTAAAATTTTGACTACGTGGGGTTATTAAGTGGGCGCAAGCGTGCTGAAAGCCGTGCGAACGGAGGTTATCATGTCAGAAGAAATCGAACAAACGACACCAGAAGCAGAAGCAGAAACCACTGCTGAAACTTTGGAACTTACTCAGCAGGAGTTCCAATCTAAGGTTGATGCAGAAGCTGACCGGCGTGTTGACAAGGTTCTATCAAAGAAGCAAGCCGAGTGGGAGCAAGAATTGCAACAACGTTTGGCAGAAGCTGAAAACAAGGGTGCTGAATACGCTAAGATGACGGCTGCTGAAAAGGCAGAAGCAGATTTGCAACAACGCATGGAAGCACTTGAACAACGCGAACAAGCAATTAAGCAACGCGAACTATCCGCCAGCGTTGCAAGCGACTTGGCCGAGCAAGGTTTGCCTGTTGAATTGGCTGATAACCTAACGGCGATTGGAGACCCTGCCGCAATCAAGGAGTGGGTTTCTACTATTAAGGACACTATCTCAACGGCAGTTAATGAGCAGGTAAAGGAACGTTTGAATACAGGGAAGCCAACATCAACGGCAACCAACTTGAACGCAAACGATGACCCCTTTGCTGCAATTGCTGCCAAATACAAGTAAAGGATATTTATAAAAATGGCTACACAACTATTTTCTGACCGTTTCGTAGGCTTGTTGCCTGACGTGTTCCGCGCACAAGCAGCGTTTGCTGGTGTGTTCGGTGATTTGCAAGCGGTTGACGGAGTTTCTGACTCTGACACTGCTATGCGTGTCAAGACGAATGACTTGCCAACGGTTGTTGGTACTTATTCAACTGATGCTAATGTTGCATTTGGTACTGGAACGGCTAACTCATCACGTTTCGGACAAATGAAGGAAGTTATCTACAAGGACGTGGCTGTTCCTTACGCTGCTCCTTGGGCTATCCACGAAGGTTTGGATCGTTTCACTGTAAACGCTGACTTGCAAGCCGCTGTTGCTGACCGTTTGGATAAGGCAGCACAAGCGGAAGTACGTGCATTGAACGCACAATTGGGTGCTTACTTGGTATCTAAGGCTGCTGCTGACTTGGGTTCAGCTGATGACGTTGTCGCTTTGTTCGACAAGGCTGACGAGCAAATGACTGAATTGGAAGTCAACGTTCCGGTGTCAGCTTACGTTTCACCAGAAGTTTACAACAAGATTATCGACAACACGTTGACGACTACTGGCAAGAAGTCATCTGTAAACATCGACACAAACGGCGTTGTTGAGTTCAAGGGCTTCAAGGTGTACAAGGTTGCTTCAAAGTACCTTAAGGATGCCGAAAAGACTGTCAAGGCAGTGTTTGCTCCTGACGGTGTTGGACGTGCATTTGCTGGTATCTCAACTTTGCGTACTATCGAAGCAATCGACTTTGATGGTATCGAGTTGCAAGGTGCTGGTAAGACTGGACAATACATCTCTGACGAAAACTTGAAGGCGGTATTTACTGCCGGTGCGAGTAGCAACTAACCAAGAACCACGCTTGCTAACGTCTTTCCGGGTAGATAACACAGATATTTCCGGTAACGTTGGCGGAAACGCAACAGTTAAGGCTTCTTACTTAACTCCCGCTGACGCAGCTGACAAGTCATTGAATGTAACTGTTGATGATAACACGGTCGCCACTGTAACTGACAACAAGGACAACACCTACACGGTGAACTTCTTGAAGGCCGGTACAACTCAAATCCACTGGGTTGCAAATGACGGCGGTGGAGCAAAGGCAGACGCTAATGTAACCGTTACGGCACCGGCTGAATAACAAGGGGGTCTAACATGACAGCAGCGCAAGATTACTTAAAGCTAATCGACAGCGACACGACAATTGAAGATAAGTTGGACATCATCGAGAAGTTGACTAACCAACGCTTGGCGGTGTTGCTGGGCGTTGACGGTGTTGACAATATCCCTGATAAGTTTGCTTATATCACTAGCGCAGTTGTCGCTGCACGGTATGTACGAATTGGTAACGAAGGCGTTAATAGTTACTCACAAGACGGTTTAAGTTTGTCGTTCCCGGACGATGATTTTGGCGCTTATATGACTGAAATCAATGGTTATAAGAACGGCGATGACTTTTACAAGCCCCGTACTGGTCGGTTTACATTCGTTTAAGGAGGTTTCATATGCTACTTAACAAACGAATTAAGCTGATTACAGCGCATGGCGCAAACGAGCCACATGATCCACGAAAAGGATATGACACAACTGAAACTGAAACATTTAAAACAGTGAACGTTACTTCGTTATCACTTGACAAGGCGCAACGTGATTATGGCGTACCAAATGCAACGATGAAGAATGTACGCACACTAACGCCGCTTGGTAAGTTTGACTTTATCGAGATTGACGGCGTTCGTTATGTTGAGTTTGCCCGTCAAGAGATTGGCAACATCAACTCACTTACAGTTAAGGAGTTGAATACATGACGTTAAAAGGTGCAGATAAATTCATTCAAGCAGTAAATGCAAAAGGCGCAAACGCACGGCAAGTTGCTGGTGTTGTTCGTTCAAAGACTAGTGACGTTCAAAGCCAAGCGCAACGACTTGAACCGGTTAAAACAGGTAACTTGAAGCGCCAAACGACTATTACAGTATCTAACGGTTCACAAAAGATTGTTGGTACTGTAACGGCTAACGCAACTAATCGTGGTTTCAACTACGGTTATGCACAAGAACACGGTACGCGCTACATCACAGGTAAGCACTTCATGGAAACGGCTTACAACGCTAATAAGCAAGACTTTATCAACAAAATTAAGGGGGTCGTTAAGAAATGAACCCTGATTACGAATTGTACCTAACGGTTGCCGGCGCTTTGATTGACGCCGGTATTACCGTATGGGACGAAAGTCCGGACTTTACGGACACAAAGCTGACTGACAAGATGCCGTATGTAGTAATTACGGACACTTCAATGAACAATCCCACGGTCGCAAAACACGTTGCTATGTATCAAACTTCAATTACTGTCAACGTATTCTCTCAACAACACAACCGCCGTGGGCTAGAAGAATTGAAAGCCAAGATTTACAACATTTTGTTTAGTTTACAGCGTTCTGAACATTACCGTTTCATCATCGATCCAAACACAACGGTAAACACGACATCGCAATTGCGATACGATAATTTTATCGGTTGGTTTGGTCAGATTGATGTAACATACAAAACATTTGGAGGCTAGAAATGGCAGAATTACCAGCAACTGACTTCGGTGGAAAGGTTGTTATTGCAGCCCGACTATTGGACGATGAAGCAAAGTCAACTGGGCAAAAGTTTGCCTACGAAACGACACACGAATACCACAAGACGCGAGATAGCAACGACACGGCGACTAAGGACGGCGTTATCTATTCTTATGGAGACGTTGCAACTGAATTGACAGTAGAAATGATTTCATCAGACTTCGCGTTGAAGGACTTGATGGAGTCAGCTATTGACAATAACTCAATCGTTGAGTTCTGGCGTATCTTTACAGACCGAAAGGGAACGGCAGAAGGTTCATACGTTATGGAATACATGCGTGGACGCATTAACGACTTTGACGAAAACGCTGACGCAGACGACTTTGTAACGTTGTCAATTGACGTCAATGTTGATGGAAAGCCACAAAAGGGCGAAGGAACATTCACGCCTACTGATAACGATAAGGGTTACGAGTTCCGTGACTTGTCAGTAGTAGCAGGACAATAATAAACAATAAGGAGCAAAAGTAATGCAACTAACTATCAATGATAAGGACTACACGTTCAAGTTCGGACTTCGTTTCGTACGAGAATTGGACAAGCAAATTACGAAGGAAGAAAACGGCGTTGAATTTGGCGTTGGAACTTCCGTGAAGATGGCACAACTAGCGTTGGATCGAGACTTAACTGTTTTGTCTGACGTATTGCTAATCGCAAATCAAACAGAAACACCACGTGTTAAGGCTGTTGACTTGGATACTTTCATCGAAGAACACGAAGACGTTGAAGGACTTTTGAATGAAGTTATTGCAGAGCTTGAAACTTCTAATGCTACGGCGTCAAAAATCAAGCCCTTTCGAGAGATGAAGGACTAAAACTTAATAACCCAGATAGCGCAGCCACATACCGAAATTATATCGTGAATGGGCTGCGTTATTTTTGTAACGATATACGGGGAATTGAACGCATGACACTTTCTGAGTACGATATACACATGGAAGCCGTTGAGCTTAAAGAAATGGATAAGCGAATGCTTATACACGAACAGGCTTGGGCTAACCAAGCGGTTAAGTCAACCACTGGTGGTAAGAACCCTAAGCCGGTGTATAAAAACTTCAAAAAGTTTTTCGGAGATGCGTTCGATAAATCGATTAAGAAGATACAAAAGCAGCACAACCCGGGGCTGTTTCCAGACGACATCTCTCACGCCAAGGAATTGCAGAAAGAATTTGGCGGGTCGTTGGGTATCTTGAACAAACTGAAAGGTGATTAAACTATGACAGAAAGTTATACTGTTGAAGCAAAGCTGGTTGCTGATTTGGGTGGTTACACAAGCAACATGTCAAAGGCTGCTTCTCAAATGTCTGACTTAGAAAAAACTAGCAGTAGCGCAACAAGTAAGATTAGCGACCACCTTAATTCATTGGGAAAAGGAATGGCTGTGGCCGGTGCTGCTATTACAGCAATCGGAGTAAAGTCTTTGAAGGGTTTTGGAGACTTCCAAGCATCTCTTAACCAAGCTGCTGTTATTGCTGGCGGTACATCAAAAGACATTAAGGGGCTTGCAGACGTAGCCAATCGCATGGGTGCCGAATTGCCTTTGAGTGCAAAAGACGCCGCCGCGGCAATGGTTTCAATGGCGCGAGACGGTGCAAGCATTAAAACAATTAAGGCAGAATTTCCAGCGATTGCACAAGCTGCTACTGCTGCTGGATCAGATTTGCAAGCAACGGCAAGTATTGTTCAACAGTCAATGAACTTGTGGGGAAAGTCGCTTAAAAGTCCACAACGAGCAGCTGCTATCCTAACGCAAACTGCTAACGTTTCTAACGCTTCTATTGAAGATATGCAACAAGTTTTGGCTGACGTTGGTGGAACTGCGACATCGGTTGGATATTCTATGCAAGATATGTCTACTGCTGTTGGTTTGCTAACTAATAAGGGTATTCCAGCCGCGCAAGCCGCTCAAAACCTGAACAATGCAATTACACACATGATCAAGCCTTCAAAGTCTGCACAAGGCATGATGGACAAGCTTGGTATTAGTTACTATGACGCACAAGGCAAAATGAAGCCAGTTAACCAAGTTGCTTCTGAATTAAGTAAAAGCATGGCAGGTTTGACAGACGAACAAAAGCAAAACGCTTTATCTGTCTTATTCGGTCAAACTGGTTATAAGGTAATGAACGGCTTAATGGAAGCTGTAAATGATACAACCGGAAGTGCAACGACCAGTTGGAATGGTATGAGCAAGGCTATCAATGACGCTTCAAAGGACGGAGCGACTGCGACAAAGTTCCTTGCAGACCAAGCCGGAGAAATGCAAAAGAACGTTGGATCTAAGATTGAGCAGCTTTCTGGAAATTGGGAAGCGCTTTCTAACACGGCACAAGCAAAGTCTTCTGGTGTAAGTGTTGCATTCTTGGACATGACTAATGCTGCGTTGAATTGGGCTAACCAAAGCCACGGACCATTTGCACAAGTTATCCAAGACTTCATCGGTTTGGCGCCAGTTATCGGACCAGCGACTGCTGCAATTGGTGGTTTCTTGACGCAATCAGGCAAGATTGTAGGTGCTTTAAAAAGTCTTGGCGGTCTGGTTGGCGTGTTCGGTTCTGTTGGAGCTTCTGCAGTTAGTGCTGTTCCTAATTTATTGTCGTTCGCTGGAAGTTTCTCACGCGTTCACGATAACGCCATTGATAGTTCGCTTGGCGTTGGTAAGTTCCAAGGAATTGTTGGTAAAGTTGCTTCTGCGTTGCCAAGCATGAGTTCAATTATTGCATTCGCATTGTCTCCTGCTGCACTTGGACTTGGAGCTGCTGCCCTTGGTTTCTGGGCTTTTCATGATAGTGCTACGTTATCATTTTCTGATTTAGTAAGTAAACTTGCTAGTGGCGATATTAAAGGTGTCATGAATGATATTAAGACAACGTTCGATAACGTTGTAAAGGCGTTTCAATCAGTAGACTGGGCGTCTGTGTTTTCGCCATGGCAAACTGCACTAAGTGGAATTGGCGATGCAATGGACGTATTTTCAACTAAGAGCGACACTGCATTTGGAAGCGGAACACAAGGCAAAATCCAAACTACTGCTGACAAAATTGAATTTTTAGCATCTGGATTTACTGCCGCCGCAGGAGTGGTTGGGTTTGCGTTGGCTTCTGTCGGATTTGTTGTTGGTGGCGTTGCTGCTGTATTCGAAGCCTTTGTACGTACGGTAGAAGCTGCTGGTTATGCACTTACTGGAGATTTTTCTGCGGCAGCTGACGTTATGAGTGATAATACATCTGCAAAGTTTGCTGAAATGAGTTTTAATGTTGGACAATCCATGTTGGACATGACTTCTCAATCAATAGGTCATATGAATGATCTTGCTAACGGTACTGCCGTAAATTCTCAACAAGTTAAGGACTTACTTACTAACAATACAGCAGACGGAGCAACAAATGCTGTCAGCAATTTGAACGCAGCTGCCGGAGGTGGACAAGCAGCATTAAACGCATTGTCCTCAAGCGCTGGAACTGCTGGAAATCAAATAAACAGTAACCTGACAAATGGAACTTCTGCTGCTGCTAATAACTCAAACTCAAACTTGAATGCCGCTGCAAACGGAGCGCAAAGTGCGATGTCTCGTGCTGCTTCTAGTGCTGGTACTGGTGCAAATCAATTGGCTAATAATGTAACTAACGGTGCTAACCAAGCTAATAACGGTATGAGCAACGGAATGGGTGCAGCAGCTAATACTGCCGGAACTAAGATGGCTAGTGCTGCTAGTGCCGTAGGTTCTCACAATGGAGAGTTTTATTCAGCAGGTTCTAGTGCTGGAGAACATGTCAAGTCTGGTATTGGTAATGTTGATTTGGACGCAGCGGGTAGCGCCACAATGCACGGGTTTTTGAAGGGTTTGAAAAGAGCATTTGAAGATGTCAAAGGGTTCATTAGTAGCGTTGGACCGTGGATTGGAAAACACAAAGGACCAATCTCATATGACCGTAAGTTGCTTATCCCAGCTGGTAATGCAATCATGGGTGGACTTAACGACGGTCTTTCTAATGGATTTAATGGTGTTATGAGTAACGTTTCAAGCATGGCAGGTAACATTGCTAACGCAGTAAGCGGAAGCGCTGATTATCGAATTCACGCAGTTTCTAGCGGTTTGAACATTGGAACAGATGGAACGTTGTCGGTTGACATGACACGTCAACAACAACCAGCTACAATCAATTTGAGCATGGGTGGAAGCACGTACCGTGGATTTGTTGATGATATTTCAACACAACAAGGTCAAACGGCTACACTTAACCGTGCAAGTATCGTATAATAATACACAGAGGACTAACAATATGAATATTTATGAATTTGGCGATTTGGAAAAGCGCAGCACTGCCACTCCATTGCCGTCAGAAGCAATCGTATTCAATGGCGTTAGTTTAGATGAGCAACTCCCTTATTACAGGACACTCAACGTTTCTGGACGCGAAAACTTTGAGCGTTCATTAAACACAGTTGAAACTTCCGGTGATGGGGAGTTTTTCTTATCATCTAAGCTGAATGCGAATACAATTACAGTAACTTACACAATTGAGACACGAAATGCAGATGACTTCAACGAAACATTTACAAATTTGAAGAAGTTTTTACTTGGCGAAGAAGTAGAGTTCTACTTTATGGACGAACCAGAATATACACGCACAGGAACTGTTACCAAGTTGGAAAACCCTACTGCCGGTGCGTTCGATGTAGTAGGTACGTTCGAGATTTACATGAGTAACCCGTTCCGTCATGGACAACGCAAGGTAATTACAGGTGGAGAAACATTAGTTATTAACGATCCGCAACTTTATTACAAGCAAAGCGCTGAAAAGCTTATTTTGACTATCAAAACAGCTACAAAGCCATTCGTTCTAAACGTTGATAACGACTACAACTTGACGCTAACAGGCGGTCTTCCAGCTAATTCTAACCTTGTGATTGACTTCAACGGAAACACGCTAACTTCTAATGGAACAAATAAGCTTCCTGATATGGATATTCTTGAAAGCAATATCTTTGAGTTGAAAATCAAAAACGGTCAACGAATTACGGCGAAAGGTGCTGGTTCTATCGAATTACAGTATAGGGTGCAAATGCTATGATTTACTTATTTGATAAGACACAAACACTTACCGGCGTTATTGATGAACATACAGAAGCACTGAGCGCAACGTTAGATATGAAAATCAATGAAGCGTCAACGCTTGATTTTGCGCTTCCATTAGATGACGGTTTGGCAGAAAAAATGGCTGGCGTTAAATACGTCGGTGTACCAAGCCCTAACAGTTCAGATAAAATCGTGTTCTTACGACTAATGACAATCAACGATGAAACTGATCGCGTTGAGTACATGGCAAAAGAACTTGCCTATCAAGAACTTTCTAGCAAAGGTTACATTGAAGATAAGCGACCGGTTGAAAGCGATGCACAAACGCTTATGAACATTGCGCTTGATGGTAGCGGATATAAGCTAGGAGTTGTCAACGTTCCTGGTAAAGTCAAGACTAACTTTTACTATACAGACCACCTTAGCGCAATTTCTAACGTTGTTGAGTTGCTTGGTGGAGAGATTTATTTCTACGTATCAATTACAAGTTCTAAAATTACTGGTCGCTACATGGACTACATCGCACAGCAAGGAACTAACACATCTAAAACATTTGCTGATGGTTCAAACCTTATTACAGTTGAGCGTAAGCGTGATATGAGCAGCGTCTACACTGCTGTTTTACCCCGTGGAAAGGGCGAACAAGTAAGTAGTGGAGAAGGAGACACGCCGGACGGATATGGACGCCGTATTGATATTTCTGGCGTAACTTGGAGCAAAGCAAAAGGCAACCCATTAGACAAGAAATCAGGCGAAAAAATTCTGGTAGATCCAGACGCCACAGCTGAATATGGTAACGCAGATGGAACGCCAAGGTTACTCTTAAAGACTTATGACGATATTGAAGACGCAAATGTCCTAATCAACAAGGCTTATATGGATTTAATGGCAATTAACAAGCCTGCTGTGCAATATTCAGCAACGGTTGCCAACGTTGGCGATATGCAGCTAGGCGATACAATTGTTATCATGCACAGCAAGCGTTCGATGAGTTATCGTACGCGCGTTTTCCATATTACTTACGATTTGATTGATAACACTAAGACTGTTGCCGAATTTGGTAATGACCTTAGCAAGGACAGTATTACTAACCAAATCAATTCGATTAGTTCAAACGGCGCTACTATTAGCGACCAAGTACAGTGGAACATTAGCAATGGCGGACACAATAACACATCATACGGAGCGCAAGAACCAGCAAACCCACGTATCGGTGATGTGTGGTTCAAATCGTTGCCTAATGGTAACACGGAAGAATATTACTTTGACGGCACAGTTTGGGTGCTAGGTTCTAAAACTGACCAACAATGGCAAGAAAACAAAGCTATTGCACAAGGAACGCACACAACGTTCTATGGCATTGCCGTACCAGTTGGCGCGGTCAAGGGTGATGTGTGGTTCAAAAACGACAACAATGTTCCTGACGGAAAGTCTATGTATACTTACGACGGGACAAATTGGATCAAGTTTGAAGGTTCGGCCGACGCTTCTCGTTTGCAAATTGGTACGATTGACGCAAGTAAAATCAACGTAATGAATTTAAGCGCAAGCAATATTACAACTGGTAATTTGTCAGCTAACTTCTTAAAAGGGGGACAAATTGATGCTTCTCAAATTAACGTTATCAATATGAATGCGTCTCACCTTAATTCTGGAACAATTAACACTCAATTGATTGATTTTAGTAGTGCAGAATGGAACTTTACTCTTGATAATCATGGATTGACAATGATTAAAAAGTCTGATATTGGACGTAAGACAATGATTGCTCCTGAAAAAATGACTTGGCAATATACACGTTCAACTGGAAGCATTGAACCAGGTTTTGAAATTCGTATGAATTATGGAGTTTTCGGTCAAACAGGTGGAAATAACGTAGATTTCCTTAATATTATGAGTCGTAAATATACTCAAAATAACCCAACTAATGCTCGTGGAGATGGTATTGCTCTTGGAAGATACAATTATATCAATCTGTCTGATATTGATGATAACGATAAGATTGGTGTAGCATATTATTCAGCAGTTGCTGCAAGCAACAACTTTTCAGGAAATCTTAATGTTGTGGGTGCTAGGTTGGGAAGTCAAGTTGAAGACGGGTTCCATATGTACGGTCAAGGTGATGACGCTGGTTATACCGGTCATATTTGGTCCGACACGATCCACACTTTTAGAGATGTGGTATGGTTCAATGGTAATAGACCGGAAGTTGCCGCTGTTGATATGAAAGGTTTCATTCTTAATACAGACGACTGGGGTATGCAACTAGTTGCAGGTACCGGAAATTCTGGAATTGCTATTAGTGGTGGCACTGTATATATGATATTAAACGGTCAATATTACGATATGAAGAATTATATTAAATAGGAGTAAAGCATGGAAGAAGAACTATTAAATCGCATTAAGGAATTAGAAGCTCGATTAACAATAGCTGAAAATCCCATTGAAGTAATTACAATGTATCCTCGCGCAAGAGCTGTTGAAGAGCATTCAGATGAGGAAAAGGAACGTTTGATTAAGGAATATTTAAAAGCATCAAATCAATAACTTTATAGGAGATACAAAATATGTATGAACAAGCAATTCAAAACATGGCACTTCAAGTAGCACAATTAAGTGCTGATAATGCCGTGTTGAAGGCTCAATTACAAGACGCATTAAAGCAAAACGAAGAACTACAAGGAAAACAAGCGGCAGGTGGCAAAGATGAACATTAGCGATTTTTTCCCACATGATTTCGCAAGTACACTTGCGCTAATTGGTGGAACTCTTTCTGTTTTGAAGTGGATCATGCGCAAAGAAGTTTCTGAACCGCTTGACGATGTCAGGAAAAGTAACGAAGATTTAGCAATTGCGCAACGTGAGAGTAACGAAGCGAACATGAAGCGTTTCGACGCTATTGACAAGGTACTAGATCATCACGAAATTGAATTGGCACGACACGGCGAACAAATTGTAACGCTATTCAAGCAAGAACATTCTAAATAGTGTATAATTATAACGTTAGGTTAAGTCTTAACGTTATTTTTATGCAGAAAGGAGAAATATTTATGCAAGATGTTGTTGATGTATTGACCGGTGTCGTTTCGCTAATCGCTTTGTTGTCGCCACTTCTTTTGAAGTTGTTGGCATATGCCAAGGCTCGCACACGTAATGAACACCTAATGACCGCCGAGAAGTTCGCAGAACAAGCCGTTACGCTCGCTTCAACCATTGATGGACTACAAGGTTCAGAACGCAAGGAAGTGGCTGTAAACGCCCTATTTAAGCGTTTAAACGACAACGGCTTAAAGAACAACTTTACAGCAGAGCAAGTTGAACAAATTGTTGAACGTGCTTATCGAGCACTGAAAGGATAAAACATGGTTAATGTAGTTAATGAGATTGTCGTTACGTAATGTACGTGTCCATTAGATCGCTTTAAAAGTATAAATAGCTTTTACTTAGTTACCCGTAGATGATATAATGTATACAAAGGCGGTATATATTATGTTTAAAAAATACAATGACTATATAGCTGTTAACGAAGACGGTAAAGTGATAAAATTTAAAACAATTGACAGCATGGGTCGCATAACCAATGAATACGAACCAAAACCACATGACAATGGAAATGGTTATCAGTATATTAGCGTCAACTATGGTGGTAAAATGTTTAATTTTGCTATTCATAGATTAGTGGCACAATTATTTGTTGATGGAAAGAGTGATGAAAACACAGAAGTACATCATATCGATGGCAATAAGCTAAACAATAATTACAAAAACCTGCGTTGGGTGTCTAAAAAAGAACACAATGCAAGAGGAGTCGATGCAGTTGAACGTTCTATCGAAACAAAAATAAAAAAATATGGCAAACCTTTCAAATTAGAAAAACAAGGTAGTTCGTTATCATTTAATAGCGTTAAACAAGCAGCCGACTATTTAGGTGTATCTCGAAATGCGGTTAGGCTCGTATTAAAAGGAACGAACAAAACGGTGAAGGGTTACACAGGAAACTATTTGGAGGAAAATAATGGTTAACGTAGTAAATAAGATTGTTGTGCCGGGTCGTCCTGCCGTGGATAACGGAATTGCGTATCCGCCTTTTAACCAAGTACACTTACATTCAACTTCTAACACAAAGTCTACTATGCAAAATGAAGTGGACTTCTTAGCTCGCAATTGGAAAAACGCTTATTATACCCACTTGGTTGGTATTGATGGAAACGGAAATGCAGCAGCATGGCAAGTTGCACAAACTAACGGTGGTGCTTATGACGTTGGCGGAGATTGGAACTGGGAAGGGTACGCAGCAATCGAGTTTGCAGAGCGCATCGAAACACAAGAGCAATTTAACGCTGCTTATGCTGTATACGTTGAATTAGCGCGACAACTCGCACAAGAGGCTGGTATTACTGATTTCACGCTAGATACGGGAGATTTGGCGGGAATTAAGACGCACAACTACGCAAGTAAGACTGGACACGGTTCAGACCACGTTGATCCGCTGCCATTCTTGGCTAAGTGGGGCGTTTCTTACGACCAATTGAAGAAGGACATCGCTGGTGGAGGTTCAGTGAAGCCAACACCAACGCAAGCAACCACTGCAAAGCGACAACCAGCAGCAAAGCCTGCCAATGATGTTCAATACATGAAGCAATACGGATATGTGGTATGGAACGGCAAGGACTTCCATGTTGATGATCGCGGTTATATCAACGGTATGTGGCAAGTTATTAGCAACGAGCTTGGTGGTTTGCAACCAACACCAACGACAAGCGCAACTGAATGGACGAACAACGGCGTACCAATGAGCGCAGTTGACTGGACTGACGGAACCGATCAATCAAGTACGAATGGTACTCGATTTAAGTTCAAGCAAGACCGAATGAATATTGTAGACTATGACGAACCAAGTAACGGAATTGCCGTTATGATTGACGGTTGGAAAGTCTGGTGCGATGCCAGCGTTGCACGAAATGCATAAACTTCTTAGCACTCACTTGATTAAAAGTGGGTGTTTTTCTTTTATTCTATTTATTAAACAGTTTGAACAAAATTGTACAACCAAAACTATTGACAAGATGTTCGAAATAATTGACAATATATTTGTAGTTGGTTGGGCGCACCCAATGCGAACAAACCATATATAACTACAAATATCAAAGGAGATAACATTTATGTATTTTTTAGAAATCACAAAAGACATGGAAACAACGGAACCGGTTGAACTTACAACCAAGTTTGAAGATCATGCAGTCAAGATAACCGGCTATAAAGTCGCTGATGACTGGCGAAGGGTATATCATATCGACGAGCGCGAATATGACGGCGATACAGACGATTTAGAGCAAGACTTGAATTACATTAAGGCAGAACTGCAAAAGCTGCTTACAGACGACTCCACAGTTATTTGGACACGTGATTAAAAGGCGTTGTCCTTTTTATTTTGTTGTGTTATACTTTGTATACAAGTTCCCTAACAAGTGCTTGTACTCCTTTTTTCTTATAGTTACTTAACCCGCTTCGTAGATATACGCTTGCGGGTTTTGTTTTATGTTGATATAATTTAATTACTCCTTTGAAATGGTGATTAAGCACTGGGCGCAGGTATGCACTCGGCGCTTTTTCTTTTTATGACCGTTTATACTTGTTAGTTTTAGCTTTTCTTGTTATAATTTATTTAACCTATTCAGAATATGTTATTAAGCACTAGGTGTATATCCGCTATACGCTTGGTGCTTTCTCTTTTTTATATTTATTGAACAAATAGCTGAAAATTGTTCAATAAAAACTATTGACAAGCGATTTTAAAAGATAGACAATATATCTTGTATTAGATGCGCTCCAATAGCGCAAATCTAATAATATATACATG
>ERZ1026892.286-NODE-286-length-24118-cov-23.389976_pt1 | contig 24118 bp, 10 predicted proteins | sample MGYA00380176_ERZ1026892 | MGnify/ENA primary metagenome ERZ1026892 (study PRJEB33269, sample SAMEA4719812) | human gut metagenome | biome: human-associated habitat; feature: organic feature; material: feces | place: Cameroon | collected 2013-10 ... | reverse complement strand
CTACGGCCGTTACATCGCTAAGATTACTACGGACAAAATTGACAGAAACAAGTTTCAGAACCATCATCTTATCCTCGTTACCGCTATCAGTCCTACCAAGGCTGGTAATGGTAAGACCACAGTATCCGTGGGTCTCGCCCTCGGTATGCAGAAGATTGGAAAGAAGGCTGTAGTAGCTCTGCGTGAACCTTCTCTCGGTCCTTGCTTCGGCATGAAGGGTGGTGCTGCCGGTGGTGGTTATGCACAGGTATTGCCTATGGATAAGATCAACCTCCATTTCACAGGCGACTTCCATGCCATCACCGAGGCAAACAACATGATAGCTGCCCTCCTGGACAACTACCGTTTCCAGCACGAGGCTGAGGGATTCAAGCTCAAGAAGATTCTCTGGCGTCGAGTAATGGACGTCAACGACCGTGGTCTCCGTCGCATCATCACCGGTCTCGGCGATAAGAACGGCATCGAGACAGAGGCAGGATTCGACATCACTCCTGCTTCTGAAATCATGGCTATCATGTGTTTCGCAACAAGTGTAGACGATCTCCGTCGTCGCATCGACAATATTCTCCTCGGCATCACTGAGGATGACAAACCATTCACCGTCAAGGATATGGGTGTAGGTGGCAGTATCGTTGCCCTCCTCCTCGATGCCTTGAAGCCAAACCTGGTTCAGACTACCGAGGGCACTCCTGCCTTCGTTCACTGCGGACCTTTCGCTAACATTGCCCATGGCTGCAACTCTATCATGGCTACTGCAGCAGCCCTTGAATATGGCGACTATGCTATCACAGAGGCTGGATTCGGTGCTGACCTCGGTGCTGAGAAGTTCTACAACATCAAGTGCCGCAAGACCGGTCTGCAGCCAGACCTTACCGTTCTTGTTGTTACTCTCCAGGCATTGAAGATGCACGGTGGCGTGGCTCAGGAAGATATCAAAAAGCCTAACATTGCAGGAATGGAAGCTGGCTACTGGAACCTCGACAAGCACGTGAAGAACCTTCAGAGCTTTGGTCAGACCGTTGTCATCGCTTTCAATAAGTTTGCTACTGATACCGACGAGGAGATTGAGGTATTGCGCCAGCATTGCGAGGAGATGGGTTGCGGATTCGCCGTGAACAGTGCCTTCGCCGAAGGTGGCAAGGGTGCGATGGAGTTGGCAGAACTCGTAGTAAAGACCATCGACGAGCGTCCATCTGCTCCTCTCTACTTCACTTACGCTGATGAGGATTCTGTAGAAGAGAAAATTGAGAAGGTAGCATTCAATCTGTATGGTGCCGGCAGCGTAACCATGAGCGATTCGGCAAAGGCTATGATTGATGAGATCAAGAAGTTGGGTGCAGAGAAGTTCCCTATCTGTATTGCCAAGACTCAGTACAGTTTCTCTACCGATGCTAAGGCTTACGGTCCAACAGATGGCTTCGAACTCCACGTTCGCGACATCACTCTGAATATGGGTGCTGAGATGATCGTAGTCATCGCCGGTCCTATCATGCGTATGCCAGGTTTGCCAAAGAGCCCACAGGCTGAGCGTATCGATGTGGTTAATGGTGAGATTACTGGTCTTTCTTAAGTCCCACAGATTTCACAGATTCACACAGATTTTTATATAAAACAGTTCGCCCTGAAAGAGCAAAAGCGTTCGATAGACAATACTTTTGCCTTTCAGGGCGATTTCTTATCTCATACTGAATTCACAACCGCAATACAACTGGTTATAGAATTCATTCTGTCTCAACAACTCACCACGGCGATTCTGCAAACCGCCCTTTCTCCAATTCATATCCCACCACTCTACATCCGGACAACCTTCTACGGCGAGATGTCCGGCTGCATCTATCTGCAGGATATTCTTCCACCGGGAAGAAGCCAAGGTAGTAGTAAGAAGATGAAAGCCATGCTCCTGCGCATACCTAGCCGCATGCGTCAAACGATACCGGAAACACATCGAGCAACGGCTTCCCCTTTCAGGCTCCTGTTCCAATCCCTTGATGGTAGCCAACCATTCCTCATGATCATACTCATCCTCCACATACGGAACCCCCTGCGCTTCCAGGAAGCGCATCAGCTCGTGCTTGCGAATCTCAAACTCCTGCAAGGGATAAATATTACTGTTGCTGAAATATACCGTCGGCTTCATGCCGTTGCGAAGCATACACTCTACAATCGCTGACGAACAAGGCGCACAGCAGGCATGCAGCAACACATCATGACCTTCAGCCTTGCTACCATCAGGAAGCGATAACTTCACGAATTTATATTGTTCTTCTACTGGAATCTTCATTTTACTTGGAACTTTTTACTTTGAACTTGAAACTTGGAACTTGAAACTTGGAACTTTGAACTTGGAACTTTGAACTTGGAACTTGGAACTTTGAACTTTATGATTAGTTCTCCTTTCTTCCATTTCACTGGAAATAAAGAGAGGAGAAAAGGGATATTGGGGAGAGGCATAAAAAAAACAAATGGAGTACAGTCGTCTCGACACCCCCCATTTGCCCAAATATATGCGAAAACTAGTGCAAAGATACTATTTTTATTCGTATTCACAAAAGTTTCGGCAAATATTTACCACAATCTTTGTGTTTTAAGAGAGTATTTGTATTTTATTAACTTTTGCCTGTCATTTTAAAGTCCTTTTTAACGTTATTACCGTCATCTCAGGCCATGCTCCCAATCGGAACGGGAAGGAACCGCCGATGCCCGATGAAACATTCAGCATCTGACTGCCTTTGCGATAAACACCACCCCACTCCTTGAATGCCATGCGGGCTGGTGTCCACTTGCCTATCTGCAACTGTCCAGCATGCGTATGTCCTGCCAGTGTCAGCTGGATAGGTCGGTCCCATACCTCTCTGCGCCAGTGATGCGGATCATGGGTCAGCAGTATCTTGAACCCTTCCTTCTTCAGTCCCTTCATCGCCTTTGGCAATTTGCTGCGGTTGCTGAAAGGAGGCTGCCCCGCATTCTCCACACCGATGATATCGATGGAAGCCATACCATGACTCACAGTATAGTGCTCGTTCATCAACTGATGCCAACCCAACTGGCATTGATAGTTATAGAGCAGCTTCCAGTTGTTTCTCAGTCCTGCTATCGTATGATTGTTGCCATACTCGCAGTAATCATGGTTTCCCCATACCGAGAAGATGCCATCGTGGGCATGCAGCTGTTTAAGCGTTTCCAGATAAGGCTCCACCTCCCTGGCATCATTGTTCACCAGATCGCCCGTAAAGAGCATCATGTCCGGTTCCTCATTATTGGCAGCATCCACCACCTTCTGCACGAAGTCACTATCCTTCGGGAAAGAACCCAGATGAAAATCAGTGAAATGCAACAGACGGTAACCGTCAAAGTAAGGAGGAAGGTCGGGCGATTCATAGGTTACGTACCGTATCTCCAACCGCTTCCAGCCCTCAATGAATCCGAAGGCAAACCATCCCATCAGTGCCAGCGCCGGAAGGAGGGCAAAGAACCACGGCAACATGAAATCGAAGAGGATGAACACCACCTTGGGCATCACCGAAAACAGAATCGTAGTGAAGAGGATGCGGACGGAGAGCTTATGGAAGAAGCCCATCTGCAGCCCTACCTCTGCTAGCAGAAGCAGCAAGGAAGGCACCCACCATAGAATGGCTAGCGCCAAAGGCCACCCGCTCACTCCCAGATGCCAGAGCCAGATGTCGGGCAAGAGAGCAAGCCCTGCCATACCTATTATATATAAGAAGGATCTGAATATCCTTTTAATTATCTTTTTCATTTACCTGTTCAAGTATTTCTACGGTGCAAAGGTACATAAAAATCTGCTTAACCGTTCATGTTTGTAGATGTTTAACTTTATTTTTTTTGCCAATTCATCAGATTGCAGTATCTTTGCAAGCCGTAAACTGTAAAAAACATCATCAATAAATATGGCAAGAAGACTCAGAAAGAAAAGAATAGCTATCATATTGCTCACATTCACGGCCATCGTCGCATGGTCTACACATAGTTGCGTATCGCGCTGCACCTCATCTTCGGATAAGGAGAAGGCAAAGGATACGCTCCCCAAGGCGCATATCAACGATTCCATCAGCAATGCCCTCACCGAGGGAAAGGAATATCACAAGATGGATTCACTCGTGGAGAGATACCTCAAGCGATGGGAAATCAACGGTGCACAGCTCGTCATCACCCGCAACGACTCCCTGCTCTATGCCCGCGGTTTCGGATGGGCAGATAAGGAGAGGGGCATCCGAATGGAACCGAATATGCTGATGCGCTTCGCTTCCATTTCCAAGCTCATCACCGCCGTAGGCATCATGAAACTGCAGGAAATGAAGAAGCTCAAGATGAACGAGAAGGTATTCGGACCGAAGGGAATCCTGAACGATACCACCTACAATAACAGTATCAAGGACCAGCGCTACTATAACATCACCGTAGAACAGCTGCTGCGCCATCAGGCAGGTTTCAACAACTATGCCGGCGACCCGGTATCCTCTACCCGCTACATCATGATGCAGAACCATCTCACTACTCCTCCTGACCATAAGACCCTGCTCAAGATTCTCCTGAAGCGCCATCTAGGTTATACGCCGGGCGAGGGCAAATGCTACAGCAATCTGGGCTACATGATTCTCTCGATGATTATCGAGAAGAAGAGCAGAATGAAGTACGAGAACTTCATGCAGAAGTACGTGCTCCAGCCTGCCGGATGCTACGACATGCATATTGCCGGCACCTACTACAAGGACCGCCGTCCTAACGAGACGAAATATTACATGCACCAGGGCAGCATCCCGGTATATGAATACAACAACAGTGGCAGAATGGTAGAAAAGTGTTATGGCGATACCGACCTTCCTCGCCTCTCAGGTGCCGGAGCATGGTGTGGTTCAGCAGCAGAACTGAGCCGTCTCATCGCCAGCATCGACGGTCTGCCTCATGTCAAGGACATTCTCAGCCAGAAGAGCATCCAGTTCATGACCACCGAGCAGCCCGACCATCAGTATTCCATCGGTTGGAACTACACTCCAAAGAGCAATCGTCCATGGATTCGTACCGGTTCTCTTGCCGGCACCTCTGCCATTGTCCTGAAGTACCCCGATGGTCAGTGCTGGATTCTCATCACCAACACCTCCACCTGGAAGGGTCACGGCTTCAGCAACGACACCGTGGCATTCTTTGAGAAGCTCCGCAAGCAGTTCATGGCAGATATGCCGAAGAAGGATTTGTTCATATAGTGAAGGAAAATAAAAGTTGGTGCATAACAGATGGTCACCGCTCGCACAACACTTGATGTGCGAGCGCATATCAGCTGTTATGCAAGCGCACAACAGCTGTTGTGCGGCCGGAGATACTAAATAACTCAGAAATATATCCTGTCTTTTCCGACAATATATCTTTAATATACGAATAAAAGAGGGTGCATCATAAATTCATGATACACCCTCTTTTCGTTTTTTATCAACTATTATAAACTTGTCAAACCAAGCTTCTTCTATCTTACGGCAACCTTCTGTCCCTTAGCCTGAGCACAGGACTGGGTGGATGCCTTTACGATATATACTCCGGATGGAACACGGAGAATCATTCTCTGCTTATCAGGCAACTGATAACTGTGAACCCTCTTGCCATCCAAGGTAAATACCTCTACCCTACCTAACTTCTCACCATTCAGGGCAGATACAACAATCATGCCTGCAGCAGGTGAATAAACCTTCAACTGATTACTTTCAGCCTCAGCCTCAATCTGCCGGATACCGGTAGTACCACGAGTCTGGGTCAGGAAGTATCTGCCATGCTCGTTCGCCTGAATGCTCACCTCATTGCCATCCTGCAGTTCGGTATACTGTCCGTTGGCAGCATCATAGAGATAAAGCGGAGCATCGAGCTTGGCAACCCCCTTGAAGTCAAGGTTCACCATTTCGTTCTTTTCACCATTCTCCATGATGACACCCATTGGCATCCATTCAATCTTAGGAGTAGCATTCACAGCCACAGCCTGAGAACCAGCCACGGTATAAACCTGCGGAATACCACTCAGGTTCTGATCGCACAGAAGATCCACATCCTCCTGCTCATCATAATCATCAGAAGCCTCTTCTCTTACGGCAATGCGAGCCTTCGAAGTCTGCCCCTTAGCATTCTGAGCCGAGACATTCACATTCGTGAGATAACCAGGAGCGATAATGACACCAGCAGAAAGCAGACGGTCTACATACATCGCAGAAGTAAACTTCACTGCATCAACAGAAGCTGTTCCATCCTTCTTCACAAAGAACGACTGAGTAGGCTGAACGAAGAAGTCTTTATCTGCCAAATCTGTAGCAGAAACACTACTTACGTTAACTCCATCAACCACCCATACAGCTTTCTGCAATCCCGTATTCACCTCGAAGAATTTCTTCAGAGAGATAGAACAGGTATATGGATTAGCCACGAGATAGAAACCGCTGTTGTTATCAGTTCCTAAACTCTGAGTCATCTCTGCAAGATGCTTCTCATCGTTATTGAAAGCAACGAGAAGTTTGCCATGACCATTGCCCTTTTCAACGTTGGCTGGTTTACCACCAGAAGTTTTTAATCCATCATAATCGTAGTACTGATAGCTAGTATCAGCCTTCGGCAAACGGAGAATCGCATTTGGCAATGGAGTACCATCTGTAGGTCTCTTTGGCAAGAGCGCATTACCAGCCTTGATAGCGAAGCCACCGAATGTTGTTCCATCTGCGGCATATCTCTCGTCCACCTTATTATATACGTGGCTCCAATAGCCGAGATTGAGATTCATATCATCAGTCTTTGCACCTTCAGGATAATGAGATGCAGGATAACTCTCAGGTGTGATCTCCTCTACTCCACTCTTCATCCAAGCTCTCTGATAAACCGGATACTTGCTGCGACTATATACATCAGAAGTACCATCAGCAGCCTTATCATCAAACTTGATATTCGTAAATGCCTTAGTTTCCTGTCGTCCATTACTTGCTGGCACATACATATCACCGGCGTAGATATACTGCAGAGGTGAAGCCATGGTATACCACTTGTTAGGCACCAGTTCCTTCTCTACCCAAGCCTTGTCATATACCAGATAGCACTGGTCGCGAAGCTCGCCCTGAGGCTTGAAGTAAATCTGATGGCAGGTATTGCCATAGAACTTCTCACACTTCAGATTACCTGCTTCCAATCCCTTATTGGCATCTGCCTCATTCCAGAACGCCATGATATCATACTGGATATACGTTGTTGCCACATCACCCTTGGCATTATTCAACTTGGTAGCAATACCATTCTCTTGACGATAAACTATGTTACCGAGGTCAGGGAAAGGCTTTCCATTCAAGTTGACGACAGTAACCTTGGTAAACTTCATTGGCACATAGCTGTTCAGCGTAGGAATCTCCTTTGCAGAAGTTGGCGTAGCAGACATGCTACTGCCATAAGGCAGATAATTCGTATACTTATCATCATACAGTTCTCCTGAAGAAGAGCGATGCCAGTTATCATCATTATTCCAGTTGGCATTCATACCGCCATTCGCCGTAGGAGTCCAGGTAATGAATTCCGGAACTATCTTCACCTTGAGATAAGCCTCACCAGGACAACTTGTTCCACCAGTAGCTGCAGCTTTCTGCTCGAAGACGAATCGAAGATCGTAGTAATAACCCTCGTGGAAATTATCCAAAACATTCTTAGAGAACAGGAGGTCGAGAGTTGCCTGAGTAGCAGTACCCACTTCGCCTATATGATCAGACTTTAATGTTGCTACAGGAGATGACAACAATGCTGTATTCCACAATGGATCGTTGGTTGTAGCAACATAGACATCAACAGAGGTCTTATTCTTACTATCATCAATGAATGTCAAAGTCTTATCTTCAACACCAGTCTTATAGCTTGCGCTATGCAATGGTACCTGAAGATAACCCTCGGAAGAATTTGTCTCGTTCCGCTCCAACAACTTCTTAATCTGTGGCAATCCGATACGGAGCGCAGACTTATAAGTTGCATCATTAAACGGATAATACACATCATTGAAACCGAAGTTAAGCTGTGGACCATCCTTAGCTATACGCAGAGGTACAGGAACTGCTCCATCACAAAGCAAGTAGCTCACGCCATCTTTTGTATAAACATCATCACCTGCTTCATTTTTCCCATTAGGTGCTGGTTTCATATAGATTGTATGAGCACCATATTTAATATAACTAACAGGAATCGTAATTTCATTAGAAGCGGTACTGTTATAAGGCGTTGTCTTCTGATCGATATACCAGTAGAAAGGCACCTCTGTAAGCGTAATCTTTGCACCAGTCTTTGGATCGATGGTTGTGAGACTGCCCTTAAGCTTAACACTAGGATTTGGATCTGCACAGTCCACACGATAGTCAGTAATGACATTACCCTCGTTATCTATAATCGCAGGAGTCTGACCAACCAACTCAAACAAATCGCTATAAATAGAGCAGACATCAGAAGGTTTACCCCACTGTGCATCAGATGCATTTGGATCACTATCAGCACATACAGAGACATAATACTTCTTACCAGCCTTGAGTCCAAACTTATGGTTAGCAAGAATGATGTAAGTTTCACCATATGCATCAGTCTCTATCATGTTGACACCATCTATCGTATGGGACTTACAAGCTTTTTCTGAGTCATATACATCTACAGAAGCATAGCCATCTGGCATTGTTTTCTCCACACCATCCAAATTATAGTTGTAAAGACCTGTTCCTGTTACTGGTGTACCATCTTCTTCCACAAAACGGAAATGGATTTTCGTATCCTTATGGTTAAGTATAGCATTCAAAGTCTCGTGAATGGCACGTATCTTCAGCTTGACTTTACCTTCTCCGTTCTCACCGCAGGCAGGTCGGTCCTGGAAGACCTCCACCTTGGCCGGCTTTAAATATATACGGATATCATCAACAGCATAGTCAGCACCTTGAGTACCCTTACTATAGTTATCAATCTCAATACGGAATTTATCGTACTGTTCTGCATGTGACTCTTTCTGAATGGTAATCTTACCATATACCTGATACCATTTTCCTTTATCCTGGCTATCACGATTATTTACAAAATCTCCAGAAGAAAAATTATGAAGCAACACTTTCTGATTGCCAACAAGACCAAATAGCTTAAACATAAGCTGTGGCAGTGTTGATGCACTAGTCATATCAGCAACATACGCAGAGAACGCCATTTGCTGACCCGTACATAGACTTGCATTAAATTCTGCAGATGCAATGGTACGGCTTTCATCAGAAGCATCAACATAGAGGAAAGAACCGGTTTGAGAACCGCCGGTTAATTCCCAAGTTCTGTCATGTAACTCTGTACCAGTATGATGCCACAGATACTTATCACTCTTAGTTGATACTCCCGTCACATTAGCTGTCTTATAGATTCCATATTCACCATGCAATGGTGAATGCATTGGATCATAATAGGATACGGAACCTTTATGAGTCGCACTCTTACTCATCAAATTCTTATAGACAAATCCATAGTTTCTTTTTGACCAATCAGACGGATGTTCAGACTGGTTATCCATATCATTGGTTGGAGCAGAAACTGTTTGTTCTGGACTATCATCATCGAAACTAACCATAGCCACACGGTTATAATTCTCCTCAAGATAAGATATTTTACGCTGAATTTCTTCATTCCCCATTTCGGAATCCATCATCGGATGGAAACCGAAGAAACGGCAATTGAAATTGGCTATCGGACAACTACTATTGTCGCTTTCATCTACAGCATAAGCCACTACAGAGAAGTGGTCACCATAGTTGAATGTAATATTACCTGTAACGGAATTACCATCCAAATCCTTCCATGTATTGGATGTACTATTTAAGAGATTTTGACTTACATCAAAGAAACGAGGATACTTATTCACGTTACTTTCAAAATCACAATATTTATCTTTATCACCATTATATATTCTCCAAATAACCTTAGTTGCTTTCTTGACTTCCTCTCCGAAATCAGTAGCAACAATATCACGGTCAGATTGCCCTGTTGGGAAATAGACATGATGCTTATTGTTAGTCATCGGATAGAAATAATACATGGTTGGTTTCATATTAAGACGCAAAGTCATTGTCGACATAGCGTTAGCGAAACCAACAGTAACATTCTTATTATCCTCGTAAGTGAGATCATTATCCGAATGGGTAAGATAATTCTTTTCCATATCAGCCATTTGCTTAGCAGGAATCAGATGGAAGATATAACGGATAGAAAGCGTACTTTCATGATCCATATAGGTACCAGTCTCATCAATTCCATCAACATAACGGCTCACATCACAAGCGATAGTCTCTCCCTCCCAACTTGTATCGTTAGGACGAGTATAGAAAACACCTACATTACCTTGCCAAGCATTGGTATTTTCAGGCATATTATAGGCAAAAATACCCTTGCTCTTACCAAACTCATCGGTAAGCACGTGCTGATATCTTTTTAAAGATGATTCTCCTGTTGTATTATCGGCCTGCAGATGTTCTGAAGCCATATCAGTATCATAATTATACCATCTGAAATATCCGAGAGGCTCCAATGGGTTTCCTTCTGTTGCATATTTTTCCAAAGGCAACGTCAGTGGAATAGACTCACCTTCTGCTACTGGGTACGTATACTCCCAAGTATAGGTCTTTTGGCGTAACTGTCCCTTAGAAGCATCTATCACCTCATAATCACCATCTGCATTGGCATAACCCTTGTAATGACGGAAAGGCACTTTATCAGGGTCTATAATCTTTACCTGATATTTCAACTTCAGGCTAGTAGGCTCTTTTGTTACGATTCCTTCCGTCTCAGTCAATCCCTCTATATCATCTGTGATGACACAAGAGATATTGGTAACCTTTGTTATATCAAAGTTATTAAGCTCAGAAGTTGGTGCAAAGGATACTTTCAACAAGTCTGCCAATTCGCTACTTGGGTCTTTCGTCAAGACATTAAAATACTTATTGCTATCAAAGTCATTGTATTTCTTATTTGATATTCCAAAGCCATTAGTTTTGAAGCTGTTACCATCAGCATCAGTAACAGTCCAGCGAATATAGAGATTACCCAGCTCGCTTACTGAAGACTTTCCAAGAGCTGACAGAATTTCATCTAACTTATGATTTAAGTTGATATTTATCTTCTTGGCACTATTTATCAAAACACCATCTACTTCCTTAACTGTTGTTGGTTCAGTAGAAGTTTTTAATGTACCTACAGCACTCTTGTCTGCAAATGATACCGTATAAACACCCTGCATAACAGATGGTTCTGATACAACATATCTTGTACCATCAGTTTTGATATAAGATGTCATACCAGTGACATCATTGGTCCATACAGCTTTCAACTGGTAATTCTTCCAATCACCAGGAGTACTCAATTTAGACTTATCAAAAGTAATCGTTCTGAGATTTTCATCGCTTACAGAAGTCTCAGAATAGCCGATATAATTGCCCTTACCTCTATTATAAGTAGAAGAACTACTCAATGTACCATCTGGCAAAGCTTCAATCACCTTACCAGTTGTCTTATCTATCACCTGCCAACGGATATAACGGAGGTAATGAGTAGGCACAGTAACTGTAACCTTACTGCCAGAGACAGCAAAGTTATCAGACTCGTTAATTACATTAGATGACAATGCTGAAGACAGTTTCAAATCAGCAGTTGCCTGAGCTACAGTCTTAAAATTAACGGTATAAGCACCTTGTAGTACAGAAGGTTCTGCCACAACAAATGGCTTGGTATCCAAAGTTGGGGCGTCAATACCATCTACATTATCGGTCCAAACCGCCTTTAACTGATAGTTACTCCATTCGCCAGCACCAGAAATCTGTGACTTATCAAAAGTTACCTGTCTTACAGACAGATCTGAAGAAGAAGTTGCATTGTAATAAACAAAACTTCCCTTCTTTCTATTGGTAAAGTTGGAGTTGTTCAATATCAAATTACCATCTTCACCCACTGCGTCCACAGTCTTACCGGTAGTCATGTCAATGAGCTGCCAACGTACATACTTTACACTATGCTTTGGTATTGTAACAGTTACCTGCTCAATGCCGTCATTTACCATATATACATCAGACTCATCAACTGCTGTTTTTGACAAACTGCTCAAAGCAAGATCCTTACTCTTAATCTGCTCTGCAGTAGTAAATGCAGTAACATACAAGCCACTGAGATTTGGCTCTTTCAAGAGATAATAATTGTTGTTGTTATCATAGAGAATGTCTGAACCAGCAGAACTTGATGCCCAGGCACAAACCACCTGATAACCATCAGTCCAAGTACTTCCACTAGGAAGCGTGAAGGTCATCTTTAAATCGTTACTACTTGCCTCTTTATCACTATTATACCAAATATAATAGTTATCTTTCTTTACATAAGTATTAGCTGTGGCTGAACCATCAGGAGTTAAAGCATCTACCACTTTTCCATCCTTATCTGCCACATACCAGCGCATATATTTCGCAGTATTAGGCATTGAAATAGTAAAAGAAGCATCTGTAGTAGCTCTAATCTCTGTTGTCTTTTGGACATTGCTACTTATATTAGGAGTAAACGTAGCAGATTCTGCAGCCGTCTTAGACATAAAAGAGAAGACACACTTGCCAGAAAGAGTTGGCTCTTGGAAGAAATAGGCTTTAGTTCCATCAGAATAAAAATCTCCATCAGACTTATCTGTTGCCCAATAACAAACCACCTGATAACCATCATCCCACGTTTTACTTGAAGGCAAATTAAAAGTCACAGTACGGTCTGATTCCTGTGCTATATTATTAGGCTCATAGTTATCAAACTTTGCCCAAACATATTTATCCTTAACAACCTGATAATTGATTGCAGTTACTCCAGTCAAAAAGGAACTAACAGAACTTATTACAGAACCATCTTTATCAAGTACTTGCCAACGCATATACTTGACATCATTCATATCTAATTTTACACGTGCTTGTGCATTATTTTGATCAACAACATATTTCTTACTTATAACATTAGTTGGCTCGCTGGCTTCCTTCATAGAATAATCTGCCAAGTTTTCTGCCAAACGAATATTATAAGTATATGTTGCCTGCTCTTGGGTAGCACCAGTCAAGAGCCCTTTATCATTAGAAAGATGAAGAACAATCTTTGCTCCTTCAAGATTTACATCAGTTGGAGGAGTAAAATACAAGGTACTCATCTCCCAAGTATTTGCAGCCCCTTTGCTACCATCAAAAAAAACACGATTCCCCTGAATATAATAAAAGCAATCAGTTGTTGTAGAATTGCCAATATTAGACGACCATTGGTGTTTTTTAATACTCCAAGAAGCTATATCTATTATTTTTTCTGATTTATCAATAAATTCAATAAAGAAATATGTATATTTATAGCTATTATTGTTTGCATCCAAATACGCATTCTTTAGATCAAGTTTATAATAGCCATTATCTTTTGTCAATACAGCAGTTTCTCCCCATCCTTCCACTGGCATAAAAACCAATGAAAGGAGGAGGATGAGAGAACGATATATGTTTTTAATCTTATTCATAGCGATAGTATTTACGTGTATAATGTTTACGAGCAGCATATCTGCTCAAATCCTTGGTGAAAAGTATCTTATATATAAGCTCTTTTCCTGCGACACCAGGCACAGGAACGGTGACCTGATAGAGGGCGCTCTGCTTGTCGGCATTGTCATCATTGAAGGTACCTTCAAAATAGCCGGTGGTTGTATTCCATGATGGAAGGGTTTTAAACACCTTCTTGGCATTATCTTCGGCAGCAGCTTCATCATTCATACCATCTTCCTGGATTAACTCCCATTTTACTTTGGTATAGTCGATGGTGCCGGAAAGCTCGGAGTCGTCACTCGCATTCACAACCTTTGGCTGGATATGGAATTCCTCTTCCGGGTAATAACAGGTGTAGGAAAGAGTGGTTCCGTTATCTGTTATGGATGGATAGAGACCGATTGCCGTGAAGGACTGAACATCAAACTTCAACTTGTAATCATCTAATTTGATTTGGAGAATGTGATGGTCGTTGCGCGCTATCGTTGTCCAATCCTTGAACAAGGCGTAACGCTTGACTCCTGCTGAAGTATTCAGGTTGATGATGAAATACTTGGAAGTATTGCCCGCTGCGCTTTCATTCACATAAAATGAAATCTCATTCTCTGGCTTATAAGTATCAGTACTTGCAGGTATCGTCTTTGATGGAAACAGCGTATAAGTATAATTCTCCGTTGCAGCCTGCTTTACCAGATTCGGAGTACATGTAACTTTATCTTTATCTGCATCAGTTAGGCTAGATGAACCAGTTGCACCAGAGGTTCCTGATACATCAGAATGCTTTGGCAGCAACATGATGTTACCATCAGTATTGGCAGTCGCAGAAGGATTTGAAGTTACATCACTCAACGTAATATCATTGATTTCCAAAGGAGTAGAACTTGGATTCTTAAACCGAAGTGTAACCTTTGCCAGCATTCTTACTACCCAAAGTTCAGTGATGCTTGGCTTACCGGAAGCATCTATCGTTACTTCCTGCTTATTGCTCATAGGAATACCTTTACAGTCTGTGGCATTCACAGGGAATCCATTACCATCCATCTTCCATTTCTTATCATCAAAATTGACGGTTGCACCTTTTGAGATGCCAAGTTCTGCAGCTGTAAGATTAGCGAAGGAATAAACCTGATAGGTATCACCTTTAGGAAGATCCTTGATTGTGACTTCATCTTTAATGCGATTATTAGCCGATACATCCGTATTCTCTGCAAAAGAAACAACCTTGTTGTCTTTCACAAAGGCTACTACCCAGCTCTTCATGTTTTCTGCATCTACGCCATCATTCCATGACAAACTAGCTCTGGTTCCGGAAGAAGGAGCTGTAGAAAGAGTCATGTGGACGGTAATCTTGTCGCCTGGGTTAACGCCTCCACTGTCTCCCTGTATAGGGTCAGCACTATCTGTGGAGCAAGCCGTCATAAAGGCTAGCACCATCAGAATCAATGCCGTATGTATCGTTCTAATCGTTTTCATTTTCTCTGAAAGTTTAAGTTCAAACTATACTTTCTGTTTATCTGTTTGTTTCGTTTTTACATTGTTGTCTCGTCGTGAGTATAGGTTGCCCATTTTCTCACGTTGAGGGTAATCTTCATTCCATCCGGTCCCTTTCCAGTAATTCCGTCAATACGAACCCGATAGATGTTATTGCGGACTATGCCGTAATGCATTATATCATTAGTTGTACCATTTCCCGTTGGGTCGCTATGGCGAATGACGTAAGTGTAGCATTTTGGAGTACCGACTGCACCCGTTTTAGGACTACCGAATTTACCATTAGCCATATCTTCAGCTGTAGCAACCTGCCATTGATCTGCATCATAATATGTACCCTTAAACACCAATCCTGTTGATGTGTCTAGAGAATTATCAAAGGAAGTATTCTCCATGACATAATCAAGAATATAGTACCTATAATTATACGGAGTGGTGACTTTTGCATTATCATTATCTTTTCCATGACTTTTATCGGCTTTCTTCACCTTATAAAAATCAGAAAAAGTCATTGACTCCCAATCTGCTATACTTTTCATTTCATTACGATAAGCAACACCTGTGCGAACAGTCGTCCATGGACAAATCACATAGTTCGTTGAATTATGATTCGCATCTTCTGTTTCCTTTGAAATGTAGTTTACTGTAGCCTTGTCGTTACCATCAGTAACTCTTTTTATGAGGTATTCACCTGAGGTTACATCGTTATATGGCATAACAGACTCTAAAACAAAACCACCAATAACATTATTCGAGGCATCGGTTACATTATAATTATATGTATATGTTCTCGGCGTTGTTTTTTTATTTTCATGGCAATAAGCATTTGGCATGATATCAATTCGAGCTGCCAGTCTTTCTATATCTACATCTACAAGATAAGGATCTTCCTGAGAACCTATACGTCCATCAGGAGTTAGTTGGGCATCCTTTAAGGATGACATCAAGAAGTTGCTTGATTTTGTTATATCTGCATCATCTCGTGTACAAACATCCATAATAAGTTTATCGCGGATATCTTTCAATGTTTTACCTTGCCATTCAGAAGTCATATCACCAGCATTAGCAACTACAAGCAGATGATAGTTCTTTTCAATAATTGCATTCTGTATCTGTATCGGTGCAGATTGCCATATTCTAGAATTACCACCACTAGTTGTAGAGAAGTGCTGAAAGTAAATAACCTTTTCTATGATGGCACCATCATCACTCATATCATTCTTGGAAGACGAATAAAGCAATAAGTTTAAGTTGGTAACGGTTCGCTCATTAAGTTCACCTACATCATCTCCATCACCATCCTCTCCACCTGAAGGATTCTCTGTAAAATGATACTTATCATCTTCACCTGCCCTACTCGCTCGTGTATCTCCACTACCTTCCACCGTTACCTTTACCTGCAGATATGCCTTCATATCTTTGCTTGGCAGAGGCAAATCACTAGTAGTGTCACTCGCACAGGATGCGAACGACATCACCAGCAAAAGGGCTAGCAATGAGAGGGTTATTGTCTTTATCTTAAACATACACTTTCTTTTTTTGAATCGGCTTATGGGAAGCCGGGTAGGACATATTAATTGAGTTCTTCGAACTGGATGCGCTTGCTCCAACTCAGTACATTCACGCTGATGGTGATGTAACAATACTTGAGCTTGCCACCCTGGATAAAGAACTGAAGTTTGTAATCGTAGGCACGGTCTAGGAATTCCTGTGCACTGTAACTGTACTCCTCACTGGTGCGAAGACGACTCAGGAGGTCAGGAAGATTTACATTCACAACCTTTGTTCCGGTTTCTTTATTGGTGATAATGAGGCGGCCATCCTGGTTGTAATCTTCGTGCTTCAGAATGCGGGAGGTCATAAAGTCGGCATGGGCTATCTTGCCCTGCTCGTCTTCATCTACCGTGTTCCATGTAGCATGAGGGGTATAAATGAGTTTACGGCTCTCATCGAGAGAGTTATCCCAAAGGATGCGGGCATTATGGTCTTCGATGGTCATCGTGTAATCATTGACATCCATATCTTGTGGAGAGTCTAGGTCACGAAGCGCCACATTAATCTTCTTGGTATCACGCACCAGAGGGATGGTTGCATAAGAAGGTTTTGAGGATGATACCTCTACTGCCTCCAGAAGTTTACCATGCCAGAGGGTATCAAGCGGAAGGCTGTTGTTGACAACCTCATCATACTCACCTTTGTTTTCATGGTCGAGATTCACTTCCAGTTTCTGCATCTTATCATCTGTAGCCGATGGAGCGGTACGAACGAACTTGGCACGGCCTGAAGTTAACTGGTCGGCGTATGCATTCTGTCCGGCAAGGGCAAGGAACTGATATTTACCTGGCTGTAGGTTCTCGACGTGCATTACATAATTTGGGTCTTTGAGAGGCGATGATAGCGCAGAATTCGTCTCGGTCTGTTGGGTTATATAGTTTCCGTTCTCGTCGAATACATACAGCGTTACCTGTCCGACATGGTCATTGAACATGTCGGCACGCTGGAGGTTATAATCATACTTAAACTTCACATATACACCATTAGGACAATCGCTGTAATCCTGGTGCCACATATCGTGGCATGAGGTCGCGACGGCCAGGGTCATGGCAGCTGCCATGACACCCTTCAACCATTTATTTATCTTCTGCGCTATCATATCGCTAATCAATTATAGTTTTCTATATTTATCGTTTTATATTACTCACCGAGAGTTGCACCCTGTGTACGCTTAGCCCATGAAAGGACGTTAATCTTGACAGAGATGTAAGCTGCCAATTCATCATCAGGATCTCCTGTAACCTCAGGAACAACAGGAGAACCAATCTTCTTGATACCCTCTACATTAACAGTATACCAGTTGTTGCGAAGTACACCATAACGTCCAAGATAGTTTCCTGCCTGATTAGCATTAGGATAGGCACCGCCGCTTACAGTAGGTTTTGGAGTCTCTGACTTCTTCCAAGGTGTCAAATCATCACCAAAATGCTTGATTCTTACAGGATAATATGAAATACCACTTGCGTAGGTAGCTACTTTGATGGATTTTACAATATTATCAATATCTGTGGTAAATGTAGGAAGAGTACTACTTGTAAATTTGCTTGAACTGGTAGTCTTGAATGTAATAGTCGGAGTATTGTTACCTGCAGCTGTAATGTCGGCAACCTCCAAATCATCTTCATTTAATGACCCACTAGAAATCAGTTTCGTTGTAAGCCAAGCCTGTACATCAGTATTACTCAAGAAAGCAGCCTTGACAGCTTTCTTCATACCATCTGAAGTGAGAAGGTGAGCCTCGTCATCATTAACAATATAGAAAGTCTTACCATCATCTTGGAGCTGCGCAGCAACGATAACACGTGTTGTTACATTTTGATTCTGGTTAGGAACATCGAAAGTATTTTCCAAGCAATAATCATGCTCTTTAAGATTCTTCAAAGTTGCAGGTGCTGTTTTACCTATGGTGCTGAAATCTGTTGACAGAGTAGTTGGAGTCGTACTATAGTTAGGGTCTTTCGCCCAATAGGTACGATACAATGATACACCACTCTCCATAGGAGTATCACCAACAAAGCGATAAGGCTCAACTGGTTTATCCGGAGCTACAGCATTAGTTGCAAGAGAAAGCCAATCTGAAGAATTGGAAGTATTCCTCAAATAATAGGTCTTCTTATTCGTATTATCCAAAATCCAACCCTTAATAGTATATGGTACAGATGGACTATCGGTCAAATTACCTGTAGTACTAGTAGCTGTAACATCTACCTTGGCTAAAGCACGCTCTACATAAATAGTTGCAGAAGAATTAGCCTTAGCCAAAGCCTCTGTAGCATAGATATGATCCTTATCAATTTTAGAAGCGACACTGATGGTTGCACTAGAAGGGTTATCTTTACCACCTGCAGCACTTGCCAAAGGAGCATTCATCATCAAGAAACCTGTTCCATTAAAATTATCAGCATTCTTTGTTAACTCTAAGCTTTGCAAATCTGAAATTTTCTTAGCTGAAGAAAAATCTTCACCATTTACTTTCAAGGTAGCATGAGTATCATCAACTTTAAGTGTTCCATTATTATTCAATACAACAATAGCATAGAAACTATTAGTACCACTACTTAAGCCATTTTTGATTTCTTGGGTAATTTTGGTTGTGGTAGTAATATTATCTGTACTAGTTCCAACCAAGTTCATACTCAAATTCTTTAATGTGTATGCACCTGCAAATGTTGCATTAGCCTCATCAGCACCCTCAAACAGAAGCAAGGTACCATCATTAACAGCATACTCGGCAGCAAGTCCATCATCAAACTTGTCGTTTTCTGCACGACTCATAGAACCACTACGTGTAGGCAAATTCAATGAAAGCGAAACATAGCCATTACCATCCTGATTAGCAGGAGTGTTACCACCATTCAAGTCATCACTACTTGAACAAGAACCGAGCATCAGACCTGCCAATACTGCGGAAAACAATAACGATTTTTTCATAATTGATATACTTAATTTGATTAATATTTTTATTCCTATTTATTACCTCTTATAGATTTTCAAGATTTTCCTGAGCTGCTTTGACACCAGCCTTGGCTGCCAAGCCGAAGTAATGGCGAGCCTGCTGGTCATTTCCCTTCAATGCCTCGTATACACCACGGGCATTCTGAGCCGCAGGACTGTTGCCTGCCTTGTCAAGATAAGCCTTGGCACCATCGGCATCACCGGCATTCAAACGGGTATTGGCAGCATTGAGATTGGCTGTTTCGTTCTCTGGGAACATGCGGACGGCAATCTCCATCACGTCGTTAAACTCCTTGCTGCCAGGCTCATAGGTCTGAGCCACCAGGAACATTTCTTCCTGACTGAGCTGCTGTGGCTTGGTCTTGATAATCTCCTTTGCCTCAGCCACATCGAATGGCTTTACCTTATAGGTGATGCGGTAGTCGGAATGGCGGAGAGCAGGATACCAGGTATCCAACATGAAGCGATATTCTGACGGATACAGCTTCTTGATTTTCTGCTCACGGGCATCCGGATCCATCTTCTCATCATTGGCGATTGCCAGAATCTCTGACTTATGTTCCAGGTTACTGTCCTTGAGATAGTTGCGGAGACCATCCCAATCCTCTGCCGTAGAAGAAACGGTGAAGAGCTGGGTTGGCAGGGCTACCATGCGGCGAACATAATCGGTAAGGGTCTTGGCACGGTTCTTTGCCAGATAGTCATTGTGGCTGTAAGGACTCTCAGGAGAAGCATAACCGTGGATGTTGATAGCGCTCACCTCCAGGTTCTTATCATCCTTCAGGGCATTGATGGTTCTTACGATGCTGTCCAACTGAGCCGGATTACGGCGGTAATCGGCATGAAGCTCTATCCTGTTGACCGGGAAGTCGATGTAGGCACGCTTGTCGAGATGGCGAACCTTGACGGCTTCTACTGCCGGACGGACGAAGACAGCCTGTGGCTGACGGCGATGGCGGAGATTGAAATCATTGCCTTCTTCCATATTGCCACATCCACAAAGATCTTCATGCATGTTGAGATCGTAGTTCTTCACTTGCCCTGAGAGAGGAATGGAAGCAGAGTAATTGACGGTCTGAACCTTCTTGTTGGTTCGGCGAACCACCAATGCTTCAGGAGAAAGATTGAGCTGCTTCTTGCCTACCCCACGTTCGAACATGATTTGCTGGCGTCGACCGTTGATAACTATCTCCGGCATCTTGATGTCTCCCTGGCGGGTCTTGAAAACAGGAGTGTAGACCAGCTGGAGATTGGAAGGAAGATAGAGCGAATCGAGGTTCAGATCCATCGAAACGGAAAGAGCGTTGTTCTGCTGCGCCACCTGCACATTGCTCACCTTGATCTTGTCGGAAGCCAACTTCACCTCCTGGCAGTTCTGGGCCAGAGCTGTAGCTGGAGCCATCAAGAAGGCTGCATATAATAAATAGGTGGTATTTCTTGAAAGTTTCATGATCATTAATGTTAAAGAGGTTTATAGCATGTAAATAAGGGAAAGGGCTGCCTTGGTAGGACCCACGTAGTTGTCGTGGGAAGATTTCACCTTCTCACCACAGTTGCCGCACTTGAACTTGTCGTACTGGATGTAGTCATAGCCGATACCGATGGATGTTTCCAGGTTCCAATGCTTGGAAAGTGGCCACTGATAACCAGCGGTAACGCCACCACCTACGTACCATCCCTCGTAGCGATGGTCGCGCAAGTCCTTAAACATACCGAAAGGCAGCTTGACGCCTCCGGCATTGAACTGTCCACCCATGGCATGAGCACCGAGGAACCAGCCATTGAAGTTCTGACAGAACCAATAGCGGTATTCCGGCATCACGAGCCAGTGACGTAGACTGGACTGGTCGCCTCCCGACTGCTTCCAAGGATTGAAGCCGACGAATACCTGTGCGGTATGCTTCTTGCCTACTGCAGTTTCTAATCCGATATTGGGTGTTGTTGTAGCCCAATACAGCAAATTGCTCTTAACCCCAATGTTCTGCGAAAAGCCCTTCATCGAGATTAACATCAATAGCATGCTAGCTAAAGACATTTTCATCACCATTGTTTTGCACATAATTATAATGGTTAAATTTGTATTTCGGTATTTTGTTATTTAGTATATCTAGTTCTATTTTGAGTATACAGTAGTTGCATCTCTAGTTTATTGCCGGGTATACTTTTACTTACAATTCATCATTTACTTTGAAGTTTTTGCTTCATCATTTGCTTTTTCTAAAACTTTATTTTGTTTTGACGCTGCAAATATATTAAGATTTTTTGGAAATGGGGGGGGGTAATTTAGTTAAAAAGTTTAAATAAACGCATTTTATACCCAAAAACACACCTTTTGATAACATTTCATCCACCAAGAAAGCAGAAATTTTGTAAAAAACGGCCTTTCATGATAAAATGTAAGTTAAACGAACAAAAAATCCCTAGTATCGCATTTGTCGACACTAGGGATTCTGTGAAATCGGAATAATCGGGCGATGACTAGAAGGTGTACTTCAAACCAACCTGACCACGCCAGCGACTGTAGTAATCGCTATAGCTCTTGTAGGCATAAGCACCGGTGAACTGGTAGACACCACCACCCTGATAGTTGACAGGTGAATAGTAAGTACCGAAGCCGTCACCGTAGGTATGACCCCAATCCTTGTTCAGGAGGTTGCCCACGTTGAGGATATCAAAGGTCAGCTCGATGGAATTGATCTGACCAGCTACCTTGAAGCTGAACTTCTGACCGAAGTGAACATCAAAGTGATGCTCGAAAGCCAGATTGTCAGCATAACGCTCGTAGTATTCGCCACGGTGCTTGCTGAGATAAGAATCGTCAGCGATCCACTTCTTCAACATCTCACGCTGCATCTCCTGGGTAAGCTTATCGCCATGATTGTCGCCAAACATACGGTTGGTGAAGGTATTCTTGTTGTACTTGGTCTCCTCGAAGCGCATCTTGTCTATCTGTGCATCAGTTGGGATGTAGAACAGGTCATTACCCTTGGAACCGTCTTCGTTTACGTCTCCATAATAATAATAGGTATAAGGAGAACCGCTCTTACCCTGGTAGATGACACCGAGAGTAGTCTGCCACTGCTTCTGATGACCGTACTTGATATGGTAGTAAGCAGAAGCCTGGATGCGATGAGGCACATTGTAAGCAGAGTTGCCCACCTCCAGGTCGTTGCAGTCGCGATAGGTATACTGGTAGGTCCAGTTACTCTTGGCTACAGAAGAACCACCGTTGGCAGCACTGCGTGAACGGGTCCAGGTATAGCTTGCCATCAGGTCAAGACCGAAGTTGAAATGCTTCTCTGCCTTCAGCGAGAGGTTGACGGTATAACCCTTGGATGTATTGCCGAGGGCATAGACGCCAGCGATAGGTGTACCCTTCACCACGCTCTGATAGAGCGGACGGTTGTCCCACTCATATCCGTACTTCTGGGAGAAGGTCTGACCACTCTGCTCCTGAGCCAGGTTCTTATAGAGGATATCATTCAAAGTCTTGGAATAGATAGCCTCAGCAGTCCAGTCGATACCCAAAGCCTCGAAGTCGAAACCGAGGTTGAGACGGAGATTCTGGGCAAACTTGAAGTTCTTGCCGCATACAGCCACATCCTGGCTACCGGCACTCGCCTTCATCTTATCGGCATTGGCATTCTGCTTGTTAGGATCGAGAATCAGTTCCAATCCCTTGGTAGAAGAGTTGTTGCTGTCGTAAGAAGAGAGCTGCAGACCGGTACCAGAGAAGTTGTTGCTAACCCATACGAATGGGATTCTGCCGGTGAAGACACCCGCACCACCACGGAGAATGAACTTGCGGTCGTTGTTGATGTCCCAGCGGAAACCTACACGAGGAGAGAGCATTGGCGAGAAGCTGAGCTTGTTGTTGGTCTTCAAGCCCCACCCCATCTTCTCTGACAAGGCGTTGAACTCCGGATTCTCCACTGGAGTATCGAAGAATACAGGAATATCCAGACGCAGACCGTAGGTCAGGGTGAAGTTGTTGCTGGCATTCCACTTATCCTGCGCATAGAAACCGAACTGACCGGAAGAGAATTCCGATGCCCAGTTAGGGTCTCCGGTCACATCGGTGTTAGCCTGACCGTAACGGTACTGGTTGATGTAAGCCTTGTTAGGATCCAGCTGTCCAGCCATATAGTCATCGTAATAAGCCTTGAAGTTGTCGTATCCCTTGAAGGTATAGGAGCCGAACTTATCCGAGATGAACATATTCTTGAAATGGTAGAACTCATTGTGGGTACCGAAGATGAAGGTATGGTTGCCACGAAGCCATGTCAGGTTGTCCTCGATGGTCCAGATGTCCTGGTTCAGGTAGTTAGCCTGCGAGTTGCGCTCCGTACCGATGTTCACCGAACCGCTACCTACGCCCGTGATGGAAATCATCGGGAGATGAGCCTTGATGTCTCGGCTATCGCGCACTCTTACGAAGCTGACACGTGCCTCATTGCTCACACTTGGAGAGAATCGGCTCTGAAGTTCAGCGATGAAAGAGTTGGTATTGCTCTTGAACGGATAGCTGTAGCCGTAGGAGTTCAAGCTGCTGG
>ERZ1026892.282-NODE-282-length-24222-cov-14.424298_pt1 | contig 24222 bp, 12 predicted proteins | sample MGYA00380176_ERZ1026892 | MGnify/ENA primary metagenome ERZ1026892 (study PRJEB33269, sample SAMEA4719812) | human gut metagenome | biome: human-associated habitat; feature: organic feature; material: feces | place: Cameroon | collected 2013-10 ... | reverse complement strand
ATATATAACAAACGTGATTTGGAAATGATTATTGTATTTAGAAGATTAAAATGTTATACATTTTTTTATGGTATTACTTTGGTTTATCATTCCGAGTTTTGCGCAATTTTGCACTATCAATAGTGTAATTTGTTGAATTATAGAGATATAGCTGTAGTTTTCATTGTAGTACAAAGATAGTACATTTTTGCAAAATATTGATATAACAAAGAAGTTATATTTCTATTCAGTGCTCTTAATCTGCTGAATATCAGTAAAATGTGCATAAATTACATAAAGATAGAACAAAATGCTCCAAAACTCGGAATAACTTGGTGTATGAGGAACCAAAGTATGGGGAGTAAACCATATAGATAAAAGAAGAAGGGTGAGTCAAATGATTCACCCTTTGCTTATGCAGCAAGCCTGTACCAATCCACCAAGCAAGTAGCAAGCCTCCTCCCCATACATATTTATCATAAACACCTCCGAAATATGCTGAACCACATGCAGCATTTCGTGGCTGAGGCTATTCATATACTCAGCCCTCGAACTAGTCCACCCAATCACAACCACCGTTTTTCTTATATCAACATTAGAATAGGTTATCCCTTTATTCGCTTCACCTTCGAGCACGAGATTACAGGCATCTTCGAGAGGAATGCCGCTGCATCCAAAATCCCGAAGATACCTTCTAACCTTCATGGCATCCTTAGAATGAATATCGTACATCACATGTACCGTCCAGTCATACCTTTCCAAGTAAATCTCCTGCTCAGTCATTCAACTAATCAATAATCACTAATAATTAATCACTAAAGAATTTCTTCCCAAGGAATTCCCACACCATTGAATGATGTATCAGCATAGAACCTATTGAAGATGAAACCATCCTGCTGATCCTCATCATCCACGTAGTCCTTGATGAACTGAGCCATCTGTTTCTCCTCTGTGATGGATGAGCCGTAGAAATCAGCCAGGCACATGTGTGCGATGTAAACCGCATCATAGCCCACATTGTTCTCAAGAACGATATTGTTCTTCTTCAAGATGTCCTCAATATCATCCTTGCTCATCATGCGGATAGGCTTACCATTCTTCCGCATCTGCTTCACAGCCCACTCACACATCTTCTTATTGAAGTGCCAGCCGTTGTATCTCAGGTAAGCCCTCATTTCTTCCGGCTGATAATCGTAGGCGTTCAAAGATTGTCTGTATTTTGTTCCCATAATCTCAATCGTTTAAAATGAAAAGAGTGAAGAGGAAAAGCAAATGAATTTTTCACTCTTCGTTCTTCACTCTTCACTTAATTAGTAATCTTCTCCGTAATCACTTCTGTAATCACGTCCACGGTCTTCACGTTGGCGCATGTCGTCGAACTCCTCATGCTCTCGCATACCACTTCTGCCTCCACGACCTCTATAATCGGGCATGCGGTTGCGCTCGCCGTATCGGTCACGTCTGCCATCACGCTTCATTTCGCCCAGGCAGTTCATCGCCTTATCCAAGTAGCGTAAGCCCTTCTCCACGTTCTCATACAAGCCATCAAACTTGTCTTCTGTAATCTCAATCATTACCATAATATCATAAGATTTTAAAAGTGAATAGATAGGGTAGGAGATTACTTGCTTGCCACCTGTTCGAGCAATCCCATCATCCTGTCAAGCTTGCCCTCCATGCCAGAAACCTTGCCTTCCAGCTTGGAAATCTTCTCAGCCTGTTCCTTCTCCTTGGCTATTTGGGGGTTGAGTTGCTGTAGCATTCCCTCACAAGATTCTACTACCCTCTTGTTGTAATCTACGCTCTCCAATATCGCCTTGGATTGTCTCAGCATGGCATCCACCTCTGCACTCATAGCATCCTTATTGTCGCTAACCACAAGGTTCTTGTCGTTGGCTATCTGTCCGTTTGCTGGCAGTTGCTTGAAATCCACTTCCTCATCACCAAGCTTCACCTTCACGTCCACCACAGTCTCCATAGGCTGAGGCGTGAAGCCATTGTTAAAGGTAGGGTATTTCGTCTGAGGGTTGCTCACCGAAACAACCTGACCGATCTTCAAGTTTGGGTTCTCGCCCTTGTCGAGCACATAGAATAAAGAATTTGTTCGTAGTCCTTGAAACATAATGTAATCTCCTATTATCTATTCTGTTGTTAAACAATACCCGTCATCAGCTGAAGGGTGTTAGTATCTCGCTCGAACCAGAGCTGAACGACTCCAGTTCCCGGCACGTCTGCAACCGTCAATGCTTCACCATTGAATTTGGTTACAGCCTGTGTTACTCCGTTGGTCTCGAAAAGGATAGGCAGCGTACCAGTCGTTCCAGTCGGAATAGCCTGCATCAGATTCACGAAAATCGTTCCCCTGTAGTTGGCATTCACGAAGGCGTGGTTTTTAAAGGTGAACACCACATTGGCAGTATTCACCTTCACGCCTGTTGAAGCGATAGCCGCCGAACCGTTACGATTCACCCAAGTAAAAGGTCTTAACCATAACATAGCAGCCTCCTTTCTTTAACCCCAGAATCCTGCACCGTTGGCAGCATTCAAACCATACTGATAAGCAACGCAATTAGGCACCGCAGTGAAAGGGCTGTAAGGGGTGGTTACTGTCTCTGGTAGCTTGCACTTGATACCTGCCACCTCGTTCTGCAAGCCAGCCAATACCGCATTGATAGGAGCCACCGCCTGACCCACAATCTGTGAAGTCATGGCAGAAGACTTGAAGGTACTGTTCTCCTCACGCAGCGAATCAATCTTATTCTGCATCTCACGCATCTCAGCCTGCTTCTGACCGTCAACGATGGTCTGAGTGCTCTCCTTGATGGCGTTATGCAAGTCACAAGTCTGTCTCTGAGTCTCGTAAGCCACATTAGAGAAGCCACGCTCCTGACCTACTGCCACGTTGTTGATGGCATTCTGCAAGGTTCCAGTCTGCTGACAGATAGCCAATCGATTCTCGCAGCAGCAGTTTGCAATCTGCTGGGCAATCTGCATGTTACCCTGCTGCAAAGCATTGATGGTCTGCATACCGCTCATACCCACCTGATTACCCACGTTCTGAACCTGAGAAGTCAAGGCAGAAATGGCATTCTGAATCTGACCTTCGGTACAGTTGAGCTGAGTAGCGAGATTACTGAGAGCGTTACGATTACCGCCGATGGCATCCATCAAGAGACTACGACCGTAGTCATTGTTAATCTCGTTAGCGATACCGCCACGACCGTTGCCGCCGAAGCCGCCCCAGCCATTGCCGCCCCAACCCATAAGGAAGAAGAGGAAGATAACCCACATGAACCAGCCGCCTTCACCGCACATTCCGTTGTTACCCTTCATGGCGAGAAGCACGTTTGGATCAACACCCTGCTTCTGGAGCAGAGGAGCAAGGAGTCCAAGCATTCCGTTTGAACCTCCGTTTTGGTTTTCACCAAAGATGTATGTCTTAGATTCTGACATAATAAAATAGTTTATCCGTTTCGTCCACTATTGAACTTGGTGCAAAGTTACAAAGAACCATGCACCCTGCCTAACTATGCTCAAAATAAAAAAATCCCCCTCCAAGCCACTGTTCCTCAGCATTTTATGCTGAGTCATTCTCTGCTCATTTATTTAGCAAAAGTCTAAACTGAAAAGAAAACACCTCAAAACCGATACAACCTATCAATATTTTCTTTACCTTTGCACGAAAATAAGCTAAGTTAAGGAAGAATTTTAACTTTATCAATTATGAGCAAATATAAATTAAACATCTATCAGATTCAAGAGAAAGAAACTCTTGAAGTAAACTTAATCGGTCTAAAGGACAAGATTGAGGCTATTATGAAAATTGACGAAACTGTATCAGATGCCCCTGCGGCATGTTTTGAAGAAAATGAAGAAACTCCATTTGCTATAGCTTACAAGAAAGCAAACGGCGAAGTGGTTTTCTATTATCCAAATTAATAAAAGAAGGAGTGAGCCTTGCGCCCACTCCTATCTCTATCATTTAATTCAACTTATCCAATTCATCCACCGCCTCCATCATAATCCTATCAATATTCTGATTGGCAAAATTGATGGATTCCGTATCAGAAGATTTATCTCTAAGCTTCTTCCACTGCTTCATCTGCTTCTCAGCCAGCTCAATCACTCTAACCTTGGCAGCATCCTTGGAGTTCTGGAATCTGTAGTAATCAGAATAGTTACTGATTCTCTTCTCAATCGGAACGTTCTTCGATTTCAGTCTATCCACGTTCGCAATCATCTTCTCCATTTCATCCTTGTAGTTATACCACTTGCTCTTGGTTCTCTGCAAACTGCTCTGCTCGCTCGGCGTATAAAGCAACGAACGGAGGAAAGGAATATCCTTGGTTTCCGTATCTTTGCCATGCTTCACAACACCAATGGCACGCTTGGTAAAGGTAGCAGCACCACCGCCAAGACCACAGATATAGTGATTCAGCATGCTCGGATTCGTTACCAAATCCAGGAAACTGTTGCCCAGCATGTCCTCGTTACCCTTGGCTACCTCATTCGTTTGCGCATTTACAAACTTATTCAAAGCCATATAGCCGTCAGGCGTACCCTTGTAAGCCCTCTGCCAAGCAGGAACATCTTCATTCCAGTCGCCACGTCTCTCAATCGGCGCACCCTTCCAGTCCGTGTTCATTTCCCATTCCACGAAAGGAGATAGGGCAGAAGGGGCAATCGCCTTGATCGTCTCGTTCAATGGCTCCTTGCCAGCCGAAGAGTTACCCAGATAGTCCATCACCGGCACAAGCTGCGACATGCAGCCCATGGCATCAAAGTAAGGATTCTTCTGTCCGCTCACGTTAGGCGAGAAAGTCAAGCCAGCCGCCAAGTCACCCAAACCGTAGAATGCTCTCAGCTCGATGGCAAGCGGAATCGTTACAAACTCACCATTACCCTTATAGATACAGAGGTTGTTTCTTCTCACGTAGTCAGGCAGCTCGCCGTATGGGTCTTTCACGCCCTTTCTGTCCTTCTCGTCCTCACTCGCGATCAGCACGTTGTTACCAAGTGCAGCCAGCGCACCAAGGGCAAAAGGAATGGCAAGCATGTTGATAGAAGTGCCCACAGGATGATTCTTCAAGTTCTTCACAAGCAGGTTCGTACTCTGAATACCGGCATTAAAGAACATAGAACAGTGTCTCAGATAGCTAGCCGTAAAACCATACACCCATCTTTCAGCAGCCTTGGCACCAGTCATTTCACCGTTCTTGAAACTGCTGATGGCATCACCGCTACCATGACGATTGAAGTTGGTAGATACCTCCTTCGCATCATAAGCCGAACGGATGATAGAGCGGTTACTGTCTCGGCTCGTACAGTAGGTAGCGAATCGGGCGATATTCTCAGCCACCTCGTTCACATTCTCCAGATTACCGAAGAAGAAGTCACGCAAGGCAGCACCGCCCTTGCCAAGCTTGCTGCGCTCAGTACTAACGTCCTTCTTGTATTCCTTGGTCCAGTCCTTCATGTTCTTAATCTGAACCCAGCCAGTTTCGCCGCCGTTCTCCATGAACTCCTTGAAATATCGCTCAACCTTGTTGCTCATATCAAGCGTACCGTTGCGATACTTGGCAAACAATCCCAAGCCTGTAGAACCGCTGAAATCCTTCAAGCTGATGTTCGATGCACCCTTATACAAGCCCAACTGCGCATAGTACTTCGCCCAGAGCGCACCATATCTGGCACCCTCCTTGGAAGTCACGTTGCTCGATGCAAACTCCGCATCACGCATAATGTTTCGCATCACGAACTCAGGGTTATAAGATGTACACAACTGTGCCATCATTCTTGATATAGAACTCAATGGCTTCATGATACCCTTGGCACCCGAGTTCTCCAGCAACCCATTCAACGCCTGCGCCGCTCTAGGATTTCCGTTAATAATGAACACATGAGTCCTTCCGGCAATCTTCACGTCCACGATGTGCTGCGATTTATTCTCCGCTCTCTGGAACTTATAACCAATACTGCCTCTGCTGTAAACCTTCGATGCCAAGTTCTGCAACGCCTTCGCCTTCATATCCTTGTTGAAATCAGAAACAATCTGGTTGATTTCGTCAGCAGTCGCATCCTCAGGAATATCAGGGTAACGCTCATATACGATACCGGTCATAGGGTCCTTCTCATACCATACACTCGTTTCAGTAATCAGATTATTGTTTGAATTATTTCTTGCGAATCTCGCAAACGCCTGTCTGATGGCATTCATACCGCCGTTCTTGATAGCCCTGTTGCCCATCGCACCAATCTGCGCCAGTACGTTAGTCTCACTCAGATACTTGTGTCCTCTCGCTCTCATGATCGTGCTTCCGATGTAGCTCTTAGGGTCGCCCACCTCCGTGATATAACCATACACATCTTCCGCCGTAGCCTCATCATACTTTCTCAAAGGCACATACCAGTTGAACATATTGGAAACATGACCGTAGAGTTCGCTGCTGATGATACCATTCTTATAGTCGCTGTCAATAGAATACTGGGTAGCAGTCTTCACCTTATCCCAATAGTCCTTCACGGCACCCTTCTTGATACCCTCCATCTTCGCTTCCGAATCCATCACACTCTGAATAGCCTCTGCATCATCGTAAGGGTCAGAAGATTTTGCCACCTCCTGAATAGCGTGAATACCCGAATAGTCATGCTCGCCAGCTTCGAAGTCTGCATCAAAGTGATTTCTGATACTCTCGTCCAACTGTCTGTAGTATTCCTTCAGGTCGATGTTGCCAGCCTTCAATTCGTTATCAAGATACTCCTTGTCGCTATAAAAACTATTTTCCAGGAAGTCAGCATCCTGCTTCTTCTTCTCGTCCCTTCTCATCTTCTTCAGGAAGTCACGGACAAAGAACACTCGGTTTCGTTCCAAGCCATGCTTGGTAATCATGTAGAGATTGAAGTTGCGAATCTTCTCATCGTCCTTCTTGCCGTCGAAAGCATCCAGCACACCAGCCATCGCCTTATCCAGAGGCTTCATCACGTTGCGCTCAAACATCTGAGCCGCATCGCTCATCGCACCCTGCATGGTGTTCTGCAGCATATAAGGATTCTCCGAAGAGGCAATATCCTCAATCTTCTTGTCAGGCACAATCGCATTCATCAGTTTCTTCAACGAAAGCATATTATCCATGTAGCTCTCGGTAAACATGTAGCCGTGCTCGTCAAGCGAACGGTGGTATCTGTCAAGTGCCGTAGCAGCAGATGGGGTAGTGCGGAAGTAAACCTGCCCATCCGTAGCCTCATTCCACTCAGCCTTGGTAAGATTTTCCATACTTCTCTCCTTGCCATCATTGCCATAGAACATGCCATCATGCGCCACGACAGCAGGCATACGGTCATGGTCGAGACGGTATTTCACCGCCTCGGCTCTCATTTTCCAATAAGGGTCATTCTGATTCTTCTGCAAGTTCTTGCTCAACCAGAGCAAGTACTTCACATCTTTAGTATTAGGAGCAATACGATAACCGATTTCGTGAAGGAAATCAGATACCTTATTCTTGATACCATTCCAGAAGCCCGGTTCACCATTGCCATCCTCGGCGAGTCGGGCGATACCTTCCTCAATGGCATCGTAGATATTCAGAGGATTGTACTTTCTCTCCTCATCAACCAGCTTCTTCAAAGCCGCATTCTCAGGCTTATCCAAGTCGTACCACACATCACGAAGAAACTTGTCGAATCGTTCATCACCGAAAAGCTCTCTCATGCCCTTGTGTCCAACCACCTCATGCCAGATAGTCTTCTCGGCAGTATATCTATCGTGTATATTAGGCATGTAAAGATGCACCTCGCCAGTCTTCTCATCATACCAGCCAGTAATCTTTCTGCCATCCTCAATAGCAGCCCTAGCCGCCTTATTGGTGATTTCATCAACCGATGAAACCATCTGAACCTTCCCGCCAGTCTTCTGAGCCACCTTTTCTATATGACTCTCAACCGATGAAGTAGGGTAGTTGCCATCACCATGGTCCGTGCGGAACTTTGTGCCGCCGTCCTTGCCCCATACCTTGAAGGCATCCTTTGTCATTTTCACGTCAACGAACTTAGCCTGAGGGAACTCCTGTTTCAGTTCAGCCATCTGCTGCAAGAACTTCTCCTTGGTTTCAGGAGCCTGTCTTCCCGATTCAACGGTAGTGATAGGAACGCCCAGCTTAGCCAACTCCCTAACCTGATTAGGAGTAACCACATTCCAAGGGATAGCCAAGCCAGTGCCCTTCAACTGCTCTGCGATACTCTCAGCCACCTCAGAATCAGGAACCACTCTCACCGCCTTTCTCCATCGTGAAAGCATCACCTGTCTCTGTCTGTCCTTAGGCAGAAGACTGTTCACGGAACCAGAGTGCCATGGCACAAGACCCACGGCATCCTTTGCACCTTCAGCGTGATAGCCGCTAGTCTTCTCGCTTTCAGGAATCTCCCATTCCACAACCTTGATGTTGCCTCTAGCGTAAGCACCGGTAAACTGGTCGTTCATCATAGAAGTGGAAGTGTGCATGTAAGGATTGTAGGCAGCAGGCACATCGCCCTCGCCAACACCCTTATTCTTGTCAGTCTTCACAAGGGTAAACTTGCCGTTCTTCACAAGGTCAGGTCGCTCGTCTGCGCCCATCCAAGCACCAATCTCGGTAGCATCGGTACGCTTTCCGTCAATGATAGCAGCCATAGGGGAGTACAACTTTCCGTCCACCTCCTGCATTCCGCTATACATTCTGAAAGTCTTCTCCTTGTTAAGGCGGTCCAGTTCATTCTTGTCGGTAACCTTGTAGCCCTGATACTCATCCTTGAAAAGCTCATTCTCGTTCTGCGAAGCAAAGTCAAATTGCTCCTTTCCGAAGTTGTCAAGAAGCTTGGTAAGAGTTCTTTCCATTTCCCCAAGCTTGTTATATTTAGGGTCTTTGCCAATCATTCGGCAGATAGCATTTATCAACTTCTGATACCACTTCTTGGCAGCAGGTATCTTTCTCAAAGCACTACGCCACTCAGGTGAAGCAAGTTCGGTAATCATTTCTCTAGGATTCTCCAATCCGTAGTAGTCTCCAATCTTGCCGTCTTTCTGCATCTTGATCAACTCATTGTAGATGTCAACCGCATCCTTGGCAGCCTCAATCTGCGAAGGAGAAAGCTTGTCTGTATATCCCTTCTGATACATAGCAATAATGTCAGAAGTAAGAGGATGCAGCATTTCGTGGCAAAGAGTAGATGCAAGATTCTGTCTTGTATAACCAGCTGCGCTGAGTCTGTCAACATTCAGCTTGATGAAATTCTCTGAGTGTTTGTAGTAGCCCTTGGTTCTTGCCAGTTCAATGCTACCCACATAGAACTCTGTTCCAAGGCTTCGCAAACTGTTTACGATACTGTCATAGAGTTCCTTTACTTCTGGGTCAGAATTGTAGTCGTTGAAGATTCTGTCAATCGTTTCGTAAGAAACAGGCTCATCCCTCTTTAGCCCATAAGTTTCCTGAAGAGATTTCGACCTTGCGAGAATATACGCCTTAGCCCTTTCTGCTGCGGCTTTTCTGATAGAGAGTGCTTTGTAGTCGTTGAGAACATCAAGCGCTCTTCTTTCTCCGCCTCCTCCTGGCAGAGTCTTAGCTTCTCCTCCTGTTCCTTCTTGTTGTCCTTTATCTGAGGTATTGCGTCCACTACCACTTCCCTCAGAATTGATTTTTCTGAGGATGGAGTTAACAAGCTCTCCGATGTTGGCATCTTTTCTGATTCCATACTTTGTTTCATACTCATTAATCTTCTTGGTTAAATCGTCAATAACAGTGTTAAGACCTTCTGATAGTGTAACGTTTTTGTTTTCATCTACTTCCCAACTATTCAGTGTCTGGTCTTTTGAATACAAGTCGATGGCAGCATTCGCCCATCTTCTTATATTAGGAGTCACATGGGTGAACAGGCGATTAATCTCATCATCAAACTTCTTTTCAATCTGCGAAGATACATCTTTATCTACATCTTCGGGAATGATTCTACTATTCTTAACATCTTTTGTATCTGTTTTAGAATACTGCAAGCCTCGGTCCTCACGGAAGTGGGTGCCTTCATCCTCAGAAGTCTTGCGCTCCTCCTGCACCTTCACGCCCATCTTCGAGAGTCTATCCAGTACTGGCTTCAACTGGTCTGGTTTGAACTCAGCAAGCATACTGTTGCCTCTGGTCTCGAAATTATGCCCATCAACCATTTCAAGCAGTTCCTTATCCGTAAAGTACTTGCCGCCCTTCGCCTTGCTCTTTGGTACACGAATCTCATAGTAGTTGCCACGATAGTTGTCTATGCGCTTCACCTTCACCTCACCGTCCGATGAAGTAACCTCGTCAATGCCGCCATGCCAAGATGAAAGCTCAAACTTCTCAGCCACGCTGTTGATAGGTGCATCCGTTGTCAAGCCCTTCGGGTCGAATCTATCTGGCATCAAGATACCAGTCTTTACCTCGCCAGTATCAGTAGTATATTTCACCAACTGACCGCCCAAGCCCTGATCCTTACTGTCAACCAAAGCCTGCATCAGGTTACCGGTCACGATGTAGCCATCCTTGCGGCTCTCGTTGCTAGTCAGTCTATCCCAACTGTCAAAGTCTTGGTTAAGCACCTTGATATGCTTGTCTTCCATGCCAGCAGCTCGCTTAGTCATGTTGTCGATGGCACTGATAACATCAGCCTTGTTGTCACCTGCGCCCACCTTGCCAGCGATAGGGAAGGTAATCTTTCTTCTGCCATCCAAGGTAGCAAAGGAAACCGTAGAGGCGTTAGGCGAGAAGTTATCCGTAATCTTGATGTCAATGAGTCTTCCGTAACTGTTGCCGAATCCGCTCAGTTCGTTAGGCTTATTCATGTCCGTAGGCAGAACAAAAGCATTGTTGGTATCGAAGGTATCAAGCACACGATTGAACATTTCAGCCTTGGCATTCAGGTTCTTAATCACATCGTTCAGTTTATCCTTCTCCTGATTGTAGATAGTGTCATACTGGAATCCTGCATTCTTCACAATCTGCTCATCAGTCATGCCCGATTTATCCTGCCCCTTCTTGCCATCTTTGATATACTTCTCCTTAGCCTTGGTAGCAACCTTCACCGCACGCTCCTCATACTTCTGGGTCTCGTCGGCAATCTTCTTGTCGAAGAACTCCTTCACGGCAGCCTTCTTCTCAGCCTTGTATTCCTCCCAAGTCTTGCCGCCAGTCAAGCCTTGCTGCGAAGCCTTCACCTCAGAAGCCTTCATAGGTTTCTTCAAGATAGCCATGTTTACCTTTTCTATATAGGTGTTGTCGGCAAAGGCATTATCACCGCCCGGCTCTGCGCCCTGCTTCCAAACCTCCTTGCGGATAGTCTTAGCCTTCAGAGACAGCTCGGTAATCTCCAAGTCATTCTCGCCCATTTCGTTGAGACGCTGAATCTCGTTGGCGTAAAGCTCGCCAATCTCCTGCAACATCTTCTCCTGCTCAGCAACCTTTAGCAATGCCATACGTCCAAGCAACTTGCTTGCGTCGGCACCAGCTTCACCATCGCCAACACTTCCGCCACTTGCCACAAGGCTCTGTGGGTCGATTCTGGACAAATCATCGCCGTAGCTATTTTCCCATCCGAATGGGTCTGCCATTCTGGAATAAAGGTCAAGATGCTCTGCCATATACTCACGAACCACCCTGTCACCATACTTGTTGGTAATATCGGCAACGTCCATTTCGTTGAACTTACTCTTCTGTGAAGAAGTAGTGTTGGCATCAAGTGACTTCAACTTAGCCTTGAACATCATCAGCAGTCGCTGCTCGGCAGGAATCAGAGAAACCACATACTCGTAAGCACCTCTTAATACCTGTCCTGTTCGGTCGATACGTCCACGCATCTGAACCTCATCATTAACGTCAAGCTGCTGCTGCGCCACAATCATCACACGCTTTCTCTGGTCCTTATACTTACTTGAAGCATGAAGAGAGATACCGGTGGCAGCACTCTTATTCAGAATAAGCGCATCAATCTGACCATCGTTAAATTCGCGCGCGAGTTTCTTCTTGTCGGTATCAGTACGCTTCACCTTGGTAACAGTTCCGTTTTCGTTATACACGAACTCAGTCTGTCTTCCGGTCAACTCGCCTACCTTATAGCCTGCCTTCTGCAACTCATTCTTGATAACATCAATAGGGGAGAGAGAAAGACCTGTACTTGTCTGCTCAATTTTCTTCTCCAATTCGTGATAAGCCTCAACTGCCTCTTCGCCCAAGTCTTCAAGATTGAAATAACCGCTTTCGCTATTGTCCTTGGCATCCTTCTGAGTATAGCGAAGTGTACCCTCCAGACCCTTCTTCAAGGAAGTACCCAAGTCTGGTGCGTCCATTTCCTCGCCAAGTGCAATGTTGCCAGTCTGCGATTCATTGGTATTGTTCAACGCAATCACAGGCTTCATGCCCTGCTTCAAGTAGTCGATGGCACGCTCTGCTGCAGATTTGGCTTTCAATGAGAGAAGAACCTGCTGAACGGTATTGAACGCCTTGCTTGCGAAAGGCTGATTCTTGATACCTAAAGATTCTGTACCCTTCTTGATATCCATAGTAGATTGGATGTCTGCCAATTCAATATTACGCTCATCAACGTAACTTGAAACATATTTCTTTTGGAAATTGATAATATCATTAAACAATCCGATGATACTATCATACTGTTCTCGCTGCTCCTGTACTCGCTCAGGATCATCAATCGCCTTCCAGTCGATGGTTACACCGGTCATATCTCGCTCACGGCGAATCATCTGACCGCATTGTGTCAATGTCTGGCTCATAATCTCCTGCAAGGTAGCACCGCCACGCTTCACCGCATCAATCAAATCGGATGATTTCATACCGCCCTCATTCATGGCAGTACGCAAAGCGTAGATAGGCATGTTATCTGGTCTCTTAGCAAAGGTAGCCGAGAAAAAGGTAACGTTCTTTGCCTTCTGAATAATGTGTTGGAAATAGTTGCCCTGACCGCTATTGCCACCAGCCGTGTGGCTTTCGTCAAGGATAAGATAGGCGTTACCCATCAGTTTTTCAATAGCATCACGTCTTCTTTGTCCGCTAAGGGCAGCAGCGCCGAAAGTCTTACCCTTCGCAAGCTTTCTTTCCTTTCGGTTGCCGTCCTCATCAAACTCATATACGCCATTGCTTACTTGGCTGTAAGTAGTCAATACATAGTCATATTCGTCTGGCAGTTTGCCATTCTTTTCGATGTAGTCGAGCACACGTTTCACCTCGCTCTTCGATGGCAGGGCAAATACCACGTTACCCTCCGAGTCTGTAATGGCAGCTTCCTTGGAACTACCGAATACAAAAGGTCTCAAATCTGGGCTACCAATATCCACCAAGTCACGATAAACATCACTCAGCAATCCTGCTGTCTTGGTGAAATACACAGGAACCTGACCCTGCTTCTTGGCGTATCTGATAAGCGAAGCAGCCTGTCTTCCCTTACCGATACCAGTCATATCTCCGATAATGAAGGCGTTGCCCTTCTTTGCCTGCTGCAAGGCAAGGGCTACAGAATCAACCTGCTCTGCGGCAAGATGAGAATACAAATCATCCTTGTCATTGTAGCCCAGTTCATCAACAAGGAACTGGTCGGCATCGCCCAGCTTTTCAAGGTTCTTATTCACCGCCTCCTGCTGGTCGGCAGGCATCACCGCCTTCAGAGTGAATGGGTTTCCACTCTTTGGGGCATAGGCAACCTTCTCTGTACTTAGTCCACGTACGGATTTGTCCACCCGCTGTAATTGTCCCCGTGGTCCGCTTCCTGACCCGGTGCTGGCAGGTTCATCAGAACTTGGCTGAGCGTCATTCCGTCCAGCTCCTCCTGATCCAGATACTCGTCCGTCATTGGCTCCAGCGGTTGGTTCTTTGCTTGGAGTAGGCTCTGTCCCTGTTCCGTCTGCTCTACTATCTCCATCAGGAAGTTCTCCATCTTTTCTTGGCTCGGTTCCTCGTTGATTGTCCAAGTCATCATGGGTTCCTGATACGGAAGATGTGTCAGATACGTCAGACCCTCGCTTACCATCTGGTTCGCTTCCTCCTCGTTCTCTTGCTCGTACTCCCTCTTTAGGAGTACCAGCAGAGCCTTGTTTATCAGGTTCTGCGTTAACTTTTCCTCCTTCTTCTCTGATGGAAGAATCCATCCGTTCACCTCGTAGTATATCATCTTCAATTCGTTTATAAAGTTCGTTATAATCTTTCACGGTCTCCGCTCTAGCCTTATCCTTCACTGGTGGAAAGGCATTCTCATTCAAGCGTCTTCCGTTTATCAAAATAATACGTGTAGGGTAGCTGGTTCCCTGCTTGGCGTAGAGACTACCATCCACATTAATCACGTCCTCCACATTATAGTGGCTATAGAGATAACCAAGGAAAGCCTTATCCTTCGGATTCAGACTTCCGTTCTTGGCGTATTCCGTCTTGCCGCCGATGATGATGGCAGCACGACCATCGTCCTTCATGCTCTCCAAGGCATTGATAGCCATCTGTCCTTCCAGAGAAGAAATCTTGTAGCCGTCATACTCCTTAGGGGTAGCACTACCGAATGGTGGGTTTGTTACCACCACGTCAACGTCCTTGTCTGCAAAAGGTTGGGTTCCGTCCTGACTGGTTACGTTCTTAAAGCCCTGTCTTCTCAGGTTCGCCAATCTCTGTGCATCAATATCGTTCACATGCACCTTATCCATTGGCAAGCCAATAGTAAGCATACCGTTGCCGGCACTAGGCTCCAGAGCACTCTCAATCACCTTTCCGTTGCCCTTCACATACATATCTGCAAGGAAAGCGTAAGGGGCAGGGGTAGAATACTGCTGCTTCATCACTCGCTCAGAATCTCTCTGGTTGAGGCTAGGCTGATTCTCATAGAGCGTCTTGATACGTTCAAACTTCACGGCATCGTTGGTAGATTCCGAAGAAGCGATACCTCTTGCACGCTTAACAATGGCAGTCTCAGCAAGCTCCTGCAAATCCGTGTCCTTAATATCCTTCAAGCCAACTCTCTCAGCAATCTTTCTCAGCTCAACGATTCCGTTAAACTTATGCTTGAAACCCAACTGAAGGTTCACGGTATCAATAAACTTCTTCTCTGCCAGCTTTCTATCCTCGGCAGTCTTGGAATCACCCACAAGATTCTCCTGATGTTTAGGCGAAGTCTTCTCGTAGTAGTCAGCCCAATCCTTCAAGCTCATGCGCTGCTCGCCGTCACGATAGCGGATATTCATCATCTGTTCATAGATGGCATCCACATCTTCCTTCTTGAAGACCTTGGCAGCAGGCGCAAACTCCTTGCGCATTTCCTTCACCACGTCTTCAAGATTGTGCATACCTCTCTTGATTCTCAGATAAGCATTTTCAGCCATGGCACCAACAAGCTTAGGCAGCAACTCCAACTGCTTGGAGTTAAGACCAACGAATGAAGCAGACAATTCGTCCTTTCCGGCATCCTTGAGCATATCCCAAAGGTCATTAACCTTCTTGTTGGAAGCTGCTACAGCGGCATCGTCAGCCGTCTGCTGAGGCTTCTTTTCAGTCTCTACCTTGGCTTTCTTCTCCTTCTCGAATCCTTCCGCCGCATTCTTGATTCCCTCCATTGGGTCAGCCGATGGTTCTGTTTTTGGAGTCTCAACCTTAGGCTCAGCCTTCTGTTCTCTAGTCTTGGCAAAGATGCTTTCGTAGATAGCACGGTGCAAATCGTCTGTCACTTCTCCGTTCAGATAGTCCAGAGCCATATCCTTCACCACATCATCAACGTCAGCCTTCATAATCTCCTCCTCGGTCAGAGGATGCTCCTTCTTGAACTCTGCGGTAGCCGCCTCAATCGGGTTAAACTGAGGGTCAGGCTTCTCTTCCTTAGGAAGGAGTGGGAGAGGACCTTCTTCCTTCTTGCTGTCAATATACTCAGTAACCTCATTCAGATCGCCAAAATTCTTGCCATCATACTCATAGTAAGACCCAGTGTACTCACCCTTCTTGTTAGGCTCATCAACCTTCATCACTTCCTTGTCTCCATCAATCACAATCTTTTGCTTCATGATAGGACCGTACTTTGATGGGGTCTCGGTTTCCTCGTCCGTCACCTCAATGCGACTTTCGAGTTCCTTGTTTTCTAAGTCGTCAGCCTCTTCTACTCTTGGTTGCTCTGCTTCTGCAGGTTCATTTCCTCCTGATGCTTCCTGTTGAGGTTTTTCATCGTCTGAAACATCATTGCCTCCTTCAATTTCTGAATGTCCTGTTCCATAATCTTGCCATTTCTTAAAGTCCAAAAATTCTTTTACTAACTCTTCCTTGGTAGGAGCAGCCTCAAAGATACTGCCCTCGCCAGTGTTCCTAGCGGCAGCAATGCGGTTGTACTCATCAAGCAAATCTCTGAAATCAGAAACCTTGCCCTCCAAGGCTAAAGCCATCATCTGAGAGATAGATGGGTATCGCTTAGCTGCATCCTCACCATACATGTCCGATGTCCTCAGCAGCGTATCAACCTCATTACCGCCCTGTCTTGCCTCATAAAGCAACTGGATAGCCTGATCTATCTCGTCACGAAGAGAGAACTCGCCCAGCTTCATGTTGTCCATCACCGAGCGGATAGCGTTGATAGCCTTATTCTTCACCGTAGAGTCGATGCCCAGCATTCTGATAGTCTCAGGCTTGAAGATAGAACCCAAGAGAAGGTTCTTCACGAACTCCCTGCCCTGTGCTGAAAGTCGTTCTGGGCTTTCCATCATCTGAGCCACCTCGTTCTGTCCGATAATGCCTTTACTTACTAACGTCTTGATAAGGTCATTTATTGCCTTGGAATTGTTAAAGAAAGCATCAAGTGAACCGTTTCCGTCAATCTCGGCAACGATAGCACCTATTTCGTCAGATGTCAAGGTCTTAGACTTTGCCACCGCCTGCTCTGTGTTGCTCTGAGTCTTCTTCTCGTTGCGGTTGAACTTAGCGAAGGTAGCTGCATCGTATGGCAATCTCTCATCCGTAACCATTACCAGGCGAGGATGCTCGATTCCGCTCTGCTCAATCTGCTCTCTTGTAAAGCCGAAGTTCTCGGCATTCTCCAGAAGGTCGTTGATGTATTCGCCGTCCGTGCCGTCCTTTGCAGCCTTCTGTCCTGCCATGGTTCTACCGTTGCCATCATAAACGATACCATCGTCAGATACCACTGGCACCTGCTCGATAGCCATACCGTTATACTTTCGGGCAATCTGGTCGGTATTCTGCTGAGCCGCCTTGTCGTGTTCATAATCACGGTCGTTCACGGTTCTGCCCTCAGCATCGGTAGGGAATCCTTCAGATTTCTTGTAGCCATTGTTTACATCGTGTGAAGGAGTAAGACTTTCTGCCGGAACAATCTCATAGTGTCCCTTAATCTTTGTCTCTCCGTCAGGCAGCATTCTTGTACGCTTGTTGCCCACAAGTCTTGGCGCATTCACAAACTTCTGTGCAGCTACGCTGCCAGCTTCATGTGCGCCCTCAGTCTGTTCAGTCTTACCCACGGTCTCAGCCACCTTCTTGGCAGTCATAGCCTTCTTGATATTCTGAGCGTGGTCCAACTGCTTCTTGGCAGCTTCAATGGTCTGGTTCTTCAAAGCTTCCTGTTCCATGATGTCGTTAGGCTCGGCAGTATAGTCCACCTTCATCTTCTCGGCATCCTTCAAAGCCTTCTCTGCTTTCTGAATCTGTCCATCCACCACCTTCTCAGCATTCTCCCCGAAGTCCTCAGTAAGAATCTCCGCACTCTGCTCAGGAGTCATTTTCTCATAGTCCGGCGTAGGTCTTCCCTTGCTGTCCGTAGTCATATGAACATCTGTACCATCGGCAAACTTTCTGCTAGGCTGAGGCTGCTCTTGTGGTACTAAGTCCTCATTTGTGGTATTATCTTTGCCCGATGTGGTGTCAACTTTTGTTAAAGTGGTATTATCTTTTGTTAAATCACCCTCTTTTGTGGTACTATCTTCCGATTTTGTGGTATCATCTTGTGATGCCTCCTGCTCCTGCTGCGGCTTGGCTGCATCCTGCATCGCCTGCTCCTGTGCCGCCTGATTATAAGGCTCAGAGTTCTTCATCTGCAATCTCTGACGATACTCAGCAGCAAACTGGTCGATAGGCTGATTCTGGAACAGAGTAACCTCATCTGCCTTCACATAAACCAATTCCTTAGTATTAGGGTCCAGGCAGACAAGCATATCGCCGCTGTCTTCCTTCGCCTTGCCAGTAGTCTGGTCGAATGCAACATCACCCGAACCCACAAGAAGGGTTCTGCTGTTGCTGTCCTGTACATATAAAGCCTGCTCGCCGTCCATCTTCTGACCGTTCAGCGTTCCGTGATAGCTCCAATCAGAAGTAAACTCCTTCACGTTTTCCTCGATGGCATCAGCAGTAGCCTGCTGCATACCCTGCACTCTAGCGTTCGCATTGATATATTGGGCAAGTGGGGTCAACTCTTCTTGGGTCAATCCATTCTGAATAAGTGCATCGTAAATCTGTGCCGGTGTCAAGCCCTGCTGGTGCAATTTTTCAAACACCTGCTTGAAAACATCGTTTCCGTCCATGGCAGCATCAAGAGCTTGCTCTGCGTTGCGAAGGTTTCTCAATTCATCCAATACCACTTCGCCATTCGGCTGCTCGGTGCCAAGGTTATTATCCTCAGCCGCCGCCTTACCTTGGCTTGCAGACTGGTCTTCATGTGGTATTCCGCTAGGGAAAAGTTCATCTTCCAGTGCTCTCTTTACACCATAGAAGATTTTATTCTCCTGGTCGGTACGCTTCATCGGGTCTTTCTGCATGATTTTGTCAATATCAACAATCATTTGTCCCTTATCGTTGAAAATCTCCTTCAATGAGTTCATAAAACCGCCAACAACCTGTGAGGTTCCTGATTTGAGATAGCCATACGAGCCGTTTTTATCCACATACTTCTCCCAGTCAAGATAGAGTGCGCTCTTCGGGTTGCGCAAGTCATTAATCAACTGAGCATTCTTCGGATCTGTAACATCTTTGCTTGTGTCATATCCGTTATCACGGAGGAAGCCAAGTGCAAGACTGGTAACATTTCCGTCCTCATCAGTCAGCTGCATATCCTTCATCTTGGAATAACCAATCAGCGAGAGCATATCATCGTTGTCACGATAAAGCTTCTGCTTGTAAAGGATGGCACGACGTTCATCGGCATTCTTATAAGAGGTACGTGTAAGAAGCGTTCCGTTCTTGGTGTATTCAAGAATCTGTTTGTTTTTCACGTCGTTCACGCTGCGGTAGCTTTTGCCTCTTGTGGTATTGAACAGTCCCATCGCCGCATTCACCTTCTCTTTGGTGCTCTGAGAAACGTCTGGGTCGTTCATGAAATCCGTGTATGCCGTTTTGTATTTCGGATCTCTTGGAGCTGTCTTCGATGCACGGTCCACCTTCACAAAAGCATCCATCAGATTCTTGCCCGATGCAGAAGAAATCAGCTCGTTCTTCTCATCTGGAGTCAGACGAATATCCACGGCAATAGGGGAGCCGTTGGCATTCTTGCCAATCACGAAATTACCACCGCTATTATGAGTAAGATGATGCAGAATGTTGCCCATCTTCACGAAGTTGCTAGGCTCGCCAGCCTTGAATGCGCCAACCATCACAACATCTTCCAACCAAGTGCCAAAGGAAATATCCTTATCGCCAGTCACGTTGTCGGCAACCATCATGGTTCCAGCCTCAACGCCAAGACCTGCTGCAGTAGCACCAAACTTCTGTGCGCCATGAAGCAATCGCTCTCCAGTGCTCTTTTCCATGCCGGTGATTCCGAACTTGGAAACCCAAGGAGACATCACCGCACCAGATACACCGAACATAGCACCAGTTACAGCACCGTGTCCTGCGCCTTTCAGTCCAGCCTCAGCGATAGCCTGCAAAGAAGTATCATCACCTGTTGAAGCCTGACTCAATGCGGCAGTAACGCCCGAATATCCTGCAAGATTCAGAGAACTTGTAGCCGTTCTAGTGCCCAAGCCTGACATGATTTTCTGTGCGGTTGTCATGTTTGCCACCTTGAAAGCCATCTGCTGTGCAGTAAGTTTCTGAGCAGCCTTCATCACGCCAGCCTCCACCAGTCCGTTTGTCAAAACTCGGGTTCCAGTATTCACGGCAGCACTTGCGCCGGCACCAATTACGGCAAGCGGACCAGAATCTGCAGCCATGTTTACGGCAGTAGATGCAAATCTCGTACCGATGCCCGAGCGATAGGTTTCACCCTTGTGTCCTGCAACCTTCTGAATCTCTGCATCACCGTCTGCGATAGCGATACCTTCCTGCAATCTCTGTCTTGTATCTATAGACATCACGGAAGGAGCCAGCACCATACCGATAATAGAGTTGCTGAGGTTCTTGGCGATATAGTCAAGCGCACCATGAGGCATGATTTCCTCCTGATTACGCATCGTCAGAGCCTTCTGAGCATAGTTCATAATCTCTGGAGTAACGTATTTGTCAACGTATTCCTCCACGCCCATGTTAAGTTTCTCTGCACTCTCGGCAATATGGCGCTGCATTCCCTTCTGCGAGTAAATCTCGTTGATTTTGCTGCTGAGATTGTTCATCAGAACGTTCTGGCGGTTCACCTGCTCCTGTGTCTGGGCATCACGGAAAGCCTGTTCCTTTACAGACTGCGGTGCATAGATGCCGCCCATCTTGTCAAGGTTCTGCTGATACTGCTGACGTGTTAATCCCTGCGCCTCATTCATGGAAGAATCTACCAGTTTGAGCAGATCATTACCTAAAATACCTTCGGACTGTCCGTTATTTCTTACGAACTTGTTGCCCTCCACCTCATACTGAGCAAGAGTTCTCGCATCGTCCTCTCTCTGCTGCTTGGCTCTAGCCTGTCTAGCCGCTGGAGTAGAAAGCTGCTGCATCGTCTCGTTGAAATTCTTGGCAGTAGGGGCTATTCTGCTTCTACTGATAGGGGTTGCTCTCTGCTGCTCCTGACGTGCAGCCTGCTCTTGTGCTCTTTGCATGCGTGCGCGCGCATTACTAGCCTGAGCTTGCTGCATCGGGTTCATCTGGTTGTTGCGCATGTGCATCAACTTCCAATTCTTCATGTAGTCTGTGCCCGAAGATGCAGCCGTTCTAGGCTGCTGCACCTTCTGCTGCCTTGGCTTCTGATACTGCGCCGCCACTTCCTGCGCTCTCTGCTTCATAGTCTGCTTCTTGACAGGCTGAACTGGCTTCTGCGCCAATGGCTTCGCATTATGCTGAGGCTTCACGGCATGAAGACCGAGTGCCCTTCCGAACTCCTCGTAGGTGGCACCGATGTTCGCACCGTCCTGCTTCATCGCCTGATAGAAGCCGAGTCGGTTTTTATAACCTTCCTTGCCCGGCGCAAGCATCATTTTCTTGAACTGCTGTCTGGTACCAATCTGCGCTCCGTCGGAAACAAGCGCATCGTACATCGAATCTATTCTGTCATATCCCATATATAATATGTTTATTTATTGTTCTTCTTAAACCAATTATTCAGAGCATTATGGTTGCCCTTTCCACCGCCAGAACCCTTTGGAGCAGCTTTCTTTGCTGCCGCCCTTTTTCTGGCTTCTTCTCTCTGTCTTCGCAGCGTTCCTGCTCTCTGCGCAACAGAAGAACCGCTTTGTCTGTTGGTAGTTTTTGTAGTAGATCCATCCTTGTGTAAGACTTCTTTACTATTTGAAGTAGATGAATTGCCAGAAGTAATACCATTGTAGTAGGCTTCATTGTTTTCATACATGGTCTTGTTGGATGCGTAATGAGGCTTACCCTCTGCGTCCCAAGTTACGTATTTGGCAGAAGAGCCTCCACCGCCGCCTGATCGTCCACGTCCGCTTCCCTTATGGGTAGCATTATACTGTGAAATGTTCAGTCTTCTGTTGGTCTGCTCGTCCTTTGCCCTGTCACGTCCCTGTTTGTACTCGAAGTCTCGCTGGTCCTTCTCCTGTTTATACTGAGCAGAAGCCGCATCCTTATCCCTGCGGTAGTCGAACTTATCCTTTGCAAGCTGCGCATTCTCTCCACGAAGCCCCATCAGGTACTCCTTATATACCTTGTCAGCCTGTGCCTTTCGGTTCTCCAGATCGAACTCCGCCTGCTTGTAAGCCGCATCAGAAGCCACCGCCGCTTCTCTCTGTCTCTGCGCCTTTCGGTTCTGATACCCCTGTTCCATCATGGCAGTAGGGTCGTTGAACTGCTGCAGTGGCGCACCCTTGGAAGTATTAACGATGTTAGCCATGTGACGGATGGCATCGGCAAAGGCTGCGATATTCTCACGGTTGGTAGTCATTCGGCGGTCATACTCATCAGGAGTCTCGCCCTCTCTCATGCCCGGTCTGTTCTTGGGAATCAGCTTGCCAAGCCACCCGAAGAATCCGCCATCCCTCTGTGAAGGGTCTGCCTGAAACTCTGGAGCCTGCTTACCCTGTGCCGTCTGATAGCCGCTCAAAGCGGAAGAAAGCGCATCATAGCTGGGTGTGCCGTCCTCTTTCCATCCTGTAGGCTGCTTCATTCCCTCGAAACTGGTCTGAGGCTGAGGAGTATTGTCAGCCGCATCACCCATGTAGGGATTCTGAACTGGTCCCAAAGCTGGGTTGGCATAGCCGCTTCCCTGCGGAACGAACTCTTCCTGCTTCGGCATCTGGGTAAAATCCGTTACTGGAGCCGCCCCTGTCTGCAATGGCTGAGGCTGAAACTTCCCCATGGCATTACCGCCCTGCTGAAAGACGTTCACGCTAGCCACAGCTGGAATGCCGCCCTGTGGAGCATCCTGCATCACCTGATTGCCGCCACCCATCACCTGATCATAGTCGGGATGTCTGGCTCGCATCATGTCCAAAGCCGCCTGAGGATACCCACTAATAGTAATGGATGCCCTCTTCGGCTGCTGTGTATCTTGATTGTTTACTCCTGGCATACGCTAATCTTTATAATCAATAGTTACCGTGTGACCTTCCTTCATAGCCTTACGTACAAGCTTTACGGCTTCTTCAATCTCGATTTCCTCGGGATTGTCCTCGGTAGGATGATTCTCTCCAACCATCGGGTCGCTGATTTTCTTATCAGGATGCTTGGCTGCGTAATCTGCAATGGTATTAAGAATCTGCTGGGCAGCTTCGTATGCACCCTTATACCAAACATACTTCTTATGCTTAGCCTTCAACTCATGAGTCAAGTCGGCAATCACCTCGTTCTTCTCAGCAATCACCTTCTCCTTATAAGCGAGAGCACTCTCGGCACTCTTCAAAGCCTGAGCATCAATCTTGTCAACAACCTTGTCTGCAAGCTCCTTCTTCAACTTCTCATTCTCCCCAACATATTTCAGACCTAACTCGGCAAGATTCTTCTCACGAATCTTTGTAAGGCGAAGTTCCTCTGCAACGTCAGACAAAACAGCGTTCTTGTCATGGATGATGCCATTCAGTTTAGCAATCTCCTTGCCGAGACACTTAATCTGTTTTCGGTCGATTTTATCGTTGTGCTTTTTACAAGCATTCAAAACCGTAATCTGATCCTCCAGATTTGATTTCTCCTTGGTAAGCTCTGCAATCTTCTTCGCCTGCTCATTCAACAAGGCATCGTTGAACTGGGAGGCTGATTCTTTAAGGGCAGGGTTTATTACGACAGAATCTTCTTTGATGCAGTTCTTTACAGAATCGGGAGCCTTGGTGTTCTTTTCGTACTCCTTCTTCAAACGTTCCTTGCGCTCGTCAAAGACTCCAGCTAACATAGCGAGATGAAAGCCGGCAGAACAAACAATCTGCATCGCTTCACAAATCTCAGGAGCCTCGTATTCTGCAAAGGCTTCACTAACAACTCCAGGCTTACCAGGTCCGCCAAGCTTAAAACCTTCCTTCTCCAATATCTTCTTTGCTTCTTCAAATATCATATCTATCTTGTTTTAATGTTTAACAAACTTGTTTATAATATCGTCGTATGATGCAGGAATAATGCCGTTATCTGTCTCGGTGTAATAGCAGAATCTTGGACCCCATTCCTCTGCTTCCTTCTTTTCTTCTACAACTATCACATTGCGGATTTTACCATCCTTGCATAGCAACTGAGCATAACGCTCACGTCTGGTATTTACTAGATGGTTATGCCGCTCGTTCATTTCTTTTACGAATTTCAATAAATCATCTAGCGTTATCTTATTATTGCTAGACTCGAATGGCTTTCCTATCTGAGACAAAAGACCTTTTCCTATCTTTACTTCCATATTATTTATGTTTAATCATTTTAACAC
>ERZ1026892.279-NODE-279-length-24391-cov-42.706361_pt1 | contig 24391 bp, 17 predicted proteins | sample MGYA00380176_ERZ1026892 | MGnify/ENA primary metagenome ERZ1026892 (study PRJEB33269, sample SAMEA4719812) | human gut metagenome | biome: human-associated habitat; feature: organic feature; material: feces | place: Cameroon | collected 2013-10 ... | reverse complement strand
GTTGCGCCCGCTGGTGGGCAAAAGTGCTGATTTGCCGGTGCGCAGACGGGCGGGAAAATTTGCTCGCTTTGCGCTCACTGATGTACAGATGTGCAAATGTGCAGGTATGCAAATAAGCAGACGCCGAGGAACACGGGGAATGTTACTATATATACGTATACGCGCGCACGCACACGCGCGCACGCCCTACATTTTGAGGCGATATTGTGTGCATTCTACACTAACGAATCGTTTCTATCTGATAATCAACGCATTTAGGTGTGTAGGCAGATAAAATTTTTATCTACACGGAAACTACACGCGGCAGGTGCGGGGCTGCAAGCACGACTACGGGAGGGCGGATTTCCGGTATAGGGAGAGAAAATGTTTGGCACCTCCGACAGAATTTTCTGCCTGGCATGATAGATTTTTCTGTCTGCCGTTACAGGAAATGCATACTCATGCGTGCTGACAATGCAGGTTATGAAACCGATGGCAAAAGCGCAGGCTGATACGGTGTAGGCAGTGCAGACAAAGTGCAGACACTGTCTACACACTTTTTGTGCTGATATTCAGCATATTACAAACAATAGTGCAGAGTGCAGACGAAGTAATAGTGCAAATAGTGCAGGCAGGGTGTAGATAGTGCAGGCAGTGCAGGTAGCGTGCTGATACTACCTACACACTTTTTTACGCTGATATTCAATATATTACGAACGAAAGTGTAGGGTGTAGACAAAATGCACTTTTACCTTACACAAGCTACGTTTATGAGAGATGGCCTGGATTATTGCCGTGTTAGATCTCGACTTAATAAAGAATTTGTGCATACGATATATACCTTGCGTACTGTCGCGTTAATATTTGTATAAAATAGGGGGGTGTTTCTTAAATACCTATATTTGCATAAATTTAATTGAACTTACATCGCGTGCAAATAATCTATGGTTTTAGCGCCATCTTTGCGCCCTGACAGTCATTTCGCAGAATTACTGTAGATGTTTTAACAAATTGAGGAATATCGGAGCCGGAACAGAGTTACTAACCCGCAACCTACAAGGTTAAAGCTCTACACTAATGCGCCACCACACTAAATATGAAATAACCTTTGCTACATGTTTCTGAATAAACTAACAACTTATACGAGTTTAATATCCCTTCTACTTACTCTAAATTCATGTTCGTTCTTCAAAAAAGACTTTTGCAAAGACGAAGCAGTGGAACAACCAGACAAAGCATGCCCCAATGTTTCGCTAAACGCATACATTGAAAACTCTGGAAGCATTGATGGTTACGTAAGTAGTGGCACTTCATTCAAGACTGGCATTTACACACTACTCACAAATGAGCACGTAAAAGCGCCCAAACTAAGCTATGTGAACGACAGCATATACAGGCAATCCTGCGATGCCCGTGACTTTATATTAAAGCTTACGCCGTCTACATTTAAGCAACAAGGTGGCAACAGAGCTTTCTCCGACATCTCAGAAGTGATTGAGCGCGTGCTGGGCGACAGTCCGAAAGAAGTTGCATTGCTGGCATCTGATTTTATCTTTTCACCGCCAACTGATGCTCAGAGTGTGAAGGAATACCTTAGTATGCAGCAGCAAGACATCAGCAATACCATGGGCAGCAGGTTCAAACAAGACAGTCACTTTTGTGTCGTAATACTACAAGGCATATCGGACTACGCTGGCTACTACTGGAATGTAAGCAACACTAAATCAACCTATCATGGCAAACGCCCTTATTATGTGATGCTGGCAGGCAATCGCTCAGCTGTAGCGCTGTTGTTACACTCAGCCATGAAGGGCGATACACATTTTATAAATTCATTTACAGAGGCTGGGCTGTCGCCCGTGAGGTACGAAGTTGTGAAAAATACAAGTGCCAAGTATGGCACCTTCAAACTGTGCAAGAAAAGCAAGAATGGCCTAAGACACCATCTGAAAGACTGCCATGCTAACAAGCGCAGCGGCAACTTTACATTTAAGGTATACGTAGATTATTCGTGTCTGCCATTGACCGACCAATATTTATGTGACGCCAGCAATTATGCCACCAGCACAAGTAGCTACAAGGTAACAAGCGTAGCGCCACTGAATGCCTCAGCAGATGGCTACACACACTGCATCACACTGACAGCGAACGACAGCAAACACCTGTGCGCCTCATCATGCGATATTTTGTTGAAAAAGTTGTTTCCGGCATGGATCGAGCAGTGCAATGACGCTGAGGGCACAGCACCATTACCGGGAAAAACGTTCGGACTGTTGCCATTGATGCGAGGTGTGCAAAAAGCCTTTTCAAGCACTGATGCGTGCTATGCCCGAATGAGGTTCTGCATTGAATAACCCTTTTGAACGCTTACTTTAGGGTGGTTCTAAAAAATTCTGTTTTTAGAGTTCTGCTATTCTGAAATGCGGTTTGCACGCTATCACAAGTTTTTTTGAAAGTTTGTCCGGTCACATAGCCCGCTATGTTTCCTCACAAACTTTCAAAAATACACTTCCGATAGTGCACAAATCCCTATTTCAGAATTATTAAAACCACCCTTAACACAAACACATTTATATCATGAACGATTTCTTTTCGACTATTTACGGTTGTGTAAACTGTTATGGAGATTCCTGGGACAGCTATCTGTACGACTGCAACGGCTATACTATGCTGGGTTGCACTACTGTTGGCATCACGCTGTTCATAGCACTGTTATTTTATTTATTGCCCACAGTGAGGTGTAGCGGCCGCAAATGGTGGTTGATATTTGGCGGCATCAATTTTGTAGTTGTAGCATTGACCACAGTTGCCGAATGCTGCACACTGTTTAACGAAGCTGGCAGCGACGAAGTAAGCGACTGCAGCTACGCCGACCTGTTTGGCACAGGAGTGTCCAGCGGCCTCATTAGCTTAGTGCTGTTCGTGCTTTGCTCATTTGTTTTGTGCTTTTTCAGCACACACAATTACAAAGTTCCATTTAAGATGTGACGACAACCAGAGTTGCGGCTCATTCAAGAAATGATATTCTATTTTGAACACCTACTTACATTAGCATTATGGCAAAGCTTTACATATTTGGCATAGGCGGCACAGGTTCGCGTGTGCTACGTTCATTAACGTTTTTGCTTGGCGCAGGCGTCAAGCTACCCAGTTTTTCAGAGGTTGTACCAATTGTGGTTGATGCCGACAGCACATCAGGCGACAAAACCGAGACCGTACAATTGATGGAAAACTACCAACGTCTTTACCAATTTACCGACCATACATCAGCTGCCGACCCAGACGGTTTTTTTGCCACCAGCATGTCAAGTTGTTGCCACGATGGTTTTACGCTCAACATACCCGGCGGCACGGCACAAAAGTTCAAGGACTACATGCACTTCAGCAGCCTTGACAATGCCAACCGCGACCTTGTCAAGATGCTATTCAGCGAGAAAAATCTCGAAGCTGATATGTCGGTAGGCTTCAAGGGCAACCCCAACATTGGCAGCGTGGTGCTGAACCAATTTATTGGCAGCGATGACTTTGCAGCGTTTGCCAACTCTTTTGCTGAAGGTGATGCCATATTCATTATCAGTTCGATATTTGGCGGCACAGGTGCGAGCGGTTTTCCTATTTTGCTTAAGAACCTGCGCGCCAATGACACGGCCAACGTGCCAAACGCCAAGCTTATAGCCCAAGCTCCAATCGGTGCCATCAGCGTATTGCCTTACTTCATTCTTGACAATGTTGACCCCAACCGCGACGACCAAATAGACAGCGGCACCTTTATACAAAAGACGCGTGCCGCGCTCAAATATTACGAGCGTAATTTGGCCGAATTGGATCATATGTACTACATAGGCGATGATGCACGTCCCACCTACGACAACCACGACGGGGGTGCGCAGCAAAAGAACAAGCCCAACTTTGTGGAATTTGTTGCTGCGCTCTCGATATTTGATTTTGCCAACCAAGCTTGTGACGGCATGACACACAATGCCAATAGCCGTACGGTATATCATGAATACGGCATTAAGGAGGACAAGCAGGAATTCAACTTCAGCAATCTTTCCGAACAAAGCGTTGCGCTCGTGCGCAAACCTATGGCCAAACTGCTGTTGGCGCACAACTACTTTACACAGGCTCTCGACCAATCATGGAAACTGGCTTGGGCCAGTACGCACGAACCCATTTTTTCGCGCACTGTGCTTGAAAAGAAAGGCTTTTGGGAACGTTTGACGAGCTTTACCACCGCCTACAAACAATGGCTGAACGACATGGCAAACAACAAGCGTCAGTTCGGCCCGTTCAAACTGACTACGGGCGAGAAAGACGTATTTGCCATTGTAAGCGACAAAGAACCTAAAAAGATCAAGGTACTGTCATACATCATGGACGACAACTTCAAATTGTTCAACAACAAGCTTGACAGTTTTAAGAAAAAGAAGGACTTCGGCAAATTGCCAGAGTCACTAAAGACACCTGCAGCATATTGGCTCAATCTGTTCTCGTTAGTGACCAGCAACCTTATTGAAGAAAAACTCAAAATCTGACACAACCTGCTATGAAAGTACTCAGACTTCATGATGGCACTGCATCGGGTGCCACAAACAATATAAATGGTTGGGGACAAAGCACAGTGATTTCGCAAAAAGCTGTTGAAACCATCACCGACCCCCAAGGCAACTGCGCACAATCAGAGATAACCTCCATACCAAGTCCATTTGCGCGTCTTGACCTTGTGAAGCAAAGTTTCAAATATGTCAATGACACACACGACTTTGACGGTAAAACCATATATCACCGCATGGTGTCGGACGCACTCGATGTGGGCGAAATATTTTTCAATATCAACAAGTACGGCAATCTGGTAAAGATTACCGAGTGGAACGTGGGCGAGATACAAAATCTCAAAGCCTCGACAGACAAGCAATTGCGTTTGTTGGGCAAGACACTGGAGCTTTACATACAATCAGATGCGGCCAATGGCAATGTGTACAATCTGCACAACATGAAGAGCATCTTCATACTGCAATACACCGGACCTGGTGCACCGGGTACGAGTGCGTTACCCGGCCACGTGATTGGCGCTACCAGCCCGTGTACACTATTCTTCACACCGGCCAATGACCTGGGATACGTGACAAACCAAATACTGTTTGATGGCAATAACGACCGCCCCTTTGACGGAGATTACAACCCGCTCTACAAACGTGATGCGGACTTTGTGCGCTACCTTGTGTGGCTGAGCAAGCAACCTGGCTTTGCCGAGGGGTACCCTGAGGTCAGCACCTACATCAGCGACACCATTACCAAACTCAACAGCATAGACAATGCTTTTGGACAGGAGTTGACCAACATGACCGCAGCATCACACACCGACACTGCCCCCGTTACGACAGACAATGGCAAGCCCGTGACACTGGCCGGTGGTTACCCCGTGATGTACAAACGCTTTGATGCCGCACAAATAAGCCAACACAGCCAGTTGGTTATCAACGCCACGAAAGCCATTGAAGGCGACTTGCCCCTTGTGCTGCCCAACGACCACAGTTGCGACGGAATGTACTATACCACGTCAGAGTGGGACGGCAGCCTGGTCAAACTTGTACCATTTGAAGACAAGCGCGAACTGTCGGAGCGTATATTACCAGGCATCAATGTGCCCTACCCCTATCTAAGTGCAGGCGACTTTTTGAGCAACAATTTGTTGTACAGCAAGTACACGCTCAGTCCAACAATCGGGGGTACTGAGAACTACGTGACATTAGGCGACAGCGAGGCATTGCGACATTACCTGCTGCCCATAAGAGAGACATTTTTCCGTTACTTCAGTCTAGCTGATCTGAAACGTAATCTCAAGGCCGAGAAGTTGGGTATGGGGCAAATAAAGGTGACCTTGTTTATCCCCATCAAAGGCGATGGCCGTCAAAGAGACAAGGTAAAGTTTGAGCGCACCTATATGGAGGGCAAAGAAGACTCTATACTCCACGAAAAGTATGGACGCATCGTTGACATAGGCTATACGGGTGTGACGATACTGCCCCACATGAGATTTCCCGACAACGTCAAGCCCGATTACCGCATTACGCTTTCGATTGACGACAAGGTTGCAAGCCTTGAGGCACAGAACGACTTGCCTACCCTATCACTTGTGAACGACAGCGAACGGCTGAGCATGGACGCTGAAGTGTGCCGCAACTTTGACAGTTTGGGCAACCGGCTTGATGAGGGGACATGCCTGGCCAAGCAATGGTATACTGGAAAAAAGTTTACAGCCCTTGCCATTAGCTACAAGGGTACAGAAAACCTGCTCATACCCGAAATGAAGGAGGGCGGCGGCAGCAAGAGATTTGTGTTTGCTGTGGACTTTGGCACCACTAACACCCACATAGAATATGCGATTGATGGTTCGGCCCCCATGCCGTTCAACACTACTGAGGACGATGCCCAACTACGCCCGACCGAAGACATGAAGAGCTATGCCCCATGGAGTAATATGATGCGCGCCGACTTGATTCCACCCATCATTGGACGCGGCAAGGACGACGACTTGTCAATATCCTTTCCTATCCGCACGGCGCTGACGTCGACCCAGAGAGTGGACTGGTTGCGTGTCAAGCCATTGGTAGAAGCCAACATTCCCCTGTTCTACGAGCGCAAGCAACTACCCAAATACGATGAGCCACCTACAACCGACTTGAAATGGAGCAATGGCGACGAGGCCCGTGCACAGATAGAGTGCTTCCTATCAGAACTGGCCATGATGATGCGCAACAAGGTGCTGATGAACAATGGCGACCTTAGTGCTACTAAGCTGGTGTGGTTCTACCCCACGAGCATGGTGGCTCAGATGGTGGGCGAATTTTCGAGGATTTGGAAAGAGGTGTTTAGCAAATACTTTGATGGTGCCGCGCCCGACCAGCTAAAATACATGCCCGAAGCCATAGCGCCGCTGCCGGCCTTCAAGACTGGATCCTCATCGGCCATTACAATAGACGTTGGCGGTGGCACGTCGGACTTTCTGTTTGCCGAGGGTAAAACCATTAAATGCATATCTTCGGCCCGCTTTGCCTCAAACAGCTTGTTTGGGTCAAACTCTGCATTTGACACAGGCGACAATGGCTTTATCAGATATTTTAAGCCCCAATACGAAGCGGTGTCTGACTCGCAGGACTACCAAATGGTAATTGAAGATATAAGCAAGGGGAAAAATGCCTCTGTCAATTTGGCGTCGTTCTTCTTCTCTATAGCCGATAACACCATCATTGCCGATGAGAGCATACGCAGGCTGAATGACTTTAAGAAGAAGCTCACCGATTCGAAGGAGTGCAACATGGTCATTATTATTTACTACATGGCCATTGCTTACTATGCTGCCCAAGTGGTTCGTATGCACAACCTGAAGGAACCGCGCATTATTGGTTTTAGCGGTAACGGATCAAAGATTTTTAATATATTCTTTGACAACGACCCATCGAAGAAGTGCCTTATTGGCATGACGCAAAAGATTTTTGAACATGTGTTAGGTCACAATTATGATGCCGACGGGCTGGATCTGCTGATGCCGCAAGGCGATTCGCCCAAAGCTGCAACGGCCAAGGGTGGCATTGTGCTCATGTCGGACAACAAAGGCGACTTGAATGACGTGGACTACGATTATGTAGCAGAACACGCTACAACGTGGATCGGCACCAACGAAGATAACGCTATCAAGAGTTACAACGATGTGAACGACTGCTTTGAACAAGAAGTGGCAGTACATGTGAAAGACTTTATAGACTTGTGCCAAAACGTGCTTACGCAGTGCAAGGCTGACAAGTACATCAACCTGCCCGACAACATTGACAAGGTGTTTGAGCACTCGGCTTTTAAGCGCGACATTCAGAAATATGTGAAAGATGGCTGTGCACAAGTGGCTAACCCCAACTACGAGGTTTCGTCCTCGCTCTTTTTCATGCCGGTTGAAGGCATACTGCACAAGCTTACCAACGAATTACTATTCCCTAACGAGCACGCATGAAACACTTATCAATGTTTTTACTACCATGGCTCGCCTCGGCACGAGCCATGGCTCAAACAAGGTGGCAGCAAATAGAGATTGGCGAAATGAGCTTTACATATCTTGAGGTGGGGCTTGCCATCGCACTCGTTTTGTGCATTATGCTCATTGTGGCATTATGGCGTAGTGATGGGCAGGACCTCAAGCGTGCCCGTAAAGCTGAGCAGGAAAGAGATGTTACACGAGAGCGCTATTTTGCATTGCAAAAACGACACAAGACAGGCTCTATCCCTGATGCCCAAGCAAGTGACATTAACAAGGACAAGGCACCACAGGACGGGCAAGAAGACATACTGCACGATGCGCGACCTGAAACACCGAATGATAACCCACCGGCAGAATCTGAAGGACCTGTTACCATTGAGTTAGACATTACGCCCCAACCCCAGCGTAAACTATATGCCCGACAAGATGCGCAAAATGCCAATCGGCTTATTGCACTAAGTGACACCTATGACATGTACGAACACTTCTTTGTCATCACGCTTGATGCGGGATCGGACACAGAGGGCGAGTTTGAGATAATTGCAAACAATGCGGCTAAGTTTTTCAGTAATTCAGACAACTCAAAGTGCTGCAAGTTCGAGACGAATGCCGACGCAGACAACTATCAGCAAACAGCCGGGCGGGTACGCATCAATGGCACGGCAGCTGAAGTTGTGGAACCTATAATCATCACTAATAAACATGCAGCACAGGGCAAATGCTAAACGTGTAAGCAAAATAAAATCAGAAAATACATGGGAACATTTTTCATCATTACAATAGTAATGGTAGCTATCTGCATACAAGTATACTTTCTGCAGGATAGTGTTAAGAAGACAAATCTGCAAAAAAACATATTTTCAGATAAAGGGCGATATCGTTCTGCCAGGTATTACATTCCTGCCAACGAATTTGGTTATACAAGCTACGAAGAGCTGAAAAACAAGGGAGACTTTTATACGACTCCCATTCACGGCCTTGGATACGATTTGAACGGCAGAGGGGAAAAAGAGGAAATATCCCTTGTGGACATTGCTTCGAACAACGATATCGGCAAAGAAATAGAATCGTCTGTCAACAACTACCTTATACGCAACAAGGGGTTGGCAAGTGACTTTAGCATTATCAAAGACATTGTGGAGCGCAACTGCACCATGCTTGAGGACGAGATTGATACGCAGACGCCTTTTCCACTCTATATCGGATTGATGTGCACCATGCTTGGCATCATCATAGGCATTGGATGCATTGCTTTTGGAGACGGTGGATTTGCAGCATTTGTAGAAAAGCCGGAGCAACATATTGGGGCGTTAATGCGTGATGTCGCATTATCCATGGCTGCCTCATTTTGTGGCATTGGCTTTACCTCTACTATTTCGTTCATGGCCAAGAAGGGCAAAAAGTGTCTTGAAGAACGCAAAAATACGTTCTACTCCTGGTTTCAAGCCGAACTCATGCCTATCATTTCGCGTGAGAATGCCAGCGAGGGAGTACGACGTCTTGAGGATAATCTCAAAAGATTTAATCAAACTTTTACCCGTAATGTCAGCGGACTTAACAAGTCGGTTGGCGACATAGCCAAAACAGCTGCCAACCAAAGCAAACTCATCGAAACGGTAGACAAGCTTGACCTTAACCAAATGGCTACAGCTAACGTGAAGGTGCTCACTACATTTAAGGAGTCGATTGGCGAACTTGATCAGTTCCACGACTATCTGACATACGCCAACAAGCAACTTAAAGCCATGGAAGAACGTAATGACGCGGTGAGAGATGCTGTGGTGGCAGTAGATAATGGCGTGAACGGGATATTGGAGAAGCTAAAGAAGTCGGTTAACGAACAAATGCAAGCACTCAAATTGTCGCTGGCTAATTCGGCAGAAGAAATGAACCGTCTGGTTGAAAACGAAAAGCGACTCGTGGCGGGACAAGCGGGCAAGATTGATGCTTTTTATGACACACTGCGCGACCTTAAGCCTGTGATCGATGGGCTCAAGGACTGGCGAAAGGAGTTGCAAGTGCAAAACAGAGAATTGAACAGATTGGTGCAAACCATCGATGCCATGCCCCGCCCCGATGGCAAGGGCGGCAGCCAGGTAGTTGTGCGTAGCAAAGCGAACATTTGGCAAATGGTGATTGCCGCAGCACTTGTGTTGCTGCTCGCGGTGAATGGATTTAACGCATGGATAACCTATCATAATGCACCATCTGAAAGCCAAACCAAGCCTACCGAGCAAACTGACAAATCAGAAGATGCCAAGCAGCCTGCCGCTATCACCAACACGAAACTTCCCAATCAAGGCAATACACTGAAAGTGACCAACAATCCACAAACACCGCAAGAAACAGCAGCTGCGAACTGATTGAACCAAACTACACACATGAAATTATGAAGAACAAATCGTTTTTCTGGACCAGCTACTCAGACCTCATGACCAGCCTGTTCTTTGTGATGTTGCTGCTATTTGTTACCACAGTCATCATGATGTACGCCCATGGCAAGGCAAACGAGGAGGAGTTGAACAAAATACACCAACTGGAGCACTCGGTTCAGGCTATTGACTCGCGTTATTTTGAATATAACTCGCAGTTTAAGAAGCATGTGCTAAAAATTGATGTGCAATTCCCCATTTACGACTCAAACATTGAGAGCATTGACCCTGCAGCCAAGCACAAACTTTTGGCTGCTGGCTCGCGCATCGTGCAGTTTATTGACAGCATCTATGCTGTGTATGAATCGCCTTTTCTTGTCGTGGTGGAGGGACAATCATCAAAAGGCCCCTACTGGCGCAATGTGCACGAAAACAACGATGTGCTAAGCTATGAACGCGCTCTGGCCTTGGTAAACTTTTGGGAAGCGCATGATGTCAGTCTGCGCGATGCCAACCATGCTCAAAAGTGCGAATTGCTTGTTTGCGGAAGCGGCGACAAGGGGGTAATGCGCATGATGCCCGATGTGCCGACCAATGCGAAGAACCAACGATTTTTAATTCATGTCATACCTAAGCCCGGTATGATTGAACATAAAACTTCTAACAATTATTCTTCCACTACTTTATCAACCAACAATACTGACATTCCATGAGGACACACATTCTATTTATAATCATTGCTATTTGCTCATTGTCGTTAACCACGTCGTGTACCAGCCGTGAACAAAAAGTTGTAAAACGCCTTGAAAAGCTGAGCAAAAAGCTTGAGCGTCAAGGCAATGATTACTCTATTACGCAATGGCAGCGCGCTGCCAAAGAATTCAAACAAATAGACGAGGAGATTGCCAAAAATTACCAAGACTTCACCCCAAAACAACTCCACGAAATCGGACGTCTCAAGGGCATTTGCGTAGGAGCATTCAGCCGATATCTTGAGCATATTGCAAAAAAATCGTCGAATGAAGCTGATGGATTTGTACAAGGGCTTGAAGAAATATGCGGAAAACAGGACGTATATCCATCTGACAATGCTGAAGAAAGCCCGTCCGAAGATTACTCTAAAAGTGATTCTGTCTACATCGAAACGGATTCGGTTTGTTAGCGATGGTTACAAAATGTATTATACAAATTGCTATGGGGCTGCTGCTATGGTTATTCGTGCCTGGCTGGATCACCCAAGGCAGTCGTAAAACGCGACAATGGATAAAGCTGGCTTGTAATATTGCGGGCATCGTCATGGTCATTAGCGGAAGTTTAAGACTGTTGAGCGCAGTTGGCTCTGTTATGTTTTAGCCCTTACTGGTCGGTTTTAGAATCAACTAATTTCAGACACCTAACTATAGGGGGGGAGGCAAGTACTACATACACAAAAAGTACTTACCTCCCCCCCCTACCCGCATGATGCAGCCAGTCAATTTGCGATTGTCTGAAAAACCAACTATCTTTGCACTGATACTATTCTTGCATAAATAACAACGTACTCAACACGATGATAAAGGCTCATTACCACCCCTATGCTATTACCCGACTGCTGATAGTCGTAACCCTGCTCATGTCTGCCACATTTGCGGCCGACGCTGAACAAGTTGACTACCAAAGGGCTGCAAAAATTGCCCGAAAGTATATTACGCTGCGTAACAACAAAAGCATTAAAGCACAAGCGGAACAACAAGAACATAGCACCGGCAATGCACCTTATTATATATTTAATGATGCACACGGACACGGCTTTGTAATTGTTGCAGGCAATGACGCCATGGGCGAAATATTGGCTTACGATACCGAAAACACGCTTGACACGCTGAATGCTAACCCTTGTGTAAAATGGCTATTAGAGGGGTACAGACAAGCATACTATGACATTGAGAGTGAAAAGGTGGCTACGCAAGCCAGCCCTCGCGCAGCAACTTTCAGCCAGACAGTGCAGCCTCTGCTCAAAACCAAGTGGGGACAGTCGCACCCATTCAATGCTCAAACGGGGTATCCATACAGCGGTTGCGTGGCCACTGCCGTGGCACAAATGATGTATTACTACCAATGGCCCGCACACGGCTTTGGCAAGCATGAATATACCGTTACCTACGACCAAACTACCAAAAGTACCGACTTTAGCCAATCATATTACGACTGGGCTGATATGCTGCCCGATTACCGCTATCCCGTGCGCGCCACCGCCACACAGGAGCATGCCGTGGCACAACTCATGAGCGATGTGGGCATAGCCTCATCTATGCAGTACACTCCCAGTTCGAGCGGCACACAGGGGCTTTTTGCATACCAAGCCCTGCAAAAGCACTTTGACTATACTGCGGCATACGTGACGAGGGCTGTGGAGGGCCCAAGTCGCTTTGCCAGCATATTGCGGCAGGAGTTGCTGAATGGCTGTCCCGTTTACCTTGAGGGGCGCCCTGCCAATACTGCTTCGGGACACGCCTGGGTGGCCGATGGCTTTGACGAGAATGGCCTTTTCCACATGAATTTTGGTTGGGAGGGGCAAGGCGATGCTTATTATTCGCTCACCAATCTCAGTTTGTCACAAACGGGCGGTGAGTTTCAGGGTAAGCCCTTAGCCTTTAACCGTGCCGTAACGGCCATTCTTGCACACCCCAACAATGGTAAATATCCCGATATTGACCGCGGGCTTTTGGAGGGTTCGCCCCAGCTCATGTTTAATGAGGGAGGCTCTGTCACGCTCAAGGGTGCTGACGACAAGAGTTTTAGCACCTCACAACTCCAAACCATAGTGATCAACTCATTTGTAAACAGAGGCACTCCCTTTAAGGGCGACATTGGCATAGCCGTTTGCAACGACAGTGGCAAGTTTGTGCGCGTGGCCTATTCAGACGACCATGACAACGGCGGATTTACGGAGCGCATTTATGGGGCAGACCATGATGGCTTTATGGGGACTGACTATTTGGTAAATCAGCCACAGCACGTGCAGATGAGTTTGGCTGGCCTTGCCAACGGATATTATAGCCTTACCCCCGTGTGTGTGGCACGTAACGATGATGGCACATGGGGCGACCTGTTCAGAATGAAAAAGGCCCCCATCATTGAGGTGGAACTGACCGACGATGCAGGTCGCGTGTCTGAGGTGTGCTCCGACGAGGCTCACTTTCAGCTCATGGCACAGCCACGCCTCAGCGGTGTGGCCGAACAGGGTGGCAGGGTGCAGGCATTTTTTACTGTTAAGAACCTTAATGGTGTGCCGCGCGACTGCTACATGAGGGTGCAGCTGCTTGATGAGCACCAGGCGGTTGTGTTAGATACCCGGGTGGACGAATGTACTGAAATAGAAGGATTTTCTGAGACTGAAATTCCCATCACGCTTTCACTCCCCGCCAGTCTTGTGCCGGGGCGTTACGAAGCGAGGCTGCTGCTTTCGGCCGACGCGGAGGAGTCTCTGTTTTACCCCATCAATAATATACACGACAAGGAGGTGCCTTACATTGATGTAGCTGAAGCAGAGGACAAACCGCTCATGGCTAAGGTTGAAGTGTTCTTGGCCGACGACTCTAACGACAAGATTGAGAATGGCAGTGTTGACCTCTCGCAAACGTCTCTTTTCAAACTTGCCGTGTCGTTGCGCACATCAGAATACAAGTGTTACAGCGGACATATTACGATGCTGGCCGAAGACACTCAGACGAAAGAAAGGACTTATGTGAAAGGCATTGATGACGAGGTTGACGTGTCGTCATCTTACGACGTACCATTATTTAGCTATTGGCTGCGCAAGGATAATTTGCCATGGTACGATGGCCACAGCTATCGCCTTATAGTTATGGGCAAGCTTGACGGGCAAGACGTTGAGTTGAACAATCCCGAGGCGGCCCCCTATTACCTGAAACGCGAGGGCGATGTGCTCACACTCTTTCAGCAAGATGTGGTGACAGGGTCTTCATCAACCTCAACTTGTTTGCCCACAACTAAGCCATTCAGTGTGAGGCGCAAGGGTGACGATTTTATTATTTCGGCCCACGATTTGTTCGGTGTGAGCATGTACAACGTAAGCGGCAGATTGGTTAAGCGTGCTTTGTCTGCTAACGGACGACAGGGTGTGCTATCGCTCCGAAAATTGGAGCGGGGTATTTATTTGCTGCACATTGAGTGTGACGGGGGACGCCATACTTACAATGATATCGTTTTGGTGAAATAAAGATGTGGCTTTTAGGGAGGTTACTTAACAAAGGAACACAAGACAAGGTATTATACGTTCTGATATTACATCTACAAGACAGCATACCCCTACTAATTTGATCAAGCAGGCCTTCAAGCATAGTTTATATCTTTATGTTATGCAATAGTCTATATGCTTTGACACATCAACTAATCTTGAACTCCTATATATAAAAAAAATAATAAGCCAGAAGGGAAGCCCCGAGCAAGTTACAAAACGCTTGTTCGGGACTTTTTTATACAATAAAAGACATTTTTCAAGCAATTTGCGGCTGTCTTGCAAAACATCAAAGAACATAAAAAACTGTCCGAAGCCTCATAAAATAGGATTTCGGGTAGGACCTTTATGCACATTGGCGTTTTAGCGGAAAGTAATAATAAAGAACACATAAACGCTAAAATATGAGCACAAACTCCCTTGCTGCCTACAATGGCTACGCATGACTGCTCAAAGAATTGCCCTTATCTGTTGTTAATGTATGTATAAATTGGGGGGTAAACCTTAAATAACTACATTTGCAGCAAGTTACAATAAAAAGAGCACTGCACTAATACATATTGGCTAATTATGAATATTTGTATACTTGTGGTTAAACACATTCAATGAAAAACTGCCTTCACTTACTTGAAGAGATAAAACGACATATAGACATGGTTAGAACAATTGGAATTGATTTAGATACAACAAACTCAGTTTTTGCATTTTGTCGATATATTTACCCCGGCCTTCATACCCTTCAGCCTATTTTGGTTACTATCACCAATAATTAAAACCAACTGATAGGTGTGGAAGTTGGGGTAAATGCGTCAAAAAATGCAGATACCAAGTATTGACAATAGGAGGCTGAGCGGAAAAGGCTCACTATTCGCCTAAGTCTAAAGAAACAACAACAAGTAAAAATCACTCAAAAACAAAATTAAAATGAACGAAAACAAGTACAAGAAGCTCTCATGCATCTTACTTTATCTCGCCTTCGCTGGAGTAAGCTGTTGGGCAACCGCAGAGTCTTTACATCTGCTTATGTCTGGATTTCCCATCGTTATGTGCTGGATAGTAACCATAGGATTCTTCATTGTGGCGTCCATCGGTACAAAACTAATAGTGGACAGCTTGAATAAGAATCTCTATATTGAGAAGCGCAATCTCAAGCTCAGTATGGGACTACTGATAGTTCTCTTTTTCTGGCTCGTATGCAGTATGCCCACAAACACCCACACATTCTTCTATCGCCAGGTTGTGGCCGATGTAACAACGGCAGATTTGGCTACAACGAAGAACTACCTAACAGACATCAGAGATAACAAAAAGTCATTGAATGACTACCAGATGGATGTTGAAAAGATTACCCGACAGGTGAACTCTAAACTCATTGACCTCGAAGCAGAGATTGACAATCCTTCGAATATAGGCGACGGTCCCAAAGCAAAAGAAATCCTTTATGAGATTTCTCAACTCCTACGATGCAAGCCTATCGCTACGTTATCTGGCACTGCAACGACACCTCAACAACGCCAGGCTCGTAAGGCTGCATACCGAACCATCGTTCAAAATCAGCTTGAATCATACATAGCAGATCTTGCAAAGAGCGCAGAAGGGAAAACGAGCGGAGACTCGAAACTTGCAGCAAACTCAATCAAACAGATTGCTCAAATGCAGAATGTCATCACTGACATGAAGAACCAGGGTTGTGTTGAGAATGATAAAATCATGCAGTCGGACGTTGTAATGCAGAATGGTTACGCCATTATAAAGAACAACAGCTCTGCCGTCAACTTCCAAGGACAGGACGAGCAGGTGTACAACGCAGACCCCCTCGTGACAAAGACCCACCGTCTGCTCAGCGTATTCGATGTGTGGAAGGACTGGTTAACAACAGATAAATATGATGGCCACGGATTCATCTTTTGGGTTATTCTCTCAATTCTCGTTGATGTAGGCGCATTCATTTTCTTCGATCTCGCATTCAAAAAACAAGACTAAGTTAATCGTATAACATTCAAATAAATAAAAGTTATGCCTATTGATGTCAACAATGGCACTAAGTCGAGTGTCACCGCAAAACCAGAAAACAATATTGGAAACAACGCCATAGACACCACTCCTACTACAGGCATTGATGTGGTTCAAAATGGAATAACAGATAACGCAGATACTGCCACTACAGGCATTGATGTGGTGCAGAATGAAATAACAGATAACGCAGATACCACTACTGCAGGCATTCACGGCTTGACAGCAGCAGAGATGAATGACCCCAACAGCATCGTGGTTACCATCGCAGACCAGAGTACACCCATCGTTATATTGTTTGGTCCCCCTTCATGCGGCAAGACCATGACCCTGGTTCGTCTGACAAGGTACCTGAAGTCTAAAGGATACACAGTTGTTCCAGATCGCACCTTCCGCCCTACCGAGGACACTAACTATACCCAATTGTGCGACAACTTCGACCAGATGATCAATAGCAGCAATGCAGCAGCCAGTACTAATGTAGTGAGCTTTCTGCTTGTGAAGGTTATGAAGAACGGACGCCCTATCTGCCAAATACTGGAAGCTCCTGGTGAACTATACTTCAACCCAGAAAAGCCAGCGCAGCCTTTCCCCGCCTATGTAAACACCATCATCAATAGTAGCTGCCGAAAGGTTTGGGCGGTGATGGTAGAACCAGACTGGTCAAATCCTGTACCTCGCAACAACTACGTCAGCAAAATTCGCGATCTGAAGGTTCAAATGATGCCACGAGACAAGACGGTGTTTGTTTTCAACAAAATAGACAAGACCCCTTACGTGCTTGGAGCAGGCCAAGTGAATATCAAGGAGGCACGCAAAAATATTGAGAATCTATATCCGAATATTTTCGTGCCATTCAGGACAAACCTCCCATTCGGACTCGGCTTCCTATTCGGCAGCGGCTACGACTGCGACTTCATACCATTCCAGACCGGAACATACACTCAGGCCATCAATGGTCTGACCTATCAAGAAGGCAACGAATGTTACCCACGCCTACTTTGGAATACATTACTCAAACGAATTAACGGTTAATAGACATGGCACTCAACATAAACTTATACGTACATGGTGTCCCGATGGGACAAAAAACATGGGGAGTTCTGAGAGAAGATGACAATTTCATCGGCAATTTTTATAGTTCCAAGTGGCCAGCAAAGGAACTGATGCAAGTTGACATCATGGAATGCAAGGGAAAGGTTTATAGTTACTATACCTTCGTCAAAGGACAAAATGTGATGGGATACGACAACCGCACAGGCTCTTACCTTGCACTGACCATCAGAATGGACGCTTACTACGCAGACCTGCAAAATATGTACAAAATTCTCAGTGCTGCCTACGAAAAAATGTGCGTTGGGAGTCTCGTTCAAAAACAAGGAGAAGGCATCAAGTTCATTGTTCAAGACTTCGCCGTGATGGACGCTGAGCTAAAACGCATAGAAAATCGTATCATCAGCTATATAGGTGAGTTCTCCAACAATAAGGATCTTATCTCTTTTAGCGGATTCAAGACCAACAGCCTGCAGGCAGTCCAAACAGAAAATCTTTTGGAATGTGACAACGTCAAGGCTCTCAATACGGTTAAAGCTACTGGCAAAATATCTGTATCTCCCTATTATTCTTCCAAGAAGGTTAAGGAACTCATCAGCAAGAATGAAGATGAGATGCAAAAGCTTCGGCAGATGACATCACAGCAGATCAATGAAGCACACGAAAAGGCATCACAGCAAATTAGAGACATCGAAAGCAAAGCCAAAGAGGATATAGCGAGTGCACGCCGGCAAGCCAGTGAGGAAATGACACGTCTGAAGTCACAGTACTCCACTGTTGATAAGCAGATGAATGAGTTGGAACAGAAACTGAAACAGGAAAAGGAGCGTTCTAAGCAACTACAAAAAGAGCTAAGAAATGAGTTGGAACAGAAACTGGAACAGGAAAAGCGTACTAAGCAACTACAGAAAGAGGTAAAGGAACTCACGATTTCCTTGAAACAAGCTAAAGATAATGTTAGTACCCCTCATGTCAATGTCGACTGCAACAACAATCCACACCAAGGTTTTGACAACAAGCGAAGCAACATACTATCCTCTACCCTCCCTTTTTTGAACACGCTTATCATCGTTGGTGTAGCTTCATTTCTGATATGGAAGACACCTTCCGACAACTCTCAGAAGTTGACAAAGATAAGCGCAAATATTGCAGAAATCAAGGATCAAATAAGTGGCAAAAAAGCACAAGAGGTAGAGACGAGGAAGCAGGACAAGGAAAATGTGACAAACAAGCTCTCTAATGCCAAGATTTACATAACCAGCGCCAATAATCTTCCTCTCGGAGCACCGTCTAAGGTAGTTGTTAAGGATGCAAGCGGGAAGCCTGTCAAAAACGGCAAGTGGACAACCAGCGACAAGGATGCATCTGTTGAAGATAAAGGCGATGGAACGGCACTTATAACAGCTACAAAGTCTGGAACAATGGAAATTACCTACACTGTAGGTTCTAATAAAACAACAAAGACTGTGACCGTCAAATAAAGTGTGATATATGAAGAAAATTATGATTGTGTCAGCAATGTTAGGTTGCTTGGTTTTAGCTGCATGCAAGTCAGCTCCGAAGCAGACTTACTACGACCCTACTTTTGATGAGACTGAGTCTGACAGCAATGAGGCTGCCGGAGAGACAACAGCTTCTTTCGAAGATCAACCTGGTGAGATTATATCAGTGCCCTATGAAGAGAGAGGCAACGTTAAGTATGTAGATGTTTCAGTAAACGGATTCGGCTTTCAGATGATATTCGACACAGGTTGTTCTGGCACTCTTATTTCTGTGGCCGAAGCACGATACCTCTATGAGAAAGGCTATCTCACGGAAGATGACTTTCTCGGTGTGACAAAGTCGCAGATTGCTGATGGCAGTATTGTGGAGAACATGGTGGTGAACCTCAAGGAGGTGGTTATCGGGAATAAAATTCTCTGCAAGGACGTACAAGCTACGGTGTCTGCTAACAACAATGCCCCCCTGCTCCTTGGCAATGAAGTTCTCAATCGCGTAGCTGCCTATGCCGTCGATAACGAAAACAAGACAATAAATTTCAAATGTAAATAGCATGAATATATCTGTATACCTCTTTGGCGAGTTTTCCACAGGATACAGCCAATATCCAATAGACTATACTTCCTCTATATTCCATAGCTTCAGCAATAAAGCCAAGTCAAACACCCAAATTGCCATACATAGGGATCGAGACCTGATGTACTACGCTTATGTCAGAAAAATGGAGAATGGCAAGAACTTTGGTATCAGCTGCGTACTGAACGGAATGATGCTCACACAGGTTGACGGGTTGTTCAATTTGTTTGAGACAGCCATGAGCATACAGATAGCACGTGGCACATATGTGCGATTTGCAGACGACGGAACGATAATTACAGGTGAGAGCGCAACAGCCAGCAAGGAAGAATATACCCTCTTGGCCGACTATTTTCGTAGCCAGTTGGAGAGGATACAGACTTCTCCCCTGCCTCCCGTGAGTTATTCAAACTCTAACACATCTGTAAAGGACTTCACCATAGACGACTCTAACAGCGATATCGTTAAATCAAGCAGCGTCTATGCTTACACCTATATCTATAAGACAAAAGGTTATGAAACAGCACAAACAAACAGCTACCAAGGTATCATAGCAAAACAGAAACATCTCAATGACGACCTACAGGAACGCTGTAGAGATCTCTCTGCAAAGCTCACAAAAGAGAAGGTGAAGCAGCGCAACATGAGGTGGGTCGGGATTCTTAGTATTATCGTCATTGTATTTGGTGTCATCTTATGGAACAAAGTTCTGTTTCCAAGTGAGGTGACGCGATACGAAACTGGTGAGTTTGTCTACTATGGCCCACTGAACAACAACCACCAGCCTGAGGGTGTCGGTGTGGCTATTTACCCTTCAAATGATGCGCAGAAACGTAAATTCTACATCGGTAACTTTGTCAATGGCAAACGTCAAGATAAAGAGGCCATGCTGTTGTACCAAAATGGTGACTACTACTATGGCTCAATGAATGATGACAAGTGGGAGAATGGTGTCCTCTACATGAAGACTGACAACTCTCATTTCTCTGGAGAGTTCAACAATAACAAGCCATACAACGGCATTTGGTATGATCACAAAGCCGTACTACAGGTTAATGATGGTATCGAAAGTAGTGATATCACAAAGTAAACCAGTCTGAACTAAAAAGCATACTACAAGAATTCCGTTCTATTTCACTTCATGACACTACGGCTGCAGCATACGAAGGACGCATGATTTAACAAGTACGGACATTATCAGCAATGATACAAAAGCACACTTTTCGACCTATGTGGCGCAATTTTGCGTCTGCAAGTCAGTTTACGCTGATAGAAATTGGTAACAATTATAGGATTTTCTATGGCATAGAAATATAAAACGATTAAGATTATGAAGGTAAGCATTATAACAACTCTTTTGTTGATTTTTCTGGCTGTACCCTGCGCTGAAGCTCAACAACTTGTCACGCTGAACAGAAATAAGTTAAAGACGGAACATACAACAAAAAGCAAGACAAAGAAGCCTACGAACAAGCAGAAGAAAGCGACAGGTTCGAAGAAACGTACTTCTTCACGCCATACATATTCGTACAGACGGCATCAAACGTATTCAAAACCTAAAGAGGCCTCGTATCTGCATATCAACAACCAATACGGCGACGATATTACATACTATTCTACATACCCCGGAGACTACAATATATTCCAGGTATATACTGACGGTCAGGACTATAGTGTGGAAATGCTGCCCTCATGGTGCCATTTGACAAACAAATACTCCGGCTCGTTTACTTTGTATATAGACTCTAACACTTCACACAAAGATCGCTCTGATTGGTTCGTTGTCAGAAGCAACAATCAAAAAGTGACGGTGCACCTGAAGCAGAGCGGGAAACCTGTGCCTATCTCTGCTTCCCATTATTCAAACCATCTTACCCATGGATACAAGCTCAATGGTGTAAGATACATGAAGATCAATGCAACACTCAGAGTCAGTGGCGCCCCTAACTCCAAGCTACTCGCTATGGCAACAGTGCAGGACGAGAATGGCACCCCTATATATGCAGCATCTGGCTATTCCGACTATACTCTCAGTGACGGCACATTCTTTACAATGTCGGAATTTACTTCTACAAATGATGACAATAGCGTCTACAACGTGACGTTTTATATACCGAACAACGCTCTTCGACTCTATAGCAAGGATAACAATCTGACATGCTGTCTATCCTTGTATTGCGAGAATACTGCCGAGTTTGTAAGCAACGCAAACTGTAGGATTCCTTTTTATGCTAAATACAAAAAAGGTAAGGTGACAACAACTAACAGATAGACATCACAATATAAGCGGCAAGGCAGAACGCCTGGCCGCTTATTTGCTATTAACAAAATTGGCGCAGCGAAATACCTCGTACTTGTGCATAAAATACTATCTTTGCATAAGATAGGCTGCACCTCAGCATAACGTTCAAGCAAGCTTGACGTTCTGCGCTCGGTTTGCACTATCTTTGCATAAGATAGGCTGCGGTTCGGCAAAGATTGCAAGTGAACTTGCATCTTTGCGCTCACCTTGCACTATCTTTGCATAAGATAGGCTGCGGTTCGGCATAACACCCAAGCAAGCCGGACTCACATCATATAATATACGTATATTACTAACAACAACTGCCGTTGAGGCACTTGCCCATGAAAATCATACTCAACCCTAAATACGAAGCACTACGCGACTACTTGACGCACATCGAAGAACACTTTGAACACGAAGGACGCGACATTCACTCAGGACGCAACGTGATACGCAGCCTTAAAGTGAATGGACTGACCATTTGCGTGAAACGCTTTGGACCGCCCTCCTTCAGACGCAAAGTGCAACAAATGTTTTACAAAAAGTCGAAGGGTAAACTGGCATATTTGAGTCCGCTGCTGCTGCGTGAGCGCGGATTTGAGAGTCCGGAGTCGATAGCCTTTGTGCGCTGCCGCCACGGGTTGTTGCGCACAAACACTTACTTTGTGAGCCTGCTGTCTACTTACCGCTACAGCATGGACACGCTGCGTAATAAGACGGCTGATGTGCAACACGAGGTGATAGCTAATTTTGCCCGCTATGCGGCCCGTTTGCACGAGGACGGTTTTTTACACCGCGATTTCTCATCATCTAACATTTTGTATGATGTGATAGACGGGCGTTACCACTTTTCGCTGGTTGACACTAACAGCATGAAGTGTGGGTCGGGTGTCAGCATTGAGGCTGGTTGCCGCAATTTGGCCAAGTTGTCGGGCGATGATGCGTTTTTTGCCCAGTTGGCAGAATGTTACGCCATGGAGCGCAAGGCAGACCCTGTACGCTGCGCCACGCTGATAAATGAGGCAAGGGAGAAGTTGAAAAGACGGCGCGAGGAGGTGTGACTGGGCTAACCCAGAACAAAGCACTTTATCCTTTTATTTACCCGCTGGCGGAAATTCAGCCAACGCGTTTTTATTAAGGACATAAACACAGATAATCTGTGTGAGGATTTTGGGAATATATCAAACGACAATAAGAGACAACGAACCATGATGTGCCCCTACAAAGGCACAATGGACGTTGTCTCTTATTGTCGTTTGGTTTATCAGAACAATCAAAATATCTGACAAAAAGTATTGTTGTCGGAAATAATGCTTAATTTTGCATCTAGAGTTGGAGCTGGTGGAAATGCCCATCAGCTGTGAAGACTCTCAATGAATGAGCGTATTGAACGTTGTCTTGAAATAGAAATGTGGAAGTTTCGATATTCAGTAGGGCACACGGTACATTATCGCTCACGCATACTTTGGTATCATTGTATACGCTCCTCACGCCCTCCCTTTATAGGCGGCGTGGGGCAACGTATGTTTTTCACAATATACCTCTCTACAAGCGTGGGCTATTGTCTGTTGCATACTGAATAGGTATCTTCCACAACCTCTATTTCGGCAATGGGCGATAGTACCACGCTTTTTTCATGAACGTACAACAGTCATTGCTTTTATTAACCATGTCAATAGGGTACGTTGGCAAAAATGCTTTTATCCTATGAATTGCACTTAATTTAGTTATTTACAGAGTCAGTAGCTACGGGCAGGAAGTTATGATCATTGTTGTTTCTGTTTCTGTCACTGTTCGTTCAAAAACATTATCGTAGTCCTGGCAAATCAAAGAGAGACATCATTTCGCAAGAACAGTATAGAAAGTGATTGATACGTCTCGAAAAAGAACACATTAGAGAACCATTTAATACTACTCAACATGAAACATTTTTGTCATAAAATATGCTTGGTCGTACTAGCATGCTTTTCTTACTTATCGGCATCTGCTTATGATTTCGAGGCAGATGGCCTATACTTTACAATAACCTCCCTTAAGGACCTAACTGTAAGTGTAGACGGAGCCGTAAACAAAGACACGGATAAAATAGTTATACCTCAAACCGTTGTTTATAAAGGCAGGACCCTTACTGTTACAAGTGTTGGAGATAATGCTTTTTCCGGTTCGAGTTACCATCCTGCCAGCCCCTTACAATCCGTGTCACTTCCTAATACAATATTGTCAATAGGTGACTACGCATTTTCTGATAATATAAATTTGACTGAAGTCGTGCTGCCAGAACAATTATTGAAAATAGGGAAATATGCATTTTCTCGTACCTCAATAAAAAACATAAGATTTCCATC
>ERZ1026892.275-NODE-275-length-24560-cov-4.349276_pt1 | contig 24560 bp, 14 predicted proteins | sample MGYA00380176_ERZ1026892 | MGnify/ENA primary metagenome ERZ1026892 (study PRJEB33269, sample SAMEA4719812) | human gut metagenome | biome: human-associated habitat; feature: organic feature; material: feces | place: Cameroon | collected 2013-10 ... | reverse complement strand
GCCATGCAGGTCGAGCCTGAAGCACTGGAGCACGTGACAATCAACTGATAAACAAAGAATCAAACAAGAATTAGGAGGTTTACATTATGATGCCCGTTAAGAATTACACCAATAGCTGGATGCCCAGTATGTTCAATGACTTTTTCGACAACGACTGGATGGTCAAAGCCAACGCCACTGCACCGTCAATCAACGTGATTGACAACGAAAAGGACTACGAAGTCGAACTTGCTGCTCCTGGTATGACCAAGAACGACTTCAACATCCACATCAACGACGAAGGTGACTTGGTGATCAACATGGAGAAGAAGGAAGAAACCAGCGAGAAGGACAAGAAAACAAAGAAGTATCTGCGTCGCGAGTTCTCTTACTCAAAGTTCGAACAGACGCTCGTGTTGCCTGACAACGTTGACAAGAAAGCTATCCACGCTGAGGTGAAGGACGGTGTGCTCACCGTATCACTTCCCAAAGTGCAGGAACAGGAAGTCAAGGTGAACCGCGTGATTGAAGTACACTAATCGACTCGATTGAGTCGGGGCGGTCACTTTGTTCAGCATCTGACGCATTTCCGCCATAGCGCCGCGCAAATCTGGTTTTGCGCGGCGCTTTTTTCGTTGTGTGGTTGGACGCGTGGTTTCCGTATGAGTGACGGTTGAAGAGAACTTGCGCCATTTTGGCTTTCGCCCTTCAGTCGTGTTCTGGTGAGGCTTCGCATGTGGATATTTGCGCTCCGTGCTGTTTTTCGACGTTAATGCCCGCCAATGAGCCGTTAATGGTCGTCAATGCTGCGTGCTTACACATGCTGTGGGAAATGCCGTGTAGGGCGTATTTCGGAACCCAGATATACACCTGCACGGCATGAACCCAATGGTGTGTGTTATATGCAGTCCTTCCGTTTGCCGTTCATTCACAAAACTGTTTCCAAGATTTTGCTCCAAACATTGTGAAATCGGACAATTTTTCTTACTTTTGCCGAACGAAAGTAACCACAAAAATAACAAAACTGACAAATGAAAAAGATACGTGCAGCAGTGGTGGGCTATGGCAACATCGGTCACTACACCCTGCTGGCTTTGGAAGCCGCACCCGACTTTGAAGTGGCAGGCATTGTGCGCCGTCGTGGCGCCGAAGATTGCCCTGAAGAATTGAAGAAGTATGACGTTGTGAAGGATATCCGCGAGCTTCACGATGTGGACGTGGCCGTTCTTGCCACTCCGACGCGTAAGGTGGAAGAGTATGCCAAGGAAATTCTGGCTTTGGGTATCAACACCGTCGACAGCTTCGACATCCATACGCAGATTGTTGACCTTCGTCGTAGCCTCGATGCCGTGGCCAAGGAGCATGGTGCAGTGAGCATCATCTCTGCAGGTTGGGATCCGGGTTCGGACTCCGTTGTGCGCACTTTGATGCAGGCCATCGCTCCGAAGGGTATCACCTACACGAACTTCGGTCCGGGTATGTCGATGGGCCATACGGTCGCTGTCAAGGCCATCGAGGGAGTGAAGAAGGCGCTTTCGATGACCATCCCCACGGGTACGGGTATCCACCGCCGTATGGTGTATATCGAACTGGAGGACGGATATGAGTTCGACAAGGTTGCTGCCGCCATCAAGGCCGATCCCTATTTCGCTTCTGACGAAACCCACGTCAACTTGGTTCCCTCCGTTGATGACGTGATTGACATGGGTCATGGCGTCCATCTCACGCGTAAGGGCGTCAGCGGTGTTACGCAGAATCAGCTCTTCGAGTTCAACATGCGCATCAACAATCCTGCCCTCACGGGTCAGGTGCTCGTTTGTGTGGCTCGCGCCACCATGCATCAGCAGCCGGGTTGCCACACCATGATTGAAGTGCCCGTCATTGACCTCCTTCCCGGTGACCGCGAAGAGAATATCCGCCACTTGGTGTGATCCATTCCCTCTCTCGCAGTGGCAGGACGTTTGAATACCTGCAATGAGGCAAACAGCCCGACAAGCTCAAGTGAACTTGTCGGGCCGTTTTTTTTGTGAAGAATCTGCGGGGCGGCAGGAGGGAAATCTGCGTGGGGAATGGTGTCATGCTCTATATAACGGTTGTTGGTGTTCTGTGTGCTTTACCGCCCCGCTGATGTTGCAAAATTACGGAATAACTCCCGTCAGTGCAACCCCGAAATGGGGGATTGGGGGATAAGTGGCTCATGCAGCGGCGCGGGCGGTCGGAAATGGGGGATAAGTGGTCGCTTTTATTTTCTGTTGGTGAGCTTTGATGGATGACGTTTACCCCTTTTGTCGGACAGCAATCAAGCAAAAGAAATCCGCGCCGGGCATCGGAACTTTGCAGTTGGATGTCAGGCGCGGATATGTGAGTTGGCTCAGATGGAGAGCAAACTGATTAGGCGTTGCCCTCGGGCACACCAAACGGAGTGGCAGTGCGGCCACCGTCAACCTCGGGAGCGGGAGCACCGGGGAGATTGATAGGACCGAAGGCCTTCTCGTACTTCACGATGTTGTCCTGCAGAGCGAAAAGAAGACGCTTTGCATGCTCGGGAGCGAGCACGATGCGGCTCTTCACGTTGGCCTTGGGCACACCGGGGAGCACGCGGATGAAGTCGAGCACAACCTCAGCGCTGGAGTGAGTGATGATGGCGAGGTTTGCGTAGATGCCTTCTGCTACTTCGGGAGTCAGTTCAATCTTCAACTGACCGTCGTTTTCCTGATTTTCCATGGGAGTAATCCTGTTTTTATTGTTTGTAATTTTGTTTCTTTTCATGAAAGGTCCGCTTGTTGCGGAGAAGGTGTCAACCCTTGAATGGCGTGCCAGACGATCGTTGCCGTTTGGCTGATGCAGACGAGGAGGATTGACGTGGCAGTGGGATGCACAGCGGTGGCTTGAACCGCCGAATTGCTAACTGCGCTTTCCTTTCACATCACAAAGGTAATGTCTTCTGTTGGATTGGCAAAGAAAGTTGTTCGTTAAATCGGTAAAAAGATGAATTTTGTCATCTAATCGGGAAAAGCCGTTTGTCTGCATGCAATAAGTTTGTACATTTGCGGTTATGCTAAGTGAACATGCGGAAAAGCATCCCTATAAGATATATATGGTGGACGGGGCGTGTTTTGATGCGTGTCACAATGGGGAGATGGTGCGCTAGAAAGAGCTAATTCATGGCTAAGTTTGCCTCAGAAACCCTCAATTCCCAGCAATTTGGGCCAGTACAGCTTTTAGCATCATCTTGACCATCTTCTATGCAGAGAATCCATTCATACAAACTTTAAATAAGAAGAGCAATGAAAAAGATTTACGCCATTCTTGCGATGAGCGCCGCTGTGCTTTCGGCGAATGCTCAGAAAACCGTTCAAGGTTCGAAGTTCTTCGACAATTGGTCTTTAGGTCTTGTTGGTGGAGTCATCACGCCTACCACCCATTCGGCCTTGATTGACGATATGCGTGCCACGTACGGTGTGGAACTCACCAAGCAGGTGACCCCCGTGTTCGGACTCGGTGCACAGTTCCTGGCCAGCAACAACACGACGGTCAGCCGCACCGTGTTTGACCGTTCGGTCCTCACGCTTTTCGGTAAGGTGAATCTCTCCAATTTCTTCTTCGGCTATAACGGCAAGCCCCGTCTGTTTGAGCTCGAGGCCGTGGCCGGAGCAGGATGGGGACATGACTACTACACCAAGTCGGCGTCGAAGGACCTCAACTATCTGACCTCGAAATACGGTTTGAACTTCAACTTCAACCTCGGCGAGAAGAAGGCTTGGACGCTTTCGCTGAAGCCCTCCATCATCTATAATATGGAATCCAAGGCCGAGCAGAGTTATTATGCCTACAACGTCAACCGCAGTTCGCTCGAAATGCTTGCCGGCTTGACCTATCATTTCAAGAACCACAACAACGGCAAGCACTATATGACTTTGCTCCGAGCCTACGACCAGGCTCAGGTGGATGCCCTCAACGCCAAGATCAATGATCTCCGTTCGCTGTCGAACGAAAAGGATGCAACCATCGCCAAGCAAGGCAACCAGATTCGCGAATTGCTGCAAATGCTCAATGACGAGCGTAACAAGAAGCCGCTGGTGGAGACCGTGACCGTCACGCACGCCACCAACTCGATGGAGCAGACGGTGACTTTCCGTCAGGGCAAGAGTATCGTTGACGCGTCGCAGCTTCCCAATGTGGAACGCATCGCCACTTTCCTCAGAAATCATCGCAAGGCAACGGTGAGCATCAAGGGTTATGCTTCGCCTGAAGGCAGTGCTGAAATCAATGCCAAGATTGCGCTCGCACGTGCTGAGGCTGTGAAGACCATCCTTGTCGAAAGGTTTAAGATTGATGCCAGCCGCATCACGGCTGAAGGTCAGGGTGTGGGCAATATGTTCAGCGAACCCGACTGGAACCGCGTGAGCATCTGCACGATTGACGAATCGAAATGATGAGCTGGCGCAGGTCGCGCAACCCGAATTGAACGAAAAGTCGGCACGGCCATTATACGTTCCTTCCCTTCCGCGCGTGGATAGAGGGGAACGTGTGATGGCCGTGTGTTTTTTGTATATGAGTAAGGTGTAAGACTTCTATGAAGATAGAAAGTCCTACACCTTTATTATGTATGAAGCTATTTTATGAGTTCTGCAATATTTTCTTATTTGTTGATGAAAATGCTGCCCAATTGAGGCTTTGCCCCTAATTTCCCTGCTTTGTAAGCATTGAGGATAGACACTTCCTTATGGAGACCGAAATCCTTGGCGCGATAGATTTCTGTCGCTCCCGATTCGTTTTTGTTGGCGAAATACACCATATCCCTGCGGATGAAATCCTCGTCGAGAAGCATGAGACTATGGGTCGAAAATATCAATTGTGCTCGGTCTGAGTTCACAAGGAATGTCTTGATGATATGGGTGAACAAGTCGTAATGTAGCGAGTTCTCCAATTCGTCACACAGCAAGGTCTGATTGTTCTTGATGAGTGTGAAAAGCAATGCCGATAGACCGTACATTCTGTTGGTACCTTCTGATTCCACCATATTGGAAAGACTCCCCGTATAGAATGGGGTCTTGTGGGTGAAGAATAACTCATCTGTGGATATGCTCTTGTCCTGTGGTTCTGGGATATGCAAGATCTTGGCAATCTTTCTGAACTTCTCCATGGCTTCCTCTGAAACCTCGCCTTTCTTTTCCTTGATGTAGATGTCAGAAATGTTGAAGTCTGCCTTTTCAAGCATCTCGCAGATGAATTTCTTGCTGTCAGCATCCAATCTTACCACATCGTTAGCCAACTGTCCAAGATTGTCATTCTTGCCATGCAAAGGTAAGAATTCACCCTCAAAATAATTGCAAACCTTGTCCAGCTCCACATTCTTTTCCACGTTGGCATTCTTATAGGTCGTGAGTACCGTGGCATTGGAAATGCAATTTGATTCAATGAACAGTTTCTGTGTAGCAGACAACTTCAATAATGGACCGAAAGAAATGGAAGAGTTGTTTTTGTCCTCATTCCATGTGCGCTCATAAAAGAGAGCACGGCGGTTGTTGGGGTAGAAATACAGTTCTTCCTTGTATATCTTTTGGTTGTTCAAGACAACGGAATACTCATATCGGATATCACCGATATAGAATATCAGTTCAAATGATGAATTCTGGTTTCGGCTGTCCTCGTCCATCATGAATGGCGTCAGTCCTGTTCTAGAACCAGACTTCTTGGCACGATTCGCAACCAAATAGAAAATGAACCAAGCCAAAGCTTTGAGAATATTGCTTTTGCCAGATGCGTTGGGTCCGTAAATAACGCCTAACTTGGTAATGCGTACACCTTTAATCTTAACGACTGCGTAGTCTTCATATGTTTTGTCAGCAGAGGCTGTGAAATCAAGCGTCTGCTCTTCTCTTATGGAAAGGAAGTTCTTTACTTTGAATTGTAATATCATACTCTTTCAGGCTTAAATTCGTAGATTTTTTGCAAAAATACGAAGAAAAGATGAAAAGTGCAGTTTTTCGCCGCTTTAATTGTGGCTTTTTCGGAAAGCTCGATATAACGAGGTTTGAATTTTGAAAGCATTGCATACAAAGGGAAATGGCTCTTTTTGATTTTATAGGCTGCGCTTGATGTGGCTCGAGGGGAACGTGTAATGGCCGTGTACTTTTTCGTTGGATTAAGCCGTACACAGCGTGCGTAGCACGCCATTAATGACCAGTTTCCCAGCTATGCTGTGGAAAACCATTAACGAACATGGCGCACCATAGCCCACAAAGAAACCATTGGCGCTCATTGACGACCAATTGGCGGTCATTAACGTTCAAAACACCACGAAGCGCAAAATTCACGTACATCCCAGGAATCCACAAAATTGCGCAAGTTATTTTATAAACGTTGCTAAAAAGGAGAATTTCGCATCGAAAGAGACTGAATTTGTGTTTTACGTTAGCGTAAGTCCCTGAATTGAAGTAGCTTTGTAGGTTGAAAACGAACACGTTGCCGTTCAAGCTTTCGGGAGAATGATATTTCATCTCCATCTTCTTTATCTTATCAACCGATCCTATCAAACTCTAACTCATACTTTTCAACCTATGAAGCAAACCTGTCAGAAAATGTGTTTTTGTATGGCTGTCATGCTAGCCTTTGCGCTCAATGCCGTGGCAGGAATAGAGAGGAGCGCAAGCTTCTGTCCTTCCCGTACTCCGGAACAACCTTGTACGATGAACAACGTTCCGGTGAAGCACAAGTACACGCTCTTCAGCGACGGTATGCCAAGCAGTGCTGTGGTGGTCATCCAAGGCACGGAATTCCGCGGCCTCAATGCACAGGGCGACCAAAGCATTGAAGCTACAGATCTGGAAGCGAAGGATGTGGTCGTCAAGGTGGGCGGAGGTTATCTGGCCAAGGTTTCCATTGACAATGCCAACTATCAGGTGAACGTCAAGTTCAAACCCTTCTTCATCCCTACGGCAAGCGTCGACGCTGAGAAGTCATCAGCTTATCTGCTCCGTATGCCCGCGGCTTACGTGAAGAAGACGGGCGACAACCTCCTCTTCACGAACGCTCGCGCTGAGGCCGACAAGTTCATCTTCATTGAAAAGGAACAAGGCCTGTACTATATCTATGACCAGACAGCCAAGGGCTACATCTACTACGTTTCCACCGATAACGGCTCAAGCGTGAAGTCCACAGCCAGCAGCAACGTACGTTTCACGACCGATGCCACTGAGGCCAACACCTGGCAGCTGCTCTATCTCTCGGAAGAAACGGCGGCCATTGTCCCCGGTTCCGTCCGTAATCCCTCAGCCTCTTCCGCTTCGTTGAACTTCATGGGCGGAATTGCCGGCCAGAACGTGCTCAACCTTTGGCATGCAAGCGATGCCAACTCCGCTTGGGAAATCATAGACCCCACGGCTGGTTCCATGCCTTGTGCCACACTGATGTATGCCCTTCCCGGTGCCCCCTACATCCACAAGCTCGTGGTCAACAAAGGCGAGACCGTCGCCAGTGTGGACTTCGGAAACATCTCCACCCTCTCGCTCAAGAGCGACAGAGCGGAAACGGGCAACAAGTACAAGTACGTGGCAGGTACCGCTCCCTCGGAAGAAGGCGAGTATTCCTACATGGTCAACCTCACTACTGCCGGCGGTGAAGCCACACAGGTCAAGGTCCGCCTCGTTGTCAGCAACCATCTCCAGTCGCCCACTCCGATGATGGCCTGGCTGACCTGGAACTGGTTTGCCCGTGCCCTCAGCCACGACAAGATGGTGGCCATTGCAGAAGGTATGCAGAAGCATGGACTGATTGATGCCGGATTCACCACCATCGTGCTCGACGATGCTTGGGCAGTTCCTACGACCGACAAGTCTGCCCTTACCTACGACCCCCGGAAGTTCCCCAAGGGTATCAGCGGATTGAAGGATGACCTCAAGAAAATCAACAACAAGCTGAAGGTCGGTATCTACAGCGATGCAGGTTCCATGACCTGCGAAAACTATCAGCCCGGCTCCTACGGCTATGAGGCTGCCCACGTTGCCCTCTTTGATTCCTGGGGTGTCGATATGCTCAAGTATGACTATTGCAACAGCGAAGCCAACACCAAGGTGAGCTACACCCAGATGGGTGAAGTCATCGCCAAGCTCAATGAGACCCGTAAGGCCAACGGCCATATTCCCTTCGTGTTCAACATCTGCGAATGGGGCAAGACGCAGCCTTGGCTTTGGGGTGCAGAAGCCGGTGGTTCCAGCTGGCGTGCGACGAGTGATGCACGTGAGGACTGGATGGGTAACAACGCTCGTCCGGGCGTGATTGCTGGTGTGGATGAGGTTCGTCGTCTTTGGATGTACGCCGGTGTGAACCGCTTCAATGACCTCGATATGATGTGTATCGGTCTCCACGGTCTGGGCGGTCCGAGCAACAACACGGCCAACCATCAGTCGAACGGTGGAAAAATCACGGGTCTTACCGATGCCCAGGCTCGCACGCAGATGTCTCTCTGGTGTATGTTTGCCAGTCCCCTGGCCTTGACCTGCGACCTCCGCGAAACGCCGAAGGGTGAAGCCAACAGTGGCGCGAAGATGCCGAATCCGCTGATCACCAAAGCTGATATCGAGACACTGACCAACACCGGGATTCTCGCCATCAATCAGGATGCGCTCGGTCAGCAGGCAGAGTATATGGAAGCTCTCTCCACGGGTAAGCAGAACTATTCATCCACGGGATATGATGTCTACGTGAAGGACCTCACCGGTGGACGTATGGCTGTTTCGGTGACCAACCGCGGCACCTCTTCCGTCAATGTTCCGGCTTTGCAACTGACGGACCTCTATCTGAAGGCGAACACGAAGTATGCTTGCCATGAAGTCTGGTCAAAGGATAACAGAAAGATAAAGAACACTTTGAGCGTAGGCACTTTGCAGCCTTGCGAAACGAAGGTATATGTCTTGACCGCGCGTCGGTCCTCGCATCGATAGAGTTGGGCAGCGCATCAGCTGCTTGTCGCGACACTGACCGCTACGCGACCTTTCCGACCGTAAGGGGAACGATGACTGTAAAGGCATTTCCATCAAGGATGCTATGAAGACAATCAAGTATTGAACCATCCTTTGCTGACAGCTGTAACGCCCGCTTGGATTTTCCAGGCGGGCGTTTTCCGTATGTTGGGGCGTCTGCGTCTTGATGTGTTCCATGCTTCTCTTGCCCCTATGGATCGTTTGGCTTCTTTTTACGGTGATGGTCTCTTGTTTTTGCAGACTGTGTCATGATATTTGATGAAAAACCGATATTATGACTTGGAAAGTTTGTAAATGCGGACAAAATCCCCTATATTTGCGAAATCAGAGAATATTATCGCAGAATACAAATCATTCAAACACAAAGCTTATGAGAGAACGTTACTTCTTATGTGCATTGGCAGCCGTTGCTGCCCTTAGCCTGTCGGCGCAGGAAGTGGTGCCGACAATCAAGCGAAATCTTCCGATGCGTTCTTTCCCTGCAGGGATGGCTATACCCGCCACTGTCGGTGTGGATAAGGCATTGGGAACGGATGTCATGCGGCAAATGTCCGTGCCCGTGTTGGCAAGCGACACTTCCGCTGTAGATGCCAAATGGAACTACCTCCACAGGAAAAACTATCATTGGGCGGACAGCTGTTGGGTGATGGATGAGGAATCCACATATACCCGTGACGACCAGGGTCGGGAGTTGAGTGTGGTGACTTCCAATGGTTTCAGCCGGATTTCGAAGTATGACGAAAAGGGACGGTGCTGCGAAGAATACACTGCGCAGGACGACACCCTTTTTACGAAAAGCTTTCTCTTTTTTGATACGGTGAAAGAGGATTTTAGTACAGGATACATGAGCTATTCGCGTCGGAATGAAAAAGAGGAGTGGAATTTTGAGCGTGGATACCAGTGGGAGATTCAGCGTGACGAGAGGGGGAATGTCAAGGATACGTATTACGCGGACAAGACATCCTCCGACAGTCTCGTTGGACATTTCCTGTCTCTTCAATATGATTCAGTGACGTGGCAGCCCACCACGATTCTGGTTGGAGTGGAGAATGGTACGGTTTTTACGAACCTCAAGTGGCATAAGTTCAATGGCCAGATATTGCTGCCTTTGAACTATGACCAAAGTTTGATTCCCTACAGTTTCCTCTACACCCAGGACAGATTCAACCAGCCTACGGATGGTGAAGTTTCCGGCCAGAAGTTCCATATAGATTATGATGAGCATGGTTTCACCAAGGCGGTTTTTGTCACGGATACCTTGGGAGGGAACGCTATGATGATGAATGTCTATAAGCGTAAGGTCGAGGATAACTTGAGTGAACGCCATGAGCTCAGATTCTACTACGACTTTGATGGCGATGGTAGCATTGACGAGGAAAAGGAATTGTATCGGTTCATGGGCAAGCAAGTCAGACCAGACGGGAAGGTGACTCTTCAGGAACTTGTAGACGCTTCGGGATATTCTGTCAATTCCTTCTCGTATGATGAATATGACAATCTGATTTCCTATGGTTATATGGAGCAGGAGAACGGAGACTTAGTGCTGAGGCAGGGCTACAACGACAGCTACGTTTACGACAACTCCAACGGAACGGTTCTTGAGCACGAGAGATCTGTTTACAACGCGGAGAATGGCGTCTTTGTTCCTCAATCCAAGGTGGTCTATTCCGACTATGTGCGCTATGCTTCCACAGGCATTTCCGAAACCGATGAAGGAGCGGATTCCCAACGCAATCCGACCCGTGTGTACGACCTTCAGGGACGTTGCATGGGGGCAACGGTCAAGGGACTTCCCGCAGGTGTCTATGTGGTCAAGCAAGGAAAGACCACTTCGAAGGTCATCGTCAGATAAGCGCATGACGGATTCGCCTTCCGTCTGACTATAAAAAAAGAAGAGCGCCCCTCCATTATGCCGGAGGGGCGCTCTTTTGGATTTCAGCTGCCAAAGGGCAGCGTGGGGATGATTTACTTCACGAACTTGTGCGTACGCTGTCCGTTGGGAGTGGCGATGCGCAGCAGGTAGGAACCGTGGGGCAGTGCTTCGATGGAAACGCTGGCCGCGTTGGTCTGAGCCTGAACAGTTGTGGAAGCTACCACAGAACCGCCGAGGTCGATGACAGAAAGCACGGTGCCGGCTTCCACGTTGCCCTCAACCGTAGCGGTTGAAGCGTTTGTGCGGACGCGAAGCTCAGAAGCGGCATCAACGGGACGGATGCCCGTGCTGGATGGGTCAATCGGGGAGAAGCGGAGCTTGTAGCTGTAGGTGCCAGATGAGGGAAGTTCATATTCCGAAATGGTGCCCGGGCCGCAGCTTCCGTTACCGATACCCTTCTGACGATAGTCGAAGTGGGCGTAGATGGTGCGGTCGGCCGTCGTTTCAGGTACGGTGAGTTCCCAGTTGTGCATCTTGGCCTTGAGCTGTTCGTCGCTCCAGTAGAGTGAGCTGAATGCCACTTCACCTTCCGTGTCAACGCGAACACCCTTACCCGTTTCGGGGTTGGTGAATTCAACGTAGCGCAGATCCTGACGGTTACCCATGGTCTGCGGACGGAGGTAGTATTCGTTCATGTCCCAAACCGTAGACGTGTATTCGCCGAAGAATGAACCCGTGCAGCGGTCGATGTAGTTGGCCCAAGGACCGCGGGCATAGTACTTCACGTTGGAGAGATCACCTGCCATCTGCATCTGCATACCGATGCGGCGGAGGTTGTTGATGTTGGCCGTATAGTTCGCCTGAAGGTCAACCACGCCAGTGGCGTTGATCGTGTAGGTGAACACGTAGTTGCAGTTGCGTCCCTTGGCCGTCGTAGTGACTGTGGCCGTCTTCTTGTCGGAAGCGATGGAGAACTTGCAATTGTATGTGTTCATGCCGTTGCTGGCGGAGTAGCTGGGGTCGTTGCCGTAAGGAGCATCGTTTTCAATCCAGCGGTAGTTCTCGTAGTCGGGACCACCCTGTTCCTTGATCACGTCGACACCCTTCATCTGCCATTTCTCCACTTTACCGTTGCTGGCAAACTGGATGGTGATGTTGTCGTTGGAGAAGATTCTTGATGAACCAGAAGCTCTGTAGGTCAGGGTCTCATCGGTAGATGCCTTGTAGGCGGGAAGGGTGTTGTTTCGCTGCTGGATGGTGAACTGTTCTGCAGCAACGGGGTAGAGCGCTGCGGAATATTCCGTGGAATCCGTGCGGAGCACTTCGGCGTTGAGCATCACCTCATCGGTGTTCTCGTAGTTGCCCTTGAGCGCGATGGGGAGAGTGGCAGAGGCACCCGGAAGGATGGAAGCGAGCACCTGTGTGCCGGTTTCTTCTTCCTTACCGTTGACGAGTACCGTATAGCGGAGCGTGTAGCCCTTGAGGTCGGTGAAGTTGTAGGCATTGGTCAACTTGAGTTCGCCCTTGTCAGCATCGAAGCTGTTGAACTTCACATACTGATAGACCTTCTTCACTTCCGTGAGCTTGGATGACCAAGAACGGTCGGCACCGATGATACCGTTGTTGACGAAGTTGCCCTGATGGGGAGCCTGCGGCCAGTCGTAACCGGTGCGGTACTTGTTGAAGCCGTTCTCGGTGTAGCGTCCGGCCTTGATGTCGTCGTAAGCATAGACTGACTGGTCAACCCAGTCCCAGATGCAACCACCGATACCGTAGACGCTCGATTCGATGATGTCCCAGTACTGCTTGAGGTTACCCACACTGTTACCCATGGCGTGAGCGTACTCACACATGAAGTAGGGCTGCTGGGCCCAGTTGGCATTGGCCGCATAGTCCACTTCGTTAAGCGAGGGATACATCTTGCTCCAGATGTCGGTCGTGTTGTTCTGTCCGGCATTGGTGCAGCCTTCGTAGTGGATGGGACGAGGGTCGAGCTGACGGGTGGCCTTGTAGGTAGCCACGAAGTTCGAACCGTTGTTGCTCTCGTTACCGAGGCTCCAGAAGATGACAGAGGGGAAGTTGCGGTCGCGGAGCACCATGCGTTCGGTGCGGTCAACATACTGTGCCTTCCAGGAATCCTTGAAGGTGATGCCGCCCTTGCCGCTTGTAGTCCAGTTGTAGTGGCATTCCACGTCGGCCTCGTCCATCACGTAGAGTCCGAAATGGTCGAACATGGCGTTCATTTTGGCCTGACGGGGATAGTGGCTGGTGCGGACGGTGTTGACATTGGCCTGCTTCATCAATTCGATGTCGCGAAGCATGGTGGGCACGTCGATGGAACGTCCGTGAACGGGGTGCGTATCCTGCGTGTTGACGCCCTTGAAGAAGATGCGCTTTCCGTTGATATAGACGAGGCTGTTCTTGATTTCCACTGTGCGGAAACCGTATTTGGTTGCGAAAGCCTCTTCTTCGTTGCCTTCAGCGTCGAACTGGGCAACCTCCACGGTGTAGAGGTTAGGCGCTTCCGCTGACCAAGGCTTGAGGTCGGTGAGGTTGCTGAGGATGACCTTCACTTTCTGTTCGGTCGTACCTTCTGCAGCTTCGAAGTCCACGTCGGCTGTCTTTTCGGCCTTGAGTTCGCCTTCGGGAGAGTAGAGGCGTACACGTACCTTCTTACTGGTGGCCTGACCGTCCTTGTTGCATACGGCGAGCTGAACGCTCATGCCGCCTGCGGTGTACTTCTTGGTGGCGTTGAGCGTAGAGGTGATGTAGTGGTCGCGGACGTAGGTCTGCGGAGTGGCCATGAGGTAGACATCGCGGAAGATACCGCTCATATGGAAGATGTCCTGACCTTCGAGGTAGCTGCCGTCGGTCCAGCGGATCACCTGTACGCTGACGTTGTTCACGCCCTTGCGCACATAGGGAGTCACGTCGAATTCGGCATCGTTGTTGGAGCCTTCAGAGTAACCCACCTTCTGGCCGTTCACCCATACGTAGGCACCACCGTAGATACCATTAAAATGGAGGAAGATGCGCTTGCCATCCCATGCATCAGGCAGGGTGAAGTCGCGTCGATAGGAACCAACGGAGTTGTAGAGCCCCTTCTTCATCTTGATGAGAGGAGGGTTGTTGTCGAAGGCGTACTCCACGTTGATATAGAGCGGATCGCCGTAACCCTTCATTTCAAGGCATGAGGGCACGCTGATGGTGTCCCACTTGGAAGCGTCGACATTGTCGCCCCAGAAATCCTCTTCGCCCGGACGGTCTTCCACGTTCTGCACCCACTTGAGCTGCCAGATGCCGTTGAGGCTCATGACGCGCTGGCTGACGGGGTCGAGCCAGGGACGTTCGTAGCGGGCAACATCGGCACGGAGGGCTTCGGTCGATTCGTAGGGCATGTAGGCTGCATGGCCTGTTTCCTTACCCACTGCGAAGACGGTTTCGTCCTCCCAGTCATGCTTTTCAGGCTCGGGAGCGGGCTCTGCATATTCAAGAGTGAAGAAAGTGCCCTCTTCGGTTTCGTCGGTGGTCGTCTTGGTCGTGACATCATACGAGCCCAGACCGAGGTAGTAGGTTTGGCCATTGAAGCTGTAGGTCAGCTGGTAGACACCCTCTTCGCCTTCAACGGCTTTGAAGGTGCACTGCTGGTTGTAGTTCGTGGGGTCGAGTGTCCACTGCAACGGTGATTTGTCCTTACCGTTGAGGGCAGCATCGAGTCCCTTTCCGGAGAGTTCGTTCTTGAGTGCGAATGCTCCATTGCCGGCATCGACCAGTGTCCAACGCTGGCCGTAGCTTTTGTCGTCGCGGTTGACGCAATAGATGGGGGCATCATCGCCTGTCTCATCATTGTTGCTCAGCACGCAACCCGTCTTCTTGCTGATGATCAGATAGGTCTTCCCATCCTGAGGAGTCACCACTTCAGCCTTGAGGCCGATGGCGGAGCACAACAGGCAGAGTGTCAGCAGAACACGTTGCACAGAATGTGATAGGTTCATTTGTTTGGTGTTGAAAGGTTATAGTTATGAATTTGATTTTTGTTTGTTCCCCTAGCGGCGAGTGCCGCATTGACATACTGAAGTCGTCTAAATTTTTCTGATGAAGATTTGATTTTAAGTTTTAACTCTTCTAAATTCCATCTTCACCTTTCTTTTTGACCGTTTTTTGCCCTTTCATCGGTCGTGTAGCTCGCTACACTCCTTCTTCAAGGCCCAAAAACGCCTCAAAAATAAAGGCAAATTTTGAATTTCATAAAAGTTCAGACGACTTCACTTCCTGTCAGAAAAGATTCCAAAAGGAAGAATGCATCATTTTACGGCTACAAAAATACGAAATGTTTTCCGCACTTCTTTCCTTTTGAATGTGGAAAAGTGGATTTAGAGTGTGGGGATGGTTATTTTGTGGGAATAAGGTCGGGGAAATGGCGTGCTACGCACGCAGTGGGGAGGCTCAAGGAAGCAAAACCCATTCATGCAACATTTGCTCTTGTCTGGATGGAAAAAGGTGTGCGACACCAATGCCTGACAGGTATTGTCGGCGAATGGCATCGCACACCAGCATAAGGGGGGATGTTTCAGAAATGAATCAGAAGCAAACCTTGAACGTGTAGGCATCAGCCTTGACGATGTAGGCTCCAGCGGGGAGCTGCTGTCCGGCAGGCTGGAGCTGGCCTGCCGTGTTGTAGATGCGCACGGTTTCTGCACCGGCCACGCGGATGACTCCGCCACGCACGGTCAGCGTCGGTCGCACAGCCGCTGTTTCAGTTTGGGAGATACCCGTTGCAGGCTGGGTCTTCAGACCTGCAGCTTCGCGGGCTGTCTCTACGGCCTTGGCCAAGGTGGCTACGTCTGCGGCCACCTCCTTCTTCGTGACATACGGATAGTCCAGTTCAGACTGAGCTGTGGCGATGGCAGCCTGCAGTGTGGCAGCCTGATCCTCGGGCAGTTCGGCAAGCGTTGCCTTCGCGTCTGCAATGGCTTTTGCCAGTGCGTCGATATTCTCTGCTGCGGGAAGGGCCACGAGGCGGAATGTCAGGTTTTTGTTCAGCGCACGGTTCTGGATGGTGAGTGTGCTGCCGCCCGCCGTGGGAAGCAGGCATTTCAGCTCTGAAGTGCGGGTGCTGGGACTGCTTTCGCCCACACCGAAGGCGATGCGGGAGTCGAGCGTGAGCGTATCCCCATCGGCATAGAACATAAAGGTGCTGGCAGCCAGGTGGCTCTCGTCGGTTGTGGCCACCGTGCGTACGCCCGAGGTCGTGGCATACAGGTAGGTGCCGTTCTGCGGCATGGTGATGGACAGATGGCCTGCGTCGTCGCTCGTGATGAGGAAACGTGAAGCCTCATAGCTGTATCCGTTGGTCAACGAGCTCGCTCCCTTCTCGCTGATGTGGAGAAAACGGCCGTCGGCCTTGTAGGCATAGTCGGGGAAGGTGCTGAGAGCCTGCAGGGTATAGTAGCCATTGAGGTGGAGAGGCTTCAAGGCGTTGGCACTGACGCGTTGGAGGAGGAAGCGCGTGTTTTCACCGCCCATTTCCTGGAAGGTGAGTTTGCCGTTTTCGCTGTAGCCGTAGCCTTTCTTGCCGTTTGAACTCTCATAGGGGATCATATAGTAGGAACCATCGACTTCCTTGAAGGTCCACTTCTGGTTGTTGCCGCCCGATGTCTGCCACTGGATGAGCTGGTTGCCCCAGCTGGAGTGGCTTTCGGAAGGATTGTCCGCACAGACGTTGCCCATGGCACTCTTGATCTGCCAGTAGCCGTTGCTTTTCGTGAGTTCCCACACTTGTCCCTGGTCTTCGGCATCGAAGGTGGACATGCGCAGAATGGCGTTGTTGGCGGTTGAGCCACCGTTGGTCAGCGCCATCTGTCCGTCGAGCGAACATATGCGATAGGATTCTCCGCTCACCAGTTCATCGGCTTTGGCACCGATGCAAACGACGAGGGCAAGCAGGAGGGTGAGAAATGTATGTTTCATTCTTTTGGGTTGCAAAGAGGGTTCTTTTTTTTACTGGATTTCGATGTAGTCTGTCGGCATGGAGAAGGTGATGCCGCGGCGCTGCATGTCGAGCAACACGGGGCGCAGACGCTTGAGGAAGCCGTTCCATGAGCGGTTCTTCTGTGGGCTCCATCCGGCTTCGGCCAATGCGAGGGCACGGGGGAAGGCTTGATAGAAGATGCGTTCGGGCGAGTTGATACATTCGCTCCAGAGCGTACCTGCCACGCCGAAGAGATTGTTTTCCTCGAAATCTTCGCCCTTGCCCCATGAGGGGTCAAGCGAATAGGTGGCCTCAAGTGTCGTCACGGGCATACCCCAGTTGGTTTCAGGCATATCGCCTGAGCGCATGGGATAGTCGAAATAGCAGTGCTCACCGGGGCAAAGCATGATCTTGGCGTTGTTTTCCACTGCCGCATTGAGGGCGTTGGCGGTCAGGCCGTTACGCCAGGCGAAGGTGACACATCCGGGCTGGATGCGCTTGAAGTCAGTTTCGTACCAGAACATCGGCACTTTGTTGTACTTCGTCTGGAGTGTATCGATGATGCGGTTGAAGAGGTATTCCTGCAGTTTCCAGTTGTCCTCGCGACGGTCTTCCTTGATGCCGAGCTTGCGCTTGAGAGCCTTGTCCTTCTCGCAGTTGGTCCAGCAACCCAGAGCCGGCGAACCTGCTTCGTCACCACCGAGGTGAATGTACTTGCAGGGGAACACGTCGGCGATTTCGCGGAACACGTTTCCGAGGAAGGTGTAGGTGAACTCATTGCCCGGGCAGAGCAGTTCGTTCGACACGCCGCAGGTGGTGCGGATAGGCACTTTCTTGCCTCCGCAGGTGAGTTCGGGGAAACAGTGCACGGCAGCCACTTCGTGGCCGGGCATTTCGATTTCGGGCACAACCATCACATGATATTTGGCGGCGTAGGCCACGAATTCGCGCATCTGGTCCTGCGTGTAGAAACCCGAAATGGGCATCTGCATGTCGTCCATACCCACGCGGGAGGAACCGTTGGCGGTGAGTTCGGGATATTTCTTGATTTCGATGCGCCAAGCCTGGTCGTCAACGAGGTGGAGATGGATGGAATTGTATTTGTATCGTGCCATTTCAGGTACGAGCTCCTTGAGGCGTTCGAAGGGGACGAAGATACGGCACGGGTCGACCATCAGTTCGCGCACATGGGTGCGAGGTTTGTCGGTGATGTCAACGGCGGCCGTCTGTACGCAACGCGCTGAGGCTTGATTGTCAATCATGAGCTGCTCCATCGTCATGAGGCCGTAGAAGACACCTGCCGCCGTCTTGCCGTTGATGCGTACACCGTCGGCGTTAAGCTGGAGCGTGTAGGCTTCATCGTCGGAGAGGGTTGAATCGATGCCGAGTACGATGCGTGCGGTGCCTTGTTCGTTGAGGGCGGTGATGCCGCAGCGCTCGTTGAGGATGCGCTCGAGGTGTTCACGCTCGTTTTGGAGTTCAGCGGGGGCTTCAATGCTGCCCACGTTGAGCCACACGAGAGGTTGCTCGCCCGTTGTCTTCACCGAGAAGGGAATGGGGATCAGGTTCTGTGCACCGGCTGACGGAGCCGTGCCGAGACTGAGGATGAAGGCCGTGGAGAGTACGGCCAACTTATGAAGAATGTTCATCGTTAGTGCTTGATTTTGAAGTTCTTACCGTTGACAGTCACCACATACAGGCCATGCTGCGGGAGTTGCAGGCTGACGTCGCCTTCCGCACGCGCTGTGGCCACAAGCTGACCCTGGGCATTGAAGAGTTTCACCTCAGATGCCTGAGGCAAATGCTTCACCCAAAGGTTATTGCCTTCCACGCTGAGTTCCACCTTGTCTGTGGCGGCAGCCTGAGAGATGGAAGAGAGGGTGGCAATCTTGAAATCTTTCCAGACGGGAGCTTCGGCATAGGCCGTTTCGCTGCCTTGGGGGACGAAGAGGGTGACGTCCGAGGTCTTTACGCCAGCAAAAGCGGTGGCATCGGCCACGGGGGGCACTGCGGCATACACGCTGACGCTTTCCAGCGCGGTGCAACCTGCGAAGGTGGCGGCATGGAGTGTTGTGAGGTTTTCAGGAAGTACTACTTCACTGATGGATGAGCAACCTTGGAAGGCACCGAAGCCCAGTTCCTGCATGCTGGCGGGCAGACTGATGCGTCCGCTGAGCGAACGGCAATCCGCAAAGGCACATTCTCCAACCTGCTGAAGGGCACGGGGGAGACTGACTTGCTTGAGGCTGGTGCAACCGGCAAAAGCGGAGGCGCCAATACGGGTGAGCATGCGGCCCATGTCGAGGTCACCCTCAAGAGCCGTACAGCCGCTGAAGGCATTGGCTCCGATGCTCTGGAGATCGGCGGGCAGAGCAATGGTCTGGATGGAAGAACATCTGGCAAACACGCCGTCGCGAAGCGTGCGGAGAGCGCTGGGGAGTACGACTTTTCCGCTGAGCGAGGAGCATCCGGCGAAGGCATAGCTGCCGATGTTCACCAGATTCTTGGGCAGCATCAGAGAGCTGATGGATGAGCAGCCGTTGAAGGCTGAGGGACCGATGCTGGTCACCTTGGAGGGGATGTTGAGAAGGCCCTGCAGCGAATCGCAGGCAAAGAAGGCTTGCGAACCGATGGTGAGGAGTTTCGTGGGAAGTTTCAGTTCCCGAAGGTAATGGCGCGAATGGAGCGCATTGTCGGGGATTGCGGTGCAGTTGGCACTGGTGAGGTTGAGTGAACGCATCTGCCAGCAGAGGTCGCGCAACTGACGGAAGTCACCGTTTCTTGTGGAGGTGAGCGAACCTGTGAGGGTCACATTCACCGCCTCGGCCTTTTTCTCAGCCGAAAGGGAGGTGATGTTAGAAGCTTTTACGTCCTGTGCGTAGGCTTCGTTGGCCGACAGCGAACCGAGGGCCAATGCAAGGAGCATGAAGGGTAGTTTCTGCTTCATAGAGGAGGTTTAGGTTTATAGTTGGTTTGTTGAAAATACGAATCTGATTTCCATTGCAAAAGTACGGAATCTTTATGGATTTCAGTTATCTTCTTGTGTCTAAAAATATTGCTGTCCGGTAAAATCCGATGAACCCTAACTCCTGTACTGCATTCCATATTTGCGCTTCGCGCGGTGTTTTCAACATGAATGTCCGCCAAAACCATTAATGGCCATGAATACTTTTGTGCATGCTATGCCCAATGGGGCTTTAATGGTTTTCCACAGCGTAGCTGTGGGAATTGTCGTTAATGGCGTGCTTCGCACGCTGAGGGTAAGTTCAAGGAAGCAAAACCAATTTCGCGAGGCGCAAGCATTAAAGACCATTTCACAGCACGTTTGGCATGCCGCATCACAAAGAAAGGGTTGCCACACCGCCAGTCATGCTGGTGATGTGGCAACCCTGTGCCTTTCAGCTGATTCCGCATATTCCATCAGAAGTTGATGCTATATGAGGAATGTGCAATGTTTAGAACATGTAGCTAACGCCCACGTTGAAGTTGGAGTTGTGGTTGCCGTCGCCATTGGTATCCCAAATCTTTGAAAAACCGTATTCATAGCCGAGGTGTACCTGGAAACCGCTGGCTTCCACACCGAGACGCAGACCCCAGCCGCCATCGAAGGTCTGGGCCTTATTGTCGCCGAAGAAATCCTCTTTCTTGTTATAGTTGACTAAGCTGCTCTCCACATCGAGCTTCTGCTTGCCGCAAACGCCGAATGCAAAGTAGGGACCTGTTTCACCGAACAGATATACGTGATTGCCCAGGTCGAAACGATAACCCAATGCGAGAGGAATTTCGAGATAGCCCGGGTTGTTCTTTACCTTGCCCGTTACCTCAGAGATGTTGGTCACGCCATACTCGTACTCGTTACCTTTCTGCGTGAAAAGGAAAGCACCGTTGACGTAGAGATTGTTCGTGAAGTTATATTCACCACGTACACCGACGTTGAAGCCGATGCGGCAGTCGCCGTCGCTGTTGGTGATGTTAGGCACATTCATGCCGGCTGTTACGCCGAAACGGAATCCGTTGTCGGCTGAAGCGGTCAGGGCGCTACCTGCGAGGAGAGCCGTGAGGAGGAATGCTTTTTTTCATTGTTTCTCGTTTTTTGTGTTAAGGATGTTGTAGCTCCTCATGGAGCGTCATGCAGTAGGGGGGGCTACGTTTTGCAAATTTATGGATTCCGACCATAGCATGCAAGCTTAACGGAAGAAAAGAACACATTATACGAAATATGGGAGGATTTTTGTTTGGCAACGATTTAAAATATAATTTGCGCGCTTTCGTGGGTTTTGGGGAGGTGTACATGCATATTTGCACTTTGCGCGGTTTCTTGACATGACTAAGATGAGCTTCCGTTATCCCTCAGACGAAATTAATGGAGGCGCTGAAAAACAGGCCTCCATTAACCAACACAAAAACTAAACTAGACTTAACTAAACTATTATATGGCGTTATCTCACGACAACTTAGTGATGCAAATGTAGGACTTTGTTTTGGATAAGCCAAGAGAATTGCGAACTTTTCTTTGCAAAAGTGCAAGATTAACACTTTCGTATGTTGTAAAACATATAATTATCCAAAATAACCATAGCCGCCATGGCTTCCACAATGGGTACGGCGCGCGGCAACACGCAGGGGTCGTGGCGTCCACGTGCCTTGAGGGTCGTGGGCTGTCCGTTGTCGTCAACAGTGGATTGACTGCGGAGTAACGTTGCCACGGGTTTGAAAGCCACGCGGAAGAAGATGTCCTGTCCGTTGCTCAGTCCGCCCTGGATTCCTCCGCTATGGTTGGTGAGGGTCGTGATGCCGCCGTGACCGTCGGGGATGAAAGGGTCATTCTGTTCGCTGCCTCGGGCTGTCACACCGGCAAAACCTTCGCCGTACTCAAATCCCTTCACGGCATTGATGCCAAGCATCGCTGCGCCGAGCTGGGCGTGGAGTTTGTCGAACACCGGTTCGCCAAGTCCCACGGGACATCCCTTGATGACGCAAGTGATGATGCCACCGATGGTATCGCCGTCGGCTTTCACCTCACTGATGAGGTCGGCCATGCGTTGGGCCGTTTCGGGGTCGGGACAGCGCACGGGGTTCTGCTCCGTCAGGCTGAGGTCGAGTTCCTGATAGCTGCGGTCAAGAGCGATAGGACCCACTTGGGAAGTGTAGGCCGTGATGCTTACGCCCCATTGACGAAGCACCATCTTGGCAAATGTTCCGCCCACGACGCGCGCTATCGTTTCGCGGGCAGAGGTGCGACCGCCGCCGCGATGGTCGCGAATGCCATACTTCTGCTGATAGGTGAAGTCGGCATGTGAGGGACGGAAAGTGTGGCGAAGGTTCTCGTAGTCGCTGGAATGCTGGTTTTCATTGCGTACGAGGAAACCGATCGGGCAGCCCGTGGTCCGTCCTTCGAACACACCTGAGAGAATTTCCACCTGATCGGCTTCGTTGCGAGAGGTGGTGAGGGCACTTTGGCCCGGACGACGGCGGTTGAGTTCGTGCTGGAGGAAATCCATGTCCACTTCAATGCCTGCCGGCATGCCGTCGATGACTCCGCCGATGCCTGGACCGTGGCTTTCGCCGAAGGTGGTGAGGCGGAAAATTTGTCCGAAAGTATTCATGTGTTGGTGGGGGATGAGTTGATACAGAAGAAGGGTAGGGGGAGAAACGCAATGGGGTGTGACAGTCTGGGGTTTCCCCTGCTCGGAACATCCTTCCGACGTGGAAAAATGGGAATCAGCTTCCTCCGCTGGGCGCCGTGGCATAGCAGAGGAAGCCGATTCAAAGGGAGAGTGTGGCAGATGAAAGGTGAGGTATCCGCCACGTTGGATGGACGAGGAATTTAGTCCTTATGGTGGCAGCAACCTTCGCCGTGACCATGTCCATGACCACCGCAGCAGCCTTCGCCTTCACCGTGACCATGTCCGTGGCCACCGCAGCAACCTTCGCCTTCGCCAGGTTCGTGGCCGTGGCCGCAGCAACCTTCTCCGTCTTCATGATTGCAATTTCCACCGCATCCGCTGCAGCCACCTTCGCCGCTCAGCATCTGGATGAGCTGCTTGAGTTCTTCATCGGTGGCGTCGCGCATGGTGGTCACCTGACCCTTGAAGTGGAGCGCCTTGCCAGCCAAGGGATGGTTGAGGTCGATCACCACAGTCGTGTCTTTTACTTCGAGCACCAGACCGTCGAAACGGTTGCCGTCGGCGTTCCTCAAGGGGAGAACGGCACCAGGGTAAACGGCCTCCTTGTCGAATTTGCCGTTGATGTGGAAGGTCTCCTTCGGGAGTTCGAGCACGTGCTCCTGCTCATATGGTCCGTAAGCTTCCTCTACGCTCAGCGTGAAGTCGAATTCATCGCCTTCGTTGAGGGCGGCAATGTGCTGCTCGAAAGCATCGAGGGCTACGCCCATGCCGGTGATGAAGTTGAAGGGATGTTCGGCAGTGGCCTTTTCCATGAGTTCGTGGATGCCTTTGGCGTTGTCGGTGTAGAGTTCGTATGCCACGTTGACATACTTGTGGGGAGTTTGTTCCATAATATATAATGTGTGATGATATTTTCTTTCTGTAAGGGATACGGCTCTGATGACGGCCTCTTTCGTCACGCGGAAATCACGAGAGCTCCAGATGAAGAGCGTCTTTGAGCATCTGGAGTCCCCTGTTGCGCTGGAGCATATCCTGAAATCGTTCGAGGCGGCTCAAGATGCGTCGTTGTTCTTTTCCCTCAGCCAGCTTGATGGTGATGGTCAGCTGGTCGTTGAAGAGCTGGGTGCGGAGATAGCTGGTCAATTGCGGGAGTAGATGCCGCATGCCGTCTTCCACCATTTCGTTTTCAACAGGCACCACGATGTTCCAGTTTTCCTCAATTCTGGGGTGCATGCTTTTCATGCGCGCCATCATGGCCGTGTGTTCTTTTGGCAATTGCTGTGCGAAACGGAACCACATATAGAGGAGGTCATTATTGTTGAAAGGTTTGCATTGTCCGCCCGTCTGCTGCGTGGCCGAAGAAGACGGGTTTGTCGGCTGTCTTGAAGCGGCGTTGCGCTGCGTTTCGTATTGCTGTCTGAGCTGTTGGATGGACAGCGTCGGAACGATGCGGGTGGGTGCAGGACGGTTGGGCTGTACGGGGGGCATCGAGTTGGAAGACGGGGGTGTTGCAGCTGGAACGGCAGCTACGCGTTGTGCTGCGGGTTGTGGCTGCAAGTGGGCTGCAGGCGATGTGGTTGTGGGTTGTTTGGCCGGAGCCGGAGAGAAAATGGGTTTAAGTCGTCGTATAGGGCGACGCCCACAGCCTGTGTCGTCATCGCCCACGGCAGCTTGGGCCACTTCGATGAGCGTCAGTTCCACGAGCAAGCGCTTGTTGCGCGAGGTGCGATAGTTGATGTCGCAGTCGTTGCAAAGTTTCAGTGCCCGATAGAGCAAACGCGGCTGGCAGCGTTGTGCCTGTTCCTGATAGCGCTGGCGCACCTGTTCGCTCACATCGAGGAGGGGGATGGTCGCTGCGTCACGGCACATGAGGAGGTTGCGGAAATGCGAGGCCAGTCCGCCGATGAAGTAGTTGGCTTCGAATCCATGGTTCAGGATGTTGTTGAAGCGTAGCATCACTTGAGGAATGTCGCATTTGAGCAGATGGTCGGTCATGGCGAAGTATTCATCGTAGTCGAGCACGTTGAGATCTTCGATGACCTTCTTATAGGTGATGTTTCCCTCGCTGAAGGCTGCCACCTGGTCGAAGATGGAGAGCGCATCGCGCATGCCGCCGTCAGCCTTTT
>ERZ1026892.265-NODE-265-length-25223-cov-4.714677_pt1 | contig 25223 bp, 33 predicted proteins | sample MGYA00380176_ERZ1026892 | MGnify/ENA primary metagenome ERZ1026892 (study PRJEB33269, sample SAMEA4719812) | human gut metagenome | biome: human-associated habitat; feature: organic feature; material: feces | place: Cameroon | collected 2013-10 ... | reverse complement strand
AACATCGGTGACGCGGCTCTTCGCTCAAACCTGGGTTCAGGCGAAGGCTTTAAATACATCGGGCAGGTTGCCAGTTATGCGGCACTAAAAACTGTCATACCTGAGCGTTCCGGGCAGAGAATACTTCTGGCATCCTATTACGCTAACGAATCCACTGGCGGAGGTGAGTTCGTGGCTCGTGCTGGTACAGCGACAGATGACGGCGGCACCATCTGCGTACCTACTGGCTCATCAACGTGGTACTGGCAGCGGGTTGGTGTTGTCGATTTCGACGTAACCTGGTTCGGCGCAATCGGTGACTCAAACACCGCTAATTCCGCGACAAATACTGTAGCAATTCAGCGAGCAATTGATGCCGCCGACTCCGCCGGTATTGCCAGTGTTACATTTCCAAAATCTGCTGGGTTCTTTGCCTGTGGCACGATATATATGAAGCCAGGCGTTTCTCTCGTGGGTGCAGGACGCACAAGGGGGCTGCTTGGGGCGATAGTGTATTTAAGAGCTGGATCGAATGCCGTTATCGCTCCGGAGATCAAAGGTCTCTGGCATAAGCAATGCCATTTTTATCTCTGGGATCCAGACTCTCCCAACACCATGGTTAGCAATATCAAAATACAAGGTTGTCTTATTGATGGGACTAACCTGTCCGGATCTGGGAAGTTTTCCGGCGATGCTGTTGTGATAAAAAATACGACTTTCGACGTACATATCCGTGACACCTATATCCAGAATTATTCAGGAAATGGACTCAGCATAATAACAGACAATGCAAGTACAGGTTATTTGGCTACGGGGGTTTTCACGACTCTCAATGTGATAAAAATATTCAACTGTGGGATGGGTATATATATCAAAAATGCTCCGGCGGACTCTCTTGATCTGCATCTGGTTGAAGTTTTGCTTGACCACAACGGTTCTAATTTATTCCTGGATATGAGTGGCAGGGTTACTGGAATGGGAGAGGCGCACGTGTATGCTCGCGCCTGCCGGTTCGAGTGGGCCACGAATTACGCGATCTACAACTACGGTGGCTTCATTAACTTCGATGGATGGTCGCTCGCGCCATCCTCCGGCGGGCAGAAGATTTTTACCAGTTCTAATGGTAAAACGTTCATTAACGGGCGCTTGTCTGGGGTTGCTGAAGGTGAGGATGCCTCTCTTGACGGAAATCTTGTCGCACACCCTGGGATAGTTTCAAACCTGACGTATGATAAAGCTAACCCCGTCGTTTCTTTGATGCTGGATAACACTACGCGCGGATCGACACTGAAGTTACAAGCACTGAAGCTCAGCTTCCAGTTCAATGGGGCATCAGGTTTTACATTTCAAAATTTAGTGTCGTATGCCTCGGGTAACGCGCCAAGGTTTGGCATTGGCGGACTGTACGATACTTCTGTCAGCCAGGCTGTCGTAGATGCAACTCCAGTTTCGGTCGGTAGCGGCAATGCGTCTATTACATCATACACACAGAATTCCAGCATTAGCCTGATTTTTGGTGGAGGGAAAAAATTCGCGTTCGTTGGGATGGTCTCAGTTAACCGCAACACCGCTGGGCGCGCAGTTACCGCAGCTATACAAACTGATGCAACCGGTGGGATTATCGCCATTGTTCTCCACGATGCAACCACTGGCGCATTCGTCAACCCGCTGACACTGACAGGCAATATACAGGTCAGTTTTGTAATGTTCGCTGATTTATAAGGAGGTGCAAAATGTCGTTTTCTATTAATCGAACCGTTTCCGTGTTGCGAACTACGGACACTGGAATTCCGCTAAGCCCGGAAAGCGAAGATATAAGCCTGACATTCAAAGTTTCTGGGTTAACAATATCCGAGGCAGGGAATATGGCGGTGGTAATGGTAAGTGCTGACGCTGGTGCGACCTATCAGTTCTTTGAGAACGCTAATATCGCCGACCCTTCAGTTACGTCTCTTGAAGGTGCAGAGAAATATATACGAACAACATCAAAGTATCAGTAAGTTACATTAAAAACAACAACTTAACACCCCGCCAGTTGTGCACTGGCGGGTACATTAAAATAAGGATTTCGCATTAGAGGTTTTTTCTATCGCCTCCGTTAGTTTAGACTCATCATCAGTTAAACTACTGACACTAAAATATCTGATGAGCAGCTGATAATTGAGAACACTGTCGCCAATTATCAGCTGCTCTGTCAGATTCGTATCCATCCCCAGTAAATTCATTAAGGACAATACAATCTGTTCTTTTTCTGTCAGTTGATTCATTTCTCCCGCCATAATTATTTTCCTGTTGTATTAGTTTGTTGATGAGTGGCCGCATAGTTTGGCATTTAGTCCTACATTACACTCGGACAAAGCCACGCCGCTGATATTGATGATTCGAACGTACGCCTGCGTTTTCGCACTGTTGATATAAACCTGAACAGCCACAACAGGCATTGACCCGGCGTATCCGACTGGCGTCACGTCCAGTGTGTAGTTCGTCCAGTCAGCAATAGAAATGCCAAACAGTGTCGTCACATCTTTTTCAGAATACCCGCCGGCACTTATTGGCCCCCACGCGACAGCTGAGGATGTGGTATGGAATTTCACACCACCGTCGAGGTTTACCCTGTTTTTTGCTTTTCCGTTGCCCGTACCCAAATACAGCCGCCGGGAATACGTATCGCCATAATCATCCACTCCCCAGGGTATAACTGATGCAGAAACCGAGTGGATAAACGACCATACACCAGATTGCGTATCGCGCCGCCGGGCAATAGGGGCGTTACCCGATGCGAATATTGAGTAGTTGCTTGCGTCATATATTCCCAGCCCGGTCACGGAATCAAAAATGCGCTGGCCGTACTGCCACTTGGCTACGCCATCTCGCAATCGCTGAACACGAACGCCGTCAGACCCAGACGACCCGGATAAATCACCAGCGCCCGCAATGTAAACCCCGCAATAGTTTCCGGCCCCATCCAGCACACCATCTACATTCGTGTCGACTTCAATTCCGTAAACCTCGTCCCCAGCCTTCAGATTGTGAGCATTTGTCAGGATATTCATGCCCCACAATTTCTGCCGTTCACAGTTAAACGATTCTATCGCAGCCATCAGAGCGACGAACGGCTCATAATTCGGCCCGCTGGACAGCGTGTCATAAACAGCCATTTCAACAGCCATGGTCTGGTGCTTTACCGACGTTCCATCGATATTCACAGCGCTATATTGTTTTGTTCTGAACGTAGTGCCTGATATTTTGTGGTTCGGGTGCGTTGTTAGTCTCGGCAGAAAATTGGTATTCGTGACAGTAATTCCCGGGGAAAAAATAACAGTGCACGGCTCGGAGCGATCAAATTCTATCGCGCTGGTTAGAGTGACATTGGCATCAAAAGTGATGTTGCTGGATTCATCGAAAGCAGCCTGTACAGCATCCTGGTCGGACAGCCCCTGATTTTTGTAATAACTGATCGCGACAAGAGGTTTATTACCTAACTTTGCGACCAGTGAGGTCCCTTCGCCTGAACCCAGGTTTGAGCGAAGAGCCGCGTCACCGATGTTCGACCATTTCCCTGTGGGGTTTGCAGCCGACCATAGACCGCCATCGTTCTCAGGAGAATCCCCGGCAATGACGTGCTCAAGCTCACCAAGGTATTTGTACCAGGAGCCATTGTAGTAGACGATCTGCTGGCGATTATCTACAGCCAGACCAACAGCCCAGTTGCCAAGCTCCTGCCAGCCGATAGCTGCAACTGCCTGCTCGCCGCGACCAGTGATGTAGTCTATAAAGCGGCTGAAGATCATCTCCATGCCGTGCCAGGTTTTGCGAAGCACACCTAACCGGTCCTCTAACTCCTCTTTTGTCCTGTCGTTAACGAATTTATCCACGTTTTCAGCGTTATCGTACAGGTCCTTTACGGCGGCGGAACCTAAAGGATTTTTCGTTTTATATGTGCTCATAGTCGCCCTATAACAAAAAAACCCGCCGAAGCGGGTTGTTGAGAGTTATTTCTGTTTTATGCAATGTCGCCGGGATAACTGGCGTTGTCGTAGTCGTAGAAGGATGCGCGGTACTCTTTGGCGGTAACCTGACACGTCCCGTCTGATTGTGGGGCAATCTCCTCAACAATGGCGTCATAGACATGACGCGTTGAGCCGCAGAACACCAGGCGGACTGGCTCAATGGCTCGTGAAGTCTGGTCAATCTTCAATGGGTCATCAAAATCACTCAGATGGGGAACGGACAATTGATAATCCCCCACTCTGCTCGCCACCATCAGACCGGATGCAGAACCATCCTGATAGCGGATCAGCGCACGGGGGTTTTCGAAAGACCAGTCCAGCGGCTCCGTAACGGTGAAGGTTGTCACGCCACCAGCCGTTGTCATCGCCTCCACCAGACAGGAAATCGTGTTGTTACCCGGAATATCATCCGTGAGCACGATGCGATCGCCTGTGTTGTAGCAGAGCGCATCCAGCTCGGTGGTGGTCTGGTATGTAACCCGCTGCTGAAGATACTTCATCAGGCGACGCATGCCGATCTGGTAGGCGTGATCCTGATTGAGCACCCCATCGAGTTTGTAGTTCTCGATTTTCACCGGCGTGGGATTATCGGGTGTCCGACATTTAACAGTCTCCTCCGCCCAGGTGACGCCGTTGATGTACGTCACGTCGACACCATCAAAATCATCGTCGGACGGCACGGTAAATCCGCTCTGCAGCTCCTCCACCATCTCATGCGGCGTTATGATCCCCGTCCAGGGCTTAATCCCCTCGCGGTTGACCGTCGCAAGGCCATCGCTTAACAGGAAGCGGGATTTCCCGGCACTGGCTATCATCTGCAGCATTTCCAGCGCCGAGATACTGTCGCCGGTGGCGAAATCGAAATTTTCGCCCCGTGGCGTCCAGTACGCGGACTCCAGTGCGTTGATGGTATCGATGTCCATCTCCAGCCCCAGCGAGCTCCCGACATGCAGCAGCGCCCCCGAAATGGTTCTGGCCGTTCCTGAGTCATAGGAACGCGTTGCCACAACGTTTACGCGGCGGTCCGACTGAGCCGCCAGCTTCCCGCCCGTCTCAACGGTCACCGCCATCAGCGACACGCCGGGATAGGATGAAGGGCGCGTCAGCAGTCGCCCGCGCAGTGCCTGCCAGTACATCGAATCCCTGGCGTTGTTTGAGCCCTGCTCATTGCGCCGACGACAGCGAACTTCCACCAGCCCCGGAGAACTGAGGGTGATCCGCTCAGTGAAACCTAACCCGTTGATGTTTTTCAGCGCGTACTCGCCCTGGTGACTCACCCACCCCGATCCGGAACCGTAGACGCGATACTGTATCTCCCACTCAACGTGGCGAATCCGCTTTTTGCCCTTACTGTCAAAGCCGCAAATACCGTTCGGGAAAGAGAAATTCACCTCGAACATATCGACGGTCTCATTTTCAGGGCAAACCAGGAACGGCCCCAGCCAGCTCAGCGTGTCGTTAAGACCAGTGGCCTCATAGTCGATCATTGTCCGGGCGGTGAATCCCGGCCATGACTCATCAACGGCACCGGAAACCAGGCGCGCCACTGTCGCCGTTGTGCCGTCGGCAGAGACGATCTGGAACTCATTCCCGCGGTGAGCAAGTGAAAGCCGTTGCACACCTTCAGGCATGCCCGAGAATGCGGTTCCCGTAGTGCTGTTATACGCAAGCGTCACGTTTGCCGTTACCGCCGGGCTTCCGCCGGTTGATGCCGTGCCGGAGGTGTAAACCGGGGCATCACCGAAAACGGCTGCAGGCAGCGAGGAGGATGTGATTGCCCCACCCACGTAAGGACTGGCCGCCTCGGTTATCAGTACGGTACCGCCGTTGTCCCGTGCGACCAGGCCGGAGCCAGTGAGCCCCTCGGTGATAGCCGCCAGCAGTCCCGACATCGAGATGTAGTTCGCTACCAGCGACACCGTATAGGTGGTGCCCTGCCATGTGATCATGAACGTACTGGAACTGGTCGAAAAATCGTAGGTGACGGGCGCGGCACTGGCCTGAATTTTTGCTGCACTGCCACCCTCGCCAGGCACCGCCTCCTGACCCGGGGTATAGGACGCAATGACGAGGTCATAATCGACACTGTTGAAACTCAGCGTCACCGGCATACCCGCTACGGGAGCAAGTTCGGTAAGCAACGAGCTGGCAAAAACACTGTAACCAGAAGAGGTGGAGATCAGATAATTTGTCGGCGCCTTAATTTCAACTATGGCCCCCGTTACCCAGCTGTCCGGAAGAGAATTATCGTCCTCGTCGTCATCGCCACCATCATCCGTATCAAGGCCTGTAAAGGTTACGGATGCACCAGAAACCGTCATGCTGTCAGCGATAATATCGTCGGAATCAGGTGAAGTCTGGGCCATGTCCAGCCCTGTTCCGCTTGATGTTCCACCGACCTCTGTCGAGTTGAACCAGTTCTCGCTGCGCTCATCGCCGGAAACGTCAGCGCCTGGCGGGTAATGGGTGCTGCTGAATCCCGGCAGCGTTGAAGCTGGCGTACTGCCAACCCGGATATCACCATTGGTATAAATCAGTTCACCGACACCGAGACACAGCAGCATCTGGACGCGCATTTTCGTAGGATCAGCAGCGTCGAACCGGGTCACAGGCTGGACCACATAATCAGGGTAGATACGCACCCGGCCAAACACCTCACGAATGGCATCACCGAGTTTTGCTGTGTTGGCCCGCGCCGGGTTCAGGTCGAGACTGCGCCCTGTGGATGATGTATAGCCCCCCGTATCGATACTGCTCATCATAAACAGCGAATAAGCTGCTGCAGCAACGGAGATGCCGACACCTATCCACGCGATGGTGGCGGCCTCCAGCCCGAAGGGCACCGGATAAAGCCGGACATCACTTTCAGGGTGGATCACGCAAGTAGCCCACTCGCCTGGCGGAATGGACAGACCGTCAACCTCAATGGTTAACGGCGGTACATCCCGATCCTCGTAACCTTCAACATTCACCGCCAGCCAGTTTCGAAGGCTGGTTACGCCATGCTCATGCGTTTCGAGAGGTTCACCGGGAAGCCGGGACGGGTAAAAACGAATGGTCATTGCCAGAACTCCACTTTGACAAATCGCCGCTTAAACCGCGCTAACGGAAGAAACGTTACGTTAGAGCCTGGATTGCATTCCGCCACATGCAGCAGGCCATCAATACTGACGACAATCCCCACATGGGTGACGGCTGAGCCGGAATAGCAAGCCACGCCAGCCCCTTCGCAGGGGTCGCAGCGCTCCAGGGTAAGCATCATTTGACGCGCCTCCCGGTCGAGGCCGCCGTCGTCTTTCGTGACCCCGGCAAAATCAGGCCAGAGAGGCAAGCCCAAATCGCGGCGTATCTCGTTCACAATGCCAAAGCAGTCGAGATCCGGCCATGAGCGCCCGCCCTTCAGCCAGGTGACTGAACGGTATTTATCAGGGTTAAACATGATGGGTTCCTTAGCTGATATAACGTAGTCCGGGGAAGACAGGGAGCGTGTAGCGGTAACGCGGCCAGGCCATATCGAGGACATTCATATAGCCCGCAGTGATCTGAACCTCTGTTGCCGTCCAGTAACCCGACTTGATTTTCAGCGTATACGGCACCGCCGCAGGCGCGGCTAAATCCGTGGAGATAAAACTGCGGTATGTCAGCGATGCAGATAACCTGTTAGCCAGGGCATTGCGGATCGTCGTGGACACAACACCATCTACATTGCACAGGGCGAATTTCAAATCTTGCGTACCGTCGGCGTTGCGAGCCGGCAGCGCAATGTCAATCGCGCAGGCGGTAAACGTTACGGTATTGCCGCTCTCTGTCGTCGCCGTAATATCCTCATACCCCTGGCACAGATAGTGAACATCTGAACCAACGGTGATCTGCAGCGTTTCAATGATCACCTCCGGCCCGCTGCTGGCATAGAGCCTGTTAATTCTTGTCATGCTTCAGGCCACTCCCTGTTAACTGCAAGATCAAGAATATCGCTGTTCACAATGAAGTCAGGGAACTCGGCCCAGCCAGGCGGAAGGATTGGACGCTCCCATAATTCCAGCGTTGCACTATATCGCCAGTATTTACCGCCCTCTGGTGTCGGTCCCTCGTATATATCGACAAACCTACAGACATAATCTTGCGCACCTAAAGGGGTAAGGAGCGGCATGTTGAACCAGTCAGCCCCATCGGTAATGATGTCGCGGTACCAGGCTTCGAAAAGCTGTGCCTGACCATCAGTAAAGATCCATGAAACTGGCGTTTGAGTAGGAACCGAAGTATAAGCTCGCCTTTGTCGCCGCCTGCCGGTAACCATCGCTGTACTTTTTAGCGGAGAAGTCGCTTTAAGACCAAAGTTCTCCTTCAATGGGCAAGGGAGATAATCCTTCGGGTAATTGAGATTAGTTGAAATTGCCATCAGCTAATTTTCCTCCCCGAGGTAGTTTTCCCCATCAGAGCTCTATGTAAATCACCCTGCCCGGTAGCAATAGACTGAACCGCTTTTTGATACCCCATCTGAGCACCATCGGATGCAGCTTTCTTCATCATGGCGATTTGAGCATCAGAGGGATCGCCGTTGACATAGAAACTCAAACTCGGCGCATAGGTTGCCCCCCCTGTGGACTGGTTTGCTACTCGATCCAGAGTGGCATCCAGTTTGGCGCTGGTTTTAGCAGTCGTAACGCGCTCACCTTTCTGCAGGAGCCAGGTTCCTGTTTCGGGCACAGAGTCGATACCGTCGTGAGCCTGTCCATGAAGCGCCGATCCGATAGCAGTCATGAACACGCCAGCTGCTGCAGCTGCTGCAATTGCTTGAGCCGGAGCCACCGCCGGGCCAACGTAAGGAACACCTATCCATTGCGTGAAGGCATTAAGTGCCGCCATTGCTACCTGAGCAGCGGCATATTGCAGCATTGCCGCACCTACAGACTGTATAAAGGTCGCTGCAAAATCTTGAGCGTTCAACTTTCCAGTTTCTGCCCAAGCTATAATCATGTCGGTCATGCTGCTGAATGTTTGCGCCCCTACCTGCTGCATTGTGGAGTACAAATCCATCGCAGCAGTAGCCTGTGTAGCAAAACCAGAAATTAACCCAGCACTGTAATCATTCTGTAATTCATCCTGTTGTTTATAATAATCATTTTGAATTTCTAGCCTCTTATTCAGTGCATACTGCAAAGCTTCAGTTTCAGCGTCATAAAGACTTTTAGAAATATCTCCGGATTGGTATTGCTTTAATAAATCATCGCGACTCCCCTCATACTCCTGCTGAATACTGTTGCGCTCTTGCATCCGGCTACGCTCTCGATCGCCAGAATAACGCCCAATAAATTCACTATCATATCCCTGCTTAATTAATTTATTCTGTCTTTCAAGGCCTGATACGTACTCAGCTACTTTCGCGTTTTCCTGATTAAGGCGTAACTCTTCCTTCTTGGAGTCTAGGAACTTAGCCGCATCTCGAAGTTGGTTTTTTTGCGCTTCTGATAATTTCTTTAGGTTACCACTTGTTATATCAAAATTTACTTTTTCAAGCTCTGTAACTTCTGCAGTTTTTTTGCCAGTAGTTTCAATGAGAGCAGCTTGTTTTTGTAAATCAAGAAGGCGGCTTTTAAAAGCATTTTCAGTTGGGTTGCTTTTTGTAGTTACCTTCTGATTTGATTCCCCTTTCCCCAGTTTGTAATCGTCACCTTTTGGCGGTTGTATTCCCATATCAGAGAGAAGCGAAGTTAACCCATTAGCTCCTTTCTCTACTTCCTCTGGGGTTAAACTGGATTTGATGGCTCGAAGGAACTGAAGGCGTTTATTTAAAAAATCTAACTCATCTTTTTGTTCTTTACTTTGATTCCCTCTTTTATTGAGGAACTCGATGCGCTGCTCAATATCTTTTTCGTCAGCTGAATCATAGTTCCCTGATACCGCACCGACCCTAGAGCGGGTGTAAGAGGCAATAGCTCCAAGCCCACCAGCAATACGACCTACAACACCGGCTAAACTGATCGCTTCACCTACCAGGTCGGACAGGCCCTGTAGGATAGCAGGGTCAGTGAAAACATCATGGATACTATCAAGCCCGTCCTGTAGAGGTGATAAATCTACTTTTGCCAGGCCAGACGCAATTTCCATTTTTAAGCCACGGGCGCTTGTCTCTATATCCTGAAAAAATTGATTAACTTTAACTAAGTTATCAATATCTTCCTGCGGCGGAGCTACGCCAAAATCCTTTGATAACTGAAGAAACTGTTTTAGCTTTTCGTTGTTGTTGTCAAACAACGGAAGCATTTTTGACAGGTCATTCCCTAAGCTTTCAAGGATGTTGGTTTTCCCAGCCTGAGTGGGTATTTTCTGTAATGCCGAACTAATAGCCAGCAACTGTTTATCAGGGGATTGCTGGGCCAGCTTCTGAGCTGAAAGCCCGAGCGTGTCCAAAGCCTGCGCAGCCTCACCTGATTTGTTCAGGACCGCATCGCCGACTTTATCATTAATGTCTTTGAAAATATCGGCTATGTTATCGCCGGTTAAACCTGCCTGTTCAGCTGCGTATTGCCAGGATAGCAAGTCCTGGGTGGACATTTTTAATGACTTAGCCCAGCGATCTGCCTCGGTCACTTGCTGCGCTGTATTTTTTACAATTGCCAGCCCAGCAGCGCCAATCCCGACGGCGGCAGTTGCCGCAGCTGCTCCAATAGCAATAATTGAGGTGCTTATTTCCTTGGCGTCTTTTTTTACCTGGTCACGCCATTTTTGGGATGCCCTTTCAGCTTTATCCATTCCTTGAACAAATCCGCCGACCTTTGCTATTAGATCAATTGTTAAAGTACCAAGGGACTTGCCAGCCATTTAATTTTCTCCGGGCAATAAAAAACCCCGCCGAAGCGAGGTTTATTTTCATTCACTAATCTAACTTTTCCCGCACCCTCCCACCTGGAAGGAGGCCGTATAGTCAATGGCATTATTTTTATTCACCAGATAAAGGTATGACTTATTACCGACATAACCGCCATAACTGTTTTTAGCGTTAAGAGTAAAAGGAACTAACCATCCATAATAAGTTGTAAATCCTGACTTGCACCACCACTTGAAAGGCTCATTGAAATCATATCGTGCAGAATAAGGGTCTTTAAGGCGCGCCGACATACTACCTTTAATTATTTCCTGATAATTCTCAGGTAACTTACCATAATCTGCCCGACTTAACTCCGTCTTATCTGGCGCACTAACGCAGCCACCTAAAAGTATTACAGTAAAAACAACAGCTGATTTCTTTATCATAATTCCCTCGGTATCAATATAATCATTCCATAGAAAATATAACCAAATAAATCATATCAATGCCAATTTTTCATAGCTTCTTCCAGAGATAATGGCGCTTCGTTGATGTGCGGTGCAAAGTCACTTACCTTGAACGGCGGCGTGTTCTTTGCCTTATTGATGTTAGCCAGGACAGAAGCCACCAGCGAAGCCCCCCACTCGGTACGCATCATGATATTGAGCGGTCCGTACTTCTCACGGTACTTGAGCCAAACCAGAAATTCCCTGCGACTCATCCGCTCCTGAGCCTCTGCGATGGTGCGGCCACCGATGCCGTTCATCACCAGTTCGCACCAGAATTCATCCTCGCCGGTTAGCTCGTAGTCTTTCCCAGTTCGTTTACATCATGAATTGCAGCCAGGAGGGCCATAACGATCGGACCGTCCAGCGCACCACGATCTGGGGTAGCAGTTCCAAGAATGTCAGCCGCGGTAAACACTGGGGCGCCGTCCTGATCGCAAATATGCGCAGCAATGCGCTCAGCAATCGGGTCCGATTTCCCGTTATACGCCAGCAGTTCAGCTTTAGTGGTGTGGTAGCCCATCGGGCGCACATAGACGGTTGCGATATGCTCTTTCCCGTCACGGCCTTTCCACTTAATTTCTTTTTCCACGGGACGCCCGGTAAAGGCACCGGTTTCTTTTAACGTATCGAGAGTAAGTTGCATTTCAGCTCCTGAATAGAAAAGCCCGGATAACCGGGCATATTAATTACGCTGCGGCCTTAGGCACCCATACGGAAGAGCCAGACCGCTGGATCGTGGCGGAGGTCGTCACAACAGCGTTACCCTGAAAATCAAACGGGAAGTCAGAAACGTAACCCTGGAAAATGAACCAGGTGCGATCCGATGGCAGCACCAGGCCATCAACAGCATCCTCAGCGCCAGGAGCGGCGGCTGTCGGGACACTGGTTCCATCTGACCAGCCAACCGCAAAAGTTAACGGCGTCTGGTCATTCGCTTCAGCGAGGCCATGCAACATAATGTGGCTGGCGTTCGTCGGATCAGCGTTAAGCCCGACGGTTGCGGCCGCAGGCGTTTTAAGCCCCTTTTTGTAGGTTCTGGAATCCCGCTCACTCAGACAGGTATCTTCAATCTGATCGGCAGGGTTCCCGCCGGGGTTGAAACTGGTGATGCATTCAACCTCGCTGACCACGCCAGACTTGAGCACAAAAAACTGCGTGCCTTGCGTTAATACAGACATGTTTTGTCTCCATAAAAGAAAAACCCGCACAAGGCGGGTCAGTTTGGGGTTGTTGGTTATCTGTTCGTTATCCAGTCAACATCGAAGGAATAGCGGTATCGCATTGTTTCAGGATCGCGGCTTTGTTCACCCCATCGGGTGATATAGGCCTTGCCCTCAATTGCGTCACGCAAAGCGCGGGCAACGGCGATCACATCGGTGTCAGTATCACCATAGACATCAACCTGCAGAGAATAGTGATCTGCATCTGGCCGCTGGTTTAGATAATTTTCAGGGAAGCCACCTACGTTTTGCCAGACTGCGTAGGGATAAACGATATTGTCGTTCTGCATACCGAACGGATAAAGCCGCACGGGAGTAGAACCTAACAAATCCCTGACTGCCTGGCTGGCTGCGCAAACTGCAAATATTGGAGCAATCATACCGGAGTTCCTTTTTTAGCCGCCCGTCGTACAGCGCGATCGATGGACTTTTCCAGCTCCAAAGCAAAAACGTTAATCACATCGGCATCGACCCCATTCAGTGCAGGCCTAATTATTGGCCTCGCTGCAGCATGTTCTGTGCCGAACTCCAGGAATCGCCAGTACCAGGTATCCCCGCCGGGATTACCTTTATCTCCGGCAGTGTTAAAACTTTTACCCGCCCTGCCTTTTCGGACGTTGGCCTTTGTATTGGCGTATTGCCTGGCGCCGCCCATCACCCCGACACGAAACGTTGGATCGCCGGTTCTGCGAAACGCCTTGCTGCTGAAGCTGACCACAATGTTTTTGTAGATAGCCTCTTTGGTGAGAGGATCATCAATCCGCGCGGCATTATTGCGCGCTCTGTTCCTGATGATGTTTGCCGCTTTACGCAGCGCTGCACGACCGGATTTATCGCGAGTGACCTGTGAGACGGCATCCAGTTTCCCCAGGACGGAATCGAGGCCGGTCAGGTTTACTTCCACGCCATCAGCCATCGTTAGCCCCCTCTGAACATGGTAGTGTCAGGTATTCCCTGCCGCTACGGGGGTCAGGTAAAACGCCCTCAATGTTGTAGATGCGGCCACGAAACAGGATCCGATGTTTGCGGGTAACACCCTCACGGTAACGAATCGTTATCCGGGTGGTAACTTCGCCCTGAGAGGCCTGGGCGGCGATAAACTCACGTGCGGATAAAGCAGCGACTTCGGCCCAAAGGGTTGAGACATCGCGCCAGGTATTAATCACGGCTCCCGTTGTCGGGTTCTGTTCTTTGACGGGTTCCTGCAGGGTGATCCTGTGACGCAATTTTCCGGCCTGCATATCACCCCCTTGGTTTCCCACTCAGATAGGTTTGCTGCTCTGGCGCCTCTTCGAGATCGCCGGCAAGCGACTGGATAATCACATCGGACAGGGCGACGTTAGACTCAGCCAGGCGGTTTATCGCTTCCGTCTGCTCTCGCTGTGCTGCTGTTTGTTCTCTCAGCGCTGCTATCAGCGCGTTTACCAGTTGCTCGTTCATAGGCTATTTTCGTCCACTTTTTTAACCACTCACGCCTTTTAGCACATCCTGAGCAGCCCATTAGTTCCACCTCCGGTGCCTAATCAGCAGCGCCTCAACGCCCAGCGGAACTTCCGATAGGTTCTGCGCTGCCGCTTCGCGGTTCGCATACCAGTGTCCAATCAGCAAAAGCATTGCCGCCCAGATGCCGGAAGTAAAAATAACCTCACGGGGCTGAGTTTCCCCTTCCACTGGCGGCGTTAATGTTTCAACCAGCGCACCGTCGCAGAACCGCTCAACATAATCGACGGAGGCCGAAGCATAGGCAGCAATAAGTGTATCTTCGTCGTCACCATCAACCTTCAGATGCGCCTTTATCTGCGCCAGCTGTTCCTCGCTTATTTCCACCTTTACCCCCTGGTTTGGCTTTAGCAGGCTCCGCAGAACCAGAGTCTGTTGCCTTTTCCGGCTCAACCGCCTCGGCCAGATGCAGTTTCACCAGTGCTTCGCCGATTTCTTTATGCACCTCGCGGATTTCCCCCTGAGATACCGTACCCAGGTGATAATGCGAGAACATACGGAGAGCTTTAATTTTCATCGCGATTACGCGGCCATTGCTGGCCGCGCCCTTTTGTTATGCACCAGTGCTGACAGCAATATCACCCGTCACAATCGCTGCCGGGCGATAGTGGGCCAGCGCCAGGCGCTCTTCGCAAAGGATGGTCAGCATGTTTTTAACGAAGTTATCGCGGTCCTGGTTGCTGATCTCGATGGTGGCATCCATGCGATCCCAAACCTGCGACGCCAGGCCAAACGCGCCAACGGTGAATTTGCCTGCCGTCTGCGCCGTGGTCGACACCACCGGAAGCCCCCAAAGCACTTTCGAGGCAAACGCCTGCGGGCCACCGAGGATGTAATTGCCGTTAGCGTCCTTCAGCAGAGCAATACGGTGCCAGTCCGCCGGGTTCAGAATGATGCCGTCGGCTTCGAACTCACTCAGCGATACCTGATAGATGGCGTGTGCCAGAACATCAGCGCCAGTATCTCCGGTTGCGTTGAGTGTGGTTTCGTAGTCGTTCGCTACTACGTTGAGCCCCTGCAGGTTATCGCCGGTACCGTCCCCGTTCAGCATCTGGTTCTCTTCCACCAGTGCCAGTCCGTACATCATGCGGGAATTGAGGTAAGACTCGAGCGCCGGGGCATCATCCATGATCTGGCGCGATGCCTGGATCCAGTGGGCGATAGTTTTCACGTTCGCCGTTTCTTTGGTGAAGGTAATATTACTTTCCGGCTTGAGGGTACCTTCTGCCACTGGTGCTGCAGCGTTGGTAAACACGTTTTCGCGCACGTATTCCAGCGCGTTACTGGTGATACGCCCCTGTGCCAGCAAGTCACGCACGGTCAGACGGCGAAGACCCGGCATAAGAATACCCGGCAGCTGCAGCGGCTGGACCAGGGCGCCTGCCGACGCTGCGCCGGAACCAATCGCTTTATCAAAACTGGTGACTTTCGCTTTGGTACGCGAGCCGTCCCAGCCCTTCATCAGGTCTTCAGATACGCGCTGAGCAAATGACTTCTGCGCAGTCTGATCAGGAGAGTTTCCGGCCAGTTTCTGCTCAAGATCGAACAGGCGGGTGCCGGTGGCTTTCAGTTCTTCCTGTGCTTTCGTCAGATCGATCTGCAGCTGCTTGTTGATTTCACCGGTCTGGTTGATGGATTTACGCTGTTCTTCGATAAGCTCCTTTACTTCTTTTTGGGAGTTTTCGATAGCTTTTTCCAGTACAGATAATTCAGACATGTGTTACTCCGTTAAGGTGTCCGCAGGTTAGCGGCAAATGAGTTAATGCGCTGTGCCAGCGCGTCAATGTCGTCGCTACCGAACTCGCTTCGGCCTGCAGACTTAACACGGGCGATAAATGCCTGTGCTTCAGAACGCGAAAGCCCGACTGAATCCCTCAGCCAGGCCTCCGCATCGCGAATAGATTTGATGCTGTCGATGCTCTTCATGGCCGTTACGCCAGCGAGCTCGTTAGCCGGGAAAGTACAGACGCTAATTTCCCGCAGGTAAGAGATGTTTTTGAAGATGAGCCCTGACGTGCCAACGGTGTAATCATCAGGCCCAACGGAAAACCCCACAGACATCCCTTCAACCGTGCCATGCTGCATGGCAGCTTTCAGGTCTTCGGCCAGGCTAAGCCCTGGAGTAAGTTGACCACGGACAAATAGCCCCTTGTCATCTTCATGCATGGCATCCCATTTACCGACCGGGATAGCACGTGTCTGGTGGTTAAAGAACATGGCCACCTTGCGACTCTGGTTAGCAATCACACCAGCGAAAGCACCTGGCAAAATAATGTCGCCATCGGCGTCGGTGTTATTAAAAACCGAGGCATATCCTTCAAATGTTCCCTTACTGCCGTCGCCGATGAACTTGATTTCTGTCTGGTCGAAAGCCAGCGTCTTCTGAATGTCAGGCATCATAGCCCCCATAAAAATTAAGCCCCGGCATTGCGGGGCTCTTTGTTTGTTCCGAGATCGGTAATGGGCACGTTCTGCGACTGCCGTGTCGCCACATCACCTCCGGGCAGCGGCGGCAGGTTATCGAGCCTTCGAACCTCGTTAACGGTCCGAATCCCGGTATTGACCATGATTTGCATAAATGATGCCCGGCTTGTTGAATCACCGCGCAACAGCCCGTCGAGGTTATGCTCGGCGTGAATGATGCCCTGTTCTGACTCTTTGACCAGCCAGCGCTCAATGCTGTACTCCCACCGATCAAGGTAGGGTTTGAGGGTATACTGGAGAAAGCCCAGGTTTTGCTGTTCAATCCCCGATCCCCAGGAGGTGGTTTTGTCCACGTCGCCGACCAGATGTGGAGGCACGCCGTAAAATCGCGCCAGTTCGGCGACCTGAAATTTACGCGCAGCCAGAATTTCTGAATCCTGAGGCGAAACGCCTATAGGTTGCGTGGTGAAGCCGCTCTCAAGGATCCAAAGCCGCTTTTTGACCGGACCACCAGCAATCTCCTTAAAGTTTTCCTCCAGCTGCCCACGCTGCTCTTTCGTCAGCACCTTGCCGTCAGTCATCAGGATCTGCGGAGACTTCGCACCGTTGGCGAAAAATTCACGCTGGTTATCTTCCATCGCTATGGCCACACCAGCAGACTTCGCACTGAACGCCAGCGGCGAAAGACCAGTCAGACCATTGAAGCCAAATCCTTTGAGATGAAAAATTTCTTTCTGTGAAAAGTCAGCGTATTCAGTGTCCCGTCGGTAGCGGTAGATAATATTTTTACCGTTATCGCTGAGCCGAACTTCCATATTGGCGCTCATCAGTGGAACCATGCTAATCACGTCACCAACACCGTTTCGCTCAACATGTGCATAGGCGTTGCCGTAGGCACATAGCTGCATAGTCATTGCTTCGCGAAACTCAAGAGCGGTCATGAAGTTGTTGGGACGGAATCTCAGCAGTTTCGCAAGGGGGTGACTGTTGTCCACTTTCGCGCGCTGATCGTTTTTGGTCTGATAAACATCGAGTGGTAAAGATGCTGTTACGGTGGAGATTAACCTGATGCAGGCCCATACCGTACTGATTTGCATATTACGCTCATCAGTCACAACAGAATCACCAACCACACCGTGCGCTGACGTACCCGCCATTTGCGAGCCCTTATCGGGTGTCACCAGGCGGCCGCCGGTCAGGATAGAAGCCATGCGCGCCCAGAATGGCGATCGCGTCCGCAGGTCAATGCTGTAATCGGTATCTGCCATTTTTACACGCTCAAAAAGTTGTAAATGAAATCATTAACGTCACCCTGCTCCTCTACCTCGTCACTGGTCTGCGCGCCAATAGACATCGCCAGCGCTACCATGCCGTCGATACGTCCGCTCGACTTACCTTTCACAAACTTGCGGTTACCGGCAGGGTCAGTGATTACCGTGGCGTTTTTGGCGCACATTTCGAGGATCGGATGATTGCCGTGCTTCAGCTGCGCACCGAGAAGTTTGGCTTCCAGCTCCCTGAGAGCAGGCGACATGGAAACAAACCCCTGACCGAACTCTACGAATCGTTCGAGCTCCACATCTGTGAAACCAGCATCGATCAGATTCGGGCGAAGGAAGCGCATGTTATAGCGGTCAAACGCCAGCGCCCTGACGTTACAGAGATCAAAAACGCGCCGCAGCTCCCTGGCGATAAATCCATACTCGATAGCCTTACCAGGTGTCGTGTTTAGCCAGCCCTGCTTCGCCCATATGTCATAAGGCACACGATCATTACGCGCCTTATCTGCCAGCCCTTCCTCCGGTAGCCAGAATTTACAGTGCACATCGCCCTGCGTGGTGTTCAGCACCAGTGCGGTCAGGTCTGACACGCTGGAAAGATCGAGCCCGCCCCAGACGGTAGCCCCCGCAAGTTCGCCGGGTTCCTCCTTGTTCATATGCCATACACTCTGGCTAACGAACGGGCTTTTCGCTTCAACCCTGCGGTTTAAAACAAGGTTCTCAAACTCTGCCTGGCGAGACGGCAGGCGTTTCGCACTGGCGGCCATATCCAGCACTTCTTTCTGGTTCATGAACACATCGAAGGCCGGGTTTGCCAGCCTGATGGCCTCAACAGAGAAAGGATCGATATCTTCCGGCGCGGTCTGAAGCCGGACCACCGTCCGGGGATCGGCTCCGGTCAGTCCATCATCAATCAGCAGGCTAAGCAGGTCGCTCGCATCAGGCGCCTGGGTGCTAATGATTATCGAAATAGGGTTATCCTGTGCAGCGGTGGCGGTTTCCAGCGCTTCATAAAGCGGGTCTCGCGGCCCACGCACCTGGCCCAGTTCGTCGTGTGCGACAAATCGCGGCGAGAAACCGTAGGCCGTGGTAGCTTCGGCACTCAGTGCACGGTAATAAGAACCCAGCTCAGGGCAGTGGATTTCTTTAGCTGAATCCTTGATCACAACGTACTGCATTAGTACCGGGTTCATCCGGCACATCTTCGAGGCAAGGTTAAACAGAATGGCCGCCTGGTCGCGTGAGCGTGCCGCAGAATACAGCTGCGAGTTCGGTGCAGCCTCGGGCCCTACCAGGTAGAGCAGCATCAGCATGGCGGTTTCCACCGTTTTGGCGTTTTTTCGCCCGCGACTGATGATTGCGCGGCGTGTACCATGCTTGTTGTCGAAAATGGCTCTGAAGTCATCCTTCATGAACTCAGCCATTTTCAGCGGCTGGCCGACAAACTTACCTTCGGGAATATAAATATTTCTTTCGCACCAGAGGATATTCCTCTCGGCTCTTGTCAGAGTTTTTTTAGCCATCGAAGAGCCTTATTCAATTTCCCAGGGTTTTTTCTCCCGCGGCAGATTTTTGTTGGCGCGTCCTACTGTTTTAGGATCAGCAGTCGCCTGCCGGGTGATACGCAGTCGCGTTGCCAGTGAAGACGCAGAACGCACTTCACGCTCGCGCATCGTGAGCAATTTATCGTAGCGCTTCAGCCCATCATCCCGAGCCAGCCACTCCAGCTCAAACTCCTCGATCTGAGTGGTTAACAGTCTCGCCTGCACCACATGCCGACAGTACATTTCCATCATGTCGCGATGTGTTTCAGTAAATGAGCTGGCCGGGTTATCGTTAACCAGTCTGATCCAAACGTTTATCTCTGGATCGCTAAGGTGTAACGAGGGCTGCAGCCTGCTTTCAGCCAGAGCCGGAAGCGACACAGCCGTCGTCGCGGCAAGAGATTTTCTGCCTCGCTGTGCCATCGCTTTTTTCCTTTTTTTCTGGACGTTTTTGAAAAGAAAACTGGGGGCGCGGTCTTTTTACGATTGCCGCCAGAGTTTTGCCCCTCCCCCCTTCCCTCAGGACAATCAAATGAGAACTCATATCATTTCTCAATGATGTGCAGATTTTCACGGGACAGGCTGGCGGGCACCAGTCGTTCGCCGATACCGATCGGAAAGGTCAGGCTGACAGTTGGCAGCGTCTCGCCCACCGTGTGGCTGAAGGAGATTCCAGTGAGATTGTGGAAGCTAACACCGTCGATGCTCAGCTCTGTCAGCTTGCCGTCGCGGTATTCAATCTTTAAATCTTTCATCCATTGCTCCTGTTACCAGATAACACGGCCATCATTGTCGAACTCAGTGACAGTTCCTCCCTTCTCCATGCGTTGCTTCACTGAGTCGTGGCAGCGCTTGCATAGCGACTGAAGATTGTCCGGGTCGTGGAAGAGGTTTTCATCGCCCTTGTGAGGTTTGATGTGATCAACAACGGTTGCGGATATCACCTGATTTCGTCTGAGGTGAAACTCGCAGAGTGGTTGCTTCTGAAGCTGGTGATAACGCAGCCGGTACCACCGTTTAGTGTTATAGAGATGATGCCAGGGTGAACTTGACGCCATATTCACTCCAATAAAAAAGCCACCGTTTAAAAGGTGGCTTTCATAAATTATAAATGGATTCTATAGAAGGTTTTTCTTTGCCATTCTTAGCTTATGTTCGAGATTTCTTATTGTTATCCCTAGCTCATTAACTTTCTGCTTGGTATATCTATCTGAATATATCCAGTAGTCTGATTTGTGATCACATATCTCTGACAACTCAGGAGAAATATCTTGAAATAAGAGACCGACACGTCTCCACTCCTTCGCAAGTTCAAGTTCCCTTTGAGCGTCTTTAACACCTTGGTGTGCGAAATCCCTCAGGTAGGCCCGATTCTCTATCAATAAATTTGATAGTGCTTCTAACTTGGATATTGTTAGCTCTCGTTTCTGTTTGGACCATGACAAATAGCATTCCCATAATCCAGTAATAGCAGCGCTTATATATTCGCCCATATTTAACGACCTGGTTGTGTGCAAGTAGTTAAACATTATCACAGGCACTCAGTGAATGCCTGCTGTAATGCCTTAACTGGCCTGCTCAGCCGCGGTATCAAACAGCGCCAGCGCCTCGGTCGATTCCTGAACTGCTTTGATGGTCCGCGCCACCACTTCTGACTCAGTTGTTACGCGACTGTACTGCTGGATGAACAGCTGATATTTGAGTTGGCTATCCTGGACGAATGCAATCGCCTCTTTTGCGGCTGCTGTGTCGTAGTTGAGGGTGGAAAGCAGATTCAGTCGAATCTGTTCTGCAGGTGTGATCTCTGCCATGTGTTACCTCTGTGCGATGTGGGGAGCATTATCGAAGCCACTCGGTGAATGGCTCCTGTAATGCTTTAGCTGCGGTGCTCCATTATTAGGAATACCCCGCTACGCTTGTTATATCCGAAATGTTACCTAAACTAACTTATAACTTTGCTCTGCCATGACAAAGTCTGCCGTTCTACCCGTGAGCTCATGAATGAGCCACTCTCAAGCCTTCCTGGCTCTCAGTTTTATTCTCAACCAGTAGAAAATAAACCAACTTCGTGGCTACAATCAGTCATTGGCTGGCTGTACAGCACCCCGTAGCTTTGGGATTTCCTCCACGGGGTTTTTTATAACACTTAAGGCAGATGCTTCGGTTTATCATTATTGATGCCCTTCAATGAAGGGCGCCAGTGCTGCTTATTGTCAGGTCAAGTGCTCGTAACGGGAAATGGTCTTTCCGTTTGCGTTCATCACGTACGCCACTTCTCCCTGCTTCAGGAAAACGTTCTGGTCCATTCCCGACACTGCGATACTCTGCTGATTGGGGTTGAAACCAACGCTCAGGCCGCTATGGATTTCTTCGCCACCATCTGGTGACATTACTTTTACTGTTAACATGCTTCTTCTCCTGCTTCTGGCAATAAAAAAGGCCGCCATTGGCGACCTTGCGATTGTTTTTGGTTAACTATGAAGTATGACAAGCTCTACAGCAGTAATAACAACCATTTGATTGAGAATAATATTTCTACGCTTCTACTACTGCAGGACGGCAGGTTTCAAATATTCCAAGGTACACGCGGTTTTCTGATGCAGGCATAAAGGTACACCCGGTGACATGCACCTCATGATCTCCGTTTGCCTGAACATTTTTATTGACGTAGTAATACTGTCCCATTGTTATGTCCCAGAGTGATACTGCCAATTGCAGCATCTTCAATCTACTTCCTGGCACTAAAGCAATTAAGATAAATCTCATTTAATTTTGAGCAATATCACTTCCCTTTCTGGCAGTTGACTTCCACTGCTTTGTTGTGCGCCAGAATGTCGCGTTTGGTCTGCTTATCCAGCACATCGATATCGTGGTCAGTAAGGTAGATGATCCGTACCCAGCTGCAGGCCGTATCAACGACTACCGGGGCGGGTAAACTTTTCGCGCAGCTCCCGATCAACATCGTCATCAGGCATATGGCTAACGTTTTGCTGTACATCGCTTGCCTCTTTCGTGACTTCTGCCTTACGTTCTGCCGCGGCGATGGCAGCGGCGGCATTCTCTTCGGTACGCTGCTGAGCGGCTTTGGCTTCTGCCTTACTGGTCCCGCGAGCATGACCAATGCCAAACGCGCCAGCGATAACCGCCAGCAAAGCAGTTGCCAGACCAATAATCATTTCAATGCCCATAGTGACCTCATACCAGTACAGATTTAGCGAGGTTAAACAGCGCTCGGCGTTTATCCAGACCGTTTCGACCACCGTTAATAAGCAGCGTTACACGCTCCACGTCGCCGGAATGAAGCAGGCAACCGTGGGAAACATAAAACCATGCGGCTGAACGCGCTGCGTAATCATCTCGCTCCAGCAGCTCAGGCTGGGTGACAAGTTCAAGCTTCATCGCCAGTCCGCAGCTGCGATAGTTGCTCAGGCCCGTGACTTGTTTCAGACCGCGACCGCGATATTTCCAGCCATCACCGGCAACCTGATTACCGAGATTCTTTTTTCCCCACTCGCCCCCATACACCAGATTCGCGATTGCTCGCTGATTAGCTGGCTGCGTTGCCGTTCTGCCGAGTGCGGCGGCCTGCTGGGCGGTGATACGGTGTTTACCGAACGTAGGCACAAGGCTATCTGCTGCATAGTTCAGATTTTCCACCAGCCGGGTAAAGCCTCCGGACTCATGTCCCATCTGGGCAATGAACATTGCCTGATCGAGTGGAGCAGTGATTCCAAACTCTTTCATCGCGGCTGTAATATGCTGAAACCAGCGCGCAGCTAACCCGGCGCTGATGCCAGCCGCTTTTTGAAATTGTGATTGATTCATTAGTGCCTCAGTGCATCAACCAGACGCGCTATATTCCCCCTGAACCAGAGAACCGCGCCGCAGATAAGAATGTTTGCCAGTACCACCAGCCAGTGGGATGACTCGTACAAGCCAAACAGGAAACGGAAAGGGATGCTGGCATAAACCAGCACAGTGAAGTAAGCCATCAGCGATATCATGGGGCGGTGTCTTGACCCGTCGCGCCGGTAGAACATCAACGCCCCAACAATTACAGCGCATATCACCGCATTGACGATTGCGCTCGGATCACTTGTTACCATTGCTTGTCCCTCCTCCACGTAAGCGAGAGAGAATCCCAAACAGGCTACCCAGATCCTGACTGTTAACGAACGTCAGCAATTTAATGGCTATGGCTGCAACGATTACAGCACCGAGTGCATCAAGCGGCCTGTCACTGTACCCCGTCCACTTTGAGAAGTAAGACCCCAGCAGAGGAGCACCAATCACACCGAAGATGAATGAAGTTATGAAGTAGCCCACCAGCTTTAGGCGGCTGATATTTACTGCCGTAGCGACATAGAACACTGCCCCAGCGAACGCACCAAATACCACGCCATAATCAATGCCAGTTGCAAGGCCGAACATACTGGCCCCCATCAGCCCGCCAGCAGCTACCGTTGTGCCAGAAACAGGATCGGACATTTAGCCCCCTCTTATTGCTGTGAGTCCTCTCAGAATTGAGGGGAAAAAGAAAAGGCCGCGCATAAGCGCAGCCTCAAATGATTTGTACCTCAGCTTTCCGAGGCGCCTTATTCATGGCGAAAAAAAGCCCGCTCAGAGGAACGGGCAGAAATGTAGGCAATACTGATTCTGTACCGGATCGAGACGCACCTAATAGTCCGAGCTACCGATTTACCAGGAGAGCGCTCATTTTTCCGTTACTACCTTTTAAACATAGCTGGAGAAGCCGAAACGACAACCCCACTACCAAATAGCTTAGTGGCATTGCGTGGTGCCGGGTGCCTCCCGGTGAGCATGCCCCAGTCGGCATGGCCCGCGCTGCATTTACAGGTTCTGTAACTGACTGGTCGCCCCTCCGCATAGGGGGATTCACCACGCGCATACATTAGCTATGCAACATTCACTTAGTCAACATGCTGCGATACCAGTGCGCTAACTTCTTCCTTAAGATTCAATAATCAGTCGGATTATGCATAATCAATGCATGAAATATAATTTCAATAACAACAATAAAAAATCATCTAAAATTATAAATTTACCAAAACTATTGATTAGGATTTTTCTTACCCTCACCATAGAATACTCCCCACAAAAAAACAAAAATGTCCACATACATTTCAAGGGATTACACCTGCATGGCAAATTTACTCATTTTAGCACTGGCGGTAGTTCTTTTTATAGTCGCTGTACTTTCTTTCGTTTCTTACACCAAGGACAGGAAAAAGCTTAAAAATACTTTTAAGAAGCGGTATTGATCATGCGCTGATCTTTATCTTAAAGAGGCTGAGCCCGTCAGCCTCTTTTTATTCTGATTGGCCAGCACACCGCCAGCGCCCCGACGATAACCACCAGCAGAACCAGATCCATCAGCATGCCAGCCACCCGCCAGGCTACGAACAGTAGAACGACAAACAGCGCCAAGAAACACAGCCTGCGCAGCATGATTACTTACCGTTGGTGCCGAGTACCCGGCTCAGGTTTTTCAGCAGGACAGTCGAGGCCGTTTCCAGCATGTCATCACCGGCATCGGTATTGGCGACCACCAGCGTCTTAGTGCAGGGAACCTTCACCTTCGAATCACTCAGCCAGCCGGATTCGGTAACCGCCTTTTTCATCTCGTACACCGGCTTCCCGTTCGGCAATTTATCGTCAACGTGCCAGCCGTTCATATCGATCATCGTCAGGCCGCTGCCTTCCTGATTAACCGCCTCCAGAAACTTATTCGACCGGTCCGGCGCAGATACCCAAAGGAAGGCGTCATACTCGCCAGTGGTGACTTTCGCCAGCGAGCGCACACCGCCTTTGGCATAGGTCTCTACTTTGGCGTAATCCTTTTCCAGCCCCTGCAGATATTGCCAGGATGCATACGATCCGCTGGCTGTCTCTTATACACATCTGACGCTGCCGACGACTCCTTACGTG
>ERZ1026892.263-NODE-263-length-25313-cov-25.026130_pt1 | contig 25313 bp, 26 predicted proteins | sample MGYA00380176_ERZ1026892 | MGnify/ENA primary metagenome ERZ1026892 (study PRJEB33269, sample SAMEA4719812) | human gut metagenome | biome: human-associated habitat; feature: organic feature; material: feces | place: Cameroon | collected 2013-10 ... | reverse complement strand
ATATTTTAAATATTACTCTTTTTAGGAATAGAATATTACTTTCTATTTTTTTTATATCAAGCATAGTTATATTGAATCTAAAAATTTAGAATATCTTTTTCCATAAGCCTCCCATGACAAATTGCCAGATATATTTCTCGCATAATTTCGTTGTCCTTTTTGCTTGGAAGCTAATGAAAGGGCTTGCTCTATGCAGTTATGTAAAGATTCAATGGAATAATCTTTCATCTCTATAATGTACTCAGGATTATCCACATAATCTTTCAAGTCTCGTCCCCCCGTATTTTTTGAACACACAACAGGAAGGCCACAAGCTATAGCCTGTGCTTGCACCATCGCTAAACCTTCAGAAAGGGAAGGTATAGCAAAGACTTTTGCTTTAGCATAATATTTTACTAATTCTTTTTGGTCAACTGCATTAATATGAGTAAAGTGATCTCCTTCAGGAAACTTTAAGTTCACAATACTTCCCACATGTAATAAACGATAACCATATTTTTGACATACCTCAACCAAATAGTTAGAACCTTTCTCGAATCGCCATCCACCAACATAGATAATGTCATAATCACCACTTAAGGTTGTCGGATAGAATTGAGATAATGCAACACCATATGGATTTACGAATAACTTGGCTTCATCAACTCCATGCTTTACAAAACTCTCTTTTACATGATCTGTAGAAATGGAAATATAATCCGCTTTCTCATATTGAGTAAGTTCTCTATTTAAAAAGTACTTAGGATATGATTCATATTTGCCAAACATTTTTAACTGCTCAACAATGTGCTTGCTGCCCCATTCTACAATAACCTTTGCTCCATATTTTTTCTTAGCAGTCTCCAGAGACTTTACGTAGACAGATCCCAATGCAATATAAACATCACAAGGACGCATAGTCATCGCCATGTAATAATCCATGACCAAATTCCAATACTTATTTATCCTACGTGAATTTGGGAACAATTTACTCAAAAGAAGAAAAGGAATTATGAGCCACGTAAAAGAGTGGCAACATTTTCCTGACAAACCAAACGAAACACATCTCTTCTTAGGAACAAAAGAATAGAATGCAACATCATGTCCTTGTTTAGATAATTCCCTAGCTAAATCTAATAGATGGAAACGATGAGTTGATGCAATATTAATTCTCATAAATATTTACTTGTCTTTTATTTTATTTTTTACACTTTTATAATCACCTATAATGTTAGAGAAGAGTTCATTCGGCTTCATACCCAACATTCTACATGAGTCTGGCAGTACGTATAATGCCATCACTAATTCGAACAATGCGCATCCTATCGCAGCGCCAAGCAATCCAAGAGGAAATGATAGCACATAGGTAAGACCGACCGAAACAAACGACATCACCGTACTTGCTATGGCGAAATGATATGGTTGATTGGTCATGCGGTATGTTACAACAGAAGTCCACCAAACAGCATTAAAGAAAGCTCCTAACATAAAGACATTCCAAACACTATGTGGAACAGTCAATACGCTATTGGTCCACCAACCATATATATTCAAACCAAAAACCGCCAAAACCGAACAACCCATAAATCCGATAAGCATTGACAGTACTACAGCTATACGGAAATATTTATGTACCGTTTGTATATGTCCTTGACCATACTCGTATTGCAAATCCGGGAATATACTTGCATTGATAATTGAAAACAACTGATTAACGGATCGGCAGACTGTTCTGACAGTATTAAATATAGCTACTGCTTCTGCTCCAAGAGTGATGCGGACAACGAATGTAGTTCCTTGAAAATATACGCTCTGCCATATTGGGGTCATTAAGTATCCCATTCCTTTTCTGACAATATCATATATATCACTCTTCAAAATACGTCCACGATATTTCTGCAAATCTATTAGTCTACATCCATATATAGAATATGCTATTATATACATTACAGCTATAATAAGTTGTGAAAAAGCAAAAGCCACAACACCATAACCTAACAAGAGGACAATCAATCCTACAACAATATTTATAAGATAATTGCCAGAACCAAACAAACTACCCAATGCTGCCTTCCTTGCTCCTCGATAGAATCCTTCAACCAACTGCGTATAAAAGGTTATCAAACGAGCAACCATCATGTAAGCCACAGCAAGCATAGCATCATGTGCATTGATATGGCTTTTATCGAACAGTTGCATTTTGGTGCATACGAACATCGAGATAACTGTTAAGAGAAGTCCTAAGATTATTGTTAATGTAATAATCCAGAATCCTGATTTTCGTAAATCAGCAGCCTTTTGCTTATCACCTGCAGCATAAGCCAATACGAAACTATTACAAACAGCCGAACCGAAACCTAAATCAGAAAAAGCAAGGACACTCGGAATGATAGTAAGCGTAAGCCATTCTCCATAAACGGCAGCCCCCCAATTGGTCAAGAAGAATGGAACCAAAAGGAGTTGGTCTGCAATCCTAACAATCTTCTGCACCACATTTGCCAAGCCATTAGATATAATACCTTTTATTATACTCATCCTCTTATCGCATTCTTAACTGATCCAACTTAAACAGCAACTTAGGTCCTCTTATACCCAAGCATTTATATAGAACATAAATGATTTTTGAACGAATATCATTCTTGCAAGGATGTCCCATCTGACCTTTGTCTGGCCCCATTGCTTCCGTTAATGATTTCAATGGGACAAAGGTTGAGTTTTCTTCAAACAAATTCTTTAATTTTTGTGCTTTTTCTGTATTGAAGAATATTAAGGACGAACCATTGCTTACATCTATAGGTAGTTTCGCTTTTTCATTATTCCAGAAATCACCAATAGTAAAGTCTCCCTCACGTTCTGCTCCTGGATAACTGCATTTATAGCAAGAATCCCTATATCCTTTTCCCCAAAGGAAATAAGTCATATAATAGTCCTTGTTGTAATACCCTACATACACATTCTTCTTTGAAGTTGTAATACCCGTTTTCGCCTTACGGCTCAATAGGTCTTTCACATAATCTTGAAAATACGGTTGACTCGGGACTCCGTGACAGATCAGGTCTATGGTTATGAGATTGTCATAGTCCTTATGCAGATATGATTTTAGTCCTGCTATATGACACGGACATGCACACATCAGCGCCAAACGTCCGGTTTTTAATACGTCCTTAACTTCACGGTATATCATCCCCACTTTAGCCTGAACGTATTTGCTGCCATGAAGCTTCTTCAGTTCTTCTTCACTTCTGACGGATATAAATTTCACATTATAGTCTTCATCCATGTTGCATCCAAAGACTATGCCACCTTGTGCCAAAACGTATCTTGCAACAGTGCCGAAAGCTCCACCACTGCTTGCTCTTTGTAGTTTTTGCGCATCATTGTCAATGTATACGGCAGCTTCGCGGAACTGGAATGAGGTGTTAGTATCATTATTTGTAGGGCACACTTTCTGACATAACCCACAATCTACACACTTATCCTTGTCAATTGTCGGATATAAAAAGCCTCGCCAATCTGCTTTCATGCTAATAGCGTTATGAGAGCAGGCATTAGCACATGCTTCACATCCTGAACAATAATCTTTCCCTTTTAAACAAATATCCTTCATATTAAACAAACTGATTCAAATAATTCATACTCTGCTGCAAACGTTCCTTAAAGACAGTATTGACATGTTCATAATCTATCGGCTTTTCCAAAGCCTCACACCAATCTTCCATCCATGCTATACTACGATTGATACCATAAGTGGAAAGTTGTTCATTGAATCGCAGATTTATATCTGCAGACTTAGATGGTGCTTTGCGTTGAAAGACAAATAAGTTTTTGTTGAACAAAATAGAAAAAATCGTGCAATGGAAAGAACTTGTGAAAACAGCAGCTGCATTGGCTATTAATCCGAGAAACTCACAAGGTCCTGCAGCAGTGTAGATTTCCGATTCTTTAAATGCATAATCATTACCAAACATTGCCATCATGACTATCTTCAAGTTGTGCTTGTTTGCATAATCAATAATTTGCTTACGTTGCTTCTCATTGTTAGGCATAAAATAACAAAGAAGATATGTGTCAGGCTGAAACTGTTCTGGCAGATGAGCCATCTGCAAATAATCGTCTTTAGATATCAACATGCTGGGATCGAGAACATGCTCCACGTTCTGCTCCAACTCTTTATTTAATATCTCAGCAAGCCTTTTTTCTCTTGTTGATATGTAATTGTACGACTGAAGATATTTCTTGAACATCTTTCGCTGATAAGGCAAAACTTGACCAGTACCCATACTCGGAGCATAAGAAGCCTTTATCTTGCCTTCGGAAACATAATCCAAGAGATAACGTCTGTTAAGCATACTGGCGTTCCAGACTTGATCACTTCCTACAATGAAAGCGTCAAATTCTTCATTCAGCTTTTTGAAATCCTCTTCCGTGTCTACTCTCTTGGTATATAGCATCTTTCCATACATTTCCTTAAAGCGTTTGTCACGAAGTTCAATATCTTGTTTGTACGAAGCCGTATTATTGTCAAATGTGGCTTGAGTTCCTCTTTGCTGAAATTTCCTTTTGATCAGTCCAAACATTTGACTTGCGTAATAATACCATCCACGAGGCAGATAGTCCTCGGGATGATCACCATGTTCATATTCAACCACCACTACATGATGACCTCTATCACTCAGATACTTGTATAAACCAAAGATTTGGAAAAATGTACCGGCATTCGGTCCTGAATGCCACGTTGTTATTGCTATTCTCATTATCTGTATTTTACGTTACGTCTTTAATAATCTTGCTTTTTTATATGTGTGATAATCACCGCCGAGTAATGATTCTACTACGAGGTTCTTATGCACACACTTTCTTTTCTTGAATTCCTTTGCAGGATTTCCTCCAACTACCGACATCGTTTCCACGTTCTTAACCACAACGCTTCCACTTGACACCACCCCCCCCATATTCAATTTTTCTACATGAAGGAAGAATCATGACGCGTGTCGGTATCCATACATAATCCTCTATGGTAAGTCCGTAATGCTTATGTTCCCACTCCTCAGAATCAATGTTGTGTGAAGTTGTAATAATCTCCGTTTCAGAACCGATAATCACATAATTGCCGATGGTTACCGGATTACGTAAATCTATCTTGTCAGTCTGTATGCTAACATGGTCACCAATCTTCAAATTAGAGTTAGCTGCCTTTGCCAAAGACAACGGCATCACCACGTTTTCACCAACTGTCGCCCCTCTCTTACGGGCTATCCTTACAGCTCTGTCATACTTGAAGTGCTGCTTCCATCTCGCAATCAGCCCTTTCAAATAATGAAAATAACTTCTTGAAGTTATATCCTTTTCGTATTCTGTCATCATATTTTTAAACGTTTTATAAAGAAGCAATTTCATTTTCTATAATCATCATTGCAGGTTTAACTTTATTGTAAGCAACTATAGTCGTCGATGGACTTGAAAATGTATTCGTTACAACAATAGAAGAATGAGCAGCTTTATTCCTTATACCAGTAAAGGTACTCGTTATATTTACCAAATCAGCTAATTTCTGTGGTTTTAACTTATCTTCTATATTCTCCCATGTATCTACACCCAATACAGAAGTAAAAACTTTAAAGAGATTGCTATAATAATTGAAGCCAAAATTTCCTTTGATATTCTTTTTGATGTTTTCTTTAACTGTAGAATCAACAATATGATTATCTATATAGTCATAGAGTATAGAATCTACAGAATCTTCCATCCATCCTGAGAATTCAATAACAGCGAGTTTGGAAAAGAAAATTGGTAAGTCCGGATCCAAAATTCTATTATTATATTCAGTATCCAACCTTTGCAATTTTGCTTCTATGTCAGTATAATTAACCACGAGCAAATATTATTTTAGCTGCATTTAAACGGTTTTTAACCTTGTCCAATGAACCTAGACCTTCCTTCAAGGCTTCCTCAGAGAAATTCTCATCTCCTTCAACATCTTTATAAAGTTTGTTGATATCTTCAGTCCCCTTAGTTTCCAAAACACTTATATTTGCTGCAATACCAATCAAAACGGCTTCAAATACATTTTTAGACGTTGAAAGTCTCTCTATCTTCATGGCAACTTTTAAACTTCTTGATAGCAAACTTGCATATTCATTTTTCACATCCTCAGTTAAATCTTTATGAGTTCTCATAAAATCATTTAGAAATGAAGCGAGTTTGCCTTTATATTGATCTATTTCATAATAGAAGGCAAAAAATCTCAAGATACGCTCTTCATTATTAAACCTAGATGTTTCAATCTTTTCTTTGGTAATATGATTGGCATTCAACCAATCAGAAGATCTTGCTAAATCTTTAAGCAATGTATTAAAATTGCCTTGAAATATACAATTTCTAATCTCTTGATTATACAACTTATTACCACCAGAATTCAACCGGTAAAAAATCTGAAACAAATATTGCATATGGGAAGCTTTAGAGTAGTCGCAGCGTAACACTGTTACCGGTATAGTCAAATTTTCAACAATATCAATAATATCAGGACTATTTTGCTCTATTTCTACTTTTTTCTTGCCAGAAATTCTATCATCTACATCATCAATTTTGGATAATTTCCAGTCATTATCTCCTAAAAACTTACAGATAGTAGTGATACGCTGTAATCCGTCAATAACATATCTTTTTTGGCTATGTACATCCAAACTGATACACATACTTGGAATTGGCAATTGCTTAATCATACTATCAACAAAAAGGGTTTGAGCCCTATTTTTCCAAACTTCACCACGCTGAAAATCAGGATAAAGATCTATCTGACCTTTTTGGCACATTCTATACAAATCTGCACACGAACGCTGTTCTGTAAAAGCTACAATATCTGCTGGAGGAACCACTGTATACAAGGCATCTTGTTCCTCTTCTTGTTCTCTATTTTCCAAATCTGTAAAATCATCGAAGGTCATTGATTTCATAATTCAAGGATTATATTGTTATATTAAAAGCCAAATGTGTTAGTACTCAATTTAGGGCATAGCCATTTGTATAGACACTTTTGCAAGTGCCTATATATTGAGATGTTAAAAATTTCACTTGTTTATTAAGTATTACATACTTTTTCTCGCCATGGCAAAGTTCAAGCAAGCTTGCTTTGCTCATGACTTATCGAAAAAGTTCCAAATCTTCACTGCTGTACATAATTCAATGTTTTAAATTCAGCAGCAAAGTTACTTCTTTCTAATTTAAGCCCTAATTTGAGTGCTTACCAAATGAGAATAGGTTATCAGCAAAGCTGCAAAAAACTTGAACAGCACTATCGCCTTGTTTCTTCCCTCTAAATCATAAATCTTATTTAACTTTTTCATAAATAAATTATCCTATTTAATCCCCCTACATTTCATGAATAGGTACATAAAGTTTCGTACCAGCCAACAATTTAGAAAGTCCTATTTTATCCATTATATAAACAGAAATCAGAGAAAGCAAAACTACCATCAATAAACTTAGTATAGCACATATATATTCTCCACATATAAAAGAAAACTTATTACAATACAATTTAGCCACTATTACATAAACAGGAGAAAACAACACCAAACTTAACGAGTTACGTCCAATATATGAAACATAGAATCTTAGTTTCGAAGGTATTTTACCATATGCAGCCATCAAAAATGAAAGTACAAATATAGTAACAAAAAAGCCTGAAAGCGTGTCTCTCCTTACTTCTTTACAAGATAATGCTATAATAATAACAGGAACAATAAACAACATTGATGGCTTGAAAAACTTGTTAAATGGAACTTCTAACCTTCTTAAGGTGATACCCAATAAAAAATAAATGGCATTTTTCCACATAAAACCTTCCACGAAACAAGCAATGCTCCATAGTAACAAAGCAAGAAATATTAAAATATTTGCATTTTTGCCCCCCCGATCTTGTTAATAGCCCAATAAGAAACAGATCCAATAATCATAGTATGAAGATACCAATAGGTACCTATAGGGTGCAAAATCAAACTATATAAGAGATTCCCAAAAGTCAGTTCAAAATGATTGGAAGAAGATAATACTGAAGATAAAAGACCTATACCTACTAAATAAACTATTTCAAAAAAAGCATAAATAGGTAATAATTTTCTCAGCAACTTTGAAAGAGATTTATCGACGTTCAGCAAATAGCCCGATACAATAAGGAATCCGGACATATGAAATGCATATACAAATCCAGTTAACATCTCATGCTCCGTAACGAAAAATGAAAAATGAAACAATACCATAAGCATTATTAAAATGCCTTTAATAAAATCTATTTCGATTATTCTTTTCATAACAACAATGTTAGTACTCAATTTAGGGCATAGCCCTTTGTATAGGCACTTTTACAAGTGCCTATATATTGAGTTGTTAAAAATTTTACTTGTTTATTGACAATTACATACATTTTACACACAAGTGATTTTCGGCAGCACTCAGCATAGCTCAAACAAGTTTGGCTCTGCACTCGTTTGCACGAAAATTCTTCGCTCGACAATCTGAAAGCAACCTTTCATTGTACTCACTTATCGAAAAAGTTTCATACTTTTTCTCGCCATGGCAAAGTTCAAGCAAGCTTGCTTTGCTCATGACTTATCGAAAAAGTTCCAAATCTTCACTGCTGTACATAATTCAATGTTTTAAATTCAGCAGCAAAGTTACTTCTTTCTAATTTAAGCCCTAATTTGAGTGCTTACAATCATTATCAACAATGCTTACATCTTATATAACAAAATACAAGCAAGATAAGCAAAAGCACGCCCAAATAAAGTAAGCACTCCGTTTTGGAAAACATTACTACCAAGAAAGAGTAACGTGTTCCTCTAATCTTAGCAATAGGCATTTCAAAAGGCCGTATTTCAAGTTTATGGTTATTTGATATGCCAATCAAGATATTATATATTTCACGAAACATTCTCTCTTGCTGCAAATAATAAGAATCAAGAATCCAAAACAAAACTATTGGAACAATAGCCACTAACAATATATTCATGTCCCCTGTTTTAATACAGATTCCTACTATAGCAGAAACTATGGTTATTGCTAAACTCTTTATCTTAAATGAGCAGTCTGCCATTCGTGAAATAGCACTTTGAATATAGTCCAAATGTTTTAATTTTTCAGCATCCATATCATTAATATGTCCATCTATTGGAAATCGCATTTTCAATCAAGTCTTCCATATTTTCTTTGATATCATCATATACATAAGGACTTGAATAATGAGGAGAGTCATACAATGTCACATAATTGGATAAGCGATGACCGTCACTCGTAAAAATATTATAAAAAGGATTACATCCCTCAGAATCTTGCTCTCCAGAACAATCCTTGAGTTTATTGATTCTAATACCAACAATTCCCTTATGCAATTCCATTGCCTTTTCTATCTCATACTTCACCCATTTGCGTTCAGATGTTTCTTTACCTACAAGAACAACAAGACAAGAACGCATAGACAACTGACTATCTATCCATTCTTTGATTCTTGCATCCGTCTTATATCGCACCTCTTCCCAATCATTATCAGAAAAGGTAGAACTATCGTCAACCTTACCCATATTTCTCACCATTGATGCCCTCCAAGCATCTCTACTATAATGAAAACTAAAAAACACTTGTCTTTTTGCCATAACCTTATATTTTAAATTTTATTCAACAAATCATCAAATAATGATGAATAACAATAATCCGTCAAAAGTCTTGTATTGTCAATCTGCTTTCTTTCTACCAAGTCATCATAAATGACACAAGCAGCCGCACCTGTAGAAGCTATTGGGTATATTAAAGACTTATTTATAGAGTATTTTTTCAACAGTTCATACTCGTCTATAACACCTTCCATACCACCTATAAAAACGCCTGCATAAACGGGACTATCTGTCAGCATCCTTTCTCGCATTACTGCCAAACTATCCAATATATTTTGTTTTTCATCTTCGCTGTTTCTAACCGCAGGAGTTATTACTATATTATCAAATTGCTGATTCTCTTTTGGCATTTTACCAGTAAAACATTCAGACTGATAAATAGTGACATATTCATTGTAGTCAAAATCACGTTTCTTGAAAATATCATGAATAATCGGAGTTATTGCAGGATGGCCTCCCCATACCAATCTGTAATGTGGTATAATAGCATTTACCAAGGCTACTACCGCATCACGAATTGCAATGAAGTCTGCCGTATCAAAGAATCTGTGATCTCTGTCATTTGTTGGCATGCTTGCCGACAAAAATATTAAAGGTTTGTTTGAATCCATGATTGATTTTCATTTACATTAATTGTCTGAATGCCAGACTTGTTTTCCAACCAAGCTAAATGCTCTAACCATTCGTCCAAAATACATTGGTTGTTATAAAGAAGATATACTGGCAATCCATTGCCCTTGGCTCTTTTAACGTCAGAAACATAATAATCCCATGATTTTGGAATGCCAATTAATGGAATTACCCTACATCTCTGTTTAGAAGACTCTATGAGTATAGTGCCATCTATCTGTAGGGAGAAAGAAATATTGTTCTTACGCAAATTTTCGGTAAAAGCATTGACTAATGCTTTCTTGCGAGATTCATACAATCTGGCATATATAGACTTTACATATAATACTATCTCGTTGACCTTTTGTTCTTTCAATATATTTTTGTTACCTGTAAAGTCGAAAGGTTCAAGTCTTAGAAAATCACTAAAATTGAAATCTCGTTTAACTTTTGCTGTAGGCATCATAATAGAGCAAATACCTATTTGAAGGCTTTGGGCTACATGATACTCTTCCAGTGTCCATTTACTTTCACTATCAAAGAAATGTTCAGAATTCAATAATATCAAGACAAAGGAATCTGCTAAGCGATGACGTAATGACTTTTGAAAATTAACGCCTGCAGACAAGTTCTCCGTATCTAAGAAGACAGAATAACCTGCCAGAAGAAACTTGTCATAAAGCTGATGAGCCAATGTTTGACTATCAACTCTCTTATAGCTGATAAATACATTTCGTTCTTTTGTCATAAGCCCAAGATTGGACAGAACATGGTTGATTACTTCTATGATACCATTCTCATCGTTTTTGTTAACAACTCTTGCTGCATTTATCTCTTTTAGGCAATCTGGAAGCAAAAGGCCTGCATTATCAAACGAATCAACTATAGGAATGATGAAGATTGAGTGTCTTTTTAATATTGAAATTAGATCCATATCTTTGTCGGAGTTAACATCGTCCGTAAAATACAAAGCTATCGTTGGATTTACTCCCAAAGACTCCACTTCAAAATTTTCTGTATTGATAAATTTATAACTTTCATCAGTAATCTGCATATCGTTCAAGGCTTTTTCAAGTCTTGAACGAATTATGAGAAGCAGTTCATTATTGCAACCCAACAACAGGATTTGATATTTTGAATTTACCATGGTCTATAATATTATCGCGTTGGATTTATCTGATACCCAGAAGCATCATTCTCGCTCTTATCAAAAGCATTATCTATATACTTATCAATATTAGCTAGAAATTCGTCTTCCTCAACAAAAGCAATATAAGAACCAGTAAGTGTATTCACGCACTTACAAACAGGACAACTATATACTTTTGGGTCTTGATTGAAACGATTGTTGTTAATAATGGGGAACACCTTTTCAGTATGATAATTTGTGACTTTACATCCATCATCTTTTTCAACTGCATATTTAAACCAATCATATCCGCCATTTACTTTCATAATGACACCAACGACACCATTACGTTGTGATGTTCTGTCTTTTCGTCTTATTTTTTTCAAGCAATATTCAATCTCCCAATCAATCCACTTACTCTGCTTCATATTTGGAGAAATGATGACAATCGTAACAGATGTGTCATACATCATATCACGAAGAACCCTCTTGATACTCTCTGTGGATGTATCTGTCAAATCAGGAGAGTCCGAAGTTTCACCTTGATAGAATGATGCGTCATCACCCATTGCCTTAATAATACGATTACGCAATTCTTGTGCTTCACTATACTTATATGATATAAATGTCTTATGTGCCATAGTTATTAATTCTTTATGTTCAATGTTGTCTGTATCATTTGAAATACGTTAGTACTCAATTTAGGGCATAGCCCTTTGTATAGGCAGTTTTACAAGTGCCTATATGTTGGTATGATATATGAATCCTTAGAACAGATATTCATATTGCGACAATATCTCCTGATAGTCATTTTCGTATCTGGTCTTGTCGTTAGGACTGATATAAGGACTTTTGATAATCCGTTCCATTTCTTGGAGTACCTTGCCTCCTTCACGCATGATGGGGTCAAGGTTTTCCTTGAATTGCTCGATAAATGGGGCATAGTAGTAGCCTATCTCCTTGATGATAAAGGTATAGGTATTCCATGCCTTGTTGATGTCCATGCGTTTTTGTGCCAACTCTGCCAACACATATTCTCGCAGGTAGTCGATGTTTTCGGCTTGGACAGCGACCTCATTAGCTGTTTTCACAGGGTGGAAGTAGCGGTCGATGATGGCTTCTCGCTCTTGCAGATTACGCTGGTAGAATGGATTGGTATCTGTTATTGATGTGCCGTTTGGCTCCACTTCCTCAAAGTGCTCGGCATGGACACCTGCAATGGTAACGCTGATACCACCCACATCCATCACAAGACGACGATCTCGGTTGATGCGGATGACATAGCCTTCCAATCCTGCCAATTCTCCACTGGTGATACGGAGCAGGATGCGGTTGCGGGCATAGTAATGGAATGGTTTAAGCAGGAAACGGATGCGTTCAGGCTCAGTCTCGTTGACACGCATGAATGGTCGCATCTGTGAATCTTTAATTTCTGCCACTTTGCCTGTGCTACAATTCTTGCACAGATGAGTGCGAGGGAATTTCTTGTCAAGATAGGTTTGTATCTCTTCGGGAAAGCCTTGAAAGAAGACAAGTCCGCTGACAGTCGGTATTTCTTTGTGCTGCACTTTCTGCTTGCCCATTCTCTTGAAATACCTTATAGTTTTATGCACAAAATATGTTATACCATCTTTGGTCAACTGCGCTTCCATGCCCTTCACTTTGCTATGATGCACAAAGAGATACGACCATGTGGTTCCGTCCGATTGAAGACACTTCTTTACCTCTGAACCAGTCTTTACGTCTGGCTCAGTAAAGTGGTTGCCCTCTGGAGAAACACGTTTCTCGTCGGCTGTAGAAAAAGAATTCGTACCATCCGGTTTCATAAATTCTGCTCTACTTTATGTAATTAGCTACAACCATACATGATAGTTGTGAAAGCCTAGTCAATTTGTTATTGTCGTGCATAATCTTAATCTCGTATTTATGAGTATCAGACATTACAGCTTTTGCATATGTATTTTACATTCGTTACACTTTCTTCTTATAAAAGAGCAGAAACAGCCGAAACAAGTGCAAATCTGCCACTTGGAGAAATCATCTAAGGCAGATTTGCTAAACATTTGCGTGATTTTTTTAGAATGACTAACAGAAAATGATAAAATCTGACATGTAATCCAACTAATTTTCGTATTTTTGTAGCGAGTTCGCTCTTTTATAAGAAGAAAGCGTGAAATTTGCTAAACATTTTCCCCATCATTTCAGGATGGTGTAAATGCTACCATTTATTTACAAATCTTTTAAAATCTTTTGATAAAATCCTCACGCTCAGCAATCTGAAAACTAGTTTTCATTGCACTCGCTTAATCGGATTTTTCTTATAATCCGTGCATTGGCTTCGTTGATGGTTGCCATATCTAACGACTGTAAATAAATCTGTGTGGTCTTGAAGGAGTTGTGCCCCATACCCTCGCTGATGGTGGCTATCGGTATGTTCATGTGCAAGGCTACGCTTGCCCAGGTATGGCGTGCCACGTAGGTGGTGAGCGGTATCTTCAAGCCTACCATCTCACCAATTTTCTTCAGGTTATAGTTGGTGTTGTGCTCCACCTTGCGGTATGCGGTGTATGGAGAGGTCTCCTTACCTGTCAGGATGGGTAGCAGATAAGGAGAGTCTTTGGTTTGCTCGGCATATTTGTCGATGATGGTTTGCATCGGTTTCATCCACTCAATATTGAGGTTTTGGTGGGTCTTGCGACGGTTGTAGTTTACCATACTACATTTCAAGTCTGTCTTCTTCAGAAATGCCATATCTACGAATGCCATTCCACGCAGATAGAAACTGATAAGAAACAGGTCTCGCGCCTTGTCAAGGGAGAAACCTCTTGGCAAGTCCAATTTCTCTATCTTGCGAATTTCCTTTACAGTAATGGCACGTTTGGCAGTTCTCACGTTAGCGGTCTGCACGTGAGAAAAGATATCATTGGGTGGAGCTTGCCCTGCTTCCACCGCCTTGTTGTAGAGGGTGCGGAGGGTTCGCAGATAGAACGCTACGGTGTTTTGTCCGACACCTCTGTTCCATAGCCATGCCTGATACATTTCCATCATCTCGCTTGTCATTTGTAAGAAGGTAAGGTCTTCATTGCCACGAAACTCCATGAAACGGTTGGTAGCACTGACATAGTTACTCTTGGTGCCGATGCACTGCATTTGTTCTTTCTTGACTATCTGCTGGCGGAAGAATGTAAATACGCTCTGGCTCGATGGCAGTTGCTGTATCTCCTTGGCTATGTCGTCAATGGTATAAGAGATGCCCTCTGCATCCTTATCACGGATGATACGCTGCATCTGCTTCATCTCCCAATCTATCTGCGACTGGATTAGCTGTAGATGTGCCTGTCGGTTGTTGTGGTTAGAAACAATGATAGCCGACTTCTTGTCGTTCCACTCCTCTGGAAAGACATGATAGTCGGTACTAATCCAGCGCAGACTGCGCTGATGGATGAGGTGATAATACAATGTGCCTTCCTTTCCTGGCACCGAGGATGCACGGAACTTTACTTTTACTGTTGCCATAATGCTAACTTTTTTATTTGTGAATAATATTGCTTTTTAGTTATTTACGCCTTATTTATATATGTAAGCAACGGTATGGCAAGTATGTTTCTTTCGCCTTGCTCTATTTTCTGCAAGAGTCGGCTCTTGGGGAATTTTCCATTCCCTAATATCTTTTTAGAACTTTTAAAAACACCAACAGATAGTATCTGATTATAAATACGTAATTTTGCGCCACAAATAATGGTAAGCAAAAAAAGATATGAAAAGAAATCTTATGTACGCTGCACTCTTGGTTGCAGCATTGATGGTGTCTTGCAATGGCAAGAACACCGCACAGAACGAAGCGAACACCGACTCGACAAGCGTAACTGACACAACAGCTGCCGAAAGCGTAGACCTCGCTGCCGTTGCCGGCACATACGAGGGCACACTGCCTGCAGCCGACTGCCCGGGCATCAAGACCGTGCTCACTATCAACGCCGACAGCACATATCAGCTGCAGCAGGACTATATCGACCGCAAGGATGGTCACGACGAGGCAAGCGGCGTGCTGGAGGTTCTCGACAACAGCGTACTTATGCTTGTTCGCCCCTCAAGTGGCGAGCACACCTTCTACAAGGTTAAGGACAACAGTAGCGTAATTATGACCGACTCGCTCGGCAATGAACCTGAGGGCGAAATGGCCAAACTGTATGTGCTGACAAAGAAGTAAGCCGAACGTATGAATATTCTCGAATTATCACAAACCCGCTTCTCGGCTCGCAAATATACTGACGAGCCGATAAGCGATGCCGACTTGGCATATATCCTTGAGTGCGTGCGATTGGCTCCGTCGGCCGTTAACCGCCAGCCGTGGAAGTTTGTCGTGGTGCGCAGCAAGGAGGCTAAGGAACAGCTCTGGCAGGCATACGACCGCGAGTGGTTCCGCACTGCTCCGCTTTACATCGTGTGCATGAAGAACAACAGCGAGTGCTGGACACGCCGCTACGACGACAAGCAGCACGGCGACATCGACGTGGCTATAGCTACCGAGCATCTGTGCCTCGCTGCAACGGAGCGCAACCTCGGCACTTGTTGGGTGTGCAACTTCGATACCGACATCATGAGTCGCCTCTTCCCTTCTGCCGACTTCGAGGCTGTGGCAATCATCCCCGTCGGACACATCGCCGAGGATTGTCCGCGCACCGAAAAGAAGCGTAAGGCTATCGAAGAGATTGTTGAAGAAATCTGATTCTTCAAGAACAGCACGCTATTAATACCACAAATGTTTACAGATAACTTATAAAATAATCATAACGTTTAATTGACAACAATAATAAATATATTTTAGCATTATGTCGCACACTATATAGTGTGCGACATTTTTATTAAATTAGTTTTACCAAATAGCAATATTACTTATTAAATAAAATGTATAAGGTCGCATATTACACGTACATTCATCAAGTCTTTACACTACAGCAGTAGAGTTTTATACACGCACCCACATAGGGTGCGACTAGGTGGCGAGATTGTTCTGTCGCCTGCTGCCATGTTTCAATCCACGCACCCACATAGGGTGCGACTTTGCAAGGCGGTAAGGCGTGGGTGACAATGCCGTTTCAATCCACGCACCCACATAGGGTGCGACCTGCAACGCTGCAATAGCATTTCGACACTCCTGCGTTTCAATCCACGCACCCACATAGGGTGCGACACATTGAGCTGTAGGTGTAGCCATGCTTCATAAGGTTTCAATCCACGCACCCACATAGGGTGCGACTACCCAGTGTTGATTTCTGCTCGCTCTGCTTATGTTTCAATCCACGCACCCACATAGGGTGCGACTCGACCCTGCCAAATGTCACGAATAGACTGCATGTTTCAATCCACGCACCCACATAGGGTGCGACACGCGCAGGAGACTGCGCATTACCCATAATTGAAGTTTCAATCCACGCACCCACATAGGGTGCGACCGATGCGATAGTATCGCCTTTTACACCTTTACGGTTTCAATCCACGCACCCACATAGGGTGCGACGTGCAGTTGTTGGTGATAATTTCATTAATTCTTTGTTTCAATCCACGCACCCACATAGGGTGCGACATCGTCACTTCTGATGCCCTGTTAGTGTTCACACCTGTTTCAATCCACGCACCCACATAGGGTGCGACCCTGCATCGTTTCTCGTAAGTCGGGCAGCACATGGTTTCAATCCACGCACCCACATAGGGTGCGACGTGCTCGTCCGTGCCAATACACATGCCCTTTACAAGTTTCAATCCACGCACCCACATAGGGTGCGACGCAGCGTCGCGACATGTTCAACGAGGCTCGATGGTTTCAATCCACGCACCCACATAGGGTGCGACTAGGTATTTGACCAAGTGGCACAGGGTCGAGAGGTTTCAATCCACGCACCCACATAGGGTGCGACGGTTCGAACCGATACCGATGCCACGAGAGGCAAAGTTTCAATCCACGCACCCACATAGGGTGCGACGTGTCAGAGGTAAGGATAACAGAGTGACCCGAAGTTTCAATCCACGCACCCACATAGGGTGCGACTGTTGCAGCGATACGACCTACTGGAGGAGCATCTGGTTTCAATCCACGCACCCACATAGGGTGCGACGTTCATTCCGACTATATGGAACATGGACGACTACGTTTCAATCCACGCACCCACATAGGGTGCGACCTAATACTGTCAAGCGTACCACCCGGTGTTTCCGTTTCAATCCACGCACCCACATAGGGTGCGACGGGTACCTCGTTATACTGGTTTCAAGATTAAGAAGTTTCAATCCACGCACCCACATAGGGTGCGACTGCAGCCCGTAATGTTGATTTAATAGCCCTTCCAGTTTCAATCCACGCACCCACATAGGGTGCGACGCTTCGGGTCTTCCTTTTCCTTCGCTTCTTGTTGGTTTCAATCCACGCACCCACATAGGGTGCGACGAAGATACAGATACAGAAGAGAGATACAGAAGAGTTTCAATCCACGCACCCACATAGGGTGCGACCCTCTTTGCGTTCTTTTATGCAAGATAGCCTTGTGTTTCAATCCACGCACCCACATAGGGTGCGACTAAATCCGATGTTAAATTAAACACTAAGCGATGTTTCAATCCACGCACCCACATAGGGTGCGACTTCCATTGTTGTTTTGATTTATACTGTTGTTATTGTTTCAATCCACGCACCCACATAGGGTGCGACTATTCCACAAATTTTAAAAGTTCCTATAATACGCGTTTCAATCCACGCACCCACATAGGGTGCGACGAGAAGAGATACAGAAGAAGATACAGAGATACAGTTTCAATCCACGCACCCACATAGGGTGCGACCTGTCGGCTATGATATGAACGAGTTTTTTAATATGTTTCAATCCACGCACCCACATAGGGTGCGACATTGCAACGTGACCTTGCCGACCTCGCAAGTAAGTTTCAATCCACGCACCCACATAGGGTGCGACTGTAATCATGCTCGTAGGATGTGCTGCATCACGGTTTCAATCCACGCACCCACATAGGGTGCGACTTGTTGCACGTTCTTCTGCCTGCTCTCGAAAAACGGTTTCAATCCACGCACCCACATAGGGTGCGACGTATATGAGCGTTTCCTCTCTCCCTTTGGTTGTGTTTCAATCCACGCACCCACATAGGGTGCGACAAACGTTGAGGAACAGACAAATGGCGTTAAGTTGTTTCAATCCACGCACCCACATAGGGTGCGACGAGCCCTGGACACATTTTTTCTCGGCACAAAGATAGTTTCAATCCACGCACCCACATAGGGTGCGACCAAAACCAAATGACTTATCGGTAAACTCATTAAAAGTTTCAATCCACGCACCCACATAGGGTGCGACTGCGTGTGCGTTTGGTGGAGTGTTCGTGCTTTGTTTCAATCCACGCACCCACATAGGGTGCGACCCTATTGATATAGATGACGTTTTCAGTACTTCTGTTTCAATCCACGCACCCACATAGGGTGCGACCTAAAGATAGCGTGATTGGTCAACGCATGAGTGTTTCAATCCACGCACCCACATAGGGTGCGACAGCCCTTACGTCTGTTCTCGGGCATCTCGCTCCCTTGTTTCAATCCACGCACCCACATAGGGTGCGACATACGTTTGTAAGGATTTATCATATTATACTCCTGTTTCAATCCACGCACCCACATAGGGTGCGACTGTAAAGTGTAAAAATGGTATTTATGGTTACGATGTTTCAATCCACGCACCCACATAGGGTGCGACTATTTTTGCACAATCAGTCGGTTATGATATGGACGTTTCAATCCACGCACCCACATAGGGTGCGACGAAAGGTTCCGTGTTCCTGGCTCCACGCAATCGGGTTTCAATCCACGCACCCACATAGGGTGCGACAGTTTGAATAGTCTTCATGGCGTGTCGACTGACGTTTCAATCCACGCACCCACATAGGGTGCGACTTTGGTTCGGTGTGTCGGAGAGCCTTAAAAAGCGTGTTTCAATCCACGCACCCACATAGGGTGCGACTATGCTCAACCCGATGATGAGCGCAGAGGAAGTGTTTCAATCCACGCACCCACATAGGGTGCGACAGGTAAGTGTGGTTACTATCGGGCACTCCGAAGTTTCAATCCACGCACCCACATAGGGTGCGACTGCGATTTAAAAAGGCTGATATATCAGTAGGGGAGTTTCAATCCACGCACCCACATAGGGTGCGACTCCATATTTTGAGATTTTTTTAAATGTTACAAACGTTTCAATCCACGCACCCACATAGGGTGCGACGTCAAATGCCCTTAAAACTTTTCAAGGTGATAAAGTTTCAATCCACGCACCCACATAGGGTGCGACTTGTATTCCGTAAGGTCAAAAACACTATGTACGATGTTTCAATCCACGCACCCACATAGGGTGCGACCCTCATAACCAAGGGCATCAAATTCAGAGGTGGGTTTCAATCCACGCACCCACATAGGGTGCGACTGTCAGCAACTCGCGGCTACTCTACCTTGACCGTTGTTTCAATCCACGCACCCACATAGGGTGCGACTCCTGCTGATGCTCCTGCGACTTCCCCTGCCAAGTTTCAATCCACGCACCCACATAGGGTGCGACGTAATTTGCTCACGAATACCACTTAAAGAGTCGGTTTCAATCCACGCACCCACATAGGGTGCGACCCACTATGGCGCTGACGTTGTTAATACTTTATTTGTTTCAATCCACGCACCCACATAGGGTGCGACGTTACCGAGCAACAAGAACATGCTAAGCAGGCTGTTTCAATCCACGCACCCACATAGGGTGCGACTCAAGTTTATAAACCATAACTTGCCACTGATGAGTTTCAATCCACGCACCCACATAGGGTGCGACAAAGTGCGACTTTCGGGCGCAACACAACAGAAAATGTTTCAATCCACGCACCCACATAGGGTGCGACTCCTCAAATGTTAAGGTTTTATCGTGTCGCTGGAGTTTCAATCCACGCACCCACATAGGGTGCGACTTATACGGATGAGTAAAACTTGTCGTATTAACCCGTTTCAATCCACGCACCCACATAGGGTGCGACTTTATATATCTATTTTGTGAGAGATTTTAAACGAGGTTTCAATCCACGCACCCACATAGGGTGCGACTGCCGTGGTGGGCGTTGCACTGTGGCTATCCTCACGTTTCAATCCACGCACCCACATAGGGTGCGACTAATCTCAATCCGTGACAGCTCATTATCCACATGTTTCAATCCACGCACCCACATAGGGTGCGACGTTGCTGTTATTCGTTGAGATCGTACGAAAATAGTTTCAATCCACGCACCCACATAGGGTGCGACCGTTGCTGTTATTCGTTGAGATCGTACGAAAATAGTTTCAATCCACGCACCCACATAGGGTGCGACCGTTGTTTCGTCGCCGTAACAAGTTACGAGCAACGTTTCAATCCACGCACCCACATAGGGTGCGACAATTTTTCGCACGGTCTATAACATAAGGATAAAGGTTTCAATCCACGCACCCACATAGGGTGCGACAAATTAGGAAACATAAAGCCATAATTATTAGACTGTTTCAATCCACGCACCCACATAGGGTGCGACGTAATAAAACGCCATTCTGTGGAAGCCTTAGGTTTCAATCCACGCACCCACATAGGGTGCGACTTACATAAAATCAGTTTCAACAAATACAATTAAAGTTTCAATCCACGCACCCACATAGGGTGCGACAGGCGTGCGCCATTCAGATATATTAAAACTATCTTTGTTTCAATCCACGCACCCACATAGGGTGCGACCATTTTAAGTTGGGTAGGCGAAAACTGCTTTAGTTTCAATCCACGCACCCACATAGGGTGCGACAGCACCTAATACCATAATTAAAATAATTAAATTGTTTCAATCCACGCACCCACATAGGGTGCGACAAGGCATCATCACTCATAGGTATTTGACCAAGTGGTTTCAATCCACGCACCCACATAGGGTGCGACTAAGTAAAGGGCGATAATAACGCTTATTATTATGTTTCAATCCACGCACCCACATAGGGTGCGACGCAGAAAAACGTTTATATGCAACATCTCCAACACGTTTCAATCCACGCACCCACATAGGGTGCGACGCAGGTTTTCCCTCCGTTTTCTGCCATGATGTCTGTTTCAATCCACGCACCCACATAGGGTGCGACTTAAGCAAATAGATTCTTGTATGAGCACTCATGTTTCAATCCACGCACCCACATAGGGTGCGACTCTTTACACATCTTAAAGCCACTATACCGAGGAATGTTTCAATCCACGCACCCACATAGGGTGCGACGCCCTATCGCAACACGGTCAAGCGGAAATAATATGTTTCAATCCACGCACCCACATAGGGTGCGACTTACGTTCTACACGCATGGCGATGTGACAGTGGAGTTTCAATCCACGCACCCACATAGGGTGCGACTGGCTTATCAGTAAACTCATTTAAAGAATTTATGTTTCAATCCACGCACCCACATAGGGTGCGACTTGGTAGTTATAATCCATAGCACCACCAACAAGAGTTTCAATCCACGCACCCACATAGGGTGCGACATATTTTTGTATTAATATGGTGCTCCTTTAGGAGGTTTCAATCCACGCACCCACATAGGGTGCGACTACGAGTAACCGCAGTAACTTGTTTTCTGTCTGTTTCAATCCACGCACCCACATAGGGTGCGACTCATGTCTTGTTGGTGCTGAATATGCCGTTGATGTTTCAATCCACGCACCCACATAGGGTGCGACCGTACATGTATGCACATAACAGCTACCTCTAAAGTTTCAATCCACGCACCCACATAGGGTGCGACTAACCTCGGAGCTGATGCTCAGGTTAAAAGTAAGTTTCAATCCACGCACCCACATAGGGTGCGACGACACGACCGACGAGGCACCCGCCGAGGGTCTGGTTTCAATCCACGCACCCACATAGGGTGCGACGCAGACTGTTTAAGACCATTATAGAAGGCATCAAAGTTTCAATCCACGCACCCACATAGGGTGCGACCAGTTGCGCTCGTTCCTGAGCAGCATGGAGCACGTGTTTCAATCCACGCACCCACATAGGGTGCGACTGACACGGTTGTTGACAGTGTTTTCTATTCTAAAGTTTCAATCCACGCACCCACATAGGGTGCGACTATCTCTGTGCTTTGAGATTCGGGTTCTCTTGTAAGTTTCAATCCACGCACCCACATAGGGTGCGACTTTCAAGTTGAGCATCAATGAGTTGATTTTGAGGAGTTTCAATCCACGCACCCACATAGGGTGCGACTTACTAATACCGCTGCTTATCTTACCACCAATAAGAGTTTCAATCCACGCACCCACATAGGGTGCGACAACGGAGGAGGTATATATAGGTACAATGTAATCTGTTTCAATCCACGCACCCACATAGGGTGCGACTAATAGGAATGTCGGGAAACAACGGAGTGTTAAGTTTCAATCCACGCACCCACATAGGGTGCGACGAATTAGCTAAAGCGCCTGCGTTTTCATAACCAAGTTTCAATCCACGCACCCACATAGGGTGCGACCGAGAGCATCCTCGCTTATAGGTATTTGACCAAGTGTTTCAATCCACGCACCCACATAGGGTGCGACGATGTATGGGTTGATAAAGACGGTAACGAGTATGTTTCAATCCACGCACCCACATAGGGTGCGACTAGATGCTACCGCTGACACTCTTAATGTCACTGTTTCAATCCACGCACCCACATAGGGTGCGACCGATGCCGTTTAGGCGTACCGTTCTTATTATAAAGTTTCAATCCACGCACCCACATAGGGTGCGACTATGGCTTTCGGTTATGATAATAAAATTGTTAATGTTTCAATCCACGCACCCACATAGGGTGCGACTTGGAAGTCTAATAATTTAGGCTTTATCGCAGTTGTTTCAATCCACGCACCCACATAGGGTGCGACAGTGATACTGGGGTATCATCATCGTAACTAAGAGTTTCAATCCACGCACCCACATAGGGTGCGACTTTGAGTTTCGAGGTATGGAACTTTACCCTCACCAAGTTTCAATCCACGCACCCACATAGGGTGCGACTAGATGCCACTGCGGACACTCTTAATGTTACAGTTTCAATCCACGCACCCACATAGGGTGCGACTGTGGAGCTGCGCATGAAAGCACGGACGACCGATGTTTCAATCCACGCACCCACATAGGGTGCGACAGAGCAGTGTCCCAAAGCTTTACATACTTCTGCTGTTTCAATCCACGCACCCACATAGGGTGCGACGAGCAAAACTCGGTGTTGGCATAGGTGCAAGACGTTTCAATCCACGCACCCACATAGGGTGCGACTTGGCGCCGTAATGTCCTCGGGTATGATGGAGTTTCAATCCACGCACCCACATAGGGTGCGACGCATAAAGCGTCGGGTCACATCCTACAAAATCACGTTTCAATCCACGCACCCACATAGGGTGCGACCGTGTATTCAGCAAATGTCTGAATATCACTCTACAAAGTTACAATTTTTGCGGAAGTCTTCAAAATAACACAATTAAAACATTGATATTTCTATAAATAAGTATAATTCATTGATTACCTGCGTGTGCGAACCTATTAGCATTTTATGCAAAGCTAAAGGTTCGCACCTTGTTATATGATTAGGTCTCCTGTAAAGTCTATTCCAATATCTTTTCCTATTGTTTTCACCTTATTTTTCCAATTTTTCCCTAACATATAAAACCTAATACTATCTTGCTCCGTATCTATAATACCATTGAGCTTATTTTTCAATATTACATACTGAGTTTCTGTTAGAATACATTCAAAAACAGAATTTTGGACACGTTTCCCATAATCTATACATGCCCTTGCTACATTACGTAATCGTTTCGCACCATGAGGTGATGTGATATTTACATCATAAGTAATTAGTACAAACATAAGCTACTTGATTAAAAATACGGGATAATCATCAATATCCTTACGGATAAATCTCGCCAACAACATTGATTGAATATAAGGAAGAAGCCCTATACTTACTTTCTCATTCAGATAAGGGTGAGTTATCTGCTCCTTTTTCTTATTTTGCCAAGCAGAAATTATGGTCTTACGACAGGAATCTGTCATAACAATGCCTTCGTCACCCTGCTTGATAAAATCCTTTATTGTGATTTGTTTCCTATTTATTAAAGACAAAACTAATCTGTCTCCTAAATATGCTCTTAATTCCTCCATCATATCCAATGCCAATGATGCGCGTCCCGGTCGTAACGTATGCATAAAACCAACATATGGATCTAAACCTACAGTTTCCAAAGCTGCCGTCATATCATTACATATCAGAGTATATATGAAAGAAAGCAAAGCATTGATAGCATCTTTGGGAGGGCGACGATTTCTCCCCTCAAACACAAAATCTTCTTTTTGATTGAGTAGAAGACGAGAGAAAACACTGAAGTAATAAGTAGCAGCTTCTCCTTCTATACCTCTCACACTATCAATCGAATCTGCATTCAGAACCTTTCTTTTACATCTTAGCAATTTCTCTGCAACCTCTGCTATATCAGCATCATCTCCATTGTCACGAATAAAACGACGCAGAATATTACGGTAGTTCTGAATTTTTCCTCCGATGAATAGCTTGCTGATATGTAATGCATAGTTTGGTTCATCAGAATTTTTATATTGTGCTTTTCTTAGCAAAACGTTTCCTTTTGTCGGTCCTTGAGAACGACTTATGTATCTTCCCTGTGGTGAAAGGAAAGTTAGAGACACATTATTGTCAGCGCATAGTTTCATGAGTCCCGGGCTTGCACCCATGTATCCAAAGGTTACAATTTGTTCTATATTGTGAATAGGAATTCGGAATATCTCGTTTTGTTTAACGGATACTACTACATTAAGCCCGTCTTTGCTGA
>ERZ1026892.262-NODE-262-length-25330-cov-14.807003_pt1 | contig 25330 bp, 15 predicted proteins | sample MGYA00380176_ERZ1026892 | MGnify/ENA primary metagenome ERZ1026892 (study PRJEB33269, sample SAMEA4719812) | human gut metagenome | biome: human-associated habitat; feature: organic feature; material: feces | place: Cameroon | collected 2013-10 ... | reverse complement strand
TAAGTGTCTACCATGTCCCCGAACAAGTGTTCACCATGTCCCCGGACCGTACACCCCCATGGGGAGAGGGTTAGAGTGAGGAGTTCCCCCCGCACCTTACTTCAAAACATACCCATACAGCCGGCTAATCCCGTCAGCATCCTTCTCGCTGTACACCCCCTGAAGTTCCGGCGAAAAGCCGGGCAGCAGGTTCACGCCCTCTTCCAACGCCAGGAAGTAGCGCTGTACCGCACCGCCCCACACTTCCCCCGGCACCACGCACAGCACGCCCGGCGGGTACGGCAGCGCGCCTTCGGCGGCAATGCGCCCTTCCGCATCACTGATACGGACCAGCTCAACATTACCGCGAATAAACTCGCTGTTAGCGTCCTGCGGGTTCATCACCACGTTCGGCAAGCTCTCTTTGCGGAACATCGCCTTTTGCAGATCCTTGACGTCAAAGCTGACGTAAAGATTGTGCATCTCCTGACACAGCTCGCGTAGCGTATAGTCACGGTAGCGTACCGGATACTTGTTGTAGATAGTCGGCAGCACGTCGGCCAGCGGCGTATCGTCCTCGATATGCTGTTCAAACTGGCCGAGCATTGCCACCAGCTGCGCCATTTTCTCCGGCGTTTCCGCTGGGGTTAGCAGGAACAGGATCGAATTCAGGTCGCACTTCTCCGGCACGATACCGTTCTCACGCAGATAGTGGGCAAGAATCGTCGCCGGAATGCCAAACTCGGTATATTGCCCGGTTTCTGCGTCGATCCCCGGGGTGGTCAGCAGCAGCTTGCACGGGTCAACGAAGTACTGTTCCTGCGCATAGCCCTCAAAACCGTGCCAGCGCGCGCCCGGCGTGAAGCTAAAGAAGCGACGTTCGCTGGCAATCGTTTTGGTTGGGTGATCCTGCCACGGGCGGCCATCAACCATAGGCGGAATAAACGGCTGGATCATCTTGCAGTTCGCCACAATCGCCTTACGCGCTTCAATACCCAGCTCAACGCATTCTGCCCACAGACGGCGACCACTCTCCCCTTCGTGGATTTTGGCGTTGATATCCAACGCCGCAAACAGCGGGTAAAACGGGCTGGTTGAGGCGTGCAGCATAAAGGCGTTGTTCAGCCGTTTGTGCGGGCAAAAGCGCGCCTGGCCGCGAATATGGTTATCTTTTTTGTGGATCTGCGAGGTCTGCGAGAAGCCCGCCTGCTGTTTGTGCACCGACTGGGTAACGAAAATGCCCGGATCGTTTTCGTTGAGATCCAGCAGCAGCGGCGAGGTGTCGGACATCATATCAATAAACTGCTCGTAGCCTACCCACGCGGAGTCAAACAGAATGTAGTCGCAAAGGTGGCCGATTTTATCCACCACCTGACGCGCATTGTAGATAGTGCCGTCATAGGTGCCCAGCTGAATGATCGCCAGGCGGAACGGACGCGTATCATCGGCTTTCTCCGGTGCGGCTTCACGAATCTGCTCGCGCAGGTAGCGTTCGTCAAAGCAGTGCTCATCAATGCCACCGATGAAACCGAACGGGTTACGCGCCGCTTCCAGATAGACCGGCGTCGCGCCAGCCTGAATCAGCGCGCCGTGGTGGTTCGATTTGTGGTTGTTGCGGTCGAACAGCACCAGATCGCCGCGGGTCAGCAGCGCATTGGTCACCACCTTATTGGCGGCGGAAGTGCCGTTCAGCACAAAGTAGGTTTTATCGGCGTGGAACACCTTCGCGGCAAACTTCTGCGCGTGCTTGGCTGAACCTTCGTGAATCAGCAGGTCGCCCAGCTTCACGTCGGCATTGCACATGTCGGCACGAAACACGTTCTCGCCGAAGAAGTCATAAAACTGACGGCCCGCCGGATGCTTTTTAAAGAACGCGCCGTGCTGATGGCCCGGGCAGGCAAAGGTGCTGTTACCCATTTCAACGTACTGAGTCAGGGTATTAAAAAACGGCGGCAGCAGCTCTTCTTCATAGCGACAGGCGGCGGTTTCCAGCTCCAGCCACTCCTGTTCTTTACCGCTGATGACCGCATCTACGCCGTTTGGGGCGCTGATATCATCGCTCGTCAGCATAAATACCGGCAGCTTAAATCCGCTGCGTTTGAGTAACGCAAGAATGCCGCTGTGGCTATCGGCCACGGTAATGACGACTGCTGCCACATCGGTAAAGTCGGTACTATCCAGCGCCACCACGACACGATGGGTGGAAAGGCGTGAGACCAGTTCACGACTGGCAGCAATGTTCATTGATTTCATAAGCGCAACGACCCACTCAGGGAGAGTAAAAGTCCTGGGCAGAGCATCTGGCTCTGCCCCACGAAGCGTCTGGGTGCAACTGGGTTACAGCTCCGACCGCCAGACATCAGTAAAAGCAGACATGGTCTAATCTTACTGTTGTCCTGCAGTGAGCGTACGTTGGCGTCACCGCATGGTGAGCAATGAGAAAGGGGCAGACCTTCGCGAGCAGGCGAAGCGGCATTGGCGATGTAATGGCAAAGATGTCATTGCAGGCGGCCCCAATTCAGGAAAGGAGAAATTTCGCGCAATCATGGCACCATTCACCAGAGGGTGCAAGACGAAATTTTTATGCACCAATACCACAGAGAAACAAGCACTGAACCGATTAATCAGTCCATAATAATGCAGGACTTATATATAAGTAACAGGAGTTAACGTGGTAATTGGCCCATTTATTAATGCCGGGGCGGTGCTCGTCGGTGGTTTGATCGGCGCGTTGTTAAGCCAGCGTCTTCCGGAGCGTATTCGCGTCTCCATGACCTCGATCTTCGGCCTCGCCTCGTTGGGTATTGGCCTGCTGCTGGTGATCAAGTGCGCCAACATGCCGGTGATGGTGCTGGCCACACTGGTGGGAGCGCTGATCGGTGAGTTTTGCCATCTGGAAAAAGGGATCAACAACGGCGTCTCCCGACTGCAAAAACGACTGATTAAGCCCGGCAAAAGCCGGGAACATGAGACATTTATTCAAAGCTACGTGGCGATCATCGTGCTATTTTGCGCGAGCGGAACCGGGATTTTTGGTTCAATGCACGAAGGAATGACCGGCGATCCGACCATACTCATCGCCAAGTCGTTTCTCGATTTCTTTACCGCCATGATTTTCGCCTGCTCACTCGGCTTTGCCGTCTGCGCCATCAGCGTGCCGATGCTGGTCATCCAACTGACGCTGGCCTTCTGCGCCTTTATGATCCTGCCGCTGACCACCCCTGCAATGATGGCTGATTTCACCGCCGTCGGCGGCCTGTTACTGTTGGCAACCGGCCTGCGTATCTGCGGAATCAAGATGTTCGCCGTGGTGAATATGCTGCCAGCGCTGCTGCTGGCGATGCCTATTTCCGCTGCCTGGACCGCCTTTTTTGCCTGACGTCGCGTGCAAAATACGCAAGGTGATGATAGATTGTGCAACTCGCCGCAAAATTTATAATTTTCGTTGACGAGGCGAGGCGATTACGGTTTAATGCGCCCCGTTGCCCGGATAGCTCAGTCGGTAGAGCAGGGGATTGAAAATCCCCGTGTCCTTGGTTCGATTCCGAGTCCGGGCACCAAAATTTAGTTTCATGGCGTTCTTATAAGTCCTGAAACGTTAGAAAATCAGTAAGTTAAAGAAACCTGATGGTACTGAAAAGTTCCGTCAGGTTTTTTGACATCCAGAGTTTTTGGGGGCTTAATTGGGGGCCTGTTGGTTCGATAAACTCTGGAGCCCCCGCGATGCCACTCACCGATACCGCCATCCGCAATGCAAAGCCGCTCGATAAACCCTACAAACTCAGCGATGCGCAGGGCTTATACCTGCTGATTAAACCCAACGGCTCTAAGCTCTGGCAGCTCAAGTACCGCTTTGGCGGCAAGGAGAAGAAGCTGGCGTTTGGTGCCTACCCGACAGTCACTCTGGCGAATGCGCGTAAGCTGCGTGAAGAGGCCCGCGCCGTACTCAGCGCGGGTGACGATCCGGGGGTGAAAAAGCAGCAGGAGAAGCAGGCAAAGAAAAGCGGCAATACCTTTGAAGAGATCGCCCGCAAATGGGTGGCAGGGAATATCCGCTGGACTGAGGCACACGCCGCCAAAGCCCTGCGCTCGCTGGAGCTGCACGTATTTCCGCTGATTGGCAAAATTCCCGTTGCCGACCTGAAAACCGCCGATCTGCTGATCCCGCTGCGGGTGGCGGAGAGAAAAGGCAATCTGGAGACCGCCGCGCGGATCCAACAGCGCACCACTGCCATTATGCGCTACGCGGTACAGGAGAGCCTGATCGCCAGCAATCCGGCGAACGATCTTACCGGTGCCATCGCGCCACCGCCGAAAAATCACTACCCCGCCCTGCCACTGGAGAAAATGCCGGAGTTACTGGAACGCTTCGAGAGCTATTCCGGCAGGCTATTAACCCGTCTGGCAGTGCAGCTTAACCTGCTGATCTTTATTCGTTCCAGCGAGCTGCGCTTTGCCCGCTGGGCGGAGATCGATCTGGATGGCGCAATGTGGACTATCCCCGCCGGGCGTGAGCCTATTCCGGACGTGCGCTATTCAGAGCGTGGCGCAAAGATGAAAACGCCGCATCTGGTGCCGCTGTCAAAACAGGCGGTCACGGTGCTGAAACAGCTAAAGCTGCTGTCCGGCAACAGTGAGTTGCTGTTTCCCGGCGACCACGATCCGCGTAAGCCGATGAGCGAAAACACTATCAACAAGGCGCTGCGGGTGATGGGATATGATACGAAGGTGGACGTGTGCGGTCACGGTTTCCGCACGATGGCCTGTAGTGCGCTGATCGAGTCCGGGCGCTGGTCGAAAGATGCGGTTGAGCGGCAGATGAGCCATCAGGAACGTAACAACGTTCGCGCCGCGTATATCCACAAGGCGGAGCACCTCGACGAGCGCACGCAGATGATGCAGTGGTGGTCGGACTATCTCGACGCCTGTCGGCAGAAGTTTGTTGCGCCATACCGGTATGACAGACAGGTTCAGGTAGCCTGAGCCATTCAGCGAGTCACACCGGAAAGCAGATCTCAGCGGATCTGCTTTTTTATTTGCACCAGCCCCAAATCCATTGATCTGCGCCAGTTCCTGCCCTTTCAGCCCTTTGGCCTTTTCCGGTCTGGCGCTGTTACCCTTCGTGCCCCTTTACCCCTTCGGCCTTTTTCCTTGGACTGCTCCAGCACAAGAATTTTCTTTCGGACGATTAATCATGCAGTCGCACCACATAATGTTGTGGTTCAGGTAGAAAGTTAATATCAAAAAAGCCCCGAAGGGCTTTGACGTCGATTACTCAGTATTATCAGGTGTTCTGAAAATTTGCAGCCAGTACCGCCCCGCGACACTGGTAGGTGGTGCATATTCATTATCTCTGATAGTACAGTATCTTCCGTATGTTCTAATCACAGTATGCGTAGATGTATCCATATCACATTCCTGGAATGAACCACCGTCACGCCCAACAACGTTATGCGGGCCAACATAAATAGCCATTCAGCTTTCCTTTTTGTAAAACAAATACGGGTGCAATTACCCATTATAAAAATATGGTCTTTTGACCAATTTTCAAGCATAAGATACACACTAATTTATCTCATCTCGTTTAACTTCAAGCAAAAATCTACGACGATAGCCTAAGTACCTGCGTCATAAATGACATAGGAAAATCATCCTTCACTCCTCTTACCGTAAACCTGCACCACATACCGCCCTCGCCCGTCGCCGTGGCCCAAATCCATCGCCGTCAGCGCCAGCGCTTCCCGGTGACTAAATCCCTGCGCCAGATAGTGACGGAGCGCATCCTGCGTCCACGCATAGCGCAACGAGTGCGGGGTGTAATCGCCTGTCAGACCAGCCTTTGCAATTTCCCCCCGCCAGTAATTCATCGCTTTCTGAAGGTTTGGTCGGTCAATCAGCCTGCCGTTACGTTCTTCTGCGACAGACAGGGCGTTTTCCAGCGCTTTTTTCACTGCGCCAGTATCCTGTATTTCCGTCTCGCGGGGACGTTTACCTTTGGTGCCAAACACCACCGTCAGCCGGGTTTCGCCGCGTTCCAGTGCCTGTATCCACGTTTTCAATGACTGACAGCACTGTACCGCTTCCTGTGAGCGCAGCCCCATCAGCCTTGCCAGTTCCAGCGTTGCTGCCAGCCCGGCGTCTTTGTCACGGGCGGCTTCCAGCACCTGCTGATAATATTCGGGCGTGATGGTCCGGTTAGTGCCGTTACGGGATGTACCAGCCAGCCCCAATGATTTATTGGTCAGCCGCTCATGCTCTGCCACCTGCTTGCGTCCGGCCTGTTGCAGTACGCCACGCAGCGCGGCCATTTCATTTTGTAGCGTCCGTTTGCCGATCTCCTGCGCCAGACGCGCCTGAATATAACATTCGATATGGCGAACCTTGATGTGCTCCACCCGCTGGATCTGGATATTCAGCGAGCGTAAATGGCGGCTGAACCGCTGCACAATGTGAATGCGATCATCCACCGTTTTAAAACTGCCGCCCGCTTTTTTCGCCAGCGCTTTCATTTCACTGCCTAATTTGCCCATAGCTACCCCTTGCAGCTTGATAAAAAGCACAATCTGGCCCCGGCGTATGCTTTTTGGCTGCGCCAGAACGATACCTTCACGCCGGGGTGGCAGGTTGTTGAGGTGTAGGGAGTTTCAGACTGTACGCGGTACAGGCTGCCTGCCGTAGCAGGAAATTCTCCGGGGCGTCATGCCCCCCTCGGTATCGATCTTTTTCTCCTTTTCTGAACCGACAGCGGCCTGAAAACGGCGTGTCAGTGTGGGGGATTGAGGGCGCAGGCCAGATTTTCCGCAGCTTGCGTCGGCGTGGTGGAACGGCGTCACTTGCGCCCGTATAGCGGGACTCAAGTGACGCCTAGTCAGATTTCGTGATCCAAAAGAGCGCATTCTGGTGCAGTTTACGGCCACGTGGCAGCAAATGCCTTACGGCAAATGCAGGCCGCAGCCCGTAAAGTAAAAGGCGCTGGTGTGTCAGCAGGTGTAAGTGAGCCGTGAAATCGGGTGATTTCCGGTTGGGTGGAATGACAGCCGATGAACTGGCGCAGTGAAGGAATGTATCTGAGCCTCCGCCGCGATGTTCTGCGACCCGGTGTTTGCAGAGGTCTGCACCGGTAAAGGGATCAACCGTCCTGACGGAACAGGTGCTTCTTTCAGGTTGCGAAGCAAAGGGCGCTGTCGACGACAGCATAGAGCAGGAGGAAGATTACACCCGGTTTTCGCGGATGAAAAGGGGAAACCTTTTTTCTGGAAATTGAGTTGTTTGTGGATTTTTTCGCGATTTTATGAATGGCAGTCTGCCGCGCTTCGCTTGTCTTCTCCCGATCTTCCGCCAGCAAACTCTGGCAGAAGATCGGGAGAGTCTGTTTTAACGTGGTCTGAGATAACGGGAAGGCCAGATTTGCTCTGGTGCAACGCCCAGCGCGTCGGCGATCAGCTTCTCACCTTTGGGCCAGTGCCTGATCAGCGCATTTGCCAGCGTGGAGGACGCCAGCCCTGACTTGCGGGAAACGGCAGACAGTGACGTCCCTTGCTTTTTCAGCGCCGCGATAATGTCGGCGGAATGCCAGTCCGGTTGCATCATGCCGCCACCCCGTCAATAAACTTCACGCCGTTGGCGGTACGCAGCCAGCGCGGGGCCGTAATTTCATCAGAGAAATAGTGGATCAGACCGTACAACAGGCAACCAAGGTAATTCCGGGTTTCCGGTAACAGCCCCTGTCCCGTCAGCACCTGCGTCAGGGCAAGGCAGTAGTGGCAAAGTTCGGTACATTCGGGATCGAAACGCGGTGAGCGGGTGGGGAGCGCATCAACGGTCAGGCTGTCCATCATGTGATCCGGGATCGGATCGAGCAACGAGGGCTGGAGCAGTCGCAGACAGGCGTTAAGCCTGCCGCAAAGCGCCATTTTCAGCGTGGGATCGTCGTGTTCAATCAGGATTTCGGCGAACTGTTTGCAGTGCTCTGCCAGTACGGTGAAATCCGTGGCGGCGTTGAAGGGAACGGAAAGTAACGGGTGTGTTTGAGCGGGGATCGTAGCCATAGTGGCATCCTCCTGTAACGGGTTAAAAACCCACCACCAGAGGTTCCAATCTCATGGTGGTGGACTGAACGGGGTTGGAACTACCGGCGTTACAGGCAACCGGCGCACCTTACGGTGCCCCCGCCCAGCCCACCATTGAGGTATAGCCGAGCGCACGACATAAAAAAAGACGCGGGCGCGTCGTATGTCGCCTGTAACATTTCTCAGGGTTCCAATCCCGGCACCTGAATTTGCAGGTGCGAATGAAGGATACTGCGATCAGCGGTTAACAGCAAGCGAGGTTATGGAAGACTGATCGCAAACAGAAAAAACTGTCTTTAAATTGTACGACCATCTCAAAATAGATGATTATCAATAAATTAGCGTGGCATCAAATTATGCTTCTCCATTCGTTATTAACATAAACCTCCTTTGCATGTTAATAATCCCGGAGTAAATGATGTCTGTAGAAAATCGTTCAAAGCTGCTTCGTATGACCATCCGCAACATTGGATGTATAGGAAATGAAGGTGTCGATATTGCGCTTGATAATATTGTTTGTCTGGTAGGAAAAAATAATGCCGGTAAGTCTACTGTTCTCAGAGCCTATGAATTAGCCAAAGGAAGCGTGTCATTCGATCCCGCGCATGACCGACACCAACACGCTCAACCAGAACAACCTTCTGAAGTGCTTCTCGAAGTACATATTCCCCGAGGTATTGGCAACGTTGATGACAGATGGAAACAGGAAAGAGATGGATTTCTTGTTGTAAAAAGCCGCTGGCAATGGTGCGCACCTGATTTTCAGAAAGTCCGAACTACATGGGATCCCACCGGAGGCGATGGACAACAGGGCTGCTGGGCTGAGGATGGCAAAGCAGGCGGTGCCGATCCGGTATTTGGTTCCCGGCTTCCCAGACCGCTACGGATTGGCTCGCTTGAAGATGCGGCAAAAACGGAAGAACTGTTACTTAAACTTGCCCTGTCTCCCCTGTTCACGGAAATGGAAAAAGCCCGGAGTAATCCAGAATCCGATCTGGCAAAAGCAATTGAAAGTGTTTCCTCCAGTATGAACGCCCTCAGCGAGCAACATCAGGAACATTTCAATGGTATTGCAGGTAAGGTCTCGACGGGATTCAAAAGCATTTTTCCCCGACTGGATGTTAGCCTTAACGTGTGTGCGGCACCGCTTGTTCCCAAAGTTGACGAACTTATTAAAAATGGTTCGAGTTTAAGAATTTCGGATGGAAGAGCTGATACCGATTTGGCTCAGCAGGGAACCGGGGCTCGCCGAGCATTATTCTGGGCAATGCTTCAGGTTCATAATGAGCTTAATCGCGATAAAGAAGTGCGGAGTGACTATCGCAAACGTGTCGAAAAAGACATAAACGATCTAACCAAAAAGGTGGCGAAACCACCGAGAGGAAGTAACCCAGAACAGCTATCACAAGAACTGGCTCAGGCCAGAGCATTACTCGAAGCACATGATAGCGGCGCACCAATCCCGGACAGCCCGGAAGATCCTGCCTTTCCCGGCTACCTGCTATTAATTGATGAACCAGAAAATGCTTTACACCCTATGGCAGCCCGAGCGGCTCAGCGCCATTTATACCAACTGGCAAAAAATCCCGACTGGCAGGTCATTCTGACCACCCATTCGCCTTATTTTATCAATCCGTTTGAAGACCACACCACTATTGTACGTTTAGATCGGGAAAGAGATGACGACCAGTCTCCGGTAACGCCGAGAACCTATCGTTCAGATCTGATTGAATTTGAAGGCGATGATAAACAGCGGCTTCAGGCATTACAGCACATCGATCCCAGCTTTTCTGAGGTCTTTTTTGGTTCACACCCTGTACTGGTTGAAGGCGATACGGAACATGCTGCGTTTATGGCATCCATCATAGAGCGCAATCATGCGCTGATGGATCAGGTCGCTATCATTCGCGCCCGGGGAAAAGCCATACTGGTGCCGCTGATAAAAGTACTTACGCATTTCAAAATTGATTTCAGTCTGGTGCATGACGCCGATTCACCGCAGAAATCAAACGGTACCAGAAATGGTATGTGGACAGAAAACGAAAAAATCAAAAATACTATCCGACAGGCCAGAAATGAAGGGCTTACGGTTCGCCACCGCGTCAGTGTGCCTGATTTTGAACGGTTTCTGGGCGGAGACGAAGCATCGAAAGATAAACCACTGAATGCTTATCTGCAAATTACTCAGGACGAAGGCCTGGCTGCTGGTGTTCAGGACTTATTGACTGCTCTCCTGACCTCCGAACAGCTTTCTCCTTTTGAGACAGTCAGAGATACCGATCACTACATGCAACAGCTGCTGGAGCAGGTTACCAGTTGGGCAGAGCTGCACGGTAAACAAGACGACCCCAGATTCAGACGCAATGCGGAACCACTAAACGCTGAGGTCTGATACAGAAACCGACAGGGTCATACTTCATATCGACCCTGTCATTAAATGTTTTAATGTAGACTAATTTTTGCTGACATCAATATGCTTGTACACCTTGATATATATGATCTAAAATAAAATCACATTGGTATTAAACGTCAGTACAGGAGAATCAATGTCTGTTGCCGCTCTGGCCCGCCAGCGGGTTCACCGCATGAAGCGGGGCATCCCCTTTTCCATCAGCGGATTTTATTCGCTGGGAAGCCGTGCGTCGGTACAACAGGCAATGAGTCGTCTGGTCAAAGAAGGCCTGCTGGTCCGGGTTGAACGCGGTTTTTACTCCCGGCCAAAACCATTGAAAAATCTTCCATCCGTAAACGTTGTCGCCAGCGCCAATGCCGTTGCCGCAGCATGGGCAAAAGAGCGCGGTTACAAAATCACCCTTCAGGGACTGGAAGCCGCTTACCGGTTAGGGCTACAAACGCAGGCGCCGGTTAAACGCATCTACTGGTCAAACGGCCCTACGCGAGAGTTCCGTGTCGGTAATGAGTTGGTACGGATCCAGCATAAATCAGCAAGCCGATTACGTTGGCTGAACCGGCCTGAAGGAGAGCTAATGCGCGGTTTGCTGAGTCTGGAGCAGGAATATACCCCGCCGGAAACGCTGAAGAATGCTTTTCATCGGCTGAGCATCCCGCCCGCTAAAGCCCGACAGATTGCCGGAAAGTTAATGAATGAGCCTGCGCTTCACGCATGGCGCTCACAGCTGATAACGTTGCAAAAGGCGCTCTGATGGACATTTTTGATTACTACCGGAGCGCATCGCAACGCCGTGAGCTTCAGGAAATCCTCTCTTACGCGGCGCAACAGCATCCCTCCGGGCTGGGAGCCAGCTTTCTGGAAAAGGATCTCTGGGTAACGGAGATCCTTCGGCTGCTTTTTAATGAGGATCTGCTGGGAGATTTATCTGTCGCGTTTAAAGGTGGAACAGCGTTAAGCAAATGCTGGAACGTGATTGAGCGTTTTTCTGAAGATATCGATCTTTCTGTTCACTGGGCCGATCTGGCAGGTCACTCAGAAGAGGAAGAACAGCAGGCGTGGGAGCAAAGCACGCTAAATAACAGCCAGAATCGCCGGTTCAGAGAGCAGCAGCAAGAGCGCTTAACAGAATGGACAAACGCGCTGGCAGAACGGTTAAACCAACGCTTTCAGGCTTATGAAATTCCGGGCCTTGAAGCAAAAATGGAACCCGACAGCGGTGGCGAAAAAGTCGATATCTATTTCCCACGGGTGAAAGAAGACAGTATGGCCTATCAGCGCGATCATATTCTGTTGGAATTTGGCGGACGAAATCGTGGCAAGCCAACCAATCTGATGCCTGTTGTGAGCTATCTGTCCGGGATTGCTGGAATGGATGCACTTCTGTTACCCGCCGCGACCGTAAACGCTTATGACACCGGTTATATTCTTTGGGAAAAGCTGACGGCGCTGCACCAGTTCTGCACGCAAACCAAAGCGCCAAATCCGGCCCGACTGGCACGCCACTGGTATGATGTGGATTGTCTGCTGCGTAATCATTTTGCCAGCCCCTGTGAAACGCTGGAAGCCATGCGGAATGTGGTTGAGATGAAGCAACGCCGCTGGTCTGTGCCGGGCGTGGATTTTACTCAGGTGATTGTCGGAAACTTGCAATTGTTGCCTGATGATGCTGAACGATTCGCCGCGATCGCGGGGGATCATCAAACGGCGGTGGAAGGGGGAATGTTCTTTCGTGATCCTGACAGATTTGCTGACATTGCCGATCGTCTTCGTCATGCACAAGATGAAATCAATCGTTTTATGTGTGATTCACAGGTATAACCTAGCCCTGCCAATTGCTCCCTCAACCATATGGCATAATCCTTTTGAATAACAGGGTTTTTATGCTTGTACTCCAGCCCATTCGCGGTATCATTTTACGATCTCTCTTCCAGTTTTATGCTTACCGCCTTTGCCGCTCGTAGAACAATGCCGGGAAGCATTATCAGCGATTAAGGGCACGGAATGGGCTTCTGGATATTCGTTATTGCACTGGCTGTTATCTGGCTTCTGTTTTCCAAAAAGAAAAAGTCGCCGCCCCCCAAAGTAAACAGCAAAATCATCACCAAAATAAATCATTCATCTCAACACAAATATCCCAATAAGCCAGCCAACAGCGTGACAAATATGCATTCTCAGGCATCCGATGATGACGAACTGGCAACCTTTAGCTTTGTTAATGGACAGGCGGTCGAATACAGCACCAGCCGCCAGCCATCGCGAGAAAGCGCCGCCCGGCGCAATACTACGCCAGCACGATGGGTCAAACCGGGAGAAAGCATCACCATTCAAAACGTCGTCATTAATCACGGTTATTTTTATTTCGGCGGGCGGTTAAAAACACATTCACCAGGAGAATATGGCTATCTTTATAACGATGGCTCCGACGCTTCGCTGGTTAACGACGCTTTCCCCATCGAACTTATTTCACGGCATTATTATGATGAATCGCTGGGATACTGGCCCAGCTTTGCCACACTCTCCCCTCGCTGCCGTGGCGCCTATCTTGACTGGCTGGCAAGCGATCGCAGCGATGCAAGCTGCCCTGTTGGTTATGTATTTATCTATTTTTACGGTCTTGAACGCCGCGTACTGGCGGATGGCACACAAGAAGCCATTTCTGACGATGAATTCAAAGCATTATTCGAAGAGATATCGCGCCTGAGAACCGTATTTCAGGCAAGCGGTTCCTTCCGTCATTATGCAACACAGTTGCTGGAAATGATGATCATTCTCAGACCGAAGTTACTTTCTATACATACCGAAAACGAATATTTCTCATCGAGGAGTGCATTACTGTTCAGATTGAATCTGGCGACGGTGGTCGATAAAGGACAACCTGTTTGTGCCGATCTGGCACTGGCATGGATACACTATTTTCCTGATTACAACCTGCGCACGCCTGCCCGTCGATGTCATGCTGAATTTTCCGCGTTATTCAAACAGCGTTATACCCAAAAATATGGTGACGGTATTGTCGTCAAACCCAATAAAACACGGTTGTATTTAAGCTATACCCCCGCCAGTGGTACGCTTCGGGAACTTCAGGTAAAAGAACAGATGGATCTTCCCGATCCCAGCGTTTTAAAAGCCCCAGTTCAGAAATTAATTCCTGTTGCAGAATCCTGTATCAATGCGCTGGATGCCTACAGTCGCTATCTCGGTAAAAAAGATGCCTCAGCAAGCGATGTCGCCGCCATCATGCTGCTTCCCGATGAAATACTGACCGAAGATGCAAAACGTCTGTTTGCTGAATTTAAACACTGGGCAGATGAGAAAATCATTGAACATTCAGGACTGACGACAGTGGCTGATTTCTGGGCCAGACTGGGTATGCCTGTACCGGATAAGATTAATAAGAAAGAAGCCGAGCTGATGCAAAATTTCGCCAGGCGAGCAGGCTACGGCATTGCGCCGGATATGCGCTATCACCTTGTCCGGCCAGAACCAGAAGGACATATTGTTTTATTTCCCGAAGGACATGCGGAATTCTACGTACCGTCGGCGGAATTTACATCAGTCTCTGTGGCGCTTCGGCTGGGCGCCATGATTGCACAAATGGACAAGCGCGTGGACGTTGCTGAACAGACTGCGCTGGAGAGAACGATTAATCATAACGACGCGTTGTCACCAACAGAAAAACGTTCGCTGCACGCCTACCTCACCTGGCGGCTCAATACGCCTGCAAATCAGGCCGGCTTGAAAGGTAAAATTGAGCAGCTCAGCGATAAAGATAAGTCCACTATTGGCAACGTGATTATCAGCGTCGCCTGCGCGGATGGAAAAATCGATCCGGCTGAAATTAAGCAACTGGAAAAAATCTACGCCAGCCTTGGTCTGGACAGCAGTACCGTCACCAGCGATATCCACCGTCTGTCAACCGCAGAAACAACGCCGACGGCTACGTTACAAACCCTATCAGCGACGAGCGGCGCGTTTTCTCTTGATGAACGGATCCTTGCCCGTCATGAGTCTGATACCACGGACGTACGCCAGTTACTGAACACCATCTTCACCGAAGATGAACCCGCAGATGAATCCCCGGCGGAGATCCCGCCACACGCTGGTGCAGGTCTTGATGAAGCACATCACCAGCTTTACCAACGTTTGCTGGAAAAAGAGCGCTGGGCGCGAAACGAAGTCGCTGAGCTATGCCAGCAATTTAATTTGATGCTAAGCGGCGCGATTGAAGCAATTAATGACTGGTCTTTCGAACAGGTTGACGCCCCGGTGCTTGATGATGACGATGATATTTACGTTGACCTGGAAATTGCACAAGAACTCAAAGGATAATTTATGTCTGGCATTCGTATTCGTCTCAAAGAAAGAGACGCCATTATTCAGTCACTGAAGTCAGGCGTTACGCCTAAAATTGGTATTCAGCATATTCAGGTTGGCCGGGTTAACGAGATAAAAGCGCTGTATAAGGATATTGAGCGTATCGCCGATGGCGGTGCAGGATTCCGGCTGATTATCGGGGAATACGGCTCAGGTAAGACATTCTTTTTAAGCGTTGTGCGCTCAATTGCGCTAGAGAAAAAGCTGGTGACAATCAGTGCCGATTTATCCCCGGACAGGCGTATCCACGCGACGGGTGGACAGGCGCGTAACCTTTATTCCGAACTGATGAAGAATCTGTCCACGCGCAATAAGCCGGACGGAAACGCATTATTAAGCGTGGTTGAGCGCTTTATCACGGAAGCCAGAAAAGAAGCAGAAAGTACAAATGTGCCGGTTCCGACGATTATTCACCAAAAGCTCGCTGACCTGTCTGATATGGTTGGCGGTTACGATTTCGCCAAAGTCATTGAATGTTACTGGCAGGGTCACGAGCAGGATAATGAGACATTAAAATCGAATGCCATCCGCTGGCTGAGGGGTGAATACACCACGAAAACCGACGCCCGTAACGATCTGGGTGTGCGTACCATTATTTCTGATGCCTCTTTCTACGACTCGTTAAAGCTGATGAGCCTGTTTGTCCGTCAGGCCGGATACGCGGGTCTGTTGGTGAATCTGGATGAGATGGTCAATCTGTATAAGCTCAGTAATACTCAGGCCCGGGTTGCCAACTATGAACAAATACTGCGTATTCTGAATGACTGTCTGCAAGGGACGGCTGAATATATCGGCTTTTTACTCGGCGGTACGCCAGAGTTCCTGTTCGATCCACGCAAGGGGCTATACAGCTACGAAGCGCTCCAGTCACGGCTGGCAGAAAACAGCTTCGCCCAGCGGGCTGGGGTGATTGATTATTCGTCCCCTTCCCTGCATTTAGCCAGCCTGACGCCGGAAGAGCTCTATATTCTGTTGAAAAACCTACGTCACGTTTATTCCGGCGGCGATGCGGATAACTATCTGGTTCCTGATGATGCGCTGACGGCATTCCTACGCCACTGTAGCAACACTATTGGCGATGCCTATTTCCGTACGCCACGAAACACCATTAAAGCCTTCCTGGATATGCTGGCCGTGCTGGAACAAAACCCGTCCATTCAGTGGTCACAGTTAATCGCCGGTGTCGCGATCGCGGAAGAAAAACCCAGCGATATGGATGAAATAACGTCGGCAGAAGATGCCGATGAGGATGGTCTGGCCGACTTCAGATTATGATGAACGAATACCAGCGGCTGGATCCACGGATACAGAAGTGGATATACCGGCAGGGATGGGCCGATCTCCGGGAACTGCAAAAAAAAGCCGTTCCACCGATATTAGCGGGCGATCGGGATGTCCTGATCAGCGCCGCGACTGCCGCGGGTAAAACGGAAGCTTTTTTCCTGCCCGCCTGTTCTGCCATTGCGGATATTCAGGGCGGTTTTGGCATTCTATACATTAGCCCACTTAAGGCCCTGATTAACGATCAGTATCGACGGCTGGAAAGCCTCGGCGATGCGCTGGAGATGCCGGTCACGCCCTGGCATGGTGACGTTGCGCAGAGCAAAAAACTGAAAGCGAAGAAAAACCCTGCCGGTATTTTGCTTATCACCCCAGAGTCGCTGGAAGCGATGCTGATCCGCAATGCGGGATGGTTAAAGCAGGCTTTCGCGCCACTGGCCTATATCGCCATTGATGAATTCCATGCTTTCATCGGTTCTGAGCGGGGTATGCAGCTTCTCTCTCTGTTAAATCGAATCGATCACCTGCTCGGAAGAATCGACAATCCAGTCCCCCGAGTCGCACTCAGCGCAACGCTGGGGGAACTGGAGCGAGTACCGTTATCTCTGCGGCCAAATCAACGTCTGCCCTGCGACATTATTACTGACAGTCAGACTCACGCCACGCTAAAAGTACAGGTGAAAGGTTATCTGGAACCGCTAACCACCTCGGGCCAACAACCGCCGCCGTCGGCAGAGACGCAAATCTGTCATGATATCTTTCGCCTCTGTCGCGGTGACTCCCATCTGGTGTTCGCTAATAGCCGCAAACGGACCGAAAGCATTGCCGCTACGCTTAGCGATCTGAGTGAAGCGAGCATCGTTCCCAATGAGTTCTTCCCCCATCACGGCTCGCTGTCCAGAGATCTGCGTGAAACGCTGGAACAGCGGCTTCAACAAGGCAACTTACCTACCACCGCCATCTGTACGATGACGCTGGAACTTGGCATCGACATCGGCAAAGTCAGCTCCGTCGTGCAGGTTACCGCACCTCATTCCGTCGCCAGCCTGCGCCAGCGTATGGGGCGTTCTGGTCGGCGCGACTCGCCTGCCGTATTGAGGATGCTGATTGCCGAACATGAACTGACGCCGACATCAGGCATTGTCGACCAGCTCAGGCTTCAGCTCGTTCAGTCGCTGGCCATGATCCGCTTACTTATCAGCAGCAAATGGTTTGAGCCAGCCGATACCCGGCAGATGCACTATTCCACCCTGTTCCATCAGATCCTGGCGATCGTGGCGCAGTGGGGGGGCGTGCGTGCGGATCAGATCTGGTCACAGCTATGTCAACAAGGGCCATTTAAGAAAGTCAGAATCGATGACTTCAAAACATTATTGAAACATATGGGGGAGCACCAGTTTCTGACCCAGCTATCAAGCGGCGAACTGGTTCTGGGCGTCGAGGGCGAGCGTCAGGTAAATCAATACACCTTCTATGCCGTGTTCAGCACGCCGGAAGAGTTTCGTATTGTGGCGGGAAGTAAGACACTCGGCTCCATCCCTGTAGATTCTCCACTCATGCCTGACCAACACATTATTTTCGGCGGTCGACGCTGGAAGGTAACCGATATTGATAGTGATAAAAAGGTCATCTATGTCGAGGCGACAAAGGGTGGGCAGCCGCCGTTATTTGGCGGACAAGGGATGTCCATTCATGATGTTGTCCGCCAGGAAATGCTCACCATTTATCGGGAAGGCGACTACCGTATCACCGTTGGCGATCGCAAAGCCGATTTTGCCGATACCACGGCCAGAAACCTGTTTGATGAAGGGCTGCACTGTTTTCGCAACAATAAACTGGCTTCGGAATGTTTTATTCAGCAGGGGCAGCATGTCTACATTCTTCCCTGGCTGGGCGATCAAACCGTAAACACGTTGTCGGCATTACTTATCCAGCACGGTTTCAAAGCGGGCTCATTTGCCGGTGTGGTTGAAGTTGAAAAAACCACGGTTGTGGAAGTTAAACAGGCGTTATCCAGCGCACTTCAGAAAGGGCTACCTTCCGAATCCCGTCTTGCCGAAAGCATCGTTGAAAAGTGCCTCGAAAAATATGATGAGTATTTACCAGAGGCGTTGCTGACGCAGGAGTATGGGTTACGCGCTTTTAATGTTGAGCGCGTGGCGGAGTGGTTGCAGAGGCATTTGTAGGCGAGCAAACCCAATACTCACCGACAAAATCAACGAACGATAAATGAATCAAAAAGCAACTGATAATAAGACCGGGATATTCGACTAAACGCTCTGGCTCCCAGAACATAAGGACAAGGTAAAATACAATGTCAAAAAGAGAAATTTTAAGATTGCCTGATGCTATTCATCAGGAAATTACGAAAGCAAGGAGCAATGCAGGTAAGTTCTATGCTTTTAGCGAATCCGAAACCCCATTATTAATTCAGTCGCAAGATGGTACATCCAGCGGAAAAACCTATAACGTTTTTTATCAATACATACAAGGTGTAAATGCCGCAACGTTACCCGGAAATGGGCATCGTAACCTGGTTTTTATCACCCCTTTAAAATCGCAAATTGATATTCCCTCAGAACTTGTCGAGTTGGCCAGCTCGAAGCAAATTTTGATACTCCCCTATCTCTCGCTACGCGATGTTGCGGACTTAAGTTTTACCACTTGGGTGAAACAAACGGATGGAGACAAAAAAGATAACCAGCAACGTTATCTCGACTGGATACACACTGGCTGTAACATACTGAAAGACAATACTAAGTTGATTTTTGAACGTCTGAGATCCGATGTACAGGCAAGAGTTACACTTGAGCTACGGCTTAAAGCGGAAGTAAGAGCCGGAGCCACCGACGAACAGGTTAAAATAGAAGAAGAATTACTCACCAGCGGCTATAAGCTCACAGGACGCCTACAGGAAGCGGCCATCGCATTACTTAATATCCTCAATACCGATTTCGAAACACTGCTGGAGAGAGCTGGCCAAGACAAACTCGCTGGTTTAGCAGTAGAAATGGTGAAACATCTTTTCCCATTTCATATCGCACTGTACAGGCGATGTATTCTGTTAGCGACAACTAAAAAATTTGACGGTAGCGTACTCCTTCTGAAACGAGATAATGAAGGAATTTATCATAAAAGCAGCCAGTCACTTGATCATGTTCTTGGGCAAAAAAAACACCAAGATAAAAATCCTCTGGAAGAATTAACCTCAGTTACACCGGGAGAACGTCTTGAAAAATTAAAACAGGAGTACTGGGTTCATGATAGCGACTCGCCTTATGCACAGCGAGATATTCGGTTTACTTTAGTACTTGATGAAGAGCACGAAGCCTACAAAATTTTCCAACAAACAGTATGCAAGATATTACTTAATGACGATCTGCAATTACCATCAATTCTTGCAACATTACATCGCGTTCTCGAATATATAGACGAGTGCAGAGGGAATGAGCGAGCACCTGGGTATGAGCCATTAGATGAGTATGTTTGTGAAATAAATAACGCACTATTGCGGTGTGATTTACGCCCCGGTTTTGATCTAAAAAAAATGACTCAATTGTTTAGCAATAATATGTTTGATGTCGTTGTTGATAGCCGGAATACAGAACAAGTGATTGCGCTTATAGGTAATGTTTTCAGCTATCAAATCCAACGCTTCTACAGAGAAGACGATCTTCGCCACATTCGGCTTCGTAGCCACGGACGACAATCCTATACGGAAATTTACGTAAGCGCCGAGGACGATGAAGATGCTGGAAATGATTTTAGCCTCTATGAATTATACCAAACAATCACCGCAATCCTTGCAGCTTCAGCAAAGCTTAAAAATCCATCGCGAGTTCATCAAATGCTGTCGCAACAAGATCAGGCTAACCAAAACAATCCATTATCATTATTTATAGGTAAAGCACAGCAAATTAAGGGGGAAGCTTCATATCTTTTATCAGGAAGCTCAACGGACGAACAATTAATTGATGATTTTTTTACTTACTTTCAACCTAAGACGCTTTTTTCATTAGCTCCTCGGGAAAAGGTTATTATTGAATCCAGCCAACTAAAGGGTTGGGTTTTACTCAAATTCCGTATGGAACTTATCAAGGAACTTCCTGAAGTCGCTCTGCTTCGTGTTCTGTATCAAACACATAATACGGTGATCCTGCTATCAGCTACCGCAGGCTTTCCTGGTACTTACAATGGGCAATATAGCCGCCCCTTTCTTGCCGACTATGCACACCATCTCGGCTACCAGATTAAGTGCAGAGATGTGAAGTCTGCCGCTCCGTTAGCAACTATCCGTAAATTAAGAAATATTCATCGTCCCGTTAATATTGAAATATTCGACGATCAAAAAAGTGAGCTTTCTCCATTAATTAATGACCCCATATTCAAAAAAGTGCTAAAGATATGGGAAGGTCATCTCGAACACTATTTAACGTATATACAACGTCATCGCTATCGTAAACGCGAATTTCATCGCGAGCTACAAGCAATGCTCCTCGCAGCCTATACCAGTCGGCATACTTTGTGTATTGGCCTCAGCGCTCGCTTTTCTACAGTCTTAGGTAAATTTCTGCAAGCGACACTCAATAGCTCTACTCCTCTGAATGGGCTGAAAATTTTAGACACTGATAATCGGCGTGGAAATGATACGCCTCGTGTATTTGAAGTAAAACCTTTCGACAACCTGCATACCCTACGAGTCGTTATGTTCGACTCAAAACTTAACCGTGAGGATCCCGTCCGGGACTATTTGCGTATTGATCAGCCTAATTTGACTATTTTTATGATTTCACATTTCAAAGGGGCAGGAACTGGGCTCAACTACTACATTGCCTATCCAGAAACGGATGCTGGAGGAAAATCGCTAGAAGTTGATTTTGATGAACTTTCGATGGTATGTGATAGCTTCTGGAGTCAGGTTAACGCCGCAGGCACACGCAACACACTGGAAAACTATGTAACATTGCTTAAGCACTACACTCACGGAAGTATGCTTCGTCGCGCAAATGACTTTGAAACCGACCTGGTAGATTCAGATGCAGCACGAATGCTTGATGATGAACATATAGTAGAACGTCATAAAGTGGCCATGCAGACCATTGGCCGGACTGAACGTCGCGATGCAAAAATGCAGGGGACTATCAGGTTACCTTCTGGCGTACATTTGAATGCGATACGCGTCTTCCGCGATCTGGCGCGGTATCCCGATGCCAGATCTCTGCTCGCATCACTCAGCCTCCATAACAATCATTGGTTTGAAAAAGCACGACACGATTTAGAAAAAGCCAGTTTCAATACGGATAAACAGCGTGTTGATTTCGAACAACGCGTGCTAAATGCCAACGCAATGTATAAAGATTTTGAAATCGATTTTGTCGAAGTAATTTTAAAAACAGCCAGAACCGGTGACAAAAATGCTATCCAGCTTAACGAAGACTTACGCCATTCTGATAGTTTTCAAAACCCTCAAAAATATATCAACCGATTAAAACGCAATCCTATAATTAAAAACAGCGATTATATGAAATTATGCGTTGAAAATTTCTTCCTAGAGCGCACCGCCGATTTGAAAAATATTATTTTAGCAAGAACAATGCAATCAGATGGCCTTACAGATATTTCTGCGGGTAGTTCATCTTATGAGCCTGAACACTGTTTACCCCAATATCATGAGGGTATGAGTGAAGAATGTGATGAACTCGAAAAACGCGTATTTCCAAGCCTATTGAGATTAGAACCTGAGCCATTAAAGAGGTTTATTCCTATCCCAGCATTAATCCCATTGCTTATTGGAAATATTGGAGAGTGGCAATTTCATCAAGTATTAAAAGCGGCAGGAATAAAACCCTTAACACCTGAGCAGATAATTTTACAGTTAGGTAGCGAGTGCTATGAACTTTTTGATATCTACTTAATCAAAAAAGATCATCTATTTGCTATAGACGTTAAAAACTGGATGATGGGAAAGAATAACCGTGATATTTCGAAAAAATTGCACTCCAGTGCTTTAAACAAAGTAGAAACATTAAATAAGATTATCAGCGCCAGCACTTCTCTGAATAAAGTTTCTGCTGTCTACCTTAATACACGCTATGGACTCAACTGCCTAAATGATCGCGCGGAGAAATTTAAATCCACACAAATCTTTTACTTTAATCTTTTAAAAGCTGTTTCTTATTATGAAAAAGATATTAGTTCAAATCGGTACGAATCAAAAATAAATAGAAAAATACTAATTAACCGTACACTTATGAATATGTTAGGATATGAAAATGAGTGAAATAATGGAATTAAATCAAACCAGAAATGCAGTTATAACAATGTCCTCTGAATGGGATATTCACCCTTCTCCCTATGCACCGCTAGCCAGAACACAATTGTTCGACATTGCCGAGCAAGTAGAGAGTGTATTGGAAAAAGTTCTTAAGTTACCTTCATCGGATGGATGGGGTATCGATGTAGCATATATTAGGAAACCTAAACCACTTGAAATTAGCTATGATGAATACATCAGCGGGGTTCATCGAGACATTAAGAAACTCTTAAGCGAAAAATTACATTTAGACGCCCCTAAAAAATTACGCTATCACTCTTTTTCATTGAAAGATTACCATCTGGCTTTATTTCTCACCCCCAATCCAAGACCTTACAGCCAATGGGCTACTGAAATAATAAAGTTAGGTTTTGATCACTATAGAATAGCCCAAGAAGTTATTGCGCTACATCTTAAGTTAATACTACTAAAGAACGCCGCCCAATATTTCTCTTTATCGCCAATTTCTTATAATAGTGATTTATATTTTTCAGCAAGCTTACAAAACGATAAGCCAAACAAAAACAATGAATATTACATCGATGCTTTGAAATTTTCCATTTTTTATTCCAAGTATAATGATCTAACATTTGAACTGAAGGCTGTTTGCTTTCGAGCTCAACCAGAAGCATCTGGGATTAATACAGATTTTGGCCGATTGCTCATCAATGATAACAAAAACATTGACCTTATAGAAACAGTGAATGCTAAGCAATTTGGCAATCTGCCTTATATGCGCTTTGCAAACAAGCCCTACTCTGGATGCCAAAACCACGCAGAAAACCTAATACAAAAATTAATCACTGAAATTCTGGCTTCAGCAAATATTGCATTTACTCCGCGTATTTTTCAAGCATCTTATCGCCAATTAAAGTTTTTAGAAACACCACATACTGCGCTTCACCGTCCTCTTATTATCATTGACAATCTAAGAAACGATGAAGATGAAAAAGCACACCAAAATTATCTACATTACCTCCAGCAAGAATTAAATGCGGAATCTGTAGTTAATGCTCAGGATATAAATCATCTTGATAATGATAAAAATTATTTAGTTCTCAATAGCTCACAAAAGAAAAATGGTTCAAGTATTACATTAGAAATCATGGATGATGACGGTGAGGTTAGAAATAATAGTTTCAACACAACCTGGCAGGCTCTCGACCTTGCTAAACAGGGTAAACATGAACAACTGGATTATTACTCGAAGCTTAAAGTCAACTTAATATTAGATTTTAATAAAAATTATCAACATGTCATTCAAGGATGTAATGTTGATTCAATACTACGCTCCCAAAAAGATCCTGAAACAGGAATTACTCGAAAAATATTAAAAAAAATAGAACCGTCCAAGTTAGCAATGCTCCGCAGCGAACTTTGGCTCAAAGAAGCAATACGAGGATTGGGTAAGATATCGGGACTCCAAATAGCTGATGGCTATTTTACGTTAGTAGCAATCCGTTGTCCATGGGAAAAACGGCGTAAACAAAAAGCCTTCTACGCTGCAGTTACTCCCATAGAAATTAAAAATGGCACACTAACGATCCAAATGCCTAAGCTGTATGAACGGGAACAGGAATTACGCCACACCGTCTCTGGTATGACGCAGGCATGTATAGAGCAAATCAGAGACAACGATTTTTTTCTTATCGATCATCAACGTAATGTTGTCCTGTGGCGCTATAACACAAGCCGAGTTCCACGCTTAATAGGTGCAGCAGATCGCTGTTCTCTACAGGTAGCGGAGTTCAATAAAGGTGTGTTAAATAAGCGAGGTGCAGCTGATGAGACGTGCTTTCCTTACTACCTGACTCCCAAACCAGAAGGCCATCGTCAAAATCAGTATCAGCAACTGTTTATTGAAGATAATGGCTATAGTGCAAATTTGTTCTGTACTCGGAGCAATCAGCCAAATCGGAGCATGGATAAAGCGGTACTAGTATATAATCTGATGGCAAAAGATTTTGAAGGGCATTCCATAGAAGTCATGGCAGAGCCTGCTACAGAATTATTGTTGCGTACTTTTACTTATGACCTAGTACGCCACCATGAAGTCAGCCAAAGTTCTCTACTAGAAAAGATCGCACGAATGATGCTGCACAATTAAGGTTGTGTAATCAGGAGCAAAACCTTCCAACATAAATCTTATTTACTCGGTTTAGGTTGGATGGTTTTGTCCTGAGGAATATAAATGCAGAGAATTAACATACTGACTGTATGGATTCACAAAACTTAATTGACAATTTCGTATATCCAGCACTGTGTGAACTTCATGACGTTTTTCGTAGCCCTGATTCCACACATAACAAAATCCAATTCTCTAAATAATGATTTTTTCGAGATAACCATCACAAAACAAAAGTGATTTTATATGGGGGCTTTTATGGGGGCTCTATTTGCGATAAATATCAACAAAACCAATAACAAACAGCATGTTAATCGTGGATATGATTCCGAGTCCGGCACCACTTATTCAGAAAACCCAGCCTATGGCTCAATGCCGTTCACTTAAGCGGAACGGCACTGCGATTTACCGGATACCGGGTTTTTGACATCTTAACCGCCCTCGGCCTTGATGGTCGCGGGCGTTTTGTTATGAACACCGCTTCCAGATTGCCCCGCAGATGCTCCAGCCGTTTCGGGATTGTCCCCGGTGACGCCGTATTTCCCAGCACTATCATTTCTGTTGCGATGAACTGGAACGCGAACTTAAAGCTGATTTCTGATGGCGCTTTTTTATGTTTCTCCGCCGCCTTTGTCGCCTCACGCCGTATCAGGTTATAGGCCAGCAGCATGCCCCATACCTCCTGTTCCAGCAGCTCAACCTTACGGCTTCTCAGCACCAGCGCGTTATCCAGCAGGCTGCTTTTCAGATCCCTGAACCCAACCTCAATCGCCCAT
>ERZ1026892.261-NODE-261-length-25474-cov-7.598175_pt1 | contig 25474 bp, 24 predicted proteins | sample MGYA00380176_ERZ1026892 | MGnify/ENA primary metagenome ERZ1026892 (study PRJEB33269, sample SAMEA4719812) | human gut metagenome | biome: human-associated habitat; feature: organic feature; material: feces | place: Cameroon | collected 2013-10 ... | reverse complement strand
ATGCAACACTGAAGCGGTACTGTAGTTTAACGCTTTTGTATTACTATTTTTGTCTTAAATATATGTTCATATTTATCTTTATATATGAGTGGCAATCTGTAGGATGGTATGGCATCCCTGCCATACCTACACTGCCATGTATAACCACCCAAGTATTGCTCAAGTTCCACTCCAAAAGATGACACAATATATTTGTATCAGACATACCGTTCTATTGGACTGTTTTCGGTCTGAATATCTTCAAACGGTCGGTTTTTCGGTCGAATTATGGATTTTTCGGTCGGATTTTGATTAAACCGACCGTTTGTAGTCTTTCAATATCCACTTCAACCCAATTCTGTCTATCTGTTTTTCTTCATTTAATTCAACTAATAGTCTGCCGACATAGCGCAACTGTTGTTCTTCCGTCTTATTGGCAGGAAGCACATCCTTCAGATATTCGTATATACTATCTCGCTTGGCACCTTCATCACCTGCGTTTTGTAAGAATTGCAGTATCATCTGGCGTAATTTCTCCTTATCCAATCCTTTTGTTTTTGTGTAAGAAGGCAGTTGGCGAGTATTCTTTGCAATGCCAATAGAAGAGTATCGTTTGTCTTCAACAAATCAGTGTATTGCGGATTATTTCTGCAATATATTTTTTGACAACAATAGAAGAAATAAAGGCTCGCAAAGAATTCAGATTGTAAGAGTATACAGATTGATTCAAAAGATGACACGATAAATGTCTAAGTAAATGACCAAGTAAATGTCCAGGTAAATAACCAAAATCTATCCACACTATTTGGTGTATCAGAAAAGACCATAAGACGTGATATCTATGTTCTACGTGACATGAATCTCATTCATCATGTTGGAAGTATAAGACAGAGCATTGAGAAACTACAGATAAAAAGGAATCTGACCGCCCAAGTACTGCCCAAGTAATGCCCAAGTTCCACTACAAAAGATGATACGATAAATGTCCAAGTAAATATCACCAAACTAACTGATAGACAGCGTAAAATTTATGAAGCAACAAAAAATGACACGATAAATGACACGATAAATGGCACGATAAACGCCCAAATGCTGTCTGAGGCAATTGATGCAAGTATAAGGACTATCAAACGCGAGTTATATGCTCTCCGTGATATGAATCTTATCAAATATATCGGAAGCAATAAGACTGGACATTGGGAAATAGCTGATAAAAAGCTATAAAAAGGAATACTTACATAGTATGATATGCCACATATAAGCTGAAATAGTAGATAGTATAAAAATAAAAAAAAGCAATGCGTATAGATTCAAAGATGAGAATACTTCATATTGAAACTATGCGCATTACATTATTGTCAATCGAAATATAGCGATTTAAGAAGTTTTTATACGCAATGCATTATTGTCACTCGATAATGTCGAGTGAACCGTTAGCTGTTAAATTCCTAATCATGGTAGTTGTCATAATTCCACCAATTCTTATATTTTTCCCAACATTCAATACTTTTTTTATTGCATGGTCTATCCTCACCACAACGCATGCACATATTAGAAAGGTCTTCCGCTGTTGGCACTTGATATAAAACAAGATCCACACACCATCCAGGACGCGAATAGGAATCAACCAAGAATCTGGCAGGATCTTCCACACTAGCTGTATAGCCTAACTCCTCTACCAGCGCAATAGCCTTGTCAATATAGGCGTCTCTTGCACAAGCAATAGCATCATCAGCATCAGACCGGCGTACAAAACCCTTTTCAACATCATCGAGTTCCAAAATATTTTCTTGCGAAAGATACCTTTTTAGGAGTAATTGTGTCTCCTTTATAAGTTGTTTAACATCTGAATCCTGACACTTGGAAAAAGCCTCACTAATCTTAGCCTCAACCTCCGACGGTATAGAATAATCATGAATGAATGTTTTCATACATTTATGTTGTTTATAAGTTTCTATTCATTCTTAGGAGACAAATACTTCTGAGCGACGAATCCTATTTCACCATTAAATTTTATTTTTGCAAAATCTTCCACAATCTCAAACACTTCAACTTCATCGCCGAATGCTATATTGCCAATTTTTTGAGAGGCTTTACTGTTAGATTCTCTAACAATTAGCCCTCTTTTTGCATTACATATATATGTTGTCGTAGGACCGTTATTGTCATTATATATAGCATGAGCATGCTCATTTTCTTCCATCCAATTACTGCAGTAACTATAGACACCGAGTCCGAGTCCGATAAATAGAATTACACTCAACAACCTAATGCATCCACCCGATTCTTCCTTAAGTCTACCATTTTCATCATAATGTTTGTTTCCATATGTAAAAGCGGTTTTTGTAGTCCTTACTTTTCTTATCTCGCCATTCTCGAATATGGCAGAAAATTCCACGCCATCACATCCTGTAATAATACCCTCGCCATTGAAATCATTATTACAAAAATCTCCATAATAACATTTTCCTTCAGACATCATAAAGAAACCAGTTCCATGCTTTCTGCCATTTTTCCATTCTCCCACATACAGGTTATTTGAATTGGCATAGTAGACAGCACCATTACCATTCCACAAACCGTCCACAACATCACCTATATAGAAACCACTTTGAAATTCTATAAGTTCGTATTGTGACACATTATCTCCCTGAAAAGTGTAGTTGAGAATGTCGTGAAGCTCTCCTCTCACAAATTCAGAATGTGACAAATCACTTGCAGCACGTTGATTGGCTACATTATATATCTTGTTTATAGCATCATTTTTTTGCATAATACCCACAACATTAATACATTTATATTGCCTATTATAATGACCTCATCATAGCAATTCGACGTTTCACTCGTGATATTTCCTGTGAACAGTCGTTGCCATATTCTTGAGATTTCTGATAATAAAGAAGTGAGCTGTTAAGTATTTGTACAGCCCAATTATCTACTTTTCTTTTATTCTTTTTTCGAGACACATCAGGCATTTCATCTGCCATTTGTTCAAATTCATATGCAGCTTGATACAACAACCTTGCTTGAGCGACAACCGCTTGCTGCAATTGTTCTTGCTGTCTATCAATTTGCTGGCCTTGTTCAGCGATTTTTGTCGTTTGTGTTTCTATTGTCTCCTTCTGGCTTTCAATGATTTCCTTCAATGAATTGATTTCTGCTTCTTTTTCTCTTATTATCGTCTTCAAATTTGCAACAATCTTTCTGAAAGCACTATTATTACCTTTCTGACTTTCCAAAGAAGCTATTCTACTTTTGATAGCATCAATATTGGCACTAATTCTATCAGCTTGTGTGACACGGGCAGTACCTTTTTCAATGTCAGTTCGCAAAGTCAGCGTTTTGCCTGAAATCTGTGCCAATTCGCCTAAGGTTTTGTTGATTGTTGCAGCTTGTTTGAGGTTAGAATCCTTGGATGCATCAAGTGTTTCCTGCAGAATTTTATACTCCTCATATATTTGATCATATTCCTCCTTAGGCACAGTGTCACCTTTGTCTTTACAAGAGAAAAACAATCCTGTCATTGCTAAAAATAGCATTACTTTATAAACTCGCATATTCTATTTCCTTGTTTAAATGTTATCGTCGTTTTATTCAATTTCTCGTTATAGGTTATTTCTCCTGACCCTAACTGTTCTGAAGACACTTTGCCATATGCATCAAAAGAAAAATCAATAATCTCAGGATCGTATTCACTTGTCACCAATATGCTGCCTTGGGTATCAGAAGTTTTCTTGATTACGCATGTGCGTATTCCATTCACAAGAGCTCCGTCTGCCTTTTCGCGTAATGAATAATTGCCTTCTATATGCTCTATTGCTGTTGAAACAACCATCTCAGGTACTGTACTATTGTCTTCTGCAGTTATCTGTGCATTTCCTTTATTGCCGATAGCGTAATATAAAACTGCTGCTATTGCTATTATACCAGCCCACAAATACCATTTCTTATATGTAGGAGATGTATTGGAAGTTGTTATCTTTTTGCTCGATGAACGCGGAGACGAAGTATATACAGGTGAAGTAGTAGTGGTGGAAGAAGAAGTAGTAGTATAACGAGTTCTATTTTGAGAAGTATTTTGGTTGCCATTAGCTGTCTTCATTTGAACAATACCCAAAGTCTGAAGTAGTGCTAAAGTATCATCATCCTGCTTCTTAATTTTATTAGAATGTATAATAGGCGAACTGTAATCTACTATTGACCTAACTTCTGACAAGTTTCCACTAACGGCTTTACGTAATTCAGCCAACCTGCCCTGAATCTCATCATCATTAATTGCAGCTATGGCTTTGTAGCCCTTAGATGATACGAACGCATTGTCATCCTTTAAATCTCCAACATCAAAAAACATTTTCTTCTCTCCCACAAGATGTTTTTCTTCATCAGCCAATGAATTATCGCGGGCAATGGCAAGCAATGCAAGATATATTATTTGCTGAGAAAAGAAGTCCGCATCATAAGATATGTATCTTTGCTGCGCTCTTTGCCTATGCTGAAAACCGGGAGTACCTATTATACTTTGCTTAATTTGGGTAGACAATGCTGGTGCATAAAATGAATCATAGTCAATAAGAACCATTTTTCCATTAGACTTCACCATAATGTTTTCTGAAGAAAGGTCGCCATGCGCAAGACTTTCTTGACGCATAACAGAGCACATATCATAAAATTGGGCTGCCAACCGATTTATTGCGCTGGAAATCTCTCTATTCTCCAATATATAACTACTAAGAGTGTTTCCATCAATCCAATCCATTACAACTGCTGGAATCACTTCATTGTCATCCAATCTTAGTCCTTGTTCGTAATATTCGAATCCTATGACAAAATCAACTTGTTTATGAAGTTCATTAAGGGTTTCTGCCAAATTTCTAACCAAACCTTTATCAAAATCCTTATGCCATAGACGAATACACTTTTGTACTTTGCCCTCACATATTAATGGAAACACTATGCAAAAGCCTCCAGCATACATTTCATATAATGTATATACACCTTCAATAGGATGGTATCCGCTCAGATTAACAGGCAATATTCTTCCAGGTTTGCCTATTGCTTCTTCTATTGCATTAATATAATTCTTTGTTACATTCATCTTGTTCTTGGTTTCTTGTACATTTATTTGAGTTTGGAATGAATGACCGTATAAACCCTGTTACATTCGACAACGTTGCTTGAACCTTATTGTGTAAACTTACGTTTGGCAGATTGTCCACATCTTGTTCCACTATGTCAAAATAATTAGCGGGCGGTTCATCGTCTACTGGCTTTATTACTTCATTGGCATTTATATGGATTATTATAACACTGCAATCATCATTTTTCAATCTGTTTGCATCAAATTCCTCTTGCACAAGTTTCTCAAAGTCCTCATTATTCCCAAGCGCAAAGAGTCTATTTATTACATCTTCTTTATTATTCAACCTATCAACAAACCATGCACTCATGGCATCGCTCATTATGATGTACCATCCATTCTTGATTTCAGAACTACCACTTATGATTTGACCGCATATACTGCCATCAGAGTGAATTTGTGCAGGATTGTTTCCAAAATGTATTTTGAGCGTCCCTTCTCCATCAATAGTAGTCTCATCACTACAAACACATCGTAAATTGCCATTATCCGGAATTATGAACAAACAACTATCTCCTATGACCTTCCAAGAAACAAGTTGTGGGCCTATTTCAAGACCAACAAATGTAGCAGCAGAAACTTTAAGTGTTTCTTCCGCTATATCTTGTAATGTTCGGGAAAAGTCATCCAACGCTGAAAGATAAGCCTCCTTCCTATTTGAAAATTGACATACTATATCCTTCTGAGGAAAATCATCTGCAACAGAAGCATTTACATAAGCTTCTGTCAATATATCAGCCAACAAGCGTGGTAGAAAAGATCTGGAAACTCCATCACTCAAAGCAAATCTGCCATTGTCTATATTGACATTTATGCTGTCTTGAATATCCTCATCGTTCTCACCACGCTTATGAGTTGTGAATTGTTTAAAAATAACTGCCATCTGATGTTTTTTCTCCTCCCACAGGCAAAGAACCAAATTCTATTAATTTATTTAACAAACCTGGGTCTTTCACATTAGAAACCATATATCTTGCTCCCTTTTCTGCATTAAACAACCTTGCTGTTCCTTTAAGCGTGTTATCGTCTATCTCCGAACTTGCATCAAACAAGAACTGTTCAGCAGCATTAGTTGGACGATTTGAAGGGAATAACAATTCAGTTTTATTTATTTTTGGATCATGATGAATATTAAAAACTCTCACATTACCATCAGGGGTTGCAATATTCATAAGAGCACGCACAGAAGCCAACGTCTCTTGTGAAACCTGATTCCAGTTCTTTGAATCACCCTCGTAAGGATAACCATCGGTAATGTTTATAACAATTGGAGCAGGAATAATCATATTTGCAGCTTTCTGTTTGGCAATCCATTTTTCGATATCTTTCTTGGCTTCGTCAAATGCCAAGCGCATACATGTTTGAAACTCAGGTTTAAACTCTGTATTCTTATCGAAAATCGGCATACCGTTTTTTCTCGAAGCAACACACTTTTTCGCTATTTCCAAAATAGGCATATTGTCCCATATAACTTTTGCTTTATAGTTGTACCCTATCACAGTACAAGTTAGTCTTGGGGCTACTGTTTTTCCTTTGGCACAAAATCCCACCAATGAATTGAAAACAGAGGAGAGCGCATTGATAGTATAATCGATTTTATTTTCCATAGATCCTGACAAATCTACAAGATAAACGATGTGACCGGGACTAGGGGTACCCCATGATTGTGTATAAGCCATAAAATAAATGTTTTAAGTTAAAGAATAAGATTATCTATATTGAATTCAGGGACAGAAACTTTAAACGTAATGTCACCAATATCAAAAATACATCCATCATAAAGTTCTATCCCACTATTACTAATTACAGCACCGTTGCTACGACGAACTACTTTTGCGACATCGTAGAGTTTATATTTACCATTATTTTCAGTTACATATATTTGAGCACCATTAGCTGGAGTAGGATTTTTGCTTTGCGTTTGAATTTCAGCTTTGAGTTTTGTTACTTCATTTCTTAGAGTCAGACATTGGGATGATAGTCTCTGATTCTCTGCACTAAGATTACTGCACTTATATCCCAAGGAAGTGAGGTTTTTGTCTGCATGTTCCAGTTTCTTTTTATAACTGTCACAATCTTTTTTTACACTATGCATCTCACTACTTGTTGTAGTAAGACTTTTCTGCAATTGATTTACCCTACCCTTAGCTTCATCAAGTTCGGCTTGTATATTACTCAAAGACAATCTTGAAGTGTTGGCTTCCTGATGCATCTTTCGTGCCACATCCTCACGCATGGCATTAAATACCTCTATCTCCTCTGGTACTTCTTTAGGAAATAAAATCTGAATCCATCCGCAAGTAGAGCACACTCCATTCGTCAATGTACCCCCACATACTGGACATAGATCATTTTGAAATTGAAGAGTTTTATTGTTTGTTTTCTGCATAGTAATTTTCAATTTTAAGTGTTGACTGGTTGAACAACTGATGTATATCTGTGATAATACGTGCAGGAGCATCGTTAAAACCACCTTGCAAAGCACCTATTACATTAAAATCAGATTCTCTAAAAACTGGGCCTCCAGAACATCCATGCGTTGCCTCTATACCAGACAGTATGGCATCAAAACATCGCTCACCTAATTGTTTGCTTGGGTCATAATTGCTAATAGAACCTTGATAAACAAAGAAGTTAGTCGAAACTTCAGTGCCTTTTAAGAATCCACAATGCATTATTCGTTCTGCTACTTTTGGCAGTTCGTCTACATCTGAGTCGATCTTGAAATATCGTGCACCAGAAGGAAGTGAGCTACATTGCAATATCGCCAAATCTACTTTGGGATTATTCCAAAGAACTTTGACACCCATAGCAATGCCACCTCTGTTCATAATAAAAGCAAGTTTTTTATTGCCTTCTATAACATGGCTGGCGGTAAGTACCAAACGTTCCTTTACTGAAATAACAAATCCTGTACCCATACCATTTGCTCCGTCTATCAAACCTACCGCATTTGCTAAATGTTCGATGTTTGAAACTGATTGTGGCTCATCGTCATTAAATGATATTTCTACCACGTGTTGTATAGTAGAGTTTGTCGAACAGGCATCTACACCTATTCGTGTATTATTGGCAGAGCGATTCATGGCTTCTGTTGATGTCGATTCTGTATAATTTGGGAAGTGTTTCGGACGCAACATACGGTCATGAACTCCGAAAACGACATCGCATTCATATGAACGACGTATGATGTCAAAGAATTTAATAGCCAATCCTGCATTACCAAACTGCTTGCCTCTTGTACGTTCTACATTAAAGAAATCAAACGCAAGTTGTTTACATTCATTTTCCTCATAAAAGTTGAACTGCATTGCAATGGCTTTACGTTTCATAATTTCCCACAACTCTTCATTGGTATAGTCTTGGAAGTGCCAAATGTTTTCAAACCGTCGACGCATACCAGAATTCTTTTCCATCATTTCTTCCATATCATCAGTATAGCCTGCAAGTACAAGAGCTTGATTACCTTCATAACGCTTATCTGTCAAACATTTAGTAATAGCATCTATGGCTTCAGTACCGTGGGATACAAGACTGTATGCTTCATCTATGAAAATAACTTTTCCACTATGATCCTTAAACATCTGCTCCACCGCCTTTGCAGTATCACCTACTCCAGAATTTATAAGACTGGACACATCCATCTCTACATAATTAACATCATCTACAAGTCCTAAAGCATGCAGAATTTTTGCCATTTTCGAAGCTACAGTTGTCTTACCAGTACCAGGATTTCCTTCGAATACAAAGTTAAGATTGGGTTTCTCCATATCAATCTGCCCCATGCGCTGTGCCTCCATTCTTCTACCAAGAGTGGACAATAAAAGATCTTTCAATTGTTCTTTTATCTCTGAAAGACCAAGCATCTCGTTCACTTCTGAGAGGATTGCCATATGATTGACATCATCACTGATTAGCCTCAACTTATCCTGGGGTATATCCTCTACATCCAAAACATTTCCAGCTTTACGGCGACGATGAATGGCAGTAATACTACTGGCAAGTTTCTCCATTTCACCAGCATTACCCCAACGAGCGTTTCTATGAATAAACATATATGATATTATACGACGAATACGGTCGTCAAAACCAGATGTGGTTTCATACCCCTTTATCTGCATTTGAAATATCTTATACAACGCACTATCGTCATAATCTTCAAACTCAATAAAAGATTCCTGACCATTAAAGCGTCGCATAAACCCTTGGTTTCCGTTTTTTATCAAATTCTCCATATCTGCTTTATAACCTGCAAGTATGACCAATGAATCCGAACTGTTTTCCATGAACTGTATCAACACTTCGATAGCTTCTTTTCCATAGTCGGCATGGTCACCATGTCCGCCACTCATCAATCCATATGCCTCATCAATGAAAAGTACACCTCCACAAGCACGGTCGCAAAGAGCTTGTGTCTTTATTCGCGTCTGTCCAACATATTCACCTTCAAGGTCACCAACTGTAGCTTCCACCAAGTGTCCACGCTCCAACAGTCCTTCTTCTCTCAATATATCAGCAAGCAGTCTTGCTACTGTTGTTTTACCAGTACCTGGGTTACCACTGAACACAAGATGTGGTCGGAAGCGCACGCCAGAAGGGTTGTTCCGAGCATCCTTTAATGCTTCAATGTAGTTTTCTATTTGCATGACAAGTTTTTCTGTTCCCGCCATGTTTCGTAGTCTATCAATAGAACGTTCCGTGTTCATATTATCAATATTTTCCGTTAATTTTGAAGGTTGCATTTTTACATAGTAATTGAGCATTTCCTTCTCACCCACATATGCTCCCCTATCCTTTGTGCGCTGTGTAACCTGCTGACTTAGACGTACAGCTTTCTCTTCGATACCTCTTCCTGCCAAAAGGTCAGAATAGCCTTCAAGCAATCTTACCCTGTTTAGCAAATTGCGATATTCATCACGTCCAGGTCCTGCGATGCAGAACAATTGGTTTCCTCTACCATTAGGAGCATCAGCTCCAATTAAGGCATCTTCAAAGAATTTTCCTCTGAATAATTCTTGCGCTCCGTTATCAAAAATAGATTTGAAATCCTCTGTATCATAAAGCGCAACAATATGTGCCTGACAGTTAGTGCTATTGAATGTGGTTTTCAGATTGTTAAGCCGTGGCAATATGTTTTCCGGATGTTCATACACATCTGTAAAAGCAGAAGAAAAAACAAAAACCATTTTCCTCTCAGGGTGTTCCGAAATGTACTTGGTGATAGTTTCAAAGATGTCTACATTATTACGTATACGATAATATACCCTATTTGTATCTTTGAGACATTCTTGTATCTGCATATAAGAATCTGTATCATCAGGCGGAAGTGACTGATTGGCAGCAGACTTTCTACGTCTTCCTCCAAATGGACTTGCAATGTTAGCTACATATCTTCCTCCAATAGTTGATTTTGAGGAATTGTTATGCAAATTGAACAACTCCACCAAGTCGTCTTTACGAAAACTGAAAAAATTCCTACTTGGATCTTGACTGTAGAATACCACATGAAATCCTTGACTACGGAATGTAAGAAACAACATCTCCCATATTCCATAACGGCGTAGGTCAGGACCTATGTAATCATCCTTTACACCTGGTCCATATATACCTGAAAACAGAGGTCTATCAGCCAAGTTGAAATTTTCAATACGTCTGACTCTCATAATAACTCCAACTTTTTATCTTCTCACTGTTCTCTGATTTATTATCTTTGCAGCTCCACATCTACCTAACTTTGCTGCGTCTGTCATCTCAGGAATCTCTGTATTACCACCATCAGCTGGCACTTCTGTCGGACCTAACACATAACCGCTTTTGGCAATCTGTCGTTTGATACGTTCAAGCGAAAGCATATATTCTTTCTCCGAAACATCGTTAATATCATTTCGGTGGAAGATAATGTCGTTGTCTACTTCTTTATCATTTGGACGCACTACTATTGAAATTCTTTCACCGTTCATGCTTTGCAATACGGCAAACACACCTTCACGCCAATCATTGTCCTGCTCTTCTCCACCAAGATAACCAACGGCATCATTTCCATCTGCCATTTTCTCTATATTCCATCCTTGAGCAGTAAGAGCAGAGATTATATCTTCTGTTATAACCACACGGTTTTCACTCAAGATGGCTCTTTCCGTCGCAGTTGCTATCATACCAGAAAGCCTTACCTCGCACTTTGCTGTTCTTTCCAATATCTCCCTCATTCTATCTACTGTGGGTTGATGTCGAAGCTCATTCTTTAGGTTTTCAAGTTCTGCAAGCAGCTTTCCATATTCACCATGATTCCAAAAATCGGTTTCTATAATAGCTGTATCTTCAGGTGAGTCTGGATGAGATATGCTAATTTCCCTGTTTTTATTTACCTCCTCAAGTGTTTTTTCAAGCATAGAAATGGCTTCAGCATGAATAGTATCATAAATGATTTTATTGCGTAAAGCCTCTTCTTCTGCCATCTGAATTCTTAGTATCAAGTCTTTCGCTGCAGCTACAGTGCCCTCGTCGTATGGCTCTCTCAGCAGAGTCATGCGCCTCTCAATCTCTTGCGACTGTGCTGGAGCAAATCTTTCTATATCCACACGGTCATAAGTTGCTTTTCTTATTCCCTGTGCAATACCTACAGCTTCTATACGCCTCTGTCGCTCATCTGCCATTTGTGCAAGGATAGCATCTACCTTACCGTTAAGATTACCTATCTGTATAGAATGTCTGTCTATCTGTGACTGCTGTTCCTCAAATCTCTTGGCAACATTTGTCTCCAACTGTCTCAGATAACTGTCTATTTGGTTTATACGATTGTTTGTACGCTCTTCAAGAGCGCGCATATTTTTGTTGGTACGTCGCTCAAGTGCACTTATATTACGTTCAAGTCCTATGCGTGTCTGATTAATAGCATCATGAAGGTTATCATTTACCAGAATAATACTATCATATATTTCACCTGCCACCTTATTCAATCTTTGTCTCTGCTCAGCATCCACACGGTCAATACGAGCATTGACACCACTTATGGCACAGTTAAGACGCTTTTGCATTTCATATTTTGCACGCTCCGCTTCTTGCCGTGCTCTAATCTGTGCAGTACGATTAGCCTCAACTCTAATATTATTGAGACGCTGATTTACATTATCCAAGGCTCTATTTATATCGTCATTTAAGTCGTTTATGGCATTATCTGCCTGACTTATACTCGACACTTTGTACTTTCTGCTCATAATTATTATTGTTTAAGAGGAATGCCAATGGCATCAATTTGGTTATGTACTAATTCAATTTCAACTTGTCTTTTTCCTGATATTAGTTCGTCTTTATATGGGAGCAATCTATCCGTCAGAAAATGTAATCTTTGGTTTGACGAGCCCCGTAGTCCAACACCATCATTTAGTTTGTCCACATACTGTCCATCTATAAGCAAATCGGTCATAGACAAGACTACTAATGCCTCTTTTGAAAACAGATTTTCTTTCAAGAACCCAGTAAAAATGATAACGGTTAGTTCGGGGCGCGACTCTTTCACCTTTCTCAACAAAGTTGCTACTGATGCGGCTTGCAAAAATGGCTCACCGCCACTAATGGTTATGCCAGATATTGCATCATTGCAAATTATATCTTCTGCCAAACTGTCTGTTTCTATAATTTTAGCAGCAACAACAGGACGTCCTTCTGGTGTTGCGCACTTATGGCAATTGAAAGGACAACCTTGCGTCCATATAGCATAACGCAAACCAGGGCCAAGTGATCTTGTGCCGTATCGCTCCACATCAAGAATATTTATAATTCTCCCGTTCATAATTTACAAACTGGAAGGTTGTCTCTTGCTCTTAACACTTCGGCCAAACGTGTGTCATATTCTGAGAGAAGCGATTTTGCTTTAGCTGCAAGTTCACGTAATTCTTCTGATATACTGTCTATATTTTTAATCACACTTCCATTCTCTTTGACATGAGCGTTGAGAAGATCAAATTGTTCCTTATTGTCCTTTGCAACTTTATTCAAATAGTCTCCCAATTCTTTTATAAATCTTTCAGGATTCTCCTTTGCTATCTCCCCAAGAACAGCTTCGCCAAGAAGACAAAGCAACACAGCACGTTTCATGTAGTTATCATGTGAAGCTATAGAAGCCAACTGCTCTTCTATCTCTTTTTTGCACTCAGTCAATAAGACAGAGTCCATCATTTGTTTCAAGTCTATCATAATTCTTTACAATAATACAATGGAAGATTCAGTTCGGGAATACGAAGCACCTTTTTTTTCCGTAGGAATGTTCACACTAAGAGCATTATACAGAAGGATTGTTTTTAGATGATTACCACCTTTCAAGACAGAACAAAATACATTATTAAATATGTCTATTTTCATCTTTACTATCACGCATTTACATGGTATCGTATTGATAATGCAACTATCATCTGTATTGATATCTGTAAGTAAATCTTTCCAAGACTTACCATTACAAAATTCAGAGCACATAGTCTTTTCATTTAAAGGAACGTAAATAGTCTTAGGTGCAAAACAATCGGAAACAGACAATGCAACAGCTGTATTTAAACACATGCTACCAAAATCCTGCATATGAAACACACGTTTAGTCTCATTCAATTTTAAACCGTCTCTTTTTTGCATCATCACAACCACCATTTCCTTCTTCTGCAAGGCATACATTACAGACTTAGTTATATACCTATCCAAGCCACATACATAAACTGGCAACCGAGATTCAAACTCTATATCCTTCAAGGCTACATCTACACTTTTTGTATATTCGAGCAGATTTGATGACAAAGTATCATAAAAATGATCATATTGATATGTATCATTATGAACATAAAAGGCATATTCATATTTTTCTATCAATTCTTGAGAGTCGTTTTTGAATACCTCACGCAGTCCATGTTCGAACCTTTTCCAAGACGCTATACCAACTCTTTTCTGTTGTTCTTCATTTTTAGTACAACACCTAAACAAAAAACATTCAGAATGGTAAAATTGTAAAAGATAGAACGTACCCTCTGCGCCATAATAATCAACCGCTGTTATAGCCGATCTGAATTGTGAAGAGTGATTATTTCCCGTTCTTAATCTTTCAATTATATAATTAATATACGAGTCATTCATATGATATTCTGATTCTTATATATTATACATATAGAAATTACTATTCCACAACGTTTTCCAGAAATGCACTTGGTACATACGCAGTACATACAGTCAGAAGTCCGTCGATAACAATTCCGACACGTTGCTGGCTGTGATAACGAGCAACCATCCCTATTACACCTTTAAATTTACCATCTATTATTCTCACTTTTTGACCAGTCTTAAATTTTTCAATTTCTTCTGTCGAAACTACTATATCATCAGATTCGACATCACAAATTATCTTTAGGCTGTTCATCTGACTGTCAGGCACAATCAATGGTTCCTTAACAATCTTGTTGCCAACATGAAAATGATGATAATAAAAGCGGAGGAAAGGAAGGTTAATATTATTGTAAACAAAAGTCTTTAGTTCTGTTTCTGTGCCGTAAGCAAAAAACACATTAGGAATACGCGATTTTTCAATTATTATACGTTTGCCATCAACAATCTTTATACTCTTCAACGTAGGATAAAAAGCAACAACATTTTTACTGACAAGATAATCATATGCTTTCTTTTCCCTACCGTAAGTGGTGCGAAGTGCATACCAATGAGGAGTTTCTTCAGGACTTCTGTTATGGCATATAGTTATTTTCGGCTGGACACATTTGGTGGACACCCCAGTTTGTGAGTTCATAAGTTTGACAGACTTTTGAACTTCGGGGAGGACGTTGGAGGCAAGTCCAGCGCATGGAGGAGATTGATTGTCTCCTACTGTGATTTTTACATCTGATGTGGTGCAATATTTTTCCATATCGTGATGGTATCTTATCAAAGACTTGACTTGATACGCAGACACAAAAAAGCGTGAGTCGTCCTGTTGTCCGTCCCACACATCGAGGCTCTAGCACTGCCTATCTAAGTTGAACAGACAACGTCAGAGCCCACGCCGATATGATATACGTCACCGTAAAGAGACCTCCGTAAACAGATACAATACACCCATAAGGGTACAATACATGCTTACAAGGTCTCCACGGGATTGATGTATTCACACCCGGGACATCTACCGTTGCTATGTTCAAGACTTAGATTGTTGAATTTGCTAGATTCGATGTGTCTCAAACTTAGCGTTGAGTAAACGCCTTTAATATGTCTTAGACTATCTTCCCACCCAAACCCACTTTGCATAGATATGTCTTGCGACTTCACCACACTCTGCACAGCGTAAGCTATCTCATTATATACCAATGTAAAAGTTATTCTTGCACTAATATTTTTCATGAGACATGATAGTCTAAGCACAAAATTACATATTTTCTTTTAAAACCACGAACAAATATTAGAAAATACTACATCCATCCATGTTTTTTTTAGAAAATCATTTTACACAATATATAATAAGGTGATTGTTGTGACATCCTATCAGTAATAAACTCATTATTCCAATATTTTTCCGCCATCGACTGCAGCCTACTTACTACAACCTGCATGGCATCCTTAAAATCAAGAATCACTTTCCTTTGAATATTACTCTATTCGTGATAAGAACAAAACAAACTTAGCAATTGTATTGCTGCATGTACATCCCTCATATCACATACTTCTACGGGAGTATGCATATATCTGCAAGGAATTCCCAAGGATATTGTCTTCACACCTCCTCTTACCAATTGAAGCTGTGATGTATTTGTACCTCCGGTAGCATGCGGACGTGCTGACAATTGATAAGGTATTCCATTTTCTTTAGCTATTTTTTCAAAAGTACGACTGAGTTCTATATCACAATCAACATTACATGGAATTACGACACCCCTTCCTAATTCAATTTTTCCATATTTATTGAAAGGACAATCTGGAACATCAGTTGCAAAATCCATATCAACAGTTATAGCAATATCTGGATTCAGATTATATCCTGCCACCCTTACACCTCGACTACCGACCTCTTCTTGAACAGTAGCGACACCAACAACATTGGACTTGGCAATCTTTAATTCTGCAATACTTTCCATAGCTTTAATCAAAGCATAAAGTCCGATTTTATTGTCAAGACTCTTTCCTGATATTCTATGTTCTCCAAGCCATTGCCAATTTGGACGAAAAGAAACACAATCTCCAACCGTGATATATTCTTTAACTTTAGAAGCTTCCAAACCTGTATCCACCCATAATTGGTTGACTTCCAACGTTCGTTTTCTTTCATCAGTGGTCATAAGATGTATCGGCTTCTTTCCCATTACACCTCGTATTATGTTTGCATCCTTTGTCACTATTTCAACTTGCGAGCCAGGGATACATTGTTCATCAATGCCTCCGTTTCGCCTAAGGTAAATGAAACCGTTTTCAGCGATATACAAAACCTGAAAACCTATTTCATCGGCATGAGCTTCCACCATAATCACCTTATCGGATCCACTACCTTTAATCATTCCATATGCATTGCCAAGCCTGTCAATTTGAGTATTACTTACTTTATCCTTTAACCTTTCAAGGTAAAAAGAACAAATAGAATTCTCAAAGCCTGAGACGCCATGAATTCTCGAAATTTCATCAAGAAGAGTCTTATCGTAATTCATAATTTTTTGTGGGTTTCAAAATATAAATCTGTTACAATTTTCTTTAAAGTTTGTGCGTTCTCACAAAAACGCGAGCACACATTAAACAAGCTGCCGTTCTCGTTATAATTATATACAGCACACATGTCACAGAAATTCTGCAGTGAACAATCTTTACACAACGAATAATCATTGTCATTTATATTCCTCAATTCATCTGCCGTTTTTCCATGCCACACATCCAAGATGCTATTGTCTTGTATATTACCAAGTTTCATGCCATTCCAACCAGGACATGGATATATCGTTCCATCAGAATCTATACAGAGAGAAGCAGACATTATACTACACATGGTTTTTCTTCGTGCGTATTTCTTACTCAAAGCCTCATTCAAAGTATTCGACTCTTTTATAGCTCGTATGAAAGCAGGATTTGATTCCATTTGAAATCTAAGTATTTGACTTGTCTGTTCTTCAGAAAGTCTATGTTTTAGATTATCATCACTACCATCACATTCTGCCATCATCACATAGTCAAAATATATATCCACATTCAAAGTGTCCGCATATTCTTTCAGTTCTCTCACTGTAATGAAATTCTCCTTCATTACAGGACATGATATCATAACTGGAATATCGTTTTCTACTAACAGTTCTATATTCTGTTTCGTTTTCTTGAATGAGCCTTTTCTACCAGTAATGCTATCATGAATAAGCTCATCAGTCGAATAAAGAGAGACTTGGATATTGAACACTTCACACTGCTTAAGTTTTTGCAAATGCTCTTTGGTGAGAACAAGAAGATTTGTCTGAAGCAATATCATCAAGTTAAGTTCTTTGCATTCATCAATAATTTGAAACAACTTTTTGTGTAAAAGTATCTCTCCACCTGAGAACACAACCTTTAACCCTCCCATCTCATGGTATTGCTTTAAAATGGCAATTGTATCTTCCATTGAAAGTGTTGTACTACCATCTTTTTTTGAGTTTGGAAGATAACAATGAATACATCGTTCATTGCAAGCGTCAGTCAGCTCTATTTGAAGATTTCTAAGTATGGGTCCTTGACTGTTAGCTTCGCCTATTTCAGGAATATTACCAATAACTTCTTCAATATACAACTTCTTACTATAAGAAAATTTTCTTTCAAACGCTTCCGTTTCTCCATATATATCAATCAGCCATGCCCTATTCATCTGATTGACAATTTCGTAAGCTTGTTCCTTATTTTTGCATTTCTTGCAAAAGTCATCAACATTCTCTACAGAATCGTATGTAATTCTTGAAAGTTCTCCATACTCATCCATTCTTAGGAATGCACGAGTATGGCTAACTTGATTCTCAAGATATAAAAGATTTCCGTAGATGCGGATAAATGTATATGGATTTATTCTAAACTTTCTTTCTATCATGATTATGAGAACAATTCTTGTAGTGATTTTTGATCAGGCATATGCTCCTTCATTGCTTTTTGAGATATATCTTCTATTTCCTTGAGTAGCGGATAACGACAGCCTGATGACAATACACATTTATTGCAGTTAAAACAAGTCGGGGTATATATAGCATGCAAAGAATTCTCTGGTTTACTCAGAAAAGCTTTTGCTATAAGATAGTCTTTCGACGAAATGTCTTCAACTTCTTTATTCTGTATTATGTCAAGCATTCTTTCGTAATATACCCTTACATTTATACTTTTTTCTTTACAGTGACCAATGTATTTTTCTATACATTTACCTGCCTGTTGCAAATTCCCCGTTCTAACATATAATAGCATTAACAAAAGATTTCTATTGACCGTATTATTTGGATTGCTGTTTCTTGTAAACAAATCGATCACATCCTTATCCATTCTATTTAAATAGTCTATTGTCTCAAGACACTCTTTCTCGTCTAACTCTGTTAATCGGAAAAGAGGGTTCTTCCTGTTCTCTGTGAGTTGCATGTGACATATTCTTCGATTTAAATTGCAAAATGCACTATCTATCTCAGACAAGCCAGGAACAACAATATGCATCGCTGGGAATCCCAAGAACGAATTGTCTCGTATGAAGATATCATATCCTTTGTCAATTATCCAATTACATATATTTTGGAGGTCTTCTTTAAAGTTTCTTCCTATTTTAATGGTAGTATGACCAGTATAGGAATATGAAGGCTGTGAGGTGAAGAACTTGCTATGCTGCCTACCTCTTCCATACATCAAACTTCTCTTGAACTCATTAAACGTATCGAACCTTTCACAAGCATTGACATTATTCTCAAATGTCAATGTTTCTGCCGTATACCCTTGAAACACTTCTGTATAACAGCGTTCAAGTGCAATTTCTGGGTTTAAATCCGCTCCAAGATGAAGTATGTATTTCGACTTATCCTTGCTGTAAAGCAGTAATCCTATGACAGGGAAACCTTCACCAAGTGAATAGTCTTTAATACAGAAATCCATGCCATAGTTATCACGTAACTCATTCAGTCGCTTAAGTACATCTGTTCCTTCAAATACTGATAAAGGTACGTCAGGTGGTACTATTTCTCTACAATACATCATCTGAAGACAATATCGCTCAAATATTTCACAAAAACCCTGAATCAACGCTTCTTCACGGATATTGCCAGCACTCATTCCATTAGAGCCATTCACCCATCTTATCAGCGAATAAGGAACAAACTCTATATTAGACGTATTTACATGATAAAAAGGAATACTAACACCTTCTACAATATCAGCTTCTAAGCCAATAGATGGCATAACTCTTGGAACAAACCTTTTTACATTTTCAATTGTTTCCATTTTATTCCATCTGTACGACTTCTCGTCTGGGAAAAAGCGACATGTGGCGTTGATGCTTGCAGGATTAGGATAGACAATCACACGATTTTGAAAACGCTCCATAAACTCCGCATATCCGCTTGCTAAAGCATAATTCTCACTCATGCCTTTGCCATTTGTGCCGATTGAGTCATCTTCATCATTGGATATATAGATTCTGCATGAACAGAAATCACGACCATCACCAAGCTCTTTCTCTTTGACTGGTATCGAATGAGTAGAAATAATCCCCTTTATTCTATTTACTGTACCTGAGGGTGTGTCAGCTTTATATGGTTTTTTCAATATTCCCATTTTCTTCTATTATTAACGATTTTATCTGACGTTTGTAATTGCCCTTCCAATCAGGACATCCCGTATTTGAGCCGTGTTTTTTGTCTTCAAACAAAACATTATGTGGACATCCTCCATTGCACAACGGCACAAGTAGACAATTCTTGCATTTGTCATTATTGAAAGGACTCCAATTATTCCATTGTTCCAACCATTTAGGAGTATCTATTTCCTTGTTTCCAAAGTGTTCTATTTGACCTGAGACCCATCTTTTATCACCTAAAGTGTCTAAGCATTTATACAATTCGCCCTCAGTACCTATTACAATATCTCCAAAACGCAAACATCCACCAAGTGGCGCAGAATGAGGAAAACTGTATTTCCACAATCCTAATTTATGGGCATATTGGATAAGCTTCCATTCCACATCTACAAATTCCAATTCATTATATATGTCTTTTTTTATGTCTGTAGGTGTAAAATTATAATCTATAGTTCTACAGAAAGCTAAACCTACGCATCCTTTTAAGGGACTGGTAGCCAAAGAATCAAGAAATTCCGGAACATATCCAACATTTCCCTTGTCGATAGTCATTCTGATTGTCACCCAAGCCCCAAGTTTTATAAGCGATTGAATATTTCGTATAATTATCTTGTAGGATGGTTTGCATGAAACCAGAGGTCTTCGCTGTTCATGAATGCTCTCCGGTCCATCCAATGTAATGATGAAACGCTTCACTTTTAATTGCTCTACTATCTCATTGCACCTTATATGATTCAAGGCAAAACCGTTGGTAGTTATATCTGCAGAATATTCTATTTCATTGTCTTTGCAGAACTCCATCAATTTTAGTGACATGCTCTTCAACTGCTTGTAGGCCATCAATGGTTCACCACCAAACCATGTTACTCTAAGTTTTGTACAAACATTGGTATATCTACTCAAAAATGTCAAAATGCCATCAATGGTTTTCTCGTTAATGTCTTTTTTAACTTTTGTGCCTTCGAAACAATACTGGCATCTCATTTGGCAATTTTCTGTCAACAGTATGGTCAAGTCTATAAAAGACATGTCACTCCTACCTTCAACATATTGTTTTTCCCAACACTTCTTTTCATCAGTATCAGCATTCACAAGAAAACCATAACGAAACAACAATTCCTTAAGTGATTCATCCATTTCATCAGGTTTCTTCATTTCTGAATTATCCATTAATATAGCATTGCGCATATATGTATTAAACAACACGAATCGATAATCGTCAATGACAATTTTATCGTTCCACACAGACCATTCAAGAGCATTCTTACAATACAAAGAAAACTCATTGTTGCTTCTATATATAGAATAAATTAATTTCATATCAATAGATGACTTTTAAGAAATATTATGTTATTTACTACACTCTACTTTCTTCATCCAGACATCGACTTAAAAAAGCTCTACTGCAACATTATTCTTCATGAGTAAAAATTTTGTTCATAAGAGCTTTTTTTTCATCAATGCTTTTACCCTTCAGAATGTACAAGTTGCCTCCTTTGGATTCTATCCATTTCACAATATGATTCCAATAAAGAATGTTGCTTCCACACCTATAAGGGTAGCCTAACATAAAACGTTCTCTAAAGCAACCTCCATGACATGTAGGCTCGTACTTACAGCTATGACACTTCTCTGGAACAGGAACCCTTTGAGCAATTCTATCCCTTGCATCAGAATTTAAGAATTCGTCTGGCGTTTGTTTCAAAAAGTTTCCAATAACAGATTCAGGTACATCAAATTCAGCACAAGAGAATATGTCACCTCCAGGACTGAAAGCCATGTATCGTTCATGGCAATTCGCTTCACGCAAACAAATAGACGGGGTGCCAAGGAGCAAATCAGCAACAAGTTTTACTATATCGGTATTGTTAGCTGGCTCCAAATCATTTGCCCATCTATCAAAGAAGTGAATCATTGCTCCTGCATATTCCTCATCACTCAAATACATAGAAGAAGAGGTAACATCAGTATCGCTAATAGGAAAGACTCTTGCAAGACGAACATTCATACCTCTCTCTTTATAGAAGTCATATATTTCATCAATTTTGCCAACGTTGTCCTTTGTAAGCAAATTTATAGCACCACATTTAATTCCTGCAGAAAGAGCATTATCAATATTACGTATTGCCATTTCTGAAGAATCTTTTCCTGAAGGAAATTTTCTATAACTACTAAAAAGATCAATACTTACACCGATAAATCCACCAAAATAATCTCTTACTAAATCATATGTATTGGGGGTTAACAATGTGGCGTTTGTTTGGGCACCATGTGACCATTTAAGACCATGTCTATCAAAAAGATTGTTTGCATACTCTATAATACGAGGCAATCTTTTTGCCAACAATAAAGGTTCACCGCCATGCCAACAAACAGTAACATGCGTTGCACCCACTGTAGAAGCATATTTGCAAACAAATTCAAGACCCTTTATGATTTCTTCATCCGACATCTCAGCCCCTTGGGCATGATTATCACGTCCATAACAATAGCTGCACGCCAAATTACATCTTAACGTGACCTTAAATGTTACATATATATTCTTAAATGTTGTCATAGCGATGAACATGGTTAATGACTAGTCAAGTGGAGCTGGATGACCCTGATTGCAGTGGTCACACCACTCGGCCTGACACTCGCTTGCATCGAGGCGAACCTCTACCTCTGCATAAAGAGCTTCATTCTGTGCCATATTGGTATATTTTTATTATAACCTCCTACTCTTTTCAAGCTTTTCGGATTCCGCTTTTTTTATTCTCTATTCATTTTTTTTATAAACCTTGCAGGAACACCAACATAAATCTCACCCTCTGGAATGTCAGACATAGCCAAGGACTGAGCACCAAGCATAGAATATGCACCAACGCTCTTGTTTAGCATTACTTGCGCACCTACAGAAATATATGCACCAATACCTAACTTTGCATTAGAGTTGATATTTGCGCCCATTGATATATGACAAAGCGGAGAGATTTTTACATCATGACCAATATTCACATTAGCTTTTACCATTGAACATTTTCCTATAATAGTCCTTGGACCTATATAGGAACCATACATGAAAAAGGCTCCAGGCTCAATTATAGCAGACTTTGACACAAACGCTGACTTATGAATAATAGTTGCCCATCTTTCAGCAGGAATGTTTATGCTGTTAAAAAAATCCACGGTTTGATAATTACGATTTAGAATATATACAGCCCATGCAAAGTAATATCCTTCTTCTATAAGCCTCGGTATATCTTCAGTTCTGCCCAAGACAGGATAACCGTCAATTTCTTCATGTAAATCATTACAGAAACCTGCCATTTCCCATTCAAAATCACAGTATCTATCCTGATTATCTTGAATAACCTCTGCAATCATAGAACCATGTCCTTCTCCTCCAATAATTACAACTTTTTTTCTAACGTTTGAAGTCGTTGTTATAGGTGAAGAATCCATAGCTTTTGACATACCACATTGACACAAAGCATCATCTGTGCTATCTCCCATTTGTAAGTCCATTTGTTTTTGAACCTTAAAGATAGCATCAGAACGATATTCAGCGCTATGGCTATTGTTTGTTAGGCTTTTTGAGCTTTCGTTATTAGGTGTGGTAATATTTTTTTTCATATCATATATAATGACTTAATATATAGACAAAAAAAGCGTGAGTCGTCCTGTTGTCCGTCCCACACATCGAGGCTCTAGCACAGCCTATCTAAGTTGAACAGACAACGTCAGAGCCCACGCCGATATGATATACGAGCCGTAAAGAGACCTCCGTAAACAGATACAATACAACCGTAAGGGTACAATACATGCTTACAAGGTCTCCACGGGATTGATGTATTCACACCCCGGGACATCTACCGTTGCTACGTTCAAGACTTAGATTGTTGAATTTGCTAGATTCGATGTGTCTCAAACTTAGCGTTGAGTAAACGCCTTCAATATGTCTTAGACTATCTTCCCACCCAAGCCCGCTTTGTATAGATATGTCTTGCGACTTCACCACACTCTGCACGGCGTGAGCTATCTCATTATATACCAATGCAAAAGTTATTCTTGCACTAACATATTAATTGAGATATGATAGTCTAAGTACAAAATTACATATTTTCTCTTAAAACCAAGAACTAATATTAGAAAAAATTACATCCATCCATGTTTTTTTTTAGAAAATCATTTCACACTATATATAATGAGGTGATTGTTATGACATCCTTAAAATCAAGAGTCTCTTTCAATAGAATATTTCTAAGGGCTGCTATTTCTATATCATTCAAAAGAAACAGCAGCCGAAGCAACATTTAGCAAGAGGGCTTTACTTCATATACAATTTCAACGTCGTAGTCTGGTCTCCCACTTCCACGTTCTGTGTCTCCAACACGTCGTTACCATTCATATATTTAATGGTATACGACTGGTTCTTTTCCACTTTGAAAGTAAGGACATCGTTCATATCCTGAGTGGCTCCAGTGCTGCGACCGCCGAAAAGCTTTTCTTCACCCTTGAACACATCCAAGTTGGTAGCCACACGATCGCCAGAATCTTCTGCATGATCCTTGTCCTTAAACACCATTACTCTTAAGGCAACGTGTTTGTCGTCATCGGGAACAGCCGACAGTTGAGCTCTATATAAGCTGGTGTAGCGGTCGGTTACGTTCTCGGCATGAACATAGCGGAGGTCCATATCCCATACTAAGGGGAAGTAAGAGCCAGTTGGCTTGAAGGAAGCGGCATATATGGCCTTGCGCAAGTCCTCCTTGATGGCCTTGCCAGCATCAGTAAGGAACCACGACTTATCCAAGTCTTCAGAAGGATAATACTCAGTAAAGCGCCATTTGCCGTCAATCCACACCTCATTCCAGTTGTGGTTGCCACGGTCGTCATACCAAGCAGGAGTGCCTGCCACACGCGAAGGAATGCCTACAGCACGGAAAGCATCAGTAAGCAAGATGGACAAGCCAGAACAAGAAGCCATATGCTGACGCATGGACTCATAAGGAGCCTGGTCGGGTTTCTCACGCTTCGTATTATAATCAACCATCAGTTCGTCGCGCACATTCTTGTTTACAGAATCAATAGCCTCGCGCATCGTCTTACAAGAAGCCACGTATTTCTTGAAACGATTGTAGAAGTCCTTACGCCAATTTTCGCGGTTCTCGTTCAAGTTAACATAAGCCACCACGTCGTTCAAGAAAATATCCTTGGGCACATCTTTAGCCCATGGAAATTCAGCTCTCGCCTTATAGGCATACGACACATTCTCCAACAAGAAGTCGGCAGTCAAAGCCTTGGCATCCCTTTCGGGCATGTAGGAAATAAGGAAAGCCACACCCTCCTTCTGGTCGGCAGGAGCATCCTTCAACGCCTTTTGCAACTCCTTAGCATTATCACCGGCTGTAACCATAGCATGGTTCAGCAATTCATGATACTCCTTAGGCACTCCGGCATACTTGCCACCTGAACAAGCAGACAGGCCCAATGCCAAAAGCACAACCATACTCTTAATCTTCATAATTTTCATCATTAAATCTATTTTCTAAAGTAAATTTGGAACAAAATTACATAAAAAGCTTCATATAATA
>ERZ1026892.260-NODE-260-length-25499-cov-9.930239_pt1 | contig 25499 bp, 28 predicted proteins | sample MGYA00380176_ERZ1026892 | MGnify/ENA primary metagenome ERZ1026892 (study PRJEB33269, sample SAMEA4719812) | human gut metagenome | biome: human-associated habitat; feature: organic feature; material: feces | place: Cameroon | collected 2013-10 ... | reverse complement strand
GTGCCGGTGATTTCGGAGCCGATAGACAGCGCCAGCCATAAAAATCCGAGATTAAACATGAGCGATTCCTTCTGCGTTAGTTGGCGATTTTGTTATCAAGGGTGGAAACCTGCGTCGGCGGCGTCTCTTCCGCCTCCTCGTGACCCATTTTCGAGAACAGGTTCATGATGACGATGCCGCTGGCAATCACCGCCATGCCGATAATGGCGGCGGTATCCGGGTGCTGACCATAGAAGGCCATGCCCAGCGTCGAAACCACCAGAATGCCGGTTCCTGACCAGGTGGCGTAGGCCAGACCCACCGGAATATCTTTCACCGCGCGGGAGAGCGAGTAGTAGCAGATGCAATAAAGCACCACGATCAGCGCCAGCAGCAGGGTTTTGGTCATCCCTTCGCTGGAGTCGAACATTTTAAGCGTTGAGGTGGCCGAGGTTTCAGACAAGATAACCAACAGCATCCATAGCCAGCATTTTGTTTTCGAAGACATATCTACACTCCAGGGTGTGTTATCGAGGTAAGGTTATTTTTTTCTGTGCTTTTAAAAAATCGACGGCGGCATCGGTCAACGCGGCGTCGGGTGAGTCGGCCAGCGCCGGATTATTGACGATATCTGTGACAGTCAGATAACGCCGCGGGCTTTCACTGACGGCTGGCGGTTTGGTGTTCGTGCTCAGCCTGTCCAGTATTTCGTTCAGCGTACCCAGGGTGATGCCAGTGGCCGTCAGGCGTTCCAGCGTTGCGCTCATTTGCGCCGCGTAGCCGGGCTGTGCGACGCCGCGTAGCGCGTTTAGCTCACTGTGCGGGTCGCAAAGATAGCGCAGCGCCAGCACCGGAATACCCGCCAGTAGCGCATCGTGTACCCTTTGCGCTACCGGGCTTTGCAGCGTACCGTTCAGCACATCCGCCGCCAGCGGATAATCGAGAAACGGTAGCAGCAGCGCCTTGTAGGGGGCGGGCGGTAACGCACGCTGCCAGATCTCCGCGGGTTGCACGTCGCCAAGCGTCTGCCAGCGATCGGCATCCCGCAGCTCGGCGCTCAACGCCAGATGCAGCCGCTCGCCGCAGCACGCCAGGCGTTGGCAAATCTCGTGGCGATACCCCTCCGCTGCGGTCACCATCACCAGCACCGGAGGCTGCAGGCGCTGGAGGATTTGCGTCACCAGACGGTCGATCTGTTGCTCGGTCATCATGGCCTCCGTTAGCCTATCAGCGCCACCTGCTCGCCGTTTTTCAGCCCGGCGGCGTTGGCCTCTTCGGTATCGATGTGGAATTCGAGGGCGAAATCTTCGCGCACCCGCACCACCACTTCATCAAACGTTAGCCGACGCTCGCCGTGGCTGCACACGCTCACCTTCTGGCCGTTGTTGACGTTTAGCTGACGGGCGTCCTGCGGCGACATATGAATGTGCCGCCAGGCGCAGATCACCTGCGAGCGCAGTTCAACGTGGCCTTTCGGCCCCACCAGCAGCGCGCTGCCGGCATTCTCCAACTGGCCGGATTCGCGCACCGGGGCTTTGATACCCAGCGCGAAACAGTCGGCGCGCGAGACTTCCAGCTGCGTGGTCGGTCGGGTTGGGCCGAGCACGCGCACGTTGGTCAGTGAGCCTTTCGGGCCGACGATGGTCACGCACTCTTCGGCGGCAAACTGCCCCGGCTGACGCAGCGGCTTAAACGGCGTCAAGGTATAGCCCTTGCCGAACAGCGCTTCGACATCCTGTTGCGATAAATGCACATGGCGATTAGAGATACCGACCGGGATCGCGGGCGCCGACTCGGCCAGCCGCGCGGCGATTTTTTGCTGTAGCAGGGCGTCAATCATGCCTTCTTCCCTTTCTTATTGGCTGCGTGCTTCTCATCGGCGTTCGGCGCTGGCGCTGGCAGCGGCGGCTGCGGCTCAACGGCGGGGGCATCGATTGCCGGTTCGGCGACCACGGTGGTTGGCGCGGCGGCGCGCGGCGGGTGGCCCTTCAGGTTGCTGAGCGCCTCCACCACGCAGCGTTCCGGGCGCGCAATCACCAGCGACGTAACCTGCGGGTCGCTGGTTTTTGCCACCGCGACGCCGCGCTCGACGGCGGTATGAATCGCGCTGATTTCGCCTTCAAAGCAGACGCTCACCAGCCCTGAACCCACCTTGCGATAGCCAATACAGGCCACACCCGCGGCTTTACAGGCGGCGTCGACGGCCTGAACGGCGGCGACTAATCCTCGTGTTTCAATGACGCCTAAACTTTTCATTATCGGCTCCTTTAATGACGAACTAAGCGAATATCAAACTCAAACTGGGCGAAAAACGCTTCGAGCTTATTCAGCTCCTCCACGCTGTAGGTCGGGTCTTCAAGAATCGGGTAGGGCATCTCCAGGCGCTCGTACTTTTTGCGCCCCAACTGGTGGTACGGCAGCATATCGATACGGCGAATATTGCCGCGCTTCGCCAGCTTCTGGACGTAATCAATCGCTCCGGTAATGGCTTCCCACGAATCGTTGTAGCCGCGCACCAGCGGCATGCGCACAATCACATTCGCGCCGGAATCGACCAGCCACTCGAGGTTGCGGCGTACGCCTTCGTTACCGATGCCGAACAGCGTCTTGTGGTGATCGCTGTCGATCTGTTTGATGTCGAACAAGAAGGTATCGGTGACCGGCGCCAGCTTCTGGTAGTTGGCCAGCGGGGTGGTGCCCTGCGTCTCGACGGCGGTGTTGATCATCATCTTCTTGCATTCACTGAACAGGGCCACGGCAAAGTCGGTTTGCAGGCTCATTTCACCGCCGCCGATGGTAACGCCGCCGCCGGAAGAGACGTAAAAATCATAGTCCTGCATGATGATGTCCATCAGCTCGCTGACGGTGACGTCTTTACCCATAATATCCAGCGCGTTCTGGGTGCAGATCTCCTCGCACTTACGGCAGCCAATGCAGTCTTTATTGCGGTTGACGAAGTGTTTCATGGCGCCGTTTTCTTCTGCGCGGTAGTGAATGCCCGCCGGGCAGACGTTGACGCAGTCGCCGCAGTTAATGCATTTATCCTGCGAGTACATCACCTGGAACTGGCTGCTTAACCCTTCCGGGTTGGCGCACCACGGGCAGCGAATATTGCAGCCTTTGAAAAACACCAGCGTGCGGATGCCGTCGCCGTCGTAGATCGAGTATTTCTGAATGTTGAAAATGCGCCCGGTTAATTCTGTCTTTGCTATCACGCTTGCCTCCTGAAACATCGGACTTCCTTGTCCACAGCGGTCCGTCTTATCAGAACTTCTCAATCACCGTACGGCTGATGATCTCGTCCTGAACTTCCTTACATAATTCAACGAAATAGGCGCTGTAACCCGCGACGCGGACGATCAGGTCGCGGTATTTTTCCGGCTCCTGCTGCGCTTTTTTCAGCACTTCGTTATCGACGTAGCTGAACTGCATCTGGCCGTTGCCGAGAATTGACGCGGTGCGCAGCAGCGTAATCAGGCCGTGGCGGCCTTCCGGGGTATCCAGCAGCCCTTTGAGGAACTTGAAGTTGTGCACCATGCCGATGTTCATGGTTTCCACGTTCATCTTGCTCACCGACTTGATGATTGCCGTCGGACCTTGCTTATCCGCGCCCTGGGTTGGGCTGATGCCATCAGAGAGCGGCATCCACGCCAGACGGCCGTTCGGCGTGGCGTTGGTCAGCTCACCGATTGGCGTGTTGTTAGAGATAGACAGGGTGCCGTGGCTCAGGGTGGAGTAGAGCATTTTGTACTTGCGGCACTCGCGCTCGGTCCATTCGGTGATATCCAGCGCGTACTGGTCAACGTAGTTATCATCGTTGCCGTATTTCGGCGCGTTCAGGCAGTCGCGACGCAGCGCTTCAAAGCCTTCAAAGTTCGCCAGCATCGCATCGCGCATCTGCTCGAGGGTATATTTCTTATCCTCGTACACCAGTTTGCGAATCGCGGCCATGGAGTCGACGTAGGTTGCCAGACCGGAGAAAATCAGCCCCGGACCGTGGTTGATCATCGCGCCGCCTGCGGAGACGTCTTTGCCTTTTTCCATGCAGCCTTCCACCAGCAGCGACATCAGCGGTTTTGGCGCCACGTCACGGTGTACGCGCTGGCTGATAACCGTACCGATGGCCGACAGGCGGACGATATGAGCGATCTGTTTTTTCACCGCTGCGTCAAATTCTTCGAAGGTGTGCAGGTCGCGCAGGTCGCCGGTATCCAGCCCCTGATAGCTATCAAACAGCACCATACGGCCACGGTTGAGCACGAACTCGATGGCAATCGGCCACTGGGTATAGCCGGTGGACGTCCACTGGTAGATGCGGCCGGATTTCTGCGGTTCCACGCAGCCCATCAGGCAGTAGTCGCGGGCGTCTTCGAAATCGAAGCCTTTGCGCAGCATCATCTTGATATGCGAGTCATCGAAGTGACAGGCCGGGAATCCCATCCCCGCTTTCACCACGTCGACGATTTTTTCCATGTACTTCTGCGGCGACTGGTTGTGAATACGGCAGGCCAGCGACGGCTGGTACACCTTCACGAAGCGCACGGCGTCCATAATCAGGTAGGTCAGGTCGTTACAGGCATCGCCGCCGGAACGCTTCTGGCCGCCGACGGTCAGGTTGATAAACGGCTGGTAGCCAGCGAAATATTTTGCGCCCAGCTCGCTGGACATCCACATCAGTTCGGCGCACTTGATGATAAACGCCTGCATCAGCTCCAGCGCGGTTTCGTGAGTCAGGCGGCCTTCGCGGATATCGGCTTCAAACATTGGGTAGCAGTACTGGTCGACGCGGCCCAGCGACAGGCCGGTCTGGTTCTCTTCAATCTCAAACAGCGATTCCACCGTCCAGATACTTTGCAGCGCTTCCTGCAAGGTTTTCGGCGGGTTGGCCGGCACGTTCTGGTTCACTTCGGCGATGATCAGCAGTTCGGCGCGACGCTGAGGATTTTGCTCCAGCGCGGCCAGTTCGCGGGCGCGGGCGGCAATGCGGTGGGCATAGTTAATCACCCCTTCGCAGGTTTCAATCGCCGCTTTGTAGTAGTAAATACGGTCGATATCTTCCGGGTTTTCCATGCTCAGGCTGGCGAGCTGCGCCTCGGCATCCGCTTTAATGCCGTTCATGCCTTTGGTGAACAGCAGCACGTCGTAGCCCGGACAGGTGTCGCCGCCGCCGTTGATCTGGTGGTAGGAGAGGTCGCTGACGAAGGTCTCGCCGCTGAACGCCCAGACGCCCGCTTCGCGGTACTGTGCTTCGCAGATCTCATCCAGCGAGCGGCCTTCCCAGAACGGGACGATCTCTTCGCGGATGGTTTTCTTGTCTTCTTCGCTGATCTCAAACGGATCCTGCGGGCGGGTGCTCATGGTATCGAGCTCGTCGCGCACCCAGCGCCAGGCGATATCCGGGGAGAAGGCGCCCGCACGCGGCTTGCCGCACGGATGGCCGACGATCAGCTCATCGTCCTGAATCAGAATCGGCGCGGTTTCGCAGGCGTGGCGGAAGGCTTTGGCGCGCAGCAGAATGGTCGGCATGCCTGGGTTGGCTTTCACCACTTCGGTAAAGGCCAGCGCGCGGTAGATGGAGACGCTCGGACGCACGGTCAGGTAGTGGTTACGCAGACGCTGCATGCGCGGAGTCAGACCTTCCGTGGTGGGGGTTTCGCTTGCGGCGGCGAACGGCACGGCGGCGACTTTCTGCTCGCCGCTGAACAGACGCACCGGAAGGCGCAGGGCGCTGAGGTTTTGCTGCGCGCTGAGGAACATGGCGGAGAGTTCGTTGATGCGCGCGTTTTCAAGGCTCGCGCCGTGGAGCAGGGCATCGAACATCGGGTAGCCGTCGATAGCGCTGGCGGCGCGGACTTCGCTCAGTTCTGCCAGTTTAAACCACAGAGACTCAACGATTTCGTAGGCCTGCGCCTCGGTCAGGGTGCCGTTGGCGATATCGTGCTGGTAGTACGGCAGCAGCGCTTTGTCTGCGCCTTCCGGGTTGACCGCGTAGCTGCCGTTATCCAGCTGTAGCGCCAGCTGGAACAGGTAAAACGCCTGGCAGGCTTCTTTGAAGCTGCGCGCCGGGTGGGCCGGAACGTGGTGCAAAATGGTGGCGCTGTCGAGCAGTTCGGCCTTACGGTAGGCGTTGGTCTCTGCGGCGGCGAGCTGTTCCGCGCTGTTAGCCAGGTTCTGCGCCAGCGCCATCAGCGCGTCGCAGGCGTAGATGGCCGCGCGGCAGCCGTTGACTTCGTCCATGCCGCTGCGGCTAACCGCGCTGCCGAGCGTACGGGTTTTCTCTTCCAACTGGTGTTTAATCGCCAGCACGCCTTTCTCTACCACCAGCTTGTAATCCGGAGAGTCGAGATCGCTGTTCAGATTCAGAAACTGGAAGACGGATGGGCGGCGCGCGGCGTTTTCATCGTGGAAAATCGCCCCGTGCGGCTTGCGGGTCTGGTTGCCGACGATCAGCTCGTCGGCGCTGATGGTCAGCGGTAGCTGGCGCATCAGTTCATAGAAACGGCGCGCCGGTTTAACGGCAGCGGGAACGCCGGCAATATCGCCGTCCAGGCCGCTCAGAATGGCGGCGTGTTCGGTGCACAGGGTGCTGGCGTGTGCCTGTAAACGTTCAGCCAGCACTTTGACGCGCGGCGTTAAGCTGTAGTGTGCCATGTAGTATTCTCCAGATGTTCTTTTTCCGCGGTTGATGACAACCCGGCTATGGATACAGTGTCCGTATTCCTGCCGGGTGGCGGCTGACGCCTTACCCGGCCTACAAATAACTCAGGGATCCACCGGTTATCTGTTACCCGTAGGCCCGTGCAAGCGGAGCGCCGCCGGGCGATTCCAGGCTACCGGTCCACGCCCGGCGATAGAGTTCGGTGAGTGCTTGAGCGTCCGGCGTGCGTGGGTTCGTCGGCGTACAGCTGTCGCGCAGCGCCTGGCCGACCATCTCCGGCAGCCGTTGTTCGAAATCGCCAGCATCGATGCTGGTATCACCAATGCCGGCCGGCATGGTCATTTCGTCTTTTAGCGCCTGAATGGCGACCAGCAGGCTATTGACCCCCTGGCGAGTCGTGGCCGCGGGCAGATCCAGCAGGTGAGCCAGCCGGGCATATTTATGGGCGGCGGCGGTGTCGCACTGGCCCTGGTAGTCCGCGTTCCATGCCACTACGTTCCCCATCAGCAGGGCGTTGGCGCGGCCATGCGGTACGCGGAATACGCCGCCGAGCGCGTGCGCCAGGCTGTGGGTGATGCCCAGCGAGGCATTGGTAAACGCCATGCCTGCCATGCAGGAGGCGTTGTGTATTTTTTCTCGCGCCAGCAGATCGTGTCCGTTACGCCAACAGGTGGGCAGATAGCGGAACACCTGCTGCACCACTTTCTCGGCCAGCGCGTCGGAAAAGTCGCTGGCGGCGGTGGAGACGTAGGCCTCCAGCGCGTGACACAGGACATCCATCCCGGTGTCGGCGGTGATGGCGGGCGGAACCGAGGCGACCAGCGACGGGTCAAGAATGGCGATATCCGGCAGCAGCGACGGGTCGACCAGCACCAGCTTTTCGGCATGGGCCTTGACCACCGAAAAACTGGTCACTTCCGAGCCGGTACCGCTGGTGGTGGGGATCGCCACAAACTGCGGGCGTTCACGTCCTGCCTCCGGACGGGTCTGCGCCAGAGCGAAAATCACCGCCTTGGCGGCGTCAATCACGGAGCCGCCGCCCAACGCGATGACCAGATCCGGCGCGCAGCTGTCCATGCGCTTCATCCCGCGCACCACGGTGGCGATATCCGGGTCGGCCACCACATCGTCCCAGACCTGCATCTCGATACCACGCTGGCGCAGGATGTCGGTCACCCGCGAGGCTAGGCCAAATTTCACCATCGCCTGGTCGGTGACCAGCAGCGCACGCTGAGCGGACACGTCGTTCAGGGCGGCAAGCGCGTCCTGACCAAAACGGATCCGGGGTTTCAGCAAAAATTCACTCATTGGGTTATTCACTCCTTACGCGTCCCGAAAGACGTTCTCGACAATGGCAACCACCGACATCGCCTTGTAACGGTCCTTGTTAAGCGCGAAATACTCTTCCGCCAGCACAATGTCGTGCATGCCCGCGCCGACGCTGTCGACGGCAACCCAGGTGCGGTTCTTCATCGGCTGCCGATCGTCGTCCAGTTGGGTTATCAGCAGCAGGTTGCTGCCGCGTAGCTCATCGCATTTCTGCGTGGCGACGACATGTCCAGTTACCTTTGCGAGAATCATCGTTTTTATCGCCTTATATCAATGCGTTACTTGCCTAAGCGCTCAAGCACCTGGCGGATGACGCGTTCCACGTTTTGCTCGCTTATCTCGCCTTCCACCTCGGTCGTCGCGCTGGCGAAGCGGTTATCGCTTGCGCTCGTGGCGGTAGGGGAAGGGGAGGTGAAGCGCGCGTCGTCGAGGATGCTGCGGCGCGGATCGACCGACTGGCTGACGATCGTCGGCTGTGGCTCGACGCGGCTACCCGGTGCGCGCAATTCGTCAATGGAGCGCACGCCGTAGCCCACTTTGCGGATGTTCAGCAGGTTCATCGGCCCAACGTTATCGGAGCTGGAGCCGCCGCCGACCGCACCGCAGCCCAGCGTTAACGCGGGAGAGATGTTGGTGGTCGCGCCAATGCCGCCGAGGGCCGCGGGGGTGTTAATCAGAATGCGGTTAACCGGTTTTTCGAGGCAGAACTGGCGAATCACGTCCTGGTTACGGGTGTGGATCACCAGCGTGTGGCCGAGGCCTTCGTTGGTCAGCAGCTCCATCACGCGGTTGCAGGCGGCTTTCCAGTCCTCTTCCACGTACAGGCCGAGTACCGGACACAGTTTTTCACGGGAGTAGGGGTTGGTATGTGAAACGGTGGTCTGCTCGGCAATCAGCACGCGGGTGCTGGCCGGGACGCAGAAGCCCGCCATCTGGCTTAAATAGAGCGCCGTTTTACCGACCACTTTCGGGTTGATGGTGCCGTTCGGGCGCAGCAGCAGGGCCGCCATTTTCGCCGCTTCACCTTCGTTCATAAAGTACGCGCCCTGGGCTTCCAGCTCGCGATGAACCTCGTCGTAAATGCAACGTTCGACGATGATCGACTGTTCGGAGGCGCAAATGACGCCGTTATCGAAGGTTTTGCTGGTGATGATGTCTTTCACCGCGTGGTGGATATCGGCGCTGCGCTCGATAAACGCCGGGCCGTTACCCGGGCCACCGCTGATGGTTGGCGTGCCGGAGGCGTAGGCGGCGCGCACCATCCCTTCACCGCCGGTCGCCAGAATCAGCGACACCTCTTTGCTGTGCATCAGCTCGGAGGTGGCTTCCAGCGTCAGTTCAGTGATGCCGTCGACGATCCCCGCCGGTGCGCCCGCCGCTTCGGCCGCGCGTTTGACAATCTCGATGGCCTTCCAGCTGCACTGACGCGCACCCGGATGCGGCGAGAAAATAATCGCATTACCGGCTTTCAGGGCAATCAGCGTCTTGTAGATAACCGTCGAGGTAGGGTTGGTGGAAGGCACCAGCGCGCAAATAACACCGAGCGGCACGCCCACGTCCATCACTTTTTTCTGTTGATCGTCATGAATGATGCCGACGGTCTTCATATCTTTGATGGCGTCGTAAACGCGCAGCGAGGCAAAACGGTTCTTCAGGACTTTATCCTGCCAGTTGCCGAAGCCGGTCTCTTCCGCGGCCATTTTCGCCAGCGCTTCGGCATGGTGCGCCGCTTCCTGGGCCACGTTTTTCACGATGGCGTCGATTTGCTGCTGTGAAAAGGTGGCCATCACGGCTTGTGCCTTTTTGGCGTTGCGCACCAGTTCTCGCGCGTTCTGGCGAGAGAGCAAATCGGTATCCAGTTCAATCATGAGTCTATCCTTCATCAGACTAAAAGAGTGCAGACGGGGCGTGCCCTGTCAGGTCATGCTTTATGCTGCGACGCGATTTTTTCGATATCGTTATGCGGACGCGCAATCACGCGGGAAGTGACCACTTCGCCGATACGTTTCGCCGCTTCCACGCCGGAATCCACCGCCGCGTTGACCGCGCCGACGTCACCTTTCACCATCGCGGTGACCAGCCCGGAGCCGACGTTTTCATAGCCAATCAGCTCAACGTTGGCGGCTTTACACATCGCATCTGCCGCTTCAATGCAGGCCACCAGCCCTTTGGTTTCAATCAAGCCAAGCGCTTCTTTCATCATGGTTTCTCCGGTTACTCGGTAATTTTGTAGTGGGCGACAATCTTGTTGATGTCGTTATGCGGACGCGCGATAACCAGTGAAGTCACCACTTCGCCAATGCGCTGTGCGGACTCGACGCCGGAATCCACCGCCGCTTTCACCGCGCCGACGTCGCCTTTCACCATCGCGGTGACGAGGCCGGAGCCGACGTTTTCATAGCCGATAAGCTCGACGTTGGCGGCTTTACACATCGCATCTGCCGCTTCAATACAGGCCACCAGACCTTTGGTTTCAATCAGACCTAATGCATCACCCATTTGCGTTCTCCTGGCCTTAAGCCTTGTGTTTAATAACAATTTTGTTGATGTCGTTATGCGGACGCGCAATCACCAGCGACGTCACCACTTCCCCGATGCGCTGCGCGGACTCGACGCCGGAATCCACCGCCGCTTTCACCGCGCCGACGTCGCCTTTCACCATCGCGGTGACCAGGCCGGAGCCGACGTTTTCATAGCCAATCAGCTCGACGTTCGCGGCTTTACACATCGCGTCCGCGGCTTCAATACAGGCCACCAGACCTTTGGTTTCGATAAGCCCCAATGCATCACCCATGGCTCTCTCCTCAGAACAGGTTGTGATTTAAGGAAAACCGGCCGTGTCACGGCGTTAACCCACGGCTGCGGCGTTCGAATGTCACTATAGGGGGGGAGAATCTTGATGGAACTTAAATCCGATAGTTGTAATTATTTAGGATATAACTCTGCGATTTAGTCTTTTTAGATAACGTATTTATGTCTTTATGCTGTAAAGCCCATATTGATTTTGCCTTCAATAAGGCGGTTTTTAGCCCGATTTTATCGGGCGCATGAAATGTTATTAGATTGCTAAATGATTTCAAAAAAGGGGTAACATAGCGCGGGGATTAGTGTGGCGAGGCGCAGGTTTCCGACGGTAGCCTAAACGCAAAAAATGCGCTTTTTAGCCGGTGATGAGGTGAGGCCATGAGGGGATGCGTGGCCGATCACAGTTTACAACAGGGTTTGATAACGGGAGGAAAAGTCATGCTGCAGGGATTGAATCATCTGACGCTGGCGGTCAGCGATCTGGCGTCAAGCCTGGCGTTTTATCAGCGGTTACCTGGAATGCGTCTGCACGCCCGTTGGGATAGCGGAGCATATCTTTCCTGCGGGGCGTTGTGGCTATGCTTGTCGCTGGATGCGCAGCGGCGTAAAACGCCCGCTCAGGAAAGCGACTATACCCATTATGCTTTCAGCGTGGCGGAAGAGCACTTTGCCGAGGTGGTCGCCCAGCTGGCGCACGCGGGGGCCGAAGTATGGAAAGACAACCGCAGCGAAGGGGCGTCGTACTATTTTCTCGACCCTGACGGCCATAAGCTGGAACTGCATGTGGGTCATTTGGCACAGCGGCTGGCCGCCTGTCGGGAACGCCCGTACAAGGGGATGGTCTTTTTTGACTGACGGGTTAGTTCAGCTTACTGCCGGATTTCAACGTGCAGATCCACAGCGGTGAATTGATAGAGCTGAGCAGGATAGCCTTTTCGTTGAGCTTCTGGGCGTTGAGAAACAGCCCGTCGTGGCTGTCGGACATCTCGCGCATAAAGTAGTCGAAAATCACGTCCGGCGATTCATCAATCGAGGAGGCGCTCGATTCCCACTGATTGATGCGGTAATGACGCTCGGTGGCGGAGATGCGTTTGCTGCTGTAGGTAAACTTCACGTAGCGTTGCAGGTAGAGCCAGCCGGCGGCAGAGTCGGTGTAACCTTCGACCACCATCGAGCCTTTACCCTGCGCGCCGAAATTGAAGTGAATATTGCCGTTAACGTTCTCTTTTTCCATGTTTTCAAAGCGCATGATGCCCTTAGTGGAACAGCTCATGACACCCGCGTTGTCGTCAGGGAGCAGCCGCCAGGCGCTAAACGCGGCGGCGGCAATAAATACCAGAACGCAGAGGGCAAAGAACGGACGCGGCGCGAGTCTCATTACGGCTTCCAGGAATAGTAAAAGTAGTTATCGCAATAGCTGAACGGGTTGTCTTCGTGCATGGCGCAGTGGGCAAGGAACACGCGCCCCAGCCCGTTGGTTTCCAGTCGGTCGCCGTAGAAGAAGAGAAAACGTTCACCGGGTTTACAGGCAATATTCAGCCGCTGGCGCACTTCATCGAAGTTCTTGCCGTAGGACTCTTCGCTGACCGAACGTCGCATTTCATCGCTGGCCAGCAGTTCGCACTGGCTATGGCTGAGGCGGGTCAGCGCGATAGGCTGAGATTCGCTGACGCCGACCAGACTGAAGGCAACCAGAAGCAGCGCAATGGTGAGCAAGCAGGCGCCGGCCATGTACCAGCACATCCCGCGGGCATGTGCGGAGCGCGGTGCGTCTGGCGTTGTCGCAACGGGCGGCGGTTCGGCCGGTGTCTGTTGTGGTGAAACCGGTGGCGCGTCGTTCAGCGCTTCGATAATGACCTCGGGATTCAACTGCAAATAGCCGCGCGAGACGGTGACGATGATGTTATCGACGCCGTAATGACGGAAGGTTTTCCGCAGCATGCTGAGATATTGGTTCAGATTGCTGTTGGATGAGGTTAATCCATTGTCATCCCAGACTTTTTTCAGAACATCTTCCCGGCTGACTATCTCGGTATGGCGCAGAAAATAGTTAAACAGGGCGCTGGCGGTGAGGGAAAGCTGGCTGTCCGGTTCATCGCTTTGCGGCAGCGTCAGGGTACCGTCGGTAGCGTCGTAGATAAAACGGGCATTGATGTTGTAGCGCATCGCGGCCTCAGTCTGTGCTTCACGCGGGAAGCGTCATTTTATTCAGGGAGTCAACCAGCGCGCGACGGTGGTCGGCGCTCATGGTGATCCCTTCCGTCAACTCCGAAAGCCAGATGCCGTCAGCGGCGTAGCGCACCAGCGTGCCGGTCGGGCTGTTATCCAGCTCATCGCCCTGCGCCAGTTTTTCCAGCATCCAGTCGCGCCAGCATTTACGCAGCACCGGTTCATCGGGCATGGCTAGCGACAGCACCATAAGCTGGCGGCTTTCATGGGTGTCCGTGAGGTCCGCCAGATAGTTCAGATAGGCCCGGGTAAACCGACCGTAGCTCACGCCATCCTGTTGCATCAGGGCGGTAATCGCTTCTTCCATAATCGCCAGTAGACGCGCGAACAGGGCGAATATCAGCGCCTGCTTGTTCGGGAAATGGTGGATAAGGCCGCCTTTACTGACGCCAGCCTCGCGGGCAACGGCGTTCAGCGACAGGGCGGCAATGCCATCCCGACCAGCAATCATTGCCGCGGACTCCAGCAATTGTTGGTGTAGACGGACCGGATCTTTCTTGCGATGTTGGGCTTCCATGTTCATGGCCCGAATCATACCGACCAGACGGTATGATTATTTTTGACGACGATCAAGGCGTACGGGATGTCAGTAGATTGAATGTGGTTAATGCGCGAGAGGTCACAATTCGTAGTATGAATCAGGCAGTTATCACCCAGGTGTCGTTTTGGCAAAAAAACGCGGTGAGGGGGCTCACCGCGTTCGAGCGTTTATGACAATAACGACTTACTTCTGAGCGGCGCTTTTGGCCTTCGCTTTGGCGTTGTCACAGGCGGTCTGGTTTTTCGCACAGTCGTCTTTCGCGGCTTTCGCCTCTTTCTGGGCGTTAGCTTTCGCCGTGCTTTTGGCCTGAGCGCACTGCGTGGGGTTGTCCTGGCAGGCGGTTTTCGCTTTGTTGATAGCCTGGCCGTTAGCCGCCGTTGCTGCACCGCAAATCAACATGGCGCATGTGCCCAGCATCAGAGTGATTTTTTCATGGACTTACTCCGCTGCCGCCTGCGCCAGGTCGTTCTGTACCTGCTTACGCTGTTCTGCGGTCAGCACCTGGCTTAAATCAAAGTAGTACTTCACTTTGTAGTAGCGCACCTGCTGGTCAACTTTGCTGAATGCCGCCAGCTGCTGCTTCACGCCCGCTTCGTTCCATTTACCGGACTGAATCATATCGATGATCATGCCGTCTTTAACATCTTTCATGGAGATAGACTGAACGTTTTTCTCCAGCTGCTGGTGCAGCGTTTTGATTTTAGAAACCTGGGCATCGGTCAGCTTCAGGTGCTGAACAATCGGGTCCTGAGCCGGAGCCGGGGCGGCAGCGACATCAGCAGCCTGAGCGGTGAAGGTGGCGCCAGCAAGCGTTGCGACCAGTAAAGCCGTGCGGGTAAATTTTTTCATTGTAGTCATCCATAAAGCATTTAAGTTGACGCCGAAGCATCAGACGGTGGGGAGCCCCCATTTTTTGTCGGGCTAATAATAGGTTGCCTGATGCTGACGATGCTTGCGGATTGTTGTGTCTGTTGGTAACGATGGGAAACAATGACTCTGTGAAATCATCCTTTTTTACGTATTAAGACCGTCTTAATCTTTCGCGCTCTCCCTGATATTTCAGCAGCAAACCCGGTGTCTGTGGAAATGCGAAATATCGCTAAGCATTTGCGGTTTTTATCGCTGTTAAGCCACGCCAATCATTTTTTTACCTTTATATAACAACCACTTTCGGGAAAGGATATTTTGTTATAAGCCATAGCGAATCGTTATTTGTGCCGATGAAGACGGTGTGGGAGCGTAAAAAGACAATACAAAAACAGGGGTATCCAGAAAGATTATGGCAAAGACAAAACAGACAGTTGCACAGCTCGCGATCGTGACCGGCCTGGTGGCGGCCAGCTTCACGACCTTTACCGCTCAGGCCGATCAGCTGGCGGATATTAAGGCGAAAGGGGTGGTGAAAGTCGCCACCTTTGACGCGAACCCGCCGTTTGGCTCGGTGGATGCCAAAACCCATGAACTGGTGGGCTATGACGTTGATTTCGCGAAAGCGCTGGCGAAATCGCTGGGCGTGAAGCTGGAGCTGGTGGCAACCAACCCGGCGAACCGCATTCCGCTGTTGCAGTCTGGCAAAGCGGATCTGATCGTGGCTGATATCACCATCACGCCGGAGCGCGCGCAGGTGATTGATTTCTCCACGCCGTACTTCGTCACCGGTCAGCAGTTCCTCGTGCCAGCGAGCAGCGGTGACAAACTCGACGATTACAGCAAATCGCGCATTGGCGCGGTGAAGGGTACGACCGGCGAGCAAACGCTGCATCAGCGCTTCCCGCAGGCGCGCGTGCTCTCCTATGACGACATTCCGCTGGCGCTGACCGCGCTGCGCAACGGCAACGTGCAGGCGATTACCCAGGACAGCACCATTCTGGCGGGCCTGCTGGGCGAAGCGCCGGATAAAGCGAAATTCAAAATCCTGCCGGATCTGCTGAGTAAAGAAGAGATCGGCGTCGGCGTGAAAAAAGGGGAGCCGGCGCTGCTGAAGGCGGTGAACGACGAGCTGGTGGCGCTGGAGAAATCCGGCGAGGCAGCCAAAATTTATGATGTCTGGTTTGGTCCTTCCACCAAAGCACCGCAGCCGCGTTCCTTTACCATAGAAGCAAAATAATATGTTGTCGGCTTTACTCTCTCGTTCCGCGGCGAAGGCCGCGGATTTTTCACATCTGCAGAACGCCAGCGTGGAGTTCCGCCAGGTGGTGAAAGAATACGGCAGTCATCGCGTGCTGAACGGCATCGATTTGACGATTAATCCCGGCGAAGTGGTGGCGATCCTTGGGCCTTCCGGCTCGGGAAAGTCGACGCTGATTCGTCTTATCAACCAGCTTGAAAGCCTGAGCGGCGGCGAGATTCTGGTGGACGGCAAACCCACCCGCCAGCTCAACGGCCGGGCGCTGCGCCAGCTGCGTAGCCGCATTGGTTTTGTCTTTCAACAGTTCAATCTTTATGCCCACCTGACGGCGGCGCAAAACATTATGCTGGCGCTGGAGTCGGTTCACGGCTGGACGCGCAGCGATGCGCATCAGCGGGCGCTGGCGCTATTGCAGCAGGTGGGGCTGGCGGAAAAAGCGGACGCTATGCCTTCGCAGCTGTCGGGCGGGCAGCAGCAGCGGGTGGCGATCGCCCGGGCGCTGGCCTCGTCGCCGCAGATTATCCTGTTTGATGAACCGACCTCGGCGCTGGATCCGGAAATGATTGGCGAAGTGCTGCACGTGATGCAGTCGCTGGCCCACAGCGGTATCACCATGATTGTGGTGACGCACGAGATGCAGTTTGCCCGTGAAATCGCCGATAGAGTGGTGTTCATCGACGGTGGCGACGTGCTGGAAGTGGCGCCGCCGGCGGCGTTTTTCGCCCGGCCACAGCATCCTCGTGCGGTACGTTTTCTACAGAAGGTGCTGGATCCGCTGCATCAGGAGCGGACGGCGTGATGAGTCATTTCGACTGGCACGGGGTGCTTAGCGGGCAGCCGCTGCAATGGATTATTTCGGGCTTTCTCACCACGCTGTGGGTTTCCCTTGCGGGAATTGTGCTGGCAAGCGTACTGGCGACGCTGTTTTTGCTGCTGCGGCTGGCGGGCGGTCGGCTGGGGCAGAGCATTACCAACTGCTGGGTGTCGCTGTTCCGCAATACGCCGCTGCTGGTACAGCTGCTGTTCTGGTACTTCGCGGCATGGAACTTTTTGCCGCAGGGGATACGGGATTTTGTTAACGATCCGCATGACTGGTCAATTCTTCCCGGCGACGTCTGGTGGCTGACGCCGGAATTTCTCTGCTCGGCATGGGGGCTTGGCGTCTTTACCTCGGCGTTTCTGATTGAGGAAGTGGCGGCGGGGCTGCAAAGCGTACCGAACGGGCAACGGGAAGCGGCGCTGGCGCAGGGTTTTTCCACCGCCGGGCTGTTGCGCCACATCCTGTTGCCGCAGGGGCTGGCGAACGCCTGGCAGCCGGTGGTCGGCCAATATCTTAACCTGATGAAGCTTTCATCGCTGGCAAGCGGCATTGGTTTTGCCGAGCTGACCTACCAGGTTCGACAGATAGAGAGCTACAACGCGCATGCGCTGGAGGCATTTGCCGTGGGCACCGTGTTGTACCTGTTTACCGGCGTGGTGCTGGGGCTGTTATTAAGCCGCCTGGGGCCAAAGCCGGTGGGTCAGGCGAAGCGGCGACGTCGGGTTATGGGCGTGCAGGGAGGCATTCAACATGAACGCTAATCTGGCGGTGATCGTCGATAACCTCGACTATCTTCTGTGGGGACGGCTCGCCGACGGCGAACCGGGGGGTGTGGCGCTGACGCTGATGATGGCGTTGGGGGCGGGCGCTCTGGCGCTGCCGGGGGGCGTTTTGCTGGCCTGTGCGGCATGGCGATTCTCCGGCATCACGCGGCGTTTACTGTACCTGTGGGCGGAGATTATTCGCGGTATTCCGCTGATTTTCGTTATCTTTTGGCTATGGTACCTGCTGCCGATGCTGACCGGCAGCGATTTACCCGGCGCGGTTACGGTGACGTTAGCGCTGGCCTGGTTTACCGCGGCATCGGTGATGCACTCGGTGCTGGCAGGGCTGCAGGCGTTGCCGAAGGGGCAGTATGAAGCGGCGCTCACTCAGGGATTCAGCGCCGGGCAGAGTCTGCGGTTAATTCTGTTGCCGCAAACGCTGCGCAACGTGCTGCCATCGCTGGTGGGGATTTTCATAAGCCTGCTGAAAGACACCTCGCTGGCGTTTATCGTCAACGTCCCGGAGCTGACGACGGTGGCCGGGCAGGTGAACAACCGCGTACAAATCTACCCGACGGCCATTTTTGTCTTTATTGGCGTGGTCTACTATCTGCTCTGTTTCGGGCTGGAAAGGGTGGCGAAGCGCTGGCAGCGGCGAGTGGCGGTATAAAAAAACAGCCCGGCGTCGCGTGATGCTCCGCCGGGCTGGGATGTTATTTTGCCGGGTCCGAATTAAACGTTCTTACGTTCAATGGTTTGCTCGCCCCAGAACAGCGCATCCTTGTCTGTCTTGCGAAAGGCCAGCTCAAGAACGGCATCGCTGCCTTCTTCCCAGATTTTTTCCGCGACTTTTTCGTCATATTTTGCAAGTTCAAAAATCGCTTCGGCAATTTCCGGCGAGGTATTACGTAAGCTCGCCCATTCACCAATATGATGTGCTTTGCCTTCTAGTGTGGGCATCTCTCTTCTCCCTTAATTAGCCTTTGAGTTTAACGGCCAGGCCAGCGACATATTCGCCCTGATAACGGGCAATCGACAACTCTTCCTGGCTTGGCTGACGTGAGCCGTCGCCGCCGGCAATGGTCGTGGCGCCATACGGCGTACCGCCGCGAACCTGCGAGATATCAAACAGTTCTTGCGCCGCATAACCGATCGGTACAATCACCATACCGTGGTGGGCAAGCGTAGTCCAGGTGGAGGTAATGGTTTGTTCCTGACCGCCGCCGGTACCGGTTGAGCTAAATACGCTGGCCAGTTTGCCGTACAGCGCGCCGGATGCCCACAGGCCGCCGGTCTGATCGAGGAAGGTGCGCATTTGTCCGGCCATGTTGCCGAATCGGGTTGGCGTACCGAAGATAATGGCGTCGTAATCGGCCAGCTCCTGCGGCGTGGCGACCGGAACGGCCTGCGCTTTGCCGCCCGCTTTGGCGAACGCTTCTGCTTGCATGGTTTCCGGTACGCGCTTGATGACAACATCGACGCCGTCCACTTTATTTGCGCCTTCCGCGACGGCTTTAGCCATCGTTTCAATGTGTCCATACATGGAATAATAGAGCACCAGAACACTTGCTTTTCCACTCATCTTAACTCTCCTGTGTCAAATTCGTTGGTTACGTAACAAGCTTCATTAAGCATAGCCCGTGCTGACGGATTCGCTGCATCACGCCAGCAATTTCTCGCGTTAACAACGGCGATTGCCTGTTTTTTAAACGGAGGCAGCACCTGCTGGGCATGAAAACAGTAAATTACTAATAACTATGATAAATAATATTGAGCATTAACTATTTATTCGGTTGATTGTTATCAACAATTTCTGCGCGACATTCCCGGAGAATGTACGCTGGTTGGCAACACATAATGGTAGGCGCATGAATAAACGGACAGTGGCGGCAGTCATGATGGGCGCGAGCCTGCTGGCGGGTTCGCTGGCATCCGCTCCGGCGGTCTCGCAGGACGCGCAGATGGCCAGCCGGCAAATTTATCAGGGCTTCGGCGTGACGGTGACCCGGCAGGGCGATCGGGTAACGGTGAACGGTGAGGCTGCAGAGAAAGCGGAATATAACGCCGATGCTGACGTCTATATTCAGGGGCCGTACCGGTTGGTATTACACAAGCGCACCGGCAAAGTCAGGCTGATGAAAGACGGCAGCTATGTGGGCGTGCTGAAGTAACCTCACGATATGCGGCTGACGCATAATGTCACATTTTTGTGTTGGCGATTTTCTCTCATGATCAGAGTTGATTAGGGGAACCCCCTGACGTCAGCAGGCAAAACCTGACGGCAGATATGTCAAAATATGACCAACTGCCGTTTCATACCGCTACGGCGACTATGCTTATGACTACCGCGTTAGATCGCGGGTGATTACGCTTTTTATCTACGTAATGCACGATGTCGTTCTCTCAACTGGAGGTCAGTAATGGCAAACCATCGCGGCGGTTCAGGTAACTTCGCTGAAGACCGGGAAAGAGCATCAGAAGCAGGTCGTAAGGGGGGCCAGCATAGCGGCGGGAACTTTAAAAACGATCCCCAGCGCGCCTCGGAAGCGGGCAAAAAAGGCGGGAAAAACAGCCATGGTAGTCATCGCGGCACCTAACGGCGCATGACGTTATGGTTTCTCACCTAACCGCCGGTTTTACCGGCGGTTTCTTTTTCCGGTTGAAGCCGGCCCTCGCTAGCCGCAAAATAGGAGAAAATCACAAGGAGAGGGCGTATGGCTCTGAATGCAGTAAAGAAAAGCGGCAAACGTTCTCAGGCGGTTAGCGCCAAAAAGCAGGCTATTCTCACCGCCGCGCTGAACACCTTTTCCCAGTATGGGATCCACGGCACGCGTCTCGATCAGGTTGCCGAGCTGGCCGGGGTGTCAAAAACCAATCTGCTCTACTATTTCCCGTCAAAAGAAGCGCTGTACGTTGCCGTGATGCAGCAGATCCTCGATATCTGGCTGGCACCGCTGCGTGCTTTTCGCGAAGATCTGGCACCGCTGGTTGCCATTAGCGAATACATTCGTCTCAAGCTTGAAGTGTCGCGGGATTATCCGCAGGCGTCGAAGCTGTTCTGTCTGGAGATGCTGCAGGGCGCGCCGTTGGTGATGGATGAACTGACCGGCGATTTAAAAACGCTGGTGGCCGATAAATCGGCGATTATCGCGGCGTGGGTGAAGAGCGGAAAATTGGCGCCCATCGACCCCCATCATCTGATTTTTATGATTTGGGCGACCACCCAGCACTATGCCGATTTTGCCACTCAGGTGGAGGCGGTCACCGGGAAAACGCTGCGCGACGAGGCGTTCTTCCAGCAGACCGTCGAAAACGTCCAGCGGATTATCATCGACGGTATTCGCGTACGCTAGCTGGCCGGCGGCAGCGGGCAGCTCAGGTCGCCCTCTTCACATTGCAGCAGCGAGGCGAGAAACGCTTCACGTTCGTTGGTTTTATCCGTCAGGCACTGATTGTTGACCATCGGCTGTACGCTGCCACCCTGGCTGCTGGAGCTGATAAACGCGCAGTCCGCGTCGCGTAGGGCAATCCACGCGCTCTGGGCCTTCTTGAGTAAGTCGCGCTGCGCGGGTTCCGCGCGCTTGAGCACATCCTGCCAGGTTTGATTCAGCTTCTTATCTGCGGCCTGATATTGCCCGGCGCTGCAGCTGTTCAGCTCGGCCTGCGTGTTGGCGCTGTCGCACGCATCTGCCAGTGCGTAACTGCTGGTTAGCAGCAGGGCGAGAGCGGTTAATGCACGTTTCATTCGATAACTCCCAAAGGTGTTCATACAGAGCATAGGCTCAGGATATAACACGATTTTAACCCGGAATCTCCTCCAACCACCGTGCGTTTTTCTGATTTTGAAGGCGAGCGCAATGTTCGGATAGACGCCTTTGGTGTAGAAGGTTGATCATCCCGCGTTGGGTGAGTGTGTAGACTGAAAAAGGGAGAGCGTCAGCGATGACGGGCACGGAAAGTCAGGTTCGGCTGGGGCTTTTTACTCTGGCATGGCCAATATTTGTCGAGCAGCTGCTGCGATTGATGCTCGGCTACGTCAGCGTCTTTATGTTAGGGCACTATTCGGATGAGGCGGTTGCCGCCACCGGCGTCGCTAACCAGATCCTCGCTATTTCGGTGATCTTCTACGGTTTTCTCACCGTTGGCGTGCAGATCGTGGTGGCGCAGCTGCTGGGCGCGAAGCGTTTTCGGCGCATAGAGCGGGTGATCACTAATGGGCTGGTCGTGGCGTTTCTGATCGGCGTCGCGATGAGTCTGGTGTTTGTGCTGTTTGGCGATGCCTTCCTGCGGATGCTCGGGCTAAGCGATGAGCTGGTGGTGGTCGGTTCGCCGTTTATCCGCATCATCGGCGGTATTTCGGTGATTATCGCGCTGTATTCGTCAATCTTACCGATTCTGCGTACCCACGGCTTTGTGCGTCAGGCGATGCTGGTGCCGATTACCGTCAGCGTGGTGAACGTGGTATTTAACTACCTGTTTCTCTACGGCAAACTCAGCTTTCTTGGGCTGGGCGTTACCGGTGTCGGGATCGCGGTGTGCATTGCCAACGTCATCGGTATGCTGATGTCGGCGTGGATGCTGAAAAAATACATCGGCTACGTGTTTCGCTGGCAGAAGCTGCGACAGTGCTCGCGCAAAATGCTGGGGGCCATTCTGCGCTTTGGCCTGCCGTCAGCCGGGGAGAACCTCTCCTACGCCGGGTCGCAGCTGGTGGTGACCGCGATTATCGCCTTTCTCGGCACCGAGGCGCTAACCACCAAAGTGTATGCGTCAACCATCAGCCAGTTCGTGGCGCTGTTTGCGATGTCGATAGGCCAGGCCTCGCAGATTATTATTGGCCGCGCGGTGGGGGCGAGGGAAATTGAGTCTGCCTACCGGCAGGGCATTAAAAGCTGGCGGCTGGGGCTGCTGGTGGCTTTTTCTCTCAGCCTGGCTATCTTTTTGCTGGCCGAGCCGATCATGCAGCTCTTTACGCCTAACCAGCAGGTTATCGCCCTGACCAAAAAGCTGTTTATGCTGTCTATTTTGCTCGAGCTTGGGCGTGCGACCAATATCATTGTGATCAGCAGCCTTAACGCGACCGGCGACGTTCGCTTCCCGTTTATCTGCGGCATTATTGTGATGTGGGTTGTCAGCCTGCCGTTCTCATATCTGCTGGGCGTTTATATTGGCCTGGGGCTGGTGGGGGTGTGGCTGGCCTACATTATTGATGAAGGGCTGCGGGCGATGCTGATGTATCGTCGCTGGCGCAGCCGGGTGTGGACGACGAAGTCCGTTTTTTAATGGTCGCTCAGGCCGGGTAGGCCTGATAAGCGTAGCGCCATCAGGCGATGCGTGCACATCGCCGATGGCAGCGTAAACGCTTTATCCGGCCTACAAATAAGGCAACCGCCGGTTTGAACTTCTTATTAACCAATCGTCATCAGGCTGGCGTTACCGCCTGCTGCCGCGGTGTTCACGCTGAGCGAGCGTTCATGATACAGACGCTCCAGCAGCAGGTTGGTTTCCCCGCGCGCGAAGCCCTGAACCGAAACAATCGCGCCGTCGCGCGCCGCAACCTGCTCACACAGTTCGCGCAGCTGGTCGGAGTCGCCGTGGTAGATTGCCGCATCAAAGAACGCATTCATTAGCGCTTCTGGTTTGGCAAAGTGCAGACGCTCGGTGACGGCTTTCGGCAGCGTTTTCGCCAGTTCGCGCTGCAACGGCGCGTCCGGCCAAAGCACTTCGCTGCCTACCGCCATCACCGCCGCCAGTTGGGTCAGCAGATCCGATTCGTTATCCGCGACGCACAGCACGCGCTCGCGCGGCACCAGCGTCCAGGTGTTGCGTTCGCCGGTCGGCCCCGGCAGCACGCGCTGGGTTCCGGCCTGCGCCAGTTCGCGGTACTGTTTGCTCAGCGCCAGCAGTTCCGGGCGGTCCGCCATCCATTCCTGCAACGCGAGCAACGGTTTTTCCAGCAGCGTTTTCAACTGACTATCGACAACCTGACCGGTATCCTGACGCGCCAGCGTGGTGGCGAGCGCCGTTTCCGGACGGCTGGCCAGCAGGCGGTACAGATACATCGGGCCGCCCGCTTTCGGACCGGTGCCGGAAAGCCCTTCACCGCCGAACGGCTGCACGCCAACCACTGCGCCGACCATATTCCGGTTGACGTACAGGTTGCCGACTTTGGCACTGCCGGTGACCTGGGCGATGGTTTCATCAATACGTGTATGCACGCCCAGCGTCAGGCCGTAGCCGGAAGCGTTAATCTGTTCAATGAGCGTTTCCAACTGGTTACGGCTGTAGCGCACCACGTGCAGTACCGGGCCAAAGACCTCTTTTTTCAGCTCGTCGAAGCTTTCCAGTTCGATAAGCGTCGGCGGAATAAAGGTTCCGCTCTGCCATTCGCGGCTGTCTTCGGCGTTCTCACGCGTGGCCTGGAATACCGTACGTCCCTTAGCGCGCATCGCCTGAATGTGCTGCTCAATATTGGCTTTCGCTTCGGCATCGATAACCGGCCCAATGTCGGTGGTCAGACGGCCCGGGTTGCCCATCCGGCACTCGGCCATCGCGCCGCGCAGCATGGTCAGGGTGTGGTCAGCAACATCATCCTGCAAACACAGAATACGCAGCGCCGAGCAGCGCTGTCCGGCGCTGTCGAACGCCGAGGCAACCACGTCAACCACCACCTGCTCGGTGAGGGCGGAGGAGTCGACGATCATCGCGTTCATGCCGCCGGTTTCGGCGATAAGCGGCGTCGGGCGACCCTGTGCGTCCAGGCGGGTGGCGATATTGCGTTGCAGCAGGCTGGCTACGTCGGTGGAGCCGGTGAACATCACGCCGCGCACGCGGGCATCGGCGGTCAGCTGCGCGCCGACCGTTTCACCGCGGCCCGGCAGTAGTTGGACGACGCCAGCCGGCACGCCTGCTTCCAGCAGCAGCGCGATACCCTGCGCGGCAATCAGCGGCGTTTGCTCGGCGGGTTTTGCCAGCACGCTGTTGCCCGCGGCCAGCGCGGCCGCCACCTGACCCATAAAGATAGCCAGCGGGAAGTTCCACGGGCTGATACAGACCACCGGGCCTAACGGACGGTGGGTTTCATTATCAAAATCGTCACGCACCTGACCGGCATAGTAGTGCAGGAAGTCCACGGCCTCGCGTACTTCAGCGATCGCGTTGCTGAAGGTTTTCCCGGCTTCACGCACCAGGATACCCATCAACGGCTGCATCTGATCTTCCATCAGCACGGCGGCGCGTTCCAGAATGGCGGCGCGCTCCTGCGGCGGCGTCGCGAACCAGATTGGCGCGTTGTTGACCGCGCTTTCCAGCGCCTGTTCCACTTCCTGCTCGCTGGCTTCACGCACGTAACCGACAATGTCTTTCGGTTCCGCCGGGTTAATCACCGGCGTCATATCCCCATCGGCAACCGGGTGCTCCAGCATCGGTTTGGCCGTCCACTTGTGCAGCGCGCTGTTGAGCAGCGAGGAGGAGAGCGACGCCAGGCGGTGTTCGTTGGCGATATCCAGACCGGCTGAGTTAATGCGCCCTTTACCGTAGAGATCGCGCGGCAGCGGGATTTTCGGATGCGGCAGGCCGGGCGTCCCTTCTTGCAGGGCCATTTTCTCAACGGCCAGCACCGGGTCGGCAACCAGTTCGTCCAGCGGCAGGTTGTGGTCGGCGATGCGGTTAACGAAGGAGGTATTGGCGCCGTTTTCCAGCAGACGGCGGACCAGATAGGCCAGCAGCGTTTCGTGCGTGCCGACCGGCGCGTAGATACGGCACGGGCGGTTCAGCTTGCCATCGGCCACTTTACCGACCACCTGTTCGTACAGCGGTTCGCCCATACCGTGCAGGCACTGGAACTCGTACTGACCAGGATAATAGTTGTTGCCGGCCAGCTGATAAATCGCCGCCAGGGTGTGGGCGTTATGGGTGGCAAACTGCGGGTAGATCAGGTTCGGTACGCCGAGCAGCTTTTTGGCGCAGGCCAGATAGGAGACGTCGGTGTAGACCTTGCGGGTGTAGACCGGGTAGCCTTCAAGGCCGTCCATCTGCGCGCGTTTGATTTCGCTATCCCAGTAGGCGCCTTTCACCAGACGGATCATCAGGCGGCGACGGCTGCGGGTGGCGAGGTCTATCAGATAATCAATGACGAACGGGCAACGTTTCTGGTAAGCCTGGATGACGAAGCCAATGCCGTTCCAGCCCGCCAGCTCCGGTTCGAAGCACAGTTTTTCCAGCAGATCGAGGGAGATCTCCAGACG
>ERZ1026892.253-NODE-253-length-25907-cov-15.392310_pt1 | contig 25907 bp, 23 predicted proteins | sample MGYA00380176_ERZ1026892 | MGnify/ENA primary metagenome ERZ1026892 (study PRJEB33269, sample SAMEA4719812) | human gut metagenome | biome: human-associated habitat; feature: organic feature; material: feces | place: Cameroon | collected 2013-10 ... | reverse complement strand
GGGGGAAGGTAAAACCGGTGCCGTTACTTTCCAGCGACGAACATTGTACGGTATTGCCATTGAGATACAGTACTTCCTGGATATAGCGCCAGGAGTAGGAGAGACGGCGCATGGCCTGCAGGTGTTCCGGACCACACCCGGACACGTTGAGTGAATCCATTTCCCGCAGCGCGCCTTTTGCCTGATTCATGACCTGCTCGGTGCGAATAAATACCCGGGAGGCGTAGGTCTCCTGCTCATCGATAAACTGATTGCGCGCTTCTCGTTGGGCGAGCCAGACACTTAGCAGTATCGGCAAGAAAATCGCCAAAATAAGCACGCCGGTTATCAGACCGACCAGATGTCGAGTTGTCACAGCCAGTCCTTATCCTGGGCAGATTACGACAAGTATACCTGACAATCCAGACGGTTATTACGCGAAATCGCTTCGTTTGTTCAAATGACGGCCGCTTAGCGCCGATGCGCCAGTGAACGTACCAGTCTGTCGCCACCCATCTGCACGGCCTGTACCATCAGCACCAGAATCAGCACGGTGCCGACCATAATCTGATCGTTAAACCGCTGATAACCGTAGCGAATGGCTAAGTCGCCCAAACCGCCCCCACCGATAACGCCGGCCATTGAGGAGAAACCGATCAGCATCACGATGGTGAGCGTGGTGGCAGCCAGCAGCGCGGGCAACGCTTCGGGGAGTAGCGCTTTGGCGATGACGTGCCATACGCTGCCGCCCATCGATAACACCGCTTCAATCCGCCCGTAGTCCACTTCATCCAGCGCGTTTTCCGTCAGGCGAGCGAAGAAGGGAAATGCGCCGATGGTAATGGGCACAATAGCCGCGGTGCTGCCGAGCGTGGTGCCCACCAGCAGGCGGGTAAAGGGTATCAGCGCAATCAGCAGGACAATAAACGGCAGCGAACGACCGGTATTGATGATGGCACCCAATACAGCGTTAAGACGCGGCATCGGCACCAGCCCATGACGGCGCGAAAGAAACAGCAACACGCCCAGCGGCAGGCCAATCAGCACGGTGAACAACGCAGCCAGCCCAACCATGTACAGCGTTTCCAGCGTGCCGTTGGCCAGCAGCGGCCATAAATCTTCCCAGCTCATGCGACTATGCATAATTGTCTCCTGTCGAGGCCATGACGCGCCAGGAAGCGGCGCTCTTCATCGCCATCCCCCAGCAAAATATCGCGCAGGCGCGACCAGGGAGAGGCCAGCAGATCGGCAATTTTGCCACTCTCCTGTAGCTCGCCGCCTTCCAGTAGCGCCACGTGATCGCACAGATTTTTCACCACTTCCAGCTGGTGGGTAATCAGGACAATCGTTAGCCCAAGCTGGCGGTTAATGGTTTCCAGCAGCGCCAGCACGCTGGCGGTGGTTTCAGCGTCGAGCGCGCTGGTCGCTTCATCGCACAGCAGTACGTCGGGTTCCGCCGCCAGCGCGCGGGCAATGCCCACGCGCTGTTTTTGGCCCCCGGAAAGCTGGGAAGGGAAGGCGTCAGCTTTGTCGCTCAGTCCCACCAGCGCCAGCAGTTCGGCGACGCGTTGTTGCCGCTGCGCTTTCGCGATGCCGGCAATTTCCAGCGGCACCGCGACGTTGTCAGCGACGCTGCGGGCGTGTAATAAGTTGAAGTGCTGAAAAATCATGCCGGTGCGCAGACGATGGGCGCGCAGCTGCGCCTTATCGTACTGCGTAATATCTTCTCCGTTGAACAGGACGCGGCCCGCGCTGGGCCGCTCCAGTAAATTGAGGCAACGAATCAGGGTACTTTTACCTGCGCCGCTGCGCCCGAGTATCCCGTAAATCGCCCCTTTCGGAACGCTAAACGACACGTTGTTGAGTGCCGGTTGGCCGCCTCCGGCATACTGCTTGCTCAGCCCTTCAATGACGATCATGATTTCGGGGCACTAACCGGAATAACCGAGCCGTTGTAGTGCTGGCGAATAAATTCCGCCACCTGCGGCGAGGTCAGATCTTTAGCCAGCTCTTTGATGCGCGGATCGTTAGCTAACTGCGGGTTGGTGACCAGAATATTGGCATATGGGTTATGTTCGGCGCTCTCCAGCCCCAGCGCGTCTTTCGCAGGCGTCAGTCCGGCTTCCAGCGCGTAGTTACCGTTGATTACGGCCAGGTCGACGTCATCCAGCGAGCGCGGGATCTGCGGCGATTCCACTTCCAGAATCTTCAGCTTATGCGGGTTCTCAACGATATCTTTTGGCGTTGCCAGCGTGGTGGCCGGGTCGGTAAATTTGGCCGCGAGCTTAATCAGCCCTTTGCTTTGCAGCAGGAACAGCGCGCGGCTCAGGTTGGTGGTGTTGTTGGGTACCGCCACGGTAGCTCCTTCCGGCAGCGACTGCAGATCTTTGTGCTTGTGCGAATAGATGCCCAGCGGCTCAATGTGCACCGTCGCGGCGACGGCGAAGGTTTTCCCCAGCGCCTTTTCCTGATCTTTCAGATACGGCACATGCTGGAAGTAGTTAGCGTCGACATCGCCGTTGGCCAGCAGTTCGTTGGCGTTAACGCCGCTGGTCAGCTCAACGATTTTCAGATCCAGCTTCGGATCCTGCTTCTTAATAAAGTTAAGGATTTCTGCATGTGGAACCGGGTCAGCAGCGATACGCAGCGGCTCGGCAGAAGCGCTCCAGGCCAGAGAAAGAGACAGTGCAACCCCTGCCAGTTTGAATGCGGCATGTTTCATGGTGTGTTTCCTTATTGTTTTAGTGTCAGGCAATCAGTTGTTCGCTGCGGGCGCGCAGCACGTCACGGTAATAACGTTCCGCCACGTCCGGGTGGGATCGCAGGCGGCCTTTCAGATAGTTCCAGCCCACATCACGCAGCAGCGGATTCTGCGGATCGCTTTGTGGCCCGTTGGCTTCACGCGCCAGCGTTTCAGGCAGCGAGTAAACCGGCACTACGGCGTCCAACTGAGCGCCGAGGAAGAAGGCGATAGACAGGCGCTGCTGATTGGCGGGCGGCGTCACCACGCGATGGACGGTGGCGCGCAGATAGCCGTTGGTCGCCAGCTCCAGCAGTTCGCCAATGTTCACTACAAAGCTGCCGGGCAGCGGGACTGCATCGATCCACTGACCTTCGCTGACCTCCACCTGTAGACCTTTCTGGTCATCCTGGAGCAAGAAACTCAGGAAGCCGGAATCTTTGTGCGCGCCAACGCCCTGGGTGCTGTTCTGCGTCTCCTGCTGGCCCGGATAGCGAATTAGCTTGATATGTTCGTTCGGCTTTTCGCCGTACAGGGTATCGAAGGCTTCCGGCGGCAACTGGAGCGACTCGGCAAAGGCGCGCAGTAGCGTCATGGCCATCTCGGTCATCGCGCGTTGCCATTGCAGTAGAACCGGGCGCAGCGTCGGCTGCGCTTCGGGCCACAGATTTGGCCCCTGTAATTGCAGCCAGCGTGGATCGTGTTCCCTTAGGGTAATCGCCTGGCGTTCCGCGCCGATATCAAACTGTTCTCGCCAGTCTGGTTGCCCGCGGGTGAGCTCGGCGGCGCTGCGGTTGTAGCCACGAAAATGCGGGGAGTGAATCATCGCCACCTGCTGTTTTTGTTCGTCGGACAGGGCGAAAAAGCGGCGGGATTCAGACTGTAACGACTGCTGTAGGGCGTCGTTGATGCCGTGATCGGTCAGATAAAAAAAGCCAACGTCGCGGGCTGCGTGGCGAAGCTCTTGCAGAAATTCAGCGCGCTCAGATGGCTGATGATAGCGGGCCAGGCTGAGGATTGGCAGGGTGGTCAGACTCATGGTGCTCTCCATTTTGCAGATGAATGCCGTGGTATTCAGGTGGTGCGAATGCGGGATGACAACAACAGCGCTGCATGGGATATCTCCTTTGGGTTAATGGAGACAGACTGCCTGATGGCGGTGAACTCGACCAATAACGTTATTTTCTAATTTAGAACTGCGGGAGGGTCTGAGCTTTTGCGAAATTTTGCTAAAGCGCACGGCACAAGGCCGTGCGCGCGAGAAGGGGATTAATGCTGATTCGGCGCGGCAATATCTGCGCTGATGCGCAGGCCATCTTCGTCAAAGATCATGCAGTGCTGGTTATCGAAGGCGAGGTCAATTTGCTGCCATGGGCGGAAATGAACGTCCCCCGGCAGCAGAATTTTCACGTTATCGTGGCCGTAGCACTGACCGAACAGATAGGTATTGTTGCCGAGACGCTCGACCACTTCACAGTTAAAGGCCAGTACCGTCCCGCTTGTGGTGTTGGTTGAGAGATGCTCCGGGCGAATGCCCAGCGTGACGGTGGCGCCCGGCGTGAGTGGGGTGGTCCCTATAGCCAGCGTCAGCGTGTGCTGCTGGGCGAGTTTCACGGTCAGCGAGCCTGGCTGCCAGTCGGCAACGGTAGCGGGCAGGAAGTTCATCTTCGGTGAGCCGATAAACCCGGCGACGAACTTATTGATCGGATTGTAGTAAAGATCCATCGGTGAACCCATCTGCTCAACCTTACCGTAGTTCATCACCACGATTTTATCGGCCAGCGTCATTGCTTCGACCTGATCGTGGGTGACATACACCATGGTGGTTTTCAGCTCCTGGTGCAGGCGCGCAATGTGCAGACGCATATCCACGCGCAGTTCGGCGTCGAGGTTTGACAGCGGCTCATCGAACATAAAAACGCGAGGGTTACGCACGATGGCACGCCCAATGGCCACACGCTGGCGCTGGCCGCCGGAAAGTTGCTTTGGTTTACGATCCAGCAGGTGAGAAAGCTGTAGCGTTTTGGCGACCATTTCGACCTGACGACGAATATCGTCTTTCGGCACTTTGTTCACTTTCAGGCCGTAACCCATGTTCTCGGCGACGGTCATGTGTGGGTAGAGGGCGTAAGACTGGAATACCATCGCCACACCGCGGTGCGACGGCGCGACATCGTTCATGACTTCGTCGCCGATCAGTACTTCGCCGTCGCTGACCTCTTCCAGCCCGGCAATCATCCGCAGCAGCGTTGACTTGCCGCAGCCGGATGGGCCGACAAACACGGCAAATTCGCCGTCTTCAATATCGAGATTGACATTATGCAGCGTGACGGTGCTGCCAAAGCGTTTTGTGACGTTCCTCAGTCGGATATTAGACATCGACGTTCCCCGAAGTTGTTAACCTTTGCCTGCCGTTGGAGGAGGGCCGCTGAATGTCATTTGTGTATTACGTATTACAATTCAGTCAGGCGATGCTCAACAGCGTAAAAATCTTGGAAAGACTATAACTTCCGCTAATTACGTGCCCTATATCGATGTTTCATTTCTGCAATCACGATCACACAACTCGCAGTTGTTAGTGGTTTTATCATTACTCAAAGCGTAGCGTATAACAAAGTAAAGGCGGCCGAGTAACTCGGTGCTAAACAAGCATTATACGTATCACAGCGTTCTGTACTCTGTAGTTAAAAACGATAAATTGTTACACCTTCACATGAGGTTGATAATGAAAAAGAACACTATTGCCGCACTTGTCCTTACCACTCTGGCTGCGGGGCAGTTGATTAGCCTGCAGGCTCACGCGGCTACGCAGCTTAACGTCTGGGAAGACATAAAGAAATCCGCCGGAATTAAGGATGCTATCGCTGATTTCGAAAAACAGTATGACGTTAAGGTCAACGTGCAGGAGATGCCCTACGCGCAGCAGCTGGAAAAACTGCGCCTTGATGGCCCGGCAGGGATTGGCCCTGATGTTCTGGTTATTCCAAACGATCAGCTCGGTGGCGCGGTGGTTCAGGGGCTGCTGTCGCCGCTGAAGCTTGACCAGAAGCAAATTGATGAGTTTACCCCTGCATCGATTAACGCTTTTCGTATGGACAACGCTCTGTATGGTGTGCCGAAAGCGGTCGAAACGCTGGTGCTGATTTACAACAAAGATTTAATCGATAAGCCGCTGGCCAGCCTTCCAGAATGGTATGACTATTCGAAAACCCAGCGTGCGCAGAACAAATACGGGCTGCTCGCCAAGTTCGACCAGATTTACTACAGCTGGGGTGCGATTGGCCCGATGGGCGGCTATATCTTTGGCGATAACGGCAAAGGCGGCTACAACGCAGAGGATGTCGGTCTGAACAAGCCTGGCGCCGTGGAAGCGGTAACTTACCTGAAAAAATTCTATGCCGACGGCGTCTTCCCTGCGGGAATTATTGGCGACAACGGTCTGAACGCCATTGATTCGCTGTTCACTGAGAAGAAAGCGGCGGCGGTTATCAATGGACCGTGGGCTTTCCAGCCGTATGAAGCCGCCGGCATCAACTACGGTGTGGCACCGCTACCAAATCTGCCGGACGGTAAACCGATGAGCTCCTTCCTTGGCGTGAAGGGCTACGTGGTGTCGACATGGAGTAAAGATAAGGAGATGGCGCAGAAGTTCATCGCGTTTATTAACCAGCCGCAGTATGTGAAAACGCGCTATATCGCGACGCGTGAGATCCCACCGCAGAAGGCGATGATTGACGATCCGATTATCAAGAACGATGAGAAAGCCAGCGCCGTTGCGGTGCAAGCGGCGCGCGCGACGGCAATGCCGGGTATTCCGGAAATGGGCGAAGTGTGGGGGCCGGCCAACGCGGCGCTCGAGCTGAGCCTCACCGGTAAGCAAGAGCCGAAAGCGGCGCTCGATAACGCCGAAAAACAGGTCAAGATGCAGATCGAAGCCATGCAGGCGAGTAACCAGTAAGCGCTGACGTCACGGACGGGAGGGGGACCTCCCGTTTTAAGAAGGAGCCGTGTGTGATTATCAATCCAAGCGAAAATGTAAACAGAGCGCAGGGGGCTGGTCGCCATGCGTGGTGCGGCCTGTTGTTGGCCATTGTGCCTGGCTTTGGCCAGTTCTATCACCGCCAGTGGCTAAAGGGACTTATCTTCCTGGTGCTGCTCAGCAGCTTTATGGGGGTGTTTTATGATTTCTTGCGTGAAGGGCTGTGGGGGCTATACACGTTGGGAGAAGAGGTACCGCGCGATAACTCTATTTTCCTGTTAGCGGAAGGGATTATCAGCGTCCTGATTGTCGCCTTTGGCGTTACCGTCTATTACCTCTCCTTGCGTGATGCGTGGGTCAACGGCAAGAAGCGCGATGAAGGCCAGCAGCTGAACAGCGTGCGCAAGCAGTATCAGATACTGCTGAGCGATGGCTTTCCCTATCTCATGATCACCCCTGGGTTCATCCTGCTGGTATTCGTGGTGATTTTCCCGATCCTGTTTGGTTTTGCCATCGCCTTTACCAACTACAACCTTTACCACACGCCGCCGGCAAAGTTGGTGGACTGGGTAGGGCTTAAGAACTTTGTCAATATTTTCACGCTGTCCATCTGGCGTTCGACCTTCTTTGATGTGCTGCAGTGGACGGTGGTCTGGACGCTGCTGGCCACCACGCTGCAATGTACCGTGGGCGTGCTGCTGGCGATTCTGGTGAACCAGAAGGATCTGCGCTTTAAGCCGCTTATCCGGACTATCTTTATTCTGCCGTGGGCGGTGCCGGGCTTTGTCACCATTCTGGTGTTTGCCGGGATGTTTAACGACTCTTTCGGGGTCATTAACAACGCAATTCTGGCGTTCTTTGGTATCAGCCCGAAAGCGTGGATGACCGATCCGTTCTGGACCAAGACCGCGCTGATTATGATGCAGACCTGGCTTGGCTTCCCGTTTGTGTTTGCCATGACCACGGGGGTATTGCAGGCGATTCCTGACGATCTCTACGAAGCGGCGACGATGGACGGTGCCAGCACCACCACCAAACTGCGCACGATTACGCTGCCGCTGGTGCTGTACTCGATTGCGCCCATCATCATCACGCAATACACCTTCAACTTTAACAACTTCAACATCATCTACTTGTTTAACAACGGTGGGCCGGCGGTGGCTGGGTCGAACGCGGGCGGTACGGATATTCTGGTGTCGTGGATCTATAAGCTGACTATGTCCTCTTCCCAGTACGCCATTGCGGCAACCATTACCATCCTGCTGTCGATTTTTGTCGTCGGGCTGGCGTTGTGGCAGTTCCGCGCCACGAAATCCTTCAAAAATGACGATATGGCGTAAGGGAATCACATGGCTAAATCACAAAGTATCAAACGTGAAAAATGGGTGCGTCTCTCGCTCTCCTGGCTGGTTATCGTGCTGGTTTCCACCATCATTATTTACCCGCTGATCTGGACCATTGGCGCGTCGCTCAACGCCGGTAACAGCCTGTTGAGTACCTCCATTATTCCGGAGAATCTGTCGTTCCAGCATTACGTGGATCTGTTTAACGGCCAGGTGAACTATATGACCTGGTACTGGAACTCGATGAAAATCAGCTTCCTGACCATGGTGCTGACGCTGATCAGTGTCAGCTTCACCGCCTATGCGTTCTCGCGCTTTCGCTTTAAAGGGCGGCAGAACGGGCTGATGCTGTTTTTACTGCTGCAGATGATCCCGCAGTTTTCCGCGCTGATCGCCATTTTCGTGCTCTCTCAGCTGCTGGGGCTGATTAACAGCCACTTCGCGCTGGTGCTGATCTACGTGGCGGGGATGATCCCGATGAATACCTATCTGATGAAAGGCTATCTCGACGCGATCCCCAAAGATCTTGATGAGTCCGCGCGCATGGACGGGGCGAGTAACTTCCGCATCTTTATCGAGATAATCATGCCGCTGTCGAAGCCGATTGTGGCGGTGGTGGCGCTGTTTTCCTTCACCGGCCCGCTGGGGGATTTCATTCTCTCCAGCACCATCCTGCGTACGCCGGATAAATACACTCTGCCTATCGGGTTGTACAACCTGGTGGCGCAAAAAATGGGCGCCAGTTACACCACCTACGCGGCAGGTGCCGTGCTGATTGCCGTACCGGTGGCGATTCTCTATCTGGCATTACAGAAATACTTCGTGTCCGGCCTGACCTCCGGCAGCACCAAAGGATAACCACATGAAAAGATTTGCACCCGCTTTGCTTGCTGTTTGTCTCTCCTGTAGTTTTTCCGCATCGTCGTTTGCGGCCGAGGTGCTGCAAACGAAGCCGTTTAACGCGATGCCAGCGGACTTTATTAAAGGTGCGGATATTTCGACGCTGCTGGATGCCGAGAAGCATGGTGCTCGTTTCTATAATGAACAAAACCAGCCACAGGACGCGCTGGCTATTCTCAAAGCCAACGGCGTGAACTACGTTCGTCTGCGCCTGTGGGTTGACCCGAAAGATGCCGACGGCAACGCGTATGGCGGTGGTGATAACGATCTCGCCAGTACGCTGGCGCTGGCGAAGCGAGCAAAAGCGCAGGGTATGAAGCTGCTGCTGGACTTCCACTACAGTGATTTCTGGACCGATCCAGGCAAGCAGTACAAACCGAAAGCCTGGGAAAAGATGGACTACCCGCAGCTGAAAACCGAGATTCACAACTATACCCGCGACACTATTGCCCGCTTCAAAAAAGAGGGCGTGCTGCCGGATATGGTGCAGATTGGAAACGAAATTAACGGCGGTATTCTCTGGCCGGAAGGCAAAAGCTGGGGGCAGGGCGGCGGCGAATTTGACCGTTTAGCCGGCCTGCTGAATGCGGCGATTTCCGGGCTTAAAGAGAATCTGAAGGACGGCGAGCAGGTTAAAATTATGCTCCACCTGGCTGAAGGCACTAAAAACGACACTTTCCGCTGGTGGTTTGATGAAATCAGCAAACGCAACGTGCCGTATGACGTGATTGGCCTGTCGATGTATACCTACTGGAATGGCCCTATCAGCGCATTGAAGGCCAACATGGATGACATCAGCAAACGCTACAACAAAGATGTCATCGTGGTCGAAGCCGCCTACGGCTATACCCTGGAGAACTGCGATAACGCGGAAAACAGCTTCCAGGCGAAAGAAGAGAAAGACGGTGGTTATCCGGGCACGGTTCAGGGGCAATATAACTATATTCATGACTTGATGCAGGCCATTATTGATGTTCCCGATAATCGAGGCAAAGGCATTTTTTATTGGGAGCCAACCTGGATTGCCGTTCCGGGAAATACCTGGGCTACAAAAGCGGGCATGAAATATATCCATGATGAATGGAAAGAAGGTAATGCGCGCGAAAATCAGGCGCTATTTGACTGTAAAGGGAAAGTCTTGCCGTCGGTAAAAGTATTTAATTAATTTGAACACTCTTTTTCAGGATTTTATTATGAAAAAATTTCCGCCTTTGAGCCCGAAGGTTAATGCGCTATTGCATGGTGCAGATTATAACCCGGAGCAATGGGAGAATTATCCCGGTATTATCGATCAGGATATTACGATGATGCAGCAGGCAAACTGTAATGTCATGTCGGTGGGGATATTTAGCTGGGCCAAACTTGAGCCGCAAGAAGGCGTATTTGATTTCGCCTGGCTGGATAATGTTATTGATAAACTGTATGCCGCCGGGATACATGTTTTTTTAGCCACCCCAAGCGGCGCGCGTCCGGCGTGGATGTCAAAAGCCTATCCGGAAGTGTTGCGCGTGGGGCGTGACCGCGTGCCGGCGCTGCACGGCGGTCGCCATAATCACTGTATGACCTCGCCGGTTTACCGCGAGAAGACGCTAAAAATCAATACGCTGCTGGCGGAACGCTATTCACAGCACCCGGCGGTGCTGGGCTGGCATATTTCCAATGAATACGGCGGCGAGTGCCACTGCCCGCGTTGTCAGGCTAAGTTTCGCGACTGGCTGAAGGCGCGTTATAAGACGCTCGATAATCTGAACCACGCCTGGTGGAGCACCTTCTGGAGCCACACCTATACCGACTGGGAGCAGATTGAATCACCGTCGCCGCAGGGGGAAGTGTCTATCCATGGCCTGAACCTCGACTGGCGACGTTTTAACACCGCGCAGGTGACTGAATTTTGTCGTCATGAAATTGCGCCATTAAAGGCGGTGAACCCGGACCTGCCGGTGACCACCAACTTTATGGAGTATTTCTACGATTACGATTATTCGCAGCTCGCCGAGCCGCTGGACTTCATCTCCTGGGATAGCTATCCAATGTGGCATCGCGATAAAGACGAGACCACGCTCGCCTGCTATACCGCGATGTACCACGATATGATGCGTACACTGAAGGGCGGCAAACCGTTCGTGCTGATGGAATCCACGCCGAGTGTGACCAACTGGCAGCCGACCAGCAAGCTGAAGAAACCGGGTATGCACATCCTCTCTTCGCTACAGGCGGTAGCCCACGGCGCGGATTCCGTGCAGTACTTCCAGTGGCGTAAGAGCCGTGGTTCGGTGGAGAAATTCCACGGTGCGATTATCGATCATGTCGGGCATCTCGATACCCGCGTTGGCCGCGAGGTCACTCAGCTTGGTCATATCTTAAGACAGCTACCGGACGTTGTCGGCTGTCGCACTGATGCGAAGGTCGCCATCATCTTTGACCAGCAGAGCCGTTGGGCCATGGACGATGCGCAAGGGCCACGTAACAAAGGTATGGAGTATGAGCTGACGGTGAACGAACACTATCGTCCGTTCTGGGAGCAAGGGGTCGCCGTAGACGTGATTGACGCCGATGGCGATCTCAGCGCCTATCAGCTGGTGATTGCGCCAATGCTGTATATGGTGCGCGATGGTTTTGCCGAGCGCGCCGAAGCCTTTGTCGCTAACGGTGGCCACCTGGTCACCACCTACTGGACGGGGATCGTCAATGAAAGCGATCTCTGCCACTTGGGCGGTTTCCCTGGCCCGCTGCGCAAGCTGTTAGGTATCTGGGCGGAAGAGATAGATTGCCTGGACGACGGTGAGCGTAATCAGATTCAGGGGCTGGCGGGGAACATGGTTGGACTGCAGGGCCCTTACCAGGTGCGCCACCTGTGTGAACTGATTCACCCTGAAACTGCGCAGACGCTGGCGTCGTATCGCGATGATTTCTATGCGGGGCGCCCGGCCGTGACCGTCAATAGCGTCGGTAAGGGCAAGGCGTGGCATATTGCTTCGCGCAACGATCTGGCGTTCCAGCGAGATTTCTTCACCTCGTTAATGGATGAGCTGGCGCTGCCGCGAGCGGTTGCCAGCAGCTTTCCACCCGGGGTGGTGGCTACCGCGCGTACCGATGGCGAAAGCGCCTTTGTCTTTGTGCAGAACTTTACCGCGCAGACGCAGACAGTTACCTTGCCGGATGGCTATGAACTTGTCGCGACAGGCGCTGATGCCAGCGGTCAGCTGGTGCTGCAACCCTGGGACTGCCGTGTCGTTCGCCGTAAAGCATAATCCGCTGCAATCCCAAGCCTGCTCATCCGAGCAGGCTTTTTTACCTCTGTAGATAATCAAGGAGCGTCGATGATGGTCAGTCTTAAATCCTTCCTGCACTACTTCTCCCAGCCTAAACCGTCGGTGCCATTAAGCGCCAATGAGCAACAGCAAATTCAGCGTCTGATTAGCGCATTTGGTGGTCAGAATAATATTGAAAATGTTGATGCCTGTATTACGCGATTGCGCGTCACGGTTAAGGACCTGTCTGTCGTGGATTCTCAGGCGTTGCAGAATGAAGGTGCGCTGGGGGTTATTATTCTTGGGCAGCAGGTTCACGCTATTTTTGGCAAGCAATCTGATGCGCTGCGTCAGTTGTTAGATGAACACTTTGCGGGTAATAAATAAATTAGTATGTTGCCATCTGGAAATTTTTCACGGTTCTGCCGGATGGCGCTTCGTTTATTTGGGAAATAATGGTTTTATATGAAAACCCTGATTTGATATCGGGGTTTTTTATTATTGGTGTGATAAAAAAAGAGGACAACCTAATAATAGCATTATCCCCAAGGCCAGATGATAGAAACAATAATGGAGTGGCAAATATAAAATTGGCGCAAATAACAAAAGATAGAATTAGGGCAAAACAATGATTCAGTCAGGTTAACGTATTACCACCAGGCTTCCACCTGCACGCCGAAGTTCCAGGTATCGCTGGCGGTGCCGTCGTTAAAGGCATTGCCCTGTTCGGAATCATTCAGGTAAGAGGCAAAGACGCGCAGCTCCGGACGAGACATAAAGTCAGGGCCATCTGCCAGGCCTAACGCGATGGTGTATTTCTCGCCGCTCTGCTTATAGTGGCTACCGTCAGTGTAGGAGTCTTTCTGATAGAAACCACCCACTTCACCAATTAAACGTACATATTCAGTGAACTGATATTGCGCGCGGCCAACCAGCGAGACCAGACGTGATTTATCGGTGTACTCGGTAGTGTTATCCGCCGAACCGTAGGTCAGCACGTGGTTAAGAGAGAACTTGTCGGTAATTGGGATCAGACCGGTGTTGATAACACGGTAGCCGGTGGCATCATTGACATAGTTCCACATGTCGTACCAACCTCCACCCTGGGAGACCATGTTCTGCGCCAGGCCTTTGTTGGCATATTGCAGCACCAGCTTGTTATAGCCGCCAAACATATCCTGGCTGATTTCACCGGTCAGCATCACACCGTTATCAGCATCGTACAGGCCGCCGTAATCCTTCTGTTTGTCAGTTGCGTTCGGCATGGCGTAGTCGATACCAAATTCGGTCCAGGCACCACTCCATGGTTTCCAGCCCGCATAGCGAAGGTCAATGTAGTTAATGTTTACGTCGTTATCACCGTCAACGCGATAGTCGACATCGTTGGCGTCGCCGCGGATCCAGGCCAATGAAACCGCGCCAGGGCCAACGGTATAATTTTCGATCCCGGCGCCGGAGCCGGAAATATTCCAGTATTTGGTATCAATGATGTGCAGATCGTGGCGTTGGTAATAGCGTTTCCCACCCCAGATAACCGCATTCGGATCGCCCGGGATAAGCCCTTTAATCTGTAGGTTTAATTGACGCAGACCAAACTGCGCATCGTCGCCGAAGGTGGTTTCGTTATCGTTTGAACCGTCGGAAACCATGCTGACCATTGAGTCCAGGTAGAAACTGACATCGTTTTTCTTATACACCTCAGAACCCAATTCAAGTTCACCGTAGGTGTCGGCTTCGTTTCCCAAACGGCCGAGTTTGTTTTTTTGCCATTCCTGCATTCCGCCATCGCCAGAAACGCCTACGCCGGAGCGGAGGTAGCCATGGAAATCAATAGGAACTGACGTTGCCGCCAGCAGAGAAGATGAAGTCAGCGCAGTAGCTAACGCAATTGAAAGCGTGCGTAGGGTTGTTTTCATTATTATCCTCGTTTTGTTTTGTATTACGTTCACATAACGAGTGTATTAAAATGCCTAAATGTAAAATCTGGCAAACATTTGATTGTTGATATGTGACTAACTGCAAATAAATTAACCATTTTCTGTTCATTTTGTAAGGGGTTTCTTGTTGCATGGAAATGTGGGCGTATATCTTTTTTATGTTATCGTATGTCATAAATCAGGTCGGTAGACGTTTTTTGGGATGACCCCTGTTACAATCTAGCGATAACAACATAAGGAACCGGACGATGAAGTCTAAAAGCGCAACTTTGGAAGACGTTGCTCGCCATGCGGGCGTCTCCTACCAGACTGTGTCCAGGGTACTCAATAAATCTGCCAATGTATCCGAAGCCACACGCCACAAGGTGGAGAAATCCATCGAGGCACTCCGCTATGTCCCAAACCGACTTGCCCAGCAGCTGGTTGGCAAGACCACTCATACCCTTGGACTGGTGACCACCTCACTGGCGTTGCACGCGCCTTCTCAGGTTGCGGCAGCGGTGAAACGCTACGCAAATGTAGAGGGGTATCAGGTACTGATTTCGATGATTGATGAGAACGTCAATCATAGTGTTCAGGATTCGATCAACGAACTGAAATCACAGCTGGTCAGCAAAGTGATTATCAACGTACCATTAGAGACTGAAACAGCACAGAAAATTGCAGATGACAACGATGATATCGTCTGTCTTTTCCTCGATGTTGATCCCTATAGTTCGGTGTATAACGTTTCGTTTAATCCGGCAGATGGCACCCGTGCCAGCGTCAAATATCTGTATGAGTCGGGTCATCGTGAGATGGCGATTCTGGCCGGCCCGGTGAGTTCTGTCTCCGCCAACCTACGTTTGAGAAGCTGGCTGGATACGCTCAATAGCTACGGACTGAAGCCAGTGACCGTGCGGCACGGCAACTGGGATGCACAAAGCGGCTATGCCTGTGCGCTGCAAATGCTGCGCGAGACCCCGGATTTCTCGGCGGTGCTGGTGGGGAACGATCAGATGGCGTTAGGGGTGCTGAGCGCATTTCATCAGCATCAGGTCGCCATTCCCGGCGAAAAGTCGGTGATTGGTTACGATGACACCTATGAAAGCTCATTTTTCTACCCAGCGCTGACCACGGTATCGTTAGACCTGGACTTGCAGGGCAAAGAGGCGGTACGCCGCATTCTTGAAAGTGACGACAACGCTTCGTCACGGACTTCATCCATTCTCCCTGCTCGCCTTGTCGTGCGCCACTCTTCTGGTGCGAAGGTGGAGCAGGGCAAAGATATGCAGGCGATTGCCGAGCAGCTGCGCGCGATTGCGCATCAGCTTAGCCGCTAACCTCCCTTGCCGGAGTGCAGTCTGCACTTCGGCTATTTCCCTTAAAACTGTAGGGTTGCAAAGCGTTTTTTGACGGCGTATCGTAATTGTTATGTTATAACATATTAATTGAGGATCAGATGAAAGCGAACATCCACCCCCATTACCGTACCGTGGTATTCCACGACACCAGCGCTAACGAGTACTTTAAAGTCGGCTCCACCATCAAAACGGACCGGGAAATTGAGCTGGAAGGTGTGACATATCCTTATGTCACAATTGATGTTTCCTCCAAATCGCACCCGTACTACACCGGGAAGCAGCGCAGCGTTTCCGCCGAAGGTAGCGTCGCGCGCTTTACCCAGCGTTTTGGCCGCTTTGTTGATGTGAAAAGGGGGTCCTGATGCAGGTACTTAACTCGCTGCGCAGTGCGAAACAGCGCCACCCGGATTGCCAGATAGTGAAGCGCAAAGGTCGTCTTTACGTGATCTGTAAATCCAACCCCCGCTTTAAAGCCGTACAGGGGCGCAAAAAACGTCGTTAACGGAAGGCCTCCAGGGACTGGCGCTGCTTGCCGTCGGCGGTAAAGTTATCGGCGGCAAGCCAGGCCTGGAAGGCGCGGTCCAGCGCGGGCCATTCGCCGTCGATAATGGAAAACCAGTCGGTATCGCGGTTGTGGCCTTTAATCACCAGCGCCTGGCGAAAACGTCCTTCAAACTGAAAACCTAAACGTAGTGCCGCACGGCGTGAGGGGTCGTTAAAACTGTTGCATTTCCATTCATAGCGACGGTAGCCGAGCGTCTCGAAGGCGTAGCGCATCAGCAGCCACTGCGCTTCCGTCGAGGCGGGCGTGCGGCTAAGCAGTGGCGAAAAGTGGACGTGCCCCACTTCCATCACCCCATGATTTGGCTCGATACGCATCAGTGCCAGCGAGCCCACTGGCTGCTGGGTGGGGATATCTATTACCGCAAAGTGCAGCGGATCCTGAAGGGATTCCACGCCGGCGATCCACTGACGATACTCTTCCACCGATCCCTCTGGCTCACGCAGCAGCCACGTCCAGTTACGGGTATCCGCCGCTTGCTGATGGGCGGCAAAGAGCGCATCAGCATGTTGCAGACTTAGCGGTTCCAGACGGCAATACTGACCTTCCAGCACCACGCGCTGCGGATACGGGCGCGGCTGCCAGTCCGGCAGGGCATCGCCAATTAGCTGACCAAATTGATTGAGCTGACTCATAACCTCTCCTTAGGGAAATAAACAATACGTCGAGCGTAGGGCTTTACTGGTTCCATAAAAAGTTCCATCGGAGTATCTTTTGATGGTGCCACGAGGAGCAGCCATGAATATTCCCGACGATCCCTTTTTTACTCTATTGAGTGATGCGCTTGCGGCGCGTGGCGCAGAAACGCTGCAACGCAGCCTGTACGCGGCGCTCAGAAACGCCATCCTGTGCGGACAGCTCCAGGCTCAGAGCTGGCTTCCTGGTTCTCGGACGTTGGCCGAGCGGCTGAGCATTTCACGTAATACGGTCAACGCCGCCCTGGAACAGCTGGCGATGGAAGGTTATCTACGTCGCGATCGTCGTGGCTCCCGGGTGGCGTCTCTACCGCAGACGGCGAGGGCCACAGACTGTATCCCGGTCTCACTGCCGGAACGCCTGCTGGATTTGCCGCAGGTACAGCCTCGCGATACGCCGCCGCTCCTGTTCACCCCCGGCACGCCGGCCATCAACTACTTTCCTTTGCCGCTGTGGCGTCGATTGCTGGATCGCGTTTTGCGCGAACAGGGTAGCAGCCTGCTTGGCTACGGCGATGCAGCGGGAGAATGGCCGCTGCGGGTGGCGATTGCCCGGCATCTGGCGTTATCGCGTGGTATCGACTGTGATGCGCGGCAGATTGTCATCACCGAAGGCGCGCTGGAAGGTGTCAATCTTTGCACGCATCTGCTGAGTGAACCGGGACAGAGAGCGTGGGTAGAGGAGCCTGGCTACTTCGGCGCGAAAAGCGCGTTTCTGGCGGCGGGGCTTCTGCTGGAGGGTGTGGCGGTAGATAACGAGGGAATGCGGATTGCCGCCAATATGCCGCCACCAACGCTGATTTTTACCTCGCCTTCACACCAGTACCCGACCGGTAGCGTGCTTAGCGCGGCGCGACGGCTGGCGCTGCTGGAATATGCGCGCCAGCATGGCTGCTGGATTATCGAAGATGACTACGACAGTGAATTTCGCTTCAGCGGTGAGCCGATTCCGGCGATGCGCGGCATGGACGACAACGCGCCGGTGGTGTACCTCGGTACTTTCAGCAAGACGTTATTCCCATCGCTACGCATTGGATTTATGGTCCTGCCGCCGATGCTGGTGGAGGCGGCACAACCCGCTATTCGTGCGCTGCTGCGCGGTGGGCATCGGGCGGAGCAGCGTGCGCTGGCGAGCTTCATTGAGGAAGGGCACTATGCCCGACATCTGGCGGCGATGCGCCGGCTGTACCGCAAGCGTCAGGCACAGCTGCGCGCGGCGCTGGGAGAAGAATTAAGCGTACCGCACGAATTAATGGCAGGTGAGGGCGGGTTACATATGACGGTCGCCATTGACGGCATTGATGACGTGTCGCTGGTGCGCCAGGCACGCGCGCATCAGATGACGCCCAGCGCGCTCAGCACCTTTTATCTCGATCGCCAGCATGCCCGTACGGGGCTAGTGCTGGGCTATGGTAATACGTCCGCCTCACAGTTTGCACCGGCAATACGGACGTTACAGCGGCTTATTGCGCCGCTTCGGCGCGGGCAAGAGTAAATACGTCGTAGAACGACAGGTCGCCCTTGGTGGTGACCATTTTTTGCAGCTGCGTTTTGTACTGACCGTCCACACGGTTGGAGTGCAGAATATTGTCAATCAGCTCCGGCGGTACGAAGCGGGTATTGTACCATTCACCGTTGTAGCACACGCGGAAATCCAGCACATCGATATCTTCGTATCGGTAACGCGGATAGACATCGAAGAAGAAGAAGCCGTTCAGTAGCGCAAACAGCAGCCATAGCAGCCAGACCGAGTCGGCAAGCGTTTCGGAGCGCATCATCACGACCAGGGTGGCAAAGAAGGCGAGGTACATGGCGATGAACAGGCCGGGGTGATTGCGAATAAAACTGATACTAAAGCGCGGCCGGTTGTCGCGCTTTTCGCGGGCGTTGAGTTCATCAATAGTTTGCGTGAGTAATCGCTGGATCTCGGACATCTTTTTGCTCGGCAACGTAAGGCGGAATAGCCTATTGTATGTTGCGTTAATCCATGCAGAAAGTAACAGATTGGTTGCAAAAAAGCATAACAGTCCGTAGCGGTTATCAGGCTAACATTTTGATGATGCGGGCCGGGTTGCCGCCCACAACGGCATTGGCCGGAACGTCTTTTACCACAACGGCGCCGGAAGCAATCACCGCGTTATCGCCAATCGTCACGCCGGGGTTAATCACCGCGCGTCCACCAATCCACACATTGTGGCCAATTGTCACCGGTTTGCCGAACTCGATGCCGCTATTGCGTTCAATGGCGTTGAGAGGATGAGTCGCGGTGTAAATATGTACACCCGGTGCCAGCATGCAGTTATCGCCGATATGAATCGGGCAGACGTCGAGCATGACGCAGTCGAAGTTAGCGTAGAAGTTGGCGCCAAGAAAGATATTGTAGCCATAGTCGCAGCGGAACGTTGGCTCGATATAAGCATCGTCGCCTTTGCCGAGCAGTTCACGGAGTAGTGCAGCGCGTTCGGTTTTTTCATCCGGGGCCGTATGGTTATACCGGTGAACCAGCTGCCTTGCGCGGATCCTGTCCGTTGTTAGCGTGTCATCGGACGGGCGATAGTGCTCGCCGGCAATCATTTTACGTTTTTCATCACTCATGGGCGTCTCCCTCTGGTTGAGATATCACCTTAAAAGGTGAATATCGCCTTGGGAACGTTCCCTGTTCATCGATGTGATGCTATTCACACAATCACTGGATGAAAGAGAGAAGTCACAGATGAAAAAGAAAATTAACGGATGTACTTCCACACGGTCGAGGGGATTTTGTCGTACAATTTATTCATCGTCAATTCCGCCAGACGATGGTCTGCCGCTGAGTAAAATACCGCCAGTTCGTTATCAGACAGCTCATATTTATTTTTTTCAATAACGCGTTCCAGTGTGTCAATAGACTGACAGCGGCGTAGGCGCATCAAATAATCGGTTTTAGTTAGTGGTTTATCAGACATAATTCACCCATTGATTGTAATAATTTTAACAAGACAGGCTAACAGGGTTAGCGCGGCTAGCATTGACAAAACAACGGAAGAGTTTGTTCCCTGACTTCCGCCATTTTTGCAGGTCGACGCTATTAATGCCGTAGTTGCTGAATAACATGAAAGTATCATCCAGATATTCATCAATCTGTGCAATCAGTTTATTATCGTCGTCGTACTTAATTTTATAATTAAGCGCGAACGTTGCAATATGTTCTATCAGCTCATTAAGCTGCAGGTTAACCGCCGAGGTAGGGTCATTCACCCAGCCATGGTTACTCTCTTCGAGCGTGGCAAGACAATCATGATACAGGGTTTCACAAAGAAACTTAAGCTGTGCGATATCATGTCTTTTTGGTGAGTATTCGTCCATAACGCATCCCCCTTGTCGTAGTGCAAACAACGAATAACAAATACCGGTGTGGGATGGTACTGCTGGCAACCTGAAACGTGCACCTGTTCCTGATCTGCTGTAACTATAATCTACTCCGCAAAAGATTTCACCGAGCTATTACGAAAAATTACAATTAAATCTCAGCAGGTTAAATTTTTTCCCTTCTCACCCATATGACTGAGCATAAGAAGCTAACGCCTTGTTTCTGTTCCGGAAGACGTTGAGCGATATGTCGATTCATAACCTTAGACCGCCGTGGGAGAGGAGAGTGCGTTCATTGCGGCTAGGAATGTTCCTAATTTTTTTCTTAACGAATACGCACTTTCCGGATTATTCGAAATAAATTAAAGATAAATCTCAAATTCTTAAATTTATCAATCCATCTTATTTTTATTATTACGGGTATGCAAAGATTCTCATTTATTAATGAATGATTAAAAAGTAGACGTTTTAAGGTGGTTTGCGGCGAGATAAAAAAAGGGCCGCTTGCGCGGCCCTTTCAATGAGACAGTTTTAGTGATGCTCAACCTTATGGCTGTGCTCAATGTCTTCGTTTTTACGACTGAAACGACGACGCACGACCACGAAGAACACCGGTACGAAGAAGATAGCCAGTACGGTCGCCGTGACCATCCCGCCCATTACGCCGGTACCAACGGCGTTCTGCGCACCGGAGCCAGCGCCGGAGCTGATAACCAGCGGCATAACGCCGAGGATAAAGGCCAGCGAGGTCATCAGGATTGGACGCAGACGCATACGAACCGCTTCCAGCGTCGCCTCAATGAGACCTTTACCTTCTTTGTCCATCAGGTCTTTGGCGAACTCAACGATCAAGATGGCGTTTTTCGCCGATAGACCGATGGTGGTCAACAGGCCCACCTGGAAGTAAACGTCGTTGGTCAAACCGCGCAGCGTCGCCGCCAGCAGCGCACCGACAACCCCCAGCGGAACCACCAGCATAACCGAGAACGGAATTGACCAGCTCTCATACAGCGCTGCCAGACAAAGGAAGACGACGATCAGCGAAATCGCGTACAGGGCAGGGGCCTGGTTACCGGACAGACGTTCCTGGTAGGACATACCCGTCCAGTCGTAGCCGATACCCGCCGGCAGTTTACCCGCCAGTTCTTCCATCAGGTTCATGGCCTCACCGGTACTCTTACCTTCAGCCGCCTGACCCAGGATTTCCATGGATGGCAGGCCGTTGTAACGTTCCAGACGCGGTGAACCGTATTCCCAGCGAGAGGTAGAGAAGGCCGAGAACGGCACCATCTGACCATCGCTACCGCGAACGTACCATTTGCCGATATCTTCAGGCAGCATACGGTATTTCGCTTCGGACATCAGGTACACCTTCTTCACACGACCGCGGTCGATGAAGTCGTTGACGTAGCTACCGCCCCAGGCCGTGCCGAGAGTGGTATTGATGTCGCTGATGGATACACCCAGCGCCTGGGCTTTTTCCTGATCGATATCGATCTTGAACTGCGGCGTATCTTCCAGGCCGTTAGGACGTACGCCGGTCAGCACGTCTGGGTGCTGGGCAATCATCCCGAACAGCTGGTTACGCGCCTGGGTCAGTTTTTCGTGTCCCAGACCCGCCTGGTCAATCAGCTGGAAGTCGAAGCCGGTTGCGGTACCCAGCTCTACGATAGCTGGCAGGTTAAAGGCGAACACCATTGCGTCTTTAATCTGCGAGAAGTAGCCCATCGCACGACCGGTAATCGCTTCAACCTTGTTCTCAGCGCCCGGACGTTGACTCCAGTCTTTCAGCGACACGAATGCGATACCGGTGTTCTGGCCACGACCCGCGAAGCCGAAGCCGTTTACGGCGAAGACGGATTCAACGTTGTTTTTCTCTTTGGTGAGATAGTAATCGGTCATCTCATCCAGCACTTTCTGCGTACGTTCCTGGGTCGCACCGGCAGGCAGCTGCGCCATGCTGAGGAATACGCCCTGGTCTTCGTCCGGCAGGAACGAGCTTGGCAGACGTACAAACAGGAACGCCATGCCGACAACGATGATCAGATACAGCAGCAGGTAACGACCGGTGCTGCGCAGAATGTTGCCTACGCTATCGGTGTAGTGGTGCGTGCTCTTCTCGAACATCCGGTTAAACCAGCCGAAGAAACCGGTGGTTGTGCCGTGGCTGCCTTTCTGAATAGGTTTCAGCATAGTGGCACACAGCGCCGGCGTCAGAATCAACGCCACCAGTACCGACAGCGCCATCGCCGAAACGATAGTGATGGAGAACTGACGATAGATAGCACCGGTAGAACCGCCGAAGAAGGCCATCGGGATAAATACCGCAGACAGCACCATCGCGATACCGACCAGTGCGCCCTGAATCTGGCCCATGGACTTACGCGTCGCTTCTTTAGGCGGCAGGCCCTCTTCGGCCATCACACGCTCAACGTTCTCGACCACCACGATGGCGTCATCCACCAATAGCCCGATGGCGAGCACCATCCCGAACATCGTCAGGGTGTTTATCGAGAAGCCGAACGCGGCAAGCACCGCAAAGGTCCCGAGCAGGACGACCGGTACGGCGATGGTTGGGATCAACGTCGCGCGGAAGTTCTGCAGGAACAGATACATCACCAGGAACACCAGGATGATCGCTTCGACCAGTGTTTTCACTACTTCATGAATCGAGATCTTAACGAACGGGGTGGTGTCGTACGGGTAAACGATTTTCAGGCCTGACGGGAAGAACGGCTCCATTTTCACCAGTTCAGCGCGAATGGCATTCGCGGTGTCCAGGGCGTTAGCGCCGGTCGCCAGTTTAATCCCCAGACCGGAAGCCGGCTGTCCGTTAAACTTCGCTACCACGTCATAGCTTTCACCGCCGAGCTCAATTTTCGCAACGTCGCGCAGGCGAACCTGTGAACCGTCCTGATTGACCTTCAGCAGAATGTTGCCAAACTCTTCGGTATTCGTCAGTCGGGTCTGCGCCACGATAGAGGCGTTCAGCTGCTGGCCTGGTACAGGCGGCGTACCACCTAACTGACCTGCCGCAACCTGGGCGTTCTGCGCTTTCAGAGCGCTGATGACATCAACCGGCGTCAACTGGAAGTTGTTCAGCTTGTTCGGGTCCATCCAGATACGCATCGCATACTGAGAACCGAACAACTGAACGTCGCCCACGCCGCTGGTACGGCTGATGGCGTCTTTCATGTTCGCTGCCACGTAGTCAGAAATATCGTCCTGGTTCATGGTGCCGTTGGTGTTGATAACACCGACGACCATCAGGAAGCTGCTGGACGCTTTCTCAACGCTGATACCCTGCTGCTGAACTTCCTGCGGCAGAAGTGGCGTTGCCAGTGCGAGCTTGTTCTGTACCTGAACCTGAGCGATGTCCGGATCGGTACCGGATTCGAAGGTCAGCGTGATGGTTGCGGTACCGGTGGAGTCGCCGTTGGAGGACATGTACATCAGGTGATCGATACCGTTCATATTCTGTTCGATAACCTGAGTAACCGTGTTCTGCACCGTTTCGGCGTCAGCACCGGGGTACATGGCTGTGATCGAAATTGCAGGCGGCGCAATCGTCGGATATTGCGCAACCGGCAATTTGAGGATCGATAGCCCCCCAGCCAGCATGATAATGATGGCGATCACCCACGCAAATATGGGGCGATCGATAAAGAAATTAGGCATGTCTTAACGGCTCCTGTTTAAGTTAAGACTTGGATTGTTCTGACTGAGCAGCGCCCGCTGCGGCTTGCTGTTTATCGTCAGAAGTGACTTCCTGGGCTTTTACCTGCACGCCAGGTTTCACTTTTTGCAGACCGCTGATGATGACGCGATCGCCATCTTTCAGACCTTCGGTCACCAGCCATTTATCGCCAATGGCCTGGGTTGCAACAATCTGGCGGGTTTCAACTTTATCGCCTTCACCGATAACCAGCGCACTCGCGTCGCCACGTGGCGTACGGGTGACACCCTGCTGAGGCACCAGCAGCGCAGTCGGGTTGGTACCTTCTTCCAGACGCGCACGCACGAACATGCCCGGCAGCAGCGTATGATCTGGGTTCGGGAAGATCGCGCGCAGCGTGATAGAACCGGTCGTCTGGTCAACGGTCACGTCAGAGAACTCTAAGGTGCCGCTCTGCGGATATTTGATGCCGTCGTTGGTCACCAGATCCACTTTCGCTTTGCCGTTTTCTTGTTTCAGTTTGCCATCCGCCAGCTCCTGCTTCAGGCGCAGGAAGTCGTTGCTGGACTGCGTAACGTCAACATAGATAGGGTCCAACTGCTGAACGGTGGCCAACGCGGTGGTTTGCCCGTTCTGTACCAGCGCGCCTTCGGTGACCGAAGACTTACCAATGCGTCCGCTGATAGGCGAGGTGACTTTGGTATAAGCCAGGTTGATACGCGCGGTTTCTACGGCGGCTTTTGCGGCGACAACGGCGGCGTTAGCCTGTTGGGCATCGGCCAGGGCGGTATCGTAATCCTGTTTACTGATGTACTGAGTACCCAGCAGTTTGGAGTAACGGCTGACGGTCAGTTTGGCGATGTTCGCTGCCGCTTCGGCTTTCGCTAAATCACCTTTCGCACTTTCATAAGACGCCTGGTAAGTTGCCGGATCAATCTGATACAGCGATTCGCCCGCTGTGATTTCGCCACCTTCGATAAAGTTGCGCTTCAGAATAATACCGCTGACCTGCGGACGAACTTCCGCGATACGGAAGGCGCTGGTACGTCCCGGTAATTCTGTCGTGATTACAAGAGGTTCAGATTTGAGCGTCACAACGCCAACTTCTGGCATATGTTGTGCTCCTTGCTGAGCTGGTTTGTCGTCACATCCTGTTAGCGCTAAGCTGCCTGAGAGCATCAGAACGACCGCCAGAGGCGTTAACCCTCTGTTTTTGTTCATATGTAAACCTCGAGTGTCCGATTTCAAATTGATCAATGGAACAAGCGTCCACAAACCCATTGCTGCGTTTGTATTATCGTCATACTATGGTACATACATTCATAAATGTATGTAAATCTAACCCCTGCAATTTCACCGACCTATGGCACGAAAAACCAAAGAACAAGCGCAAGCTACGCGTCAGCACATACTGGATGTTGCCCTACGGTTGTTCTCACAGCAGGGGGTATCATCTACTTCACTCGCCGAGATTGCAAAAGCGGCTGGGGTGACGCGTGGGGCAATCTACTGGCACTTTAAGGATAAGTCGGATCTGTTTAACGAAATCTGGGCGTTATCAGAATCCAGCATCAGCGATCTTGAGATTGAGTATCGGGCAAAATTCCCGGGGGATCCACTCTCAGTATTGAGGGAAATCCTGGTTTACATTCTCGAAGCTACCGTGCTCGAAGAGCGCCGACGTCTGATGATGGAAATCATTTTTCACAAATGTGAGTTTGTCGGTGAAATGGCCGTAGTGCAACAGGCACAGCGCAATTTATGTTTAGAAAGTTACGATCGCATTGAACAGACGTTAAATGACTGTGTGGCAGCCAACGTCTTACCGGCTAATTTGCTCAGTCGCCGCGCGGCTATTCTCACCCGCAGCTATATTTCCGGGCTGATGGAAAACTGGCTGTTTGCCCCAACTTCGTTCGACTTACGGGCAGAGGCGCAGGCTTATGTCGCCATCCTGCTCGAGATGTACCAATTTTGCCCGACGCTGCGCGGCGAGACGCCGGCCTGAACCTTCCTTAATTACCAGGAATAATCCTGGATTCTGCGACTTTTCGCCTGTAGCCAGAAGTGCTATTCTGCGCGGGCATTTATCCCCGGTTTTTCACCGGCTTTAGCAACCACTCATGTTAAAATTATGCTGCATAATATCCGCCC